>WNFK01044057.1_pt2 | contig 10057 bp, 8 predicted proteins | sample 5400281 | NCBI WGS metagenome assembly WNFK01 (sample SAMN13153350, study PRJNA577476) | soil metagenome | isolation source: 20 cm soil on Douglas fir-dominated hillslope | place: USA:California | collected 2013-09-17
TCGAGGAGGGCGGGGGTGGCGAGGGCGGCGAAGGCCTGCGCCACCGGCACGTCGGTGTCCTCGTACCAGGCCGCCTCGTGGAGCAGGTTAATGGTGCCGAGCGTCCTCCCGTTCCACACCACGGGAACATTGAGCACGGAGGCGCAGCCGAGCGAGGAGATCAGCTCGTGGTCGAGGAAGACGGTTCGAATGTCCTCGGCGCTCCGTCCGATATAGGGCTGCCGCTCGACGAAGAGCCGCTCCGTCCAGGGGGAGGCCGTCACGGGCTTGCGTCCGCCCACCGGATAGGCCGCCGGCTGATTCGTGTAGCGCCGCTCGGATTCGCGCGCCCGAGCGTGATGGAGGAGCACGGTGAAGAGCCTGTGGCCGATGACGGCACCCATGCCGCGGTCGAGGGCCTGGAAACCGGCCTCGGGCTGGCCGGTCTCCCTCATCGCGCGCGCCACGGCTTCGAGGTGGGGCAGGGGATCGACGCGAGGATGTCGGCTCATGGTCGTTCCGGAGATGGTGTCGAGGTGGAGGTGAGGGGCAGGGGGATGCGGGTCAGGCGCTCGGGGAGGATGCCCGCGGGTCTGAACCGAAGCACCAGGATGAGACTCACCCCGATGACGAATTCACGCACGGCGGCCACCTGCACGGGTTCCAGCCCGGGGAGCCACGCGGTGGCGAAGCGCGTCGACTCGAGGAAGAACACCACGAAACAGGCGCCGAGCACGGCGCCCCAGTTGTTGCCCGTGCCGCCGATGGTGAGGGCGAGCACGACGTAGATGGTGACGAGGGGCACGAAGGCGTCCGGGGCGATGAACGACGTGTAGTGCGCGTAGAGTCCGCCCGCCAGTCCGAGCACCGCCGCGGACAGCGCGAAGGCCTCGACCTTGAACGCGCGCACGGGCTTGCCGGCCACCTCGGCCACCTGCTCGTCGTCACGGATGGCCCGGAGCACGCGGCCATAGGGCGAGCGGCGCAGGAGCTCGAGCACCGCCACCACCACGGCGAGGGCGGCGATCACGATGGCCAGATACACGAGGTTGAACTGCTCCGGAGTGAGTCGGCCGCGCCATGGACCCGGGATGCCGGAGATGCCGTCGGTGCCGCGGGTGAGCCAGATCTCGTTGCCCGCGATGAGCCGCACCACCTCCGAGAAGCCGAGGGTGATGATGGCGAGGTAGTCGCCGCGGAGGGCCACGCCGAGGCCGAGAATCATCGGCGCCCCCAGCTTGAGCGCGGCGAGGGCCGACACGTAGGCGCCGAGGGCGAAGAAGCCGACGAGGCCGAGATTGATCATGCCGCCCATACCCCAGATCAGGTTCAGTCCAAGGGCGAGCAGGCCGTAGAGGCCGGCATAAGTGGCCATGGCCACGAGATAGTTTCTAATAGGCGCGCTCTCCGAGTATGCCGCGGGGCCGAAGGGTGAGCACGAGCAGGATGGCCACGAAGCCCACCGCGGTCCGATAGGCGGGAGACAGCGCGAGGAGCGAGAGCTCCTCGGCCACCCCGATGGACAGCGCGCCCACCACCGCTCCGGGAATGCTGCCGAGGCCGCCCACCACCGCCGCCGCGAACACGGAGAGGATGACGCGGAACCCCGTGAGCGGGTCGATGCTCGTGTCGAGGCCGATGAGCATGCCGCCTACGCCCGCGAGGCCCATGCCCACGAAGTTGACGAGCCGGGCCACCGCGTCGGCGTCGATGCCCTTGAGGCCGGCGAGCATCGGATTGTCCGCCACTGCCCGCATGGACTTCTGCACCTGCTGCGGCCCGATGCGCAGGCCCGACCACTGCCAGTCGCGGCGGATGGGGAGAGCGTAGCCGCGCAGGTCATTGCCGAAGACGAAGCGCAGGACGTTCTCGAGGGCGATGCTGAGCGCGATGGCGGCGATGGCCGTGGTGAGGGCGCCCGATGGACGCAGAGGCTTGAGGACGACCTCGTCGTTGAGCACGCCCGCCGCTCCCGCCACGAGGAAGGCCAAGGCCACGCACGGCGCCGCGGGCAGTCCCCACGCGGTATTGGCGACATAGCCCGCGAAGGCCCCGATGGTGGCGTGGGAGGCCACGGTGAAGTTGGGGAAGCGCAGCACCGCGTAGATGGCGGTGAAGCCGATGGCGGGCACGGCGAGCACCGTGCCGGCCACGAGCCCGTTGACGAGAAGCTGCAGCGTCTCGTGGAACAGAGCCGGACTCAGGCGATCCGCAAGAGCTTGAGCTTGCCCTTCTCCGCCTGCTCGTAACGGAACTTGGTGTCGATGATGTCGCCGGTCTCCGTGAAGTCGCAGGGGCCGCTCGCGCCCTCGTAGTTGATGTCCTTGCCCTGCCCGAGCATCTTGAGCCCGTCCACCGCGTTGTCGACCTTGGCCCCGGATCCCTGGGAGATCTTGCGGATACTGTCCTTGATCGCCGTCCCCGTGGCCTCCCGCGCCTTGGCGATGGCAAGGCAGACCAGGCTCGCGTGGTCGTGGCACTGCGCCGAGTACGGATCCACTTCCTCCACGCCGAGGGCCTTGGCGAGGCGCTTGTAGACGGCGGAGTCCACCGACGGCGACGGCGAAATGGCGTAGATGCCGTCGGTGACCTCGGCGGGCAGCGAGCTCAAGAGCTTGGCATTGGCGGCGTAGCCCTGCGCGATGCGCTGCCCGGCATAGCCGGCCTTGAAGAGGTCCTTCATGAGCACGGTGATGTCCGGCGTATACCCGTTCAGGTAGATCATGTCCGGATTAGTCCGGAGGGCCTGGTCGATCTCGGAGCGGAAGGTGGTCTTGTCCTTGTCGTAGATGACCTGGCCCGCCACCTGCGCGCCGCCCTTGGGCAGGGCCTCGGCGAGAAGCTTGTGCGTCGCTTCCGCGAAGGGCGTCTGCGCGGACAGGATGAAGAGGCGCTTGACGCGAAGCTCGAGGAGGAAGGCGGAGAGCTTGGCCACCTGGAGATGCGTGTTCGGCTGCGTGCGCACCAGATAGCCCTGATGCGGGAGCTGGGTGATGGAGTCCGAGCCGGACACCGTGGTGAGGAAAGTCTTGCTCTCCCAGCATAGCGGCGCCACCGCGGTGGTCACCGACGACGCCCACGTGCCCATGACCGCGGTGACCTTGTCCACGTCGATCAGCTTGCGCGCCGCGCGCACTCCGGCATCGGGGTTGGTCTGGTCGTCCTCGCTCACCAGCTCCACCCGGCGGCCGAGCACGCCTCCCGCGCCGTTGACCTGCTCGACGACCCACGACATGGACTTGCGCATGGACGGCCCGTAGGACCCGCCCGCTCCCGTGAGCGGCGTCAGCGTTCCGAGCTTGATGGGCGGGGCCTGGGCCCCGGCGGGGAGGGCGGCCGACGCGACGATCGCGGCCGCGCCTCCGAGGACAGCGCGACGCGAGATGCGAGGGGTCTCGTTGATCATGGACAGCCTCCGTTCGGATTCATTCGCCAAGCTCATGCACCAAGCCAAGCTCATGCGCCAAGGAAGATGCGCCTCACATCGGGATTCAGCGCGAGGTCGGCCGCGCGGCCGGTGAGGCTGTTGCGGCCGTCGACGAGAATATACCCTCGATGGGCGAGGCGGAGCGCCTGGAGGGCGTTCTGCTCCACCATGGCGATGGCCACGCCGTCCGCGTGAATGCCCGCGATGGTCTCGAATAGCTGCTCGGCCGCGCGTGGCGCCAGTCCGGCCGAAGGCTCGTCGAGGAGGAGCACCGCCGGCTCGACCATCAGGGCCATGGCCATGGCCAGGATCTGGCGCTGCCCGCCCGAGAGAGCACGCGCGGCCTGCCGCCGCTTCTCGGCGAGGACGGGAAAGCGCGAGAAGATCGCGTCCACCCTGGCCCGGCTGCCCGCGGGATCGAGATACCCGCCCATCTCGAGGTTTTCCCGCACGCTCATGCTCGCGAAGACGTTCTGCTCCTGCGGCACGAAGGCGAGGCCGAGGGCGGAGATGTCGCGGGGGGCCCGGCCGCCGATGGGCTCACCGCGGAGCCGCACGGATCCTTCGTGGGGCACGAGAATGCCCGCGATGACCTTGAGCAGGGTGGACTTGCCCGCGCCGTTCGGGCCGATGACGCAGACGATCTCGCCGGTGTCGACGCTGAGATCCACGCCCTTGAGGATCTCGTCGGCCGCGCTGTAGCCGGCCACGACTCCTTCGACGGTCAGGAGACCCACTGCCGCTCTCCCATGTAGGCCGCCTGCACTCGCGGATCGGAGGCGACCTCGGCGAAGGTGCCGTGAGCGAGCCGGCGACCCTCGGTCATCACCACCACGGGCCGGCACAGCCGCGCGATCATGTCCATGTTGTGCTCGATCACAAGAAAGGTCAGCCCCTCCTCGCCGATCGGCTCGTCGAGGAGGACGAGGCGCGGATCGGTCATCAGGGCCCGGCCGATCTCGAGGAGCTTCTTCTGCCCGCCGGAGAGCGCGGAGGCGGGATCGTTGGCGACGCGCCCGAGATTCAGGCGCCGGGCGATGGCGGCCGCGCGCTCGCGCAGCTCCGCCTCGCGCCGGCCCACCGCGGCAGGACGCGCGATCGACTTCCATAGCGTCTCCCCAGGCTGGCGCGCCCCGTAGAGCATGAGGTTCTCGATCACGGAGAGGCGTGGGAATCCCCGGGCGATCTGGAAGGTGCGCACGAGGCCGCGCTGGGTGATGCGGTGCGGGGTCTGCCCGGTGATGTCGCGCCCATCGAAGACGACGCGGCCCGACTCGGGGGGAATGAGGCCGGAGACGCAGTGGAAGAGGGTGGTCTTGCCCGCTCCGTTGGGTCCGATGAGTCCGGTGATGGTGCCCGCCTCCACGTCGAGGTCCACGCCGTTGAGAGCGTGGACGCCGTAGAAGCTGCGGGTGAGCGCGCGCACCTCGAGCAGCGCCATGATCGAAGGGGAGGATACCGTATCCCGTCCCGGGAGTGCGCTATACTCCGACTTCGAACGGTCCGCGATGCACCCATCGACGCAAGGAGACAATTCATGAAGTCATTCCGCTTGGCCTTGGTCCTCACCATGGCGCTCGCCGTCGGTCTGATCATCGCCTTCCCGCCGGCCCCGCAGAGCCAGGAGAAGAGCATCACGATCGGCCTGATCTTCGACTTCAGCGGGCCCTTTTCCGCCGCGGGATCGCTCCTCAACTATCGCGGCGCCAAGCTCGCCATCGACTGGGCCAACGACAAGGGCGGAGTGCTCGGCAAGTACAAGATCGTGCGGGTGGACGCGGATGCGCAATCCAAGGCCGATGTGGCCATCAACGAGGCGGAGCGTCTCCTCAATGCCGAGCACGTGGACATCCTGTCCGGCATCTATTCGAGCGCGCATGCCGTGCCCATCGCCGAGCGCGTGGACAAGCAGAAGAAATTCCTCTGGATCACCACGGCCATCTCGGATGCCGTGTTCAAGGACCGTAACCTCCAGTACACCTTCCGGCCCCAGGCGCCCGGGAGCTCCTTCGGCGCGCTGTCCGTGCAGTACATCGCCGCCTTCTCCGAGGAGCGGTTCAAGAAGCCGGCCAAGGATCTGCGCATCGCCATCATCTACGAGGACGGGCCCTACGGCTCGAGCGTGGCCGCCTCCTCCGAGGCGGAGGCGAAGAAGCAGGGCATGCAGATCACCATGAAGGAGGGCTACTCGGCCCAGGCCGCCGATCTCTCCTCCCTCATCACCAAGCTGCGCGCCGCGCGCCCCGATGTGCTATTTCACACGGGCTACAATCCCGACATCTCGCTCTTCCTGCGACAGGCCAAAGACCAGGGCCTGCGGGTCAAGGCGTACCTCGGCCACGGCGCCGGGCACAGCCAGATCGACAAGCTCAAGGAAGGCTTCGGCACGGAGATCGAGGGCTTTCACACCGTGGACCCCATCGATGGAACGCTCGTGGACCCGAAGAAGCTTCGCTCCGGGGTAGGGGAAGTGACGGCGGAAATGGTGCGCCGCTACAAGAAGGAGTTCGGGGAGGCGCCGCCCATGCACGTCTCCATCGGGTTCAACAACATGTGGATCCTCTTGAATGACGTGCTGCCGCGCGCCATCCAGAAGCACGGCGGATGGTCGGCGGAAGCGCTGGCCAAGGCGGCGCGGGAAACCGACATTCCCGACGGCGGCACCATGCAGGGCTACGGGGTGAAGTTCTTCCCCGAAGGTAATCCGATGCGCGGCCAGAACGAGCGGGCCTTCCCCGCCGTGTATCAGGTCATCGACGGCAAGTTCGCCATCGTGTACCCGAAGGCCTTCGCCAATTCCGCGCCCGTCCTGCCCCTGTCGCCCTCGTCTCCCTTCGCGGCGCGTTGAGGCGGGGCGCGGCGGAGCGACCGGCGGGTGAGCGCGCCGGTGGAAGCGCCGCTTCCGCCGGCCGCCGCCGCTTGAGCCTCGCCGTCGCGCTGGCCGCGGCGTTGCCCCTCGCCTCTGAGCGGCCGCGCCCGCCCCCGCCGCCAAGCCCACGGGCGCACCCGCGGTGACCAAGGCGGTAGATGGCGCCATCCCCGCGCCCGATATTCCTCTCGAGGCCGACAAGCTCATCACTGTGCTCCGGTCCCTCGAGGACCGCGTGGCGCCCAGTCCGACCCTTCAAGCGATCGAAGCCGGACTGCCCGAAATGGCCCAGCGCGTCGCAGATTCCCAGGTCGAGACCACGGGGTATCTCTCGGCGACCTCGTCGATAACCGCGCTCACCAATCTTTCCGATCTCTGGGCGGGCATACAGGCTGATCTCAAGAGATGGGCGGATCAGCTGCGGGTGCGCGCCACCGACGTGGGAGCAGTCCTCGACGAGCTCGAGGATCTCTCGGATAAGTGGAACCGCACTCGCGAGGAGGCCCGCCGTACCCAGGCCCCGCCCGCCCTCATCAAGCGCATCGACGAGGCCCTCGCCGCCATCGCGGCCGTGCGCAAGACGGCGGCGGCGCGCCGCGCCGTGCTCCTCACCTCGCAGGTCAAGGTCGGCGAGCAGCTGGCCGCCGCTCAGGAGGCCTCCGCGCAGGTCGCCGCGGTGGCCAGCGCGGACCTGTCCACGCTCTTGCGCCCCGACCGCCCGCCCGTATGGCGCGCGTGGCGTGAGGCTCCGCCCCTTTCGGAGCTACCGGGCGCGGTGAGGGACTCCGCCTCGCCGCAGCTCGCCGTTCTCGCGCGCTTCCTCGTCGACCGCGGGCGCTTCGCCGTGCTCCACGGCATAATCTTCCTCGGTCTCCTTGTCCTTGCTTTCCGGGCACGACGTCGGGCGCGCGAGTGGACCGCCGCCGGTACCGTCGACCCTATGCTGCGCGTCCTCGACTTCCCCGTATCGGTCGCCCTCATCGTGAGCCTGATGCTGAGCGACTGGGTCTACGTGCGGCAGCCCATGATCGCGGTCAATATGGTCGGACTCCTGCTCCTCGCTCCGGTCCTCCGCATCGTGAAGCAGGCGACGGGCCCTCAGGCGACCGGAGTGATCTGGGTCGCCGCCGGATTCTTCGTCCTGAACCGGCTGCGTGACCTGGCCTTGCTGAGCGCTCCCGTCGTCGAGCAGGAGGCCGTGCTCCTCACGGCCGGGGGCGGCGCCGTCGCGCTCGCGTGGCTGTGGAAGCGGCGGAGCCTGGTGGTCGGAAGCTACACGGTGCCGGACTCTCTGGTGTGGTTCGGAGTGGGAACACTCGTTGTTGCTTTTCTCTTCGGCGCATTCGGCTACATGCGTCTGGCGCGTCTCCTCAGTGGCGGGATCCTGCGCAGCGGTTATACCGCGCTCGCCGTCTACGCCGGCCTCCTTGTGTCGCTCGGCGTGTTCGCCCATCTGCTCAGGGTATGGCCACTCGCCAGGCTGCACATGGTCTCCCGCAATCGACTCCTCTTCGAGCGGCGCGCCGCGGTTATCCTCTGGTGGGCGGGGGCGGTGATATGGCTGGGGGCGACCCTCCACTGGTTCTCGCTCCTCGACGAGGCCGAGACGTTCCTCGGGACCGTCCTCGGCTATCACGTGACACACGGATTCATGAGTGTCTCCCTGGGTGATGTTCTCGCCCTGATCGTGACCATCTGGGCGGCCTTCCTCCTCTCGCGCTTCGTTCGCTTCGCTCTGGAAGAGGACCTCTATCCCCGCCTTCCCATGGGGCGTGGCCTGCCGTACGCGATCTCGAGCCTTCTTCACTATCTGATTCTCCTCCTCGGCTTCACCTTGGCCATCGGCGCCTTTGGCCTGGATCTCAACCGCCTCACCGTGCTCACGGGAGCCTTCGGGGTCGGAGTGGGCTTCGGGCTCCAGACCATCGTGAACAACTTCGTCTCCGGCATCATTCTGCTCGTGGAGCGTCCCATCCAGGTCGGCGACGCCATCCAGATGACCGACCTCGACGGCGAGGTCCGGCGCATCGGCATTCGCTCCACCATCGTGCATACGTGGCGAGGGGCCGAGGTCATCGTGCCCAACGCGACGCTCATCTCGGGTAACCTGATCAACTGGACGCTGTCCGATCGAACCCGGCGACTCGAGCTGCCCATCGGCGTCGCCTACGGCACCGATCCCGAGCGGGTGATCGCTCTCCTCGTGGAGACCACGTCCACCGTACCGGGGGTGCTGGCGAAGCCGTCTCCCATCGCTCTGTTCCAGGGCTTCGGCGACAGCTCGCTCAACTTCGAGCTCCGCGCATGGACCGACCACTTCGAGGAGTGGGGGGCCATCCGTAGCCACATCGCGGTGGCCGTCAACAACCGGCTCAAGGCCGAGGGCATCGAGATCCCGTTCCCGCAGCGCGACGTCAACCTGCACTATCCGCCCCGAGAGGAGACATGACCGTGGCTTCTGCGTCTCGCACCGTCGGCATCATCGGGCTCGGCTTCGGCCGCGGCCACATTCCCGCGTTCCAGGCGCACGGCTGTGAGGTGGTGGCGGTCTGCCAGCGCGACCAGAAGGTGGCGCGCGAGGTCGCCGCGCGTTACGGCGTCCCTCAGGTGTTCGAGCGGTGGGAGCAGATGCTCACGGAGGCCCGGCCGGACATCGTGGTGATCGCGTCCCCGCCCTCGTTGCATCGCGCCATCGCGGTGGAGGCGCTCGCCGCCGGCACGCACGTCCTCTGCGAGAAGCCGCTGGCCATGACCGCGGCGGAGGGGCGCGCCATGATCGAGGCGGCCCAGCGCGCGAAGCGCACGGCCATGACCAGCTTCAACTGGCGCTACCCCGCGGCCATGCAGCGGCTCCACACCATGGCCGAGGCGGGCTTCCTCGGGCGGGTCTTCCACATCAACGTGCGCTGGCTCGGGGGCCGCTGGGCCGACGAGGAGGCCCCCATTACCTGGCGCATGGACCGCGCCCAGGCCGGCCACGGCGCCATGGGTGACATGGGCGTCCACGTGATCGACCTCATTCGCTGGAGCTTCGGCGAGTTCAAGCAGCTCAGCGCCCAGGCCGGCATCGCGTATCCGGGACGCACCGTGCCGGGGACGAGCAAGATCGTCGACTCCGAGGACTTCTGCTCGGTGACCGCCGAGCTGGTCTCCGGCGCCCAGGTGAACATGTTCACCAGCCGCGCCGCGCGCGGCACCTCCGAGCAGACCCTCGAAGCCTACGGCACGGACGGCGCGCTCCAGTATCGCCTCGACAGGGAGAAGCCGCGCTGGTGGCGAGGCGAGCTGCGCGCGGCCGCCAAGGGGAGCGGCTTCGCCCCCGTCAAGGTGCCGGCGGGCCTGCCCAAGAGCGCGGGCGAAGGGGACCCGCTCGAGGTCACGGGGAAAACGACCATTGCCCCCCTCGTGAAGCGGTTCCTCGCCGCCACGCGCAAGGGGGAGAGCCCGTCGCCGTCCTTCGACGACGGCATGCGCGCCCAGGTCGTCCTCGACGCGGTCCTCGAGTCCATTGCGTCGGGCGGCCGGATGGTGTCTATTTAGGCCCACACACTCACGACCCTGGGGAGGGCGCCGATGGAATTCGAGTACTCGAAGAAGACGAAGATGTACATGGAGCAGGTCACCGACTTCGTGAACAAGCACGTCTACCCGGCGGAGGCCGTCTTCACCGAGCAGCTCAGCCAGGGGCCGACGCGCTGGCAGGTGCCGCCCATCATGGAAGAGCTCAAGGCCAAGGCGCGCGAGCGGGGCCTCTGGAACCTCTTCCTGCCCGAGAGCGAGCG
>WNFK01184844.1_pt1 | contig 10057 bp, 7 predicted proteins | sample 5400281 | NCBI WGS metagenome assembly WNFK01 (sample SAMN13153350, study PRJNA577476) | soil metagenome | isolation source: 20 cm soil on Douglas fir-dominated hillslope | place: USA:California | collected 2013-09-17
GCCCTCCTGGTACCGGACCACGGCCATGTTCTTTCCGTCCGGACTCCAGTCCGCGAAGCTCACCCGGTCGATCACGCGCCGCGGGACCCCGCCCAGCATAGAGACGCGGGCGAGCGTTCCGAGCGTGACGAAACCGCCCGTATCCATACCGTCGATCAGGACCGCCAGCTCGCTGGTGGACGCGACCGAGAGAAGGTCCCCCGTGAGCCCGATGGACCGCGATTCGGGCATCTCCACCCGCGCGACGAAGATCTCACTCCCGCCCCCGTCCCAGGCGGCGCTGTAGACGACGGTCTGGCCGTCGGGAGTGAACCGAGCGCCGGTGATATCCCCGTCCCGGAAGGTCAGCTTCTGGTACTCGATGTCGGTCGCCGTCGCGGACTCGGACCCGGCGCCCGATCCGCGGCTTTCACCTACCAGATCCAGGGCCAGCGCGAGGTCGCGCGCCGAATCCAGGCGGGCGTCCGCGTGCTTCTCGAGGCACCGGCGCAAGACTTTGGTCAAACCGGGGTGTGCGGCCTCCACCTCGCGCGGCAGCGCGGGCGGCTCGGCGCGCAGGATCGCGCTCATGCGATCCGCGACGGTCTCGCCCGGGAAGGCCGGCAGCCCCGTCAGCATCTCGTAGAGAATCGCGCCCAGCGTGAAGAGATCGGTGCGGTGGTCCACGCCGAGATCACGGATCTGCTCGGGGGCCATGTAGCTCGCGGTGCCGAGGAGCTGACCCGTCACGGTGAGGTTGGCCAGCGTGGGACCGGTGTCGGTCACCTTCCCCATCCCGTCCCGGGTGAGCTTGGCGATTCCAAAGTCCAGAATCTTCACGCGGCCGTCGCGGAGGAGGATCAGATTCTCGGGCTTCAAGTCCCGGTGGACGATGCCCTTGGCGTGCGCGGCGGCGAGACCCGAGGCGATCTCGATACCCACCTCCAGCGCCCTCGCCGGCGGCAAGGGCCCGTCCGAGAGCGCGCCCCGCAGCGTCTCTCCCTCGATGTATTCGGAGACGATGTACGGCGTGCCCTCGTACGAGCCGACGTCGTAGACGGCCATGATGTTGGGGTGGTTGATCTGCCCCGCGGCCCGCGCCTCCTGTTCGAAGCGGCGCAGGCGGTCCGGATCGGAGGTGACGGATCCCGGCAGGACCTTGATGGCCACGTCGCGCGAGAGCCGCTCGTCGCGGGCGCGATAGACCTCTCCCATGCCGCCCGCGCCGAGGAGCGCGACGATCTCGTAGGGTCCGATTCGGGTGCCGGTCGTGATGGCCATTGGGATTGGTGCGGGAGCGCGGTCGCGCTCGTGTCGCGGGTTCAGTCTACCGGGCGGCCTTCAGATCGTCCAACGCTCCTTCGATGGCGCTCTGGACCCCGTCCATCGGCTCCTTGGGAAGCGCGTCGCGAAGCGCCGAGACGGCGCGGACGCACTTGAGCCGGGCGATGGATCGGGCCGCAGCGACGCGGACCCGGAACCAGGGATCGCGGATCAGCTCGATGAGGCGCGACTCCACCCGCTCGTCCGGGATGCCCAGCTTCCCCAGCGCCTTGGTCGCGGCCTCGCGGGCCTCGTTCCGGTACGAGGTGCTCGTGTATTCCAGGATGATCGGAATCGCGCGCGGATCGTGCAGGATCACGAAACCGTCGAAGATGAGCTGACGCAGGATGTCGCGGTGGCTCTCGCGTCCCAGCTCCGCGCGGAGGGTGTCGAAGGCGTCCTCCCGCTTGGAGCGCGCGATGCCCAGGAGCGCCGTCCCCGCGTTGAACATGCTCTCCTCCGTCTTGACCATCTTCCGGAGATGCTTCACGGCCTCGCCCCCGTTGATCCAGCCCAGGGCCCATGCCACGGCGCGCCGCACCTTGGGCTTCTGCCCCTTGGCCAGGTCGGCGATCCGGTCCACGAGTCCGGGCTGCCGCGCCCCGATCTCGCCGAGCGAGGCGACCGCCGCGACGCGCACGCCCCAGAAGCGGTCCTTCCGGGCGGCGCGGGTCAACGCCTGGATCGCGGCGTCGTGCCCGTACGAAGCGAGCTCCCGCGCACAGCGGATGCGCTCGAGCACGAAGGCGGACTCCTTGAGACCGTGAGCCAGCTCCTCGTCGGAGCGCGGGAAGTCCATGAGCTTCATGAGGTCGTGCTCCGGATCCAGGGCCACGTATCGGGGCCGCGTGGGAAGCGGGATCCGGATCGTCTCCTTCCGCTGGCGGACCTCGATCGGGAGCCTGAGCCTCCGGCTCCCCACGAGGAGCTCCAGCATCATCGGAAGATGGAAGGCCTCGGGCGTGAGCTCGTCTTGTTCCTGCACCTGCTCGATGGTGAGAAGGAGCGACTTCGACCCGGCGTCCCAGTCGCGGGTGACCCGGAGCTCCGGATGTCCGCCGCGGTGCGTCCACTGGTCGAAGAACCAGGAGAGGTTCCGTCCCGAGACCTCCTCGCAGGCGCGCCTCAAATCCGCGGTCTCGACGCCCCCGAACGCGTGGGTGGCGAGATAACGCTCGAGGCCGCGCCGCCAGACCGCGTCGCCCAGCGTGGCGCGGAGCATGTGCACCACGGTGGCGCCTTTCTCGTAGAGATGGCGGTCGAAGACTTCGGAGGGATAGCGGAAGCGGTTCTCCACCAGCGCGCGCCGGTAGTCGCCGTTGTCCTCCACGAGGTAGGAGCACATCTGCTCCAACCGCGCGAAGTCGGCCTCGTCGCGCCCGTGCTCCGCCTCCCAGAAGACCACCTCCGAGTAGGTGGCGAACCCCTCGTTCAGCCAGCCCTCGGACCAGTCACGGCAGGTCACGAGATCGCCCCACCACTGGTGCGCCAGCTCGTGGCTGATCAGGGTCTCGTAGGTCTGGTCGACGGCCTCCTCGGGCGTCTGCAGCGCGCGCATCGTGAGCGTGGTCGCGCCGGTGTTCTCCATGCCGCCGAAGGTGAAGTCGAACACGGTGGACTGCGCGTACTTGGGGTAGGGATAGGGATATCCGAACACGCGCGAGAACGCCTCGATCATGGCCGGTGTCTTCTCGAAGAGCTTCCGTCCCTTGCTCTCGAATCCGCGCGGCACGTAACCGTGCAGCGGGACCTTCCCCGCGCGGTCCTTGAGCTCCACGAACTTCCCGACCACGAGCGAGGTCAGGTACGCGGGATGGGTCGTGTCCTGCCGCCAGTGGTAGGTCACGGTCTTCCGGCGCGCGTTCGCGCGGCGCGAGAGAAGCTTCCCGTTCCCGATCGCCCGGTACCCCTTGGGAACGGTGGCGATCATCTCGAGCGTGGCGCGGCTCTCGGTGCTCTCGAGGCAGGGGATCCACCAGTGCGTGTCGTCGGCCTGCCCCTGCGACCAGCCCGCCGCGTGTCGGTCGGACTCGGCTTCCGTGGGGCCCACGAAGAAGAATCCTTTTCCGGCAGGGTGACGCGGAGCTTCTCACCCTCCGCGGCGTGACGCAGACGGCGCCCGCCGGCGCGGACGGAGGCCACATCCAGCTCGGCGGCGTCCAGCACCACCTCGCGCAGCCCCTCACGGATCGCTTCCACGGTGAGCGCGACGCGTCCCCGAAGCTCCTTCTTCTCCAGATCCACCTCCAGCACCACGCGGTAGTGGCGCACGTGGAACTCGAGGTCGCGGCGCGGGCGGGGGTCGCCCTTCCAGGGCTTCCTTCCCGAAGGAGGGAACGGCTCGAACGGGGGCGTCTCGGGAGCCGCCCGCCGGCCGAGAAAGAGTGGGTGGTACAGAGGATCGCGCAGCGGCATCCAATTCCTCCCAGGGACGAAGCTACGCATCCTCCATGACGCGGGGGACACGTGTCAAGGACGGGCCGAGCGGGTAGAATGACCCGATGCATCCCCCCCGCGTGCTCGAGGCGTACCTCCGCGTCCTCCTCGACGCTTCCCTCGAGATCATTCCTCTCTTCGTCCTCGCGATCCTGGTGGGCGCCCTCATCGAGGAGTTCGTGTCCGAGGGGTTCATCGTGCGCTTTCTGACCGGCCGGAACCCGGTCACGATGGTCCTGGCGGCGCTCGTCGGGGCCCTGATCCCGCTCTGCACCTGCGGCATGGTCCCGCTGGCGGTGGCGCTCCGGCGGCGGGGCGGCGACGTGAAGCACATCTTCTGCTTCCTGACCTCGGGGGCCTCGGTGAGCATTCCGGTGCTGCTCCTGACCTGGCATCTGATCGGATGGCGCTGGATGGCGGTGCGTCTGGCGGCCTCGGTGGCGCTCGGCCTCCTTACGGGTTACGCGAGCCTCTTCGCCCTGCGCGGCGCCGGGGCCCAGGACGAGGCGCCGCCGGAGGAGTTCGAGGTCGCTCCGATCCGGGGCTCGCGCTTCCAGTCCGTGTGGCGGCGTTTCCGGGGCCAGGTCTGGGAATACGCCCCGTGGGTGGTGGTCAGCCTGCTCCTGGCGGCGCTGGTGGATCAGCTCGTGCCCAACCACTGGATCGAGGTGCTGTACGGGCAGCGCACCTCGGTGGGGTCGCTGCTCGCCTCCTTGAGCGGAGTCCCCTTCTATTTCTGCTCGGGGGCGGAGCTGCCGCTCGTGAAGGAGCTGCTCTCGAAGGGAATGGGCTTCGGCCCGGCGATCGCGATGATGCTGGCCGTGCCGATCGTGAACCTCCCCACGCTCGGCGTGGTCGGGAAATGGATCGGGCCGCGCTCGGCGCTGATCTATCTCGCGCTGATCGTCCTGATCTCGACTCTTCTCGGGACGATGGGAGCGCTGATCTAGATCAGCTTTTCTTCGGCGGCTTCGCGGGGCGGATCTCCACGGCGCTGGGAAGCGTCCTTGGGTCCTGTGTCAGGAGCCCGATCACGATCTCCGCGATGTCCGCAGGCTGGATCTTCCAGGCGTCCTCGGGGCCGGGCGTATGGCCGTTGAAATGCGTGGCCACGCTTCCCGGCATGAGATAGCTCACCTTGATCCCGTCGTAGCGGACCTCCTGCATCAACGCCTCGCTCATCCCGTTCAACCCGAACTTGGAGGCGTTGTACGCGGTCGCCTGCGGAAAGGCGTTCCGTCCCGCGAGGCTCGAGATGTTCAGGATGTATCCCCCGCCGCGCGTTCTCATGCGTGGAATGGCGGCGCGGGAGCAGAGGAAGACCCCCGTGAGATTCGTCTCGATGACGCTGTTCCAGTCGTCCAGCGACATCTCCTCGAGGTTCTTGAAGAATCCGACGCCGGCGTTGTTGACCAGGATATCCACGCCCCCGAACGCGCGCTCGGTCTCGTCGAAAAGCGCTTTCACATCGGACTCCCGGCGCACATCGCAGGGATGTCCGACGGCATTTCGTCCGAGCTCCTTCACCGCGGCGGCGACCTCGCTCTGATTTCTCGCCGAGACGGCCACCTGGGCCCCCTCGGCCAGGAGCCGCTCCGCGATGGCGCGTCCGATTCCCTTGGTGCTCCCGGTCACGATGGCGACTTTTCCCTTCACGGTTCCGTTCATAGGATCTCCTTCAGCGCCTGCTCCAGCTCGGTGAGCTTCCCGGTGAAAAAATGATCCGCGTCCTTCACGATCCGATGCGTGACCGGCCCGAGCCGGTTCCATCGTTCGATGTACGATTCAAGAGTTTCCGGGCGTCCGTACCTGTCCTTCTCCCCCTGCACGATCGCGAGCGGCCAGGGCAGCCGGTCGATGAAGTCGAACGCGTGGTTCTCCAGCGGGACGCCCAGGGCGATGAACCGCTCCACGCCGGGGTCCAGAAGGGCCCACTGGAGGCCGATCCATGATCCGAACGAGAATCCGGCGCCCCAGAGCTTGGGCCGTCCGGTCTGCGCCCGGGCATACGAGGCCGCGGCGGCGAAGTCGTCCTGCTCCTGGTTCCAGCCCGAGTACTGGCCCTGGCTCCGGCCGACGCCGCGGAAATTGAATCGCAACGTGGGATGGCCGGCCTCGTTCAGGACGCGATAGACGGTGTGCACCACCTTGCTGTGCATCGATCCGCCGTGGGCCGGGTGCGGATGCGCGATGATGGCCGCGGGATACCCCGTGCCGGGATCGCACCAGAGGCCTTCGAGTCGTCCCGCGGGGCCCGCGAAGTCGACCGCGCGGACGGTTCGCGACGCGGGAGGGGAGGGTTCCATTGAAGGAGTCTCTCCGCTATAATCGACCTGCTCAAGCACCAAAATCCCGCTTCCCGGAGGTCTTCCCGTGGCGATCCGCGTCGAGAAGGAAACCATGCACGGTCTGAACCGCGCCGAGCTCCTGGACATGTACCGCCTGATCCTTCTCTCCCGCAAGATGGACGATGAGGAGATCAAGCTGAAGAAGCAGAACCTGATCTTCTTCCAGATCTCGGGCGCGGGACACGAGGCGGTGCTGGTGGCCGCGGGCAAGGCGATGCGGAGCGGGTACGACTGGTTCTATCCCTACTACCGCGACCGGGCCCTCATGCTCACGCTCGGGATGACGCCCCACGAGATGCTCCTCCAGGCGGTGGGCGCCGCGGCCGATCCCAACTCGGGCGGGCGCCAGATGCCGGCGCACTGGGGCCTGAAGCGCGCGAACGTGGTCTCGCAGTCCAGCCCCACCGGCACGCAGTTCCTCCAGGCGGTGGGATGCTCGGAGGGCGGGCGGTTGCTGGCCGCCGTGAAGGACAAGAACCGGCCCGCGTTCCACGACGACGAGGTGGTGTACGTCTCGTCCGGCGAAGGCACCACGAGCCAGGGCGAGTTCTGGGAGGCGCTCACCACCGCGACGACCAACAAGAACCCGGTCCTGTTCCTGATCACCGACAACCAGTACGCGATCTCGGTCCCCGTGGAGGTGCAGACCCCGGGGAGCGACATCGCGCGCTGCGTGAGCGGCATCCCGGGGCTTCGCATCATGAAGGTGGACGGCACGGATCCCATCGCTTCGTACCGGACGATGGTCGAGGCGGTGTCGCACTTACGCTCGCGCCGCGGCCCGGTGCTGGTGCACGCCTCCGTGGTCCGTCCGTACGGGCACTCGATGTCGGACGACGAGCTCTCGTACAAGCCGCCCGCCGAGCGCGAGGCGGAGGCGAAGCGCGATCCGCTCCACACCTATCCCGCGTTCCTGATCCGCGAGGGGTTTGCCACGCCGGAAGGGATCGAAGGGATCCAGAAGGAAGTGGCGGAGACCATCGCGAAGGCGGAGGTCGAGGCGCTGAAGTCGCCGCAGCCGGATCCGGGCACCGCGCTCCAGCACGTCTATTCCCCCACGGTGGATCCGACCTCGAAGGCGTTCGAGACCGAGCCCAAGTTCGAGGGCGGGCCCGAGACCATGGTCACGCTGATCAACCGCTGCATGAAGGACGAGATGGCGCGCGATCCCCGCGTGGTGGTCTTCGGCGAGGACGTGGCCGACGCGACGCGCGAGGCGGCGCTCAAGGAAGTCAGCGGCAAGGGCGGCGTGTTCAAGGTCACGCACGGCCTCCAGAAGCAGTTCGGGAAGGACCGGGTCTTCAATTCTCCCCTGGCCGAGGCGAACATCATCGGCCGCGCGATCGGCATGGCCACGCGCGGCATGAAGCCCGTGGTGGAGATCCAGTTCTTCGATTTCATCTGGCCGGCGATGATGCAGATCCGGAACGAGATGGCGATGCTCCGGTGGCGCTCGAACGGGGATTTTCCCTGTCCCCTGGTGGTCCGCGTTCCGATCGGCGGCTATCTCCAGGGCGGATCGATCTATCACAGCCAGAGCGGCGAGAGCATCTTCGCGCACAACCCTGGTTTGCGGATCGTCTACCCCTCCACGGCGGTGGACGCGAACGGCCTCCTGCGCACCGCGATCCGCTCCGACGATCCCGTCTTCTTCCTCGAGCACAAGCACATCTACCGCCAGCCCTTCGCCAAGGGCCAGTATCCCGGGCCGGACTACATGATCCCGTTCGGGAAGGCGCGTGTCGCGCGCGAGGGGAAGGACCTCACGGTGGTCACGTGGGGCGCGACCGTGAACCGCGCGTTGCTGGCCGCGCAGCGGCTGGAGGGCGACGGGATCTCGGTCGAGGTCCTGGACATGCGAACCATCCTGCCGTTCGACATGGAATCGATCGGTCGATCCGTGAAGAAGACCGCACGCGTTCTGGTGCTCCACGAGGACGTGCTGACGGGCGGATGGGGCGGCGAGATCGCGTCGCGCATCGGCGAAGATCTCTTCGAGTCGCTGGATGCTCCGGTACGGCGGATCGGCGCGCTGGATACTCCGGTGGGTTATGCCCCCGCGCTCGAAGATGCGATCCTGCCTCAAGTCGACGGGATCGAGAAGGCGCTCCGGAGCTTGGCCGCGTACTAGACTTCTGCGGTCAGCGAGATCGCCCGCCGGTTATCTCGTCGACATCTCCCTGATCGCCTCGAGAAATTCCGCCTCACCCACCCGAGTGCCCGAATCATCGTCGGCGGCGACTATCTCCTGCGGAGTCGGGCTTGGCGTGGGAACGGGGTAGGTCTTCGCCGGATGGGTAGTCCTGGGCGACGAATCGGGTGGGCCTACTCTCTTTCTCGCTGTCTCCTCGGGTACTCGCTGCGGCAGGTGTTCGGCTTGAAGCGTGTCGCCTCTCCCCTGAGAGGCCTCCCCACTTCCTGGCACATAGATATCTCGAGACGAGGTCCGAACTGGACCGCGGCGCACGGAGCTTAGCCCTATGTCTTCCTTCTTGCGCCCTAAGACCACGACATGCCCATCACGTATGGCAACCACTGGCCTGCCATTCAGATCCATCACAACATCTTCTCGCCGCGATGAGTCCTTATCCACCGTGAAGAAGCCCTGGTACATCCCAATGACGGGGATGTATGAGTTGTCCGATGTGCCCAGGTCCGAATCAACCAGCAAGATGTACCGGCGACCCAACTCGAACTGGGGTTGGCCGGGCACGATTATTTCCTCCGGCCCGACTCTGCCACCCTCGAGAGTCATCGTTAGTGTTAGCCAGTTATGCCGTCCCTTGGCCACCACAATGTGGGAGAAGGTGACCCGGGTCACGATCGTCGAGTGGTCACGGGTGTACTCCGCCCTGACTCTGGAGACCGTACCTGCAAAGGCGAGCCCGGAATAATGGACACATTGCTGCAAGTCGAGCGGGATCACGGACGAGGCTTCGAGGGATGACTGACCGACCCCCAGGGTCAAAGCCGTCAGAGTTGCGAGCGTCAGATTGATGGGTCTCATGAAGGTATCTGCTCCGTCGCGGCGAACGGTTGAGCATCCTTGCTTGCGCATGCCCCGGCGCATGTTCTTTTATCATCGATTGCTGACAGAATACTTACCTTGAGCCTGTCAGATCAACCGTCGTGCCTTCCCGTCGGACCTTCCCCTCGTCGATCAGCTTGATGAGATGCGCCTCGAGCGTGCGCGCGGCAAGCGTCGCGGCGGCGCCGGGCGTGTCCTTGTAGACCTCCTCGCGCAGCGCCCCCTCCGTTAGCGGCCCGTTCGCAAGTGCGCGCAATACCTTCGCCTCCCGCTCATGCCGGTGCGCCAGCAGCTGCGCCAGGAGCGGCTCCACGCCGCGACTCGGCGGACCGTGCCCCGGCACCAGCGACCTCACGGGTAATGCGCGCACGCGTTCGATCGACCGCATGTAGTCCGCCATGTTTCCGTCCGGCGGATTGATGATGACGCCTCCAGGAACGCGAAATGGGAGGAAGCGTGACCGGGCGTGGCGAGGGTGACGAGACGACGCGGATGCGGGCCGTCAATCGCCAGCGTGTCGCCTTCCTCGAGCACACGGTCCAGCTTCACGCGATCCGCGATCGAAGCGTGACCCCAGACCGGCGCGGCGTATTTCAGGCGCAGCGTGTCCGCGCCCAGGAGATGGTCATTGTGGCGGTGCGTGAGGAGGATCGTGGTGACCGCCCCGCCTCGCGCGATCACTTGGTCCACGACTTCGTAGAGCGGCTTCAGATCTTCGGGGTTCTGGGTGCCGGGATCGATGACCGCCATCTCGCGGTCCCCCACCACCACCGCGTTCGTGTGCGTGGCGGGCAGGAGCGTCTCGGTCTTGAGCGGCACCATCACGATCCCGGGGTGGATGATCACGTGCCGCGAGGGCACGCGGTTCGCCTCGGGGATCGCGCTGAGCCGCTTGGCCAGGCCGTCCCGGCGCGACGCGCCCTTTCCCTCCGCCGCGAGCACC
>WNFK01043079.1_pt1 | contig 10055 bp, 10 predicted proteins | sample 5400281 | NCBI WGS metagenome assembly WNFK01 (sample SAMN13153350, study PRJNA577476) | soil metagenome | isolation source: 20 cm soil on Douglas fir-dominated hillslope | place: USA:California | collected 2013-09-17
ATCGGTGCGAAGCCGGCTGGCCGCTTCGGCAATCTCGTCGATATCAGATAAATGCGCGACAATGTGACCGCTGTCCTTCTGCAATGCCAGCATAACGACACTGCGGAGCACAGCGCGAACATCTTCAGGCGTGACCGGCCGGCGCTGCGGCGCTTTCCGCCGCAGATAATCCGCCAGCAGGTCATTTTGGATCTTCTCCGCGGATAGTTCGCTGGCCTTGATTTTCGACCTCAGCCGCTCGGTCGTCCGATTGGGTGCGGGCGAAGGCCCCAACTTCAGTGCCACGCGAAACGCCCGGAGCGGCCGGACAATCTGCTCCCGCCATGCAGAGCAGATACTGTCGATCTCCGCGAGATCGGACGGCTCGAACAGAACATGATGTCTGACCGCGGCAAAAGCCGCAAACAGAAGAATGATGACGTCCACGCCCGCCTCAGCTTGAAGAGCCAAGCAGGATTCCGCAACCCGCGGCTGTTCGTAAATCTCAAGCGCGAAGGCCCAGCTCACGGTATCGAGGCCGCGGTGAGATCGCTTCATAGCCGACATCCCGATACCCGAATACGAAATCCCCTATGACGCGCGTTGAACACCGGAGCCGCAGGTACTCGCGATCATCAGCTAGTGCGGCGTCGAGCTCCTCAAGCAATGCCAGCCGGAGATCGGCGAACAACTCACTGCATCAACTTTTCAAGCCCGCACCGCGCGGCGATCACGCCGGATCGAAGTAATGGATCTCCATCAGCACACACCCTGTTTCCGACTTGAACGGACCATGAAATGCGCCCGGCGGCCGACAGGCATAGGTGTTCGGCTTGAACGGTTCACCGCCCTTACCATGCTCATCGTTGCCAACGGTCAGGTCTCCGGAAAACAGAAAGACCTCTTCCCAATATTCGTGAACGAACGGCGCTGTCGTATAGACGCCCGGCGCGAAGCGCAGCAGTCGGGTCCGACTGCCGCGCTTGTTGGTCTCGTCGAGCGCGCCGGACAGGATCTTCTGCTGAATGCCCGCGGGATACCCGGTCGGAGTTTCCCATCCACTCGACATGTCGAGCGTATGGAATTCGTCGTGCGCCTTGTTGATAGCCATTTCGGATTCTCCTCGGAGGGTTAGGCGACCGCTCGGGTCGGGGAAGTCAGGTCGGTCTTTGCACCGATCTCGTCGGCCAGATCGTAACTGGACAGCATCCGGTCGAGCAACGACGTTGCCGTATTCCAGTCATACGTGCGGAACGCATGTCCCTTGGTAACAAAAGTCGCACCGGCATAGAACATCTCGTACTGCGCATGGCGTGACGCGAATTCCGAGCCGACCGCGTCCCACGCCAACTTGTAAAACTTCACCTTGTCGATCGCGCTGGCCGCGGGCGACTGCTGGGTCTTTCCGATCAGTCGCGCGACTTCCGGATTGTTGAAATCCTTCGTCGACGACGGCAGCATGATCATTCCGCCTCCGGCCAATTCGCGCAATGTGTTGATGACCTTGGCATAGAGCTGCTGCGTCAGGGTCTGCGCAGCATAAAGCATTTGCCGGTCGGGCACGAAATAGGCGCCGCGTTGCTGCCCCTTGGTCTCCATCGCCACGACAAACGCATCGACCATGCTGGCTTCGGCAGACAATTGCCCTAACGTCTCGCGCACCTGCGGAAATCCGGTGATGCCGTTGGTTTCAGCCGTGCGGTGCGCGATGCCAAGGAGAAAACGAAGCTTGATCGAGAGCCGGATCATGGCCTGATAGTTCTGATAGACGTGGGCAGGCGTCGCGTGAAACTGCTTTTGGCACATCTCGATGCTGTCGACGATGAACACCCGCTCCCACGGAACCTTGACGTCGTCGAAATAGAGGACGGCGTCGTTCTCGTCAAATCGGCTCGCTAGCGGATTGTCGAATACGGACGGCGCGGCAGCCTCGTAGGACTTTCGCGAGAGTATCTTCAGTCCCTTGGCGTTCATCGGGACAGCGAACGAGATGGCGTATTTCTCGTCTCCCGGCTGCAGCGGCTGGATACACGTCACGAAGACCTCATTTGCCATGATGCCGCCGGTCGCAAGCATTTTCGCACCCCGCACCGTGATGCCGTCGCTGTCGCGGTCGACAACCCCTGCCGACAGAAACGGATCGCTTTGCTGAGCGGCACTCTTGGAACGGTCGGCCTGCGGATTGATGATCACGTAAGTGAGGTAAAGATCGTTGTCCCGCGCGTAGCGGTAATAGTCTGCAAGCGCTTTGGCGCGTGCAGGATCATAGGCTTCGAAAACCTCGCCACCCATATACATCCCCGAGATGCAGGACGCGACGTGATCGGGAGCCCGTCCCATGAAACCCGCATGCAGTTCGGTCCACGCCTCGAGACCCTTGCGGCGGATCACAAGTTCGTCGTAGCTCGTGGGAAGTTGCCAGATTCGATTGGCCCGCGTACCCGTGTCGGTTTCGAACGTCATCAATTCGCGATTTTCGGGAGCGCTTTGAAAATCGAACATCCGTCCGATCGAGGCGACCGCGCCACGATAGGCAGGATGGGTCGTGACGTCATCGACAAGCTCGCCATCGAGATAAATCTCTCGGCCATCGCGCAAGCTCGCAATATGCTGTTCGCCACTCTTAATCATCACATCCCTCGATCAGCTTCGTTCATTGACGAAAGTTCAGTAGTGCATCGGAAGCGGCCATTCGGGGCTGCGCTCGTTACTGGCAAGATTTCGATAAGTACCACGAAAGAAAATCAGAGGCTCGTTCTGCGGATATGCGATGAATCTGTTGACCCGGCCAACGAAGATGACGTGATCGCCGCCATCATGGTGCGCGTAAGGGGCGCATTCAAAATGCGCTAGGGCTCCGGTGATCAGCGGCGCCGCATTGTCACCGAGTGTGTGCTCGACCGCTGTCCATTTGTCGCCAAGTGCCTTCGCGAACTTGTCGGACAGGTGCTCCTGGTCGCGCCCCAATATATTCACAGCATATCCTTTGGCCTCGATCATGGCATTGAGACTGAACGACTTGCGATCGATCGAGAACAGAATGAGCGGTGGATCGACGGAAACGGAATTGAATGAACTCATGGTCAGGCCGATAGCGCTGCCATCGACGGCCTGGGCGGTGATGACGGCCACGCCGGTGGCAAATTGACCAAGCGCCCGCCGAAAGGCCCGCGGATCCAGGTCGAGCGCGACGCCCATCGTCAACTCCGCTATTTACCTTTGTTACAAAGCTATATGATCGAAAGCGCTGGTGTCAAGAACCGGTTGTCGGACGAGGCCGGGAGCCGTTGTCGGGCCGGCCGATCTTGTTGTTAAGGTGATCGGTCGTTATAGAAATGCAAACGATGTGCGGAGCCCGAATGGCCACGAAAACCAGATCCCGGAAAGTCACGATCGAAGCCACGGTGACGCGGCCCGAGCTGCTGGTCGAGGGATCGGACCGGGCCTTTCGCCAGTTCGTTCATGACACGCTCGCCTTTTCCGCACGCCTGCAGCAGGTGCGGGGCCAGCTCGGACAAGTCATCGGTCTCTCCGGAACGCAATACACGGTGTTGATCGCCATCGCCCATCTGCGCGGGATGGATGAAAGAGTCGGGGTCAACCTCGTGGCCGACCATCTGCATTTCAGCGGCGCTTTCACCACCATCGAGATCAACAAGCTTGTCGCCGCCGGCCTGGTCGAGAAGGAAACCGATTCCGAAGACCGCCGGCGGGTTGTCCTCGGCATAACGCCGAAAGCACGGGCGCTGCTCAACGAACTCGCGCCGGTACAACGGCCGGCCAACGATCTGCTGTTCAGTTGCCTGTCCGCGAAGGATTTCAGCAAGATCCGGAAACTGATGTCCGAACTGGTAGAAACCGCGGATCAGGCCATTCGGTTGTTGGAGTATACGACCCCGATCGCGGCGGCACGGGCGGCAAAATAGTTCGCTGGCGGGATGCATCCGCCGGGACGCTCTCAGGAAACAGCGATGTTCCGAACGTTCAGGCTTTCGCACGGCGGGCCTCGCTGGCGCCGAGGAACGCCTCGGAGACGATGGGATCCCGCGCAAGCTCGCCCGCCGTCCCGGATGTCACCATGCGACCGGTCTCGATCAGGTAGGCCCGGTCGGCGAATTTGAGCGTTTGCCGGGCCTTCTGCTCGATCAACATGATCGTCAAGCCTTCCGAGCGGAGTTCTCCGATCATGCCAAAAACGTGCTCGGTCATTTTTGGCGCCAGTCCCAGCGAAGGCTCGTCCAGCAACAGTAGCCGGGGTTTGGAAAGGCACGCCCTTGCAATCGCCAGCAATTGCTGCTCGCCGCCGCTGAGAAGACTCGCCAGCCGATGGCGCCGCTGCTCCAGAATCGGGAACCGGGCGAACATCCGCTTGACGTCCGACATCGCATCTCGCTTGTCCGGACGACAGTAGATGCCCATGAGCAGGTTCTCATCGACCGTCATGCGGGCAAGAATGCCCCGCCCCTCCGGCACCAGGGAGATGCCGGCTCTCAGGTTTCGTTCGGCGGCGTTGGGCTTCAACAGGCGATCCTCGAAACGGATCTCGCCCTGAAACGGCAGCAATCCCGCGATCGCGCGTGCGATGGTTGTCTTGCCGGCTCCATTGGCGCCCAGCAGGGCGACGATTTCGCCCGCATTAATGTCGAGATCGATTCCCCGGACCGCGGCCACAGAACCGTAGTTAACCTTGAGGCCGCGGACCGCCAGCATCATGCGTCCGCCCCGAGATAAGCGTCCATGACAACCGGATTCGCTCGCACTTGATCCGGAAGTCCCTGGGCAATCAAAACGCCGAAATCGAGCACGTAAAGGTAATCACACAGGTTCATGACAAAACTCATGTCGTGCTCGATCAAGAGTATGGTCAGGCCGCCATCGCGCAAGCGCAACATCAAGTGACGGATTTCTTCCGCCTCGTCGTGATTCATTCCCGCCACCGGTTCATCGAGCAACAAGACCTTCGGTCCAGCCGTCAATGCCCGCGCCATCTCGACTTTCCTCTGGGTGCCATAAGACAATGAGCGCGCATTCTGGTCGCGCACGCTTTCAAGCCCGAAAAACGCGAGAACTTCCTCAGCACGCGCGATGGCAGCGCGATCGGCCCAGCGCGTCGGCAGCGCCCGGCGCAATAGCGAGCCTTGTGTCGGCTGCGCCACCAGCAGGTGCTGCCAGACCGTCATGCTTCCGAACAGCCTGATGTTCTGGAACGTGCGCACGACGCCCGCCCGGGCGATGCGATAGGAACGCCACTGTGTAATCGGCGAGTTGTCGAAATACACCTCCCCACCGCTGGCGCGATAAGCACCGGTGATGACGTTGAAAAGCGTCGTCTTGCCCGCGCCGTTCGGACCGATGACACCGACGATCCGCCCTTGCGGCACATCGCAGGAGAGCCCGGACAGAGCTGTGATTCCACCAAAGGATTTGGTGACGTCGCTCAACTGCAGCAGAGGCCTGTTCATGCCGCGCGCCTTCGGAACGTCATCCGCCCGAGCAGATCTCGATCGAGAATGCCCTGGCGCCGGACCAGCAGCACGACGATCAGAAGAGCGCCGAACGCAGCGAGCCGCCAGTCGGCAAACGCGCGAAGCTGTTCCGGCAATAGAATCAACAGCGCCGCTCCGACCAACGAGCCCACTCCAATCGTCGATCCGCCAAGAATAACAGCCAGAACGAAATCGATTGATCGCTCGAAGCCGAAATTGCCCGGTTCGATATAAACATGATGATGGGCGAAGAGGCCACCCGAGATCGCCGCAACAGCGGCGCTCAGTCCGAATGCGCCCACCTTCGTCATCGTCGTGTTGAGGCCGATCAGGTTCGCGGCAGTCTCGTCATCGGCGATGGCCCGCATTTCCAGCCAGAGTCGGGACGACTCCATCAGCCAGACCAGAAGCAGGATCAACCCCACCCAGATCCAGATGTAAGCGACCGATACGTGCGCCATGCCATGGAAACCCTCTGCGCCACCAGTAGCACCAAGATTGAGGAACAGGCTGCGCATCATTTCCCCGAAACCAAGCGTGGCCATGGCGAGAAACAGCCCTTTCAGGCGCAGCGCGGGAAAGCCGATCAATACGCCAATCGATCCCGATGTGACCGCGGCGATTAAAAGCGCGGGTGTCAGCGCAATGCCACCCCTGACCGTCAGATAGGATGTCAGATAGGCGCCGATCGCCATGAATCCCGCATTGCCCAGCGACAACTGGCCGGTCGCAAGGATGATGTAGACGCTGAGCGCGCCCAATGTGAGGATGCCGACATCCGCCAGAAGACTCGCGTAATAGGTTGACATTACACGCGCTGTCCCTGGTCGGCGCCGCTTCCACCCAGCAGGCCCTGCGGCCGAAACAGCAGAATCAGGATCATGAAGCCATAGACCACGAAGTCGCGGACCTGCGACCCGCCATAGGCTACCGTCAGCACTTCCGCGATGCCGATCAGCGGCCCGGCGATCAGCGCGCCCCAGATCCGGCTGGTTCCGCCAATCACCATGACGGCGATGGCCTTCAATCCAATCTCGACGCCGACATAGGGCGTGATCACCGCGTAATGCAGTGCGATCAACACCCCGGCGGCGCCGGCCAGCGCGCCGGACATCATAAACGCGATCAAGGTGATGCGGCTTCCAGAGACGCCGAGCAGCCGTGCGACGTCGCGATTTTCGGCGGTCGCGCGCAATGCGCGTCCGATCGAGGTTCGCTGCACGATATAGGCGATGATCGCAACCAGTCCGACGGTGGCGCCAAGGACGACAAGCTGGATGTCTCCAACGCTTACAGGCCCTAACGTGATGCGGCCGACCAGCAATTCGTCCGGCAGTTGCAAGGGATCGGATCCCCAGACGTTGGTAGCGACGTTCTGGAGGATGATAGAGAATCCGAGCGTGCTCAGCATCGGCGTCACCGCGGGCGCATCGCGCAACGGCTCATAGCCGACCTTCTCGATCACGACGGATAGCAGTGCCGCCCCCGTCATCCCGGCGGCGACCGCCAGCGGCAATGGCAAATGCGCGGCGATGGCCGCAAAACCCAGATAGCCTCCGATCATGAACAACTCGGCGATCGCCAGATTGAGAATTCCGAGGATTCCCATTACGATCGAGAATGACAATGCGAGCAGCGTATAAACCGCCCCCAATGTCACACCATTCACAAGCTGCTGAAGAAACATCGATCTTCTACCGCTATTGCCGAGATCACACGACGAAAAGTCGTAAGCGTCCCGCGCTGATGATTTCTGCCACAAAACGTAATCGGAGACGTCCTACGCGGGGGCAAGCAATGTCCCCGCGTATCGCGGACTTAATGAACCGGCGGTGATGTCGGATCAGCAGGCGGTATGACCGGGCGCCGAACTGCAGCCATGAACCTTTGTCGACCATGCGCCGCTCTGCCCCTGCAACACGTAGAACGATTTGACGGCGTCGCCGTCGTCGTTGAAGCTGATCGGGCCACCCAGTCCCTGGAAATCCTGAAGCTTGACCAGGTAATCGCGAATCTTGACGCGATCGGCTTCAAGGTCCTCGGGCTTGCCGGTCACGCCGGCTTTCTTTGCCGCATCCACATACATGCTGACGATCTCGTAAATGTTGGCATCGTACATGCTTGGCTCGATTTCCGCCGGCAGGCCGGATTCCTTGCGCAACAGCGGCTGAAGCTCGGCGACGAACGCGGGCGCGCGGTCTCCCTGCATCGAAGCAAAGAACGTGGCGGGCGCGACGATCGGCAATTCCGGAGCGGCCTTGAGAATCGCCGACGAGATCAGCTGGGTTGCACCCACGACCGGCTTGATGAATCCCTGCCGCTTCATCTCACGAAGCACCGTCACGGCCTGGCTGTAATCCGCGCTGAGCACCACGCCATCCGGATTGAGCGATTTCATTTTGGTCACCTGGGCGCTGACGTCCAGATCGCCCGTATTGAAAGAAAGCGGATCGTTCTCGTTCGCAATCGTAATGCCATTTTCCTTCATCAGCGGCGGCATGATCTTGGTCCCCACCGTGGCGGCCGTGGCGTCCTTTGCGTCGAAGATGATCGCGACCGATTTGATATCGAATGTCTTTTTGAAATAGGGAACCGTCGTTTTCGCGAGAATCCCTTCGTCAATGGTATTGCGGAACGCCCACGGCCGGTTTGCCTTGGCAACCCCGGGCTTCGAGGACGCCTGCGACATTGCAATAACCTTCATCTCGTTCGCGACCGGGAAAGTTACCTCCGCCGCACTGCTCGTCAGCGGACCGGCGATGGCAAGGACGTTCTCGTCGCCCGCCAGTTTGCGCAGCGAACTAGCGGCCTGGGCCGGCTTGGTTGCATCGTCCAGGATGACGAGCTTGAGCTTTGCGCCATTCACACCGCCGGCCTTGTTGACCTGCTGCTCCAGCATCTTGAGGGTCACAGCATTGGTGCGTCCCCATTCCGCGAACGGTCCGCTGCTCGGGACAATCGCACCGATTGCGATTTCGCGACCGGCGAGACTCTGCGCCTCGGCCGGGCCAATCGCGGCGGATGAAATCTGAATGATGGCTGCGGCGAAAAGTCCGCCAAGTTTGGCGCCCGTCGATATCATTGAGTGTACTCCTCGAATTGGGAACGGCGCATTGATGCCCGGCTCCGGGGCCTGTCGGTGCCTGCACAAGCCATGCCACCGCCCCTGTCGCAACCGGATGATTCCCCAAAATATGCCGAATGACAAACAAATTATAAACAGCTTTTAAACAAAGGTTCTAACAGAAGCTATCTGATCAGCGATCGTTTCCCGGTGCCCTCCTGTTCGATGCCACACCTGCCCTGCTGCAAAAAGCAGCCGGTGGCGCTCAGTTGTTGGGCGGCGCTGGATGCCAGGCGCCGGGCCGCGCGGCTCAAGATGCCCTGGTCTTTCGAGGCGCTCGCTGCCGGCCGCCGAGTTCGGCGACGATCGGCTTCGCGTTCAGATCCGACAGATATCGCTGCAGGGCCATTGCCTGCTCGCTCGACTTGACCAGCCGCTCGACCATATCGGCCAGCAGCGCAAATTCTTTCGCCGTGAGACAGCCGAACTGGACGTCGTTGACCTGCGTCTGAATCGGCGCCAGACGTTCGATCATGTCCCTGCCGCGCGGCGTCACGGTCAGACACAGGCGGCGCTTGTCCACGGGATGCCCGGCTTTCTCGATCAATCCCTTGCTCAGAAGCTTGTTGGTGATGACGGTGGTGAAGGCGCCGCTGAGATGGAGATGGTCGGCGACATCCTTGACGCTGACGTCACCTTCCGCGGCGAGGTGTCTAATCGAGATCAGCATGGTATATTCAATACCGGCCAGTCCGATGACCGCGCCGTGACCTTCGCGAATGGCGGAATGGCGGGCGAGAAAGCCGAATAGATTATGGACAAGGCCTCGAAACTTCTGATCGGAGCCCTCGACCAGAAGCTCCGGCTTGGAAATCGTCAACGCCGCCCGCTTCAGAGGCTTGAGCGCGACCGGCTTGCCCGACGTTAAGGCGACGTTACGTTTCCGTTCCATTGCATTTCCTGACAGGATGAATTTCGTAAGCGCAGATTGGCGGGTTCGATCCAAGGTTACAATGACCTCGTGAGGCAATTAGTGAGCGGCGCCAGAGAAATCCCGCGGCAACGCACAGTGGGTGACCCGCACGTTTCGTATCGATGCCGGCGTATTGCGGCTGCGACCGACAAATCGCGGAACACCATCTGTAAACACCGCGGCGACCGCGGGAACGTCGCCATTGCGCAAAGCCGACAAGGCATCGGATTGTGAGCCGCCGGCACAGGCGTCGATCAGCACGACATCGGCGTCCTTGCCGACCTGAAGCATTCCCGAGTTGAGCCGATAAACCCTGGCATTATTTCCGGTCGCAGCCGCAATCGCCTGTTCCGGCGGCATGCCGCCCAGACTCGCGAGATGACTGATGGTGTACAACATCCCCAACGGCATGATGCCGCTTCCGGTCGGCGTATCCGTCGCGATCAGCAATCGCTCCGGCTGGCCTGCGTCATCCAGCAGCTTTGCGGTCAGCAATGCCGCTCGCAAATTTCCGGCCGTGCAAAGCTGCAGCGCGATATCGCTTTCATTGACG
>WNFK01083634.1_pt1 | contig 10055 bp, 8 predicted proteins | sample 5400281 | NCBI WGS metagenome assembly WNFK01 (sample SAMN13153350, study PRJNA577476) | soil metagenome | isolation source: 20 cm soil on Douglas fir-dominated hillslope | place: USA:California | collected 2013-09-17
CAATCCTCAGGTCAGGAATCTCGGCGACGCGCTCGAGAGTTTCGTGGATACCGCCGCGGTCATCGCGTCGCTGGATCTGATCATCTCGATCGACAGCGCAACGGTTCATCTCGCAGGGGCGCTTGGCAAGCCGGTGTGGGTATTGCTGCCGTATGCTCCCGACTGGCGCTGGCTTCTCGGCCGCGACGACAGCCCATGGTACCCGACCGCCCGGTTGTTTCGACAGGCGCGCCTCGACGACTGGTCGGGCGTGGTGGAGAGGGTGGCGGAAGAGCTCGCGCGTTTTGCGCGAAGCTTCCGGGCCTGACCGGCGCGCCATCGCGCGCGATCAGGGCCCATCTCGGCAATTCGTGACGAAGGGGCGGTCTTGCGCGCTTGCCGGACACTCAGGCCGCGATGGCGATACCGGGCGGCCGCCGGCACACCTTGCGCAGCATCGCCTCGAAGGCCGCGAAGACCTTTTTCATCTGCGGGGCCTTGTAGGGAAACAGCTCGGGTGAATCCATCGCGTGGACGATCATGTTGGTTCCGGTCTCGAAGACGAGGAGCCGGCCGTCGCGCGTCTCTCCGCAATCGAACGGAAGATAGTCCAGGCCTGCCCGTTGGGCGATGGCGTCGAGTGCCAGCGCGTGGCGGACCGCAAAATCGCGATCGAAGCTCGCCATGAACTGCGCCTCTTCGGCGCGCCGGCTGGCCTGCCCCATCATGTCGGCGTTGAGATAATGGATCATCCAATGCGTCGACACCGCCATGTGGGACGCGTAGGGCCGTCCAGCGATGAGAGCGATGCGGTATTTGCGGTAAAGCCCGTCGGATCCGCGGTAGTCGATGAACGGAGCGAGGTAGAACTCGTCCTCGGGCCGCCGCAGCAGATAGCTTCCGAGCGCGGCGGCATCGTCCAGCTTTTCGAGGCCCTCCCCGGCATGGGAATCGAGCGGCCGTGCGACGATCGGAAACGTCTCGCCGCCCAGGACGCGATCGAGCGACTCGCTGCCGGCCGCAATGCGCTCCATGGTCGGACGGCCGACGCGCGCATTGATCGGGATGGTGACCCCCAGAGCCGACTTGAGCAATTCCCAGGTGCCGTCGCGCGTCAGCCGCGCGATCCGATCGGGAGCGTTCACCACCGGCCGCGGCCACGAGCGCACCAGTCCATCCAGTTCGCGCAACAGCGCTTGATTGCGGCTGGATTCCGAAACCGCCACGATGGCGACGTCGTGATCGGGCAGCGTTTGCGGCAGCGGATGTCCGGGCAGAAGGTAGACCATGTCGAGCGTCACATTGGCGTCTTGCAGCATGAATTCGATCGGCATGTTGGCCAGGAAATCGCCCGGCGCCATGAAGGCGAGCAGCCGGAGCGGCGGAGTCGTCGCCGCGCATGCCGGTTGGCGATAGACGCGGCCGATCTCCAGGGCGAGCGCCTGCAGAACCAGCCGGTCATCCGGGCGCCCCTGAATGTGAGCGATCGTCGAGAGATCGAGATAGGCCGCGGCGTCCTGCGGATCCTGGTCGACGCGCATCACCAGCGCATTCCACACCGGCGCAAGGTCGGCGCCGTCGAACGCCATCTTGGCGAGGGCCGGCAAGCCGATCGGCACCGGCGCGGCGCGTCCGGCAACAGCGTCGAGGTCCGGCACTCGGGTGGTCATGGAGTCGTCCTTGCGGAGGATCTTGGTGGCGGTGATGTGTCGGTCGCCGATCCGGACGGGCTCGCGTTTGGGGCTCGGCGTCCGGGGCGGGCGCCGGGCCGATCGGCCGGATCAAAAACGGTGTGAGATCGTGGCAAAGACCCTGTTCGATTCCTTTGCAAAGCGTCCCATGAAATCATTAACCGGGTGTTTAGAATGCCGGCCGTTTCGGGGCGGATCCGGCTGTCGGCACCGCCCTTTCGGCCGGCGCCGCCACACCCCTCCGGGGCCGGCGCATGAGAATTTCGAGGAACGGAGGGAATCTGATTTTCTTGCGGCCGGACAGCCGGATAGCGCGATTCTTCAAGGGCTGATGTAACGGGATCTTAAAGCTTGCGGCGCAACATCGCGGCCAGGAGATTCGTTCATGTCGATGTTCGTCAATACGACGTCGTTTTGGCAGCAGAACCAGCAGAACTGGGTGCCCGATGTGAACAATCGCGCGCCCGGCAGCAGCGTCCTCGCCGCCTCGCCGATGGCGCTTTTCAAAGGCGCCAATAACGCCAGCAACGGCAGCACGTCCGCCGCCAGCCGGGCTTTGGACGCGATGCTGGGTCCGTTCGGCGCCACGGTGATGAACTCCTCCACCGGAATGGCGGTCATCGCGGCCCAACAAGCCGCCGATCGCGTCAATGCGAAAGCCGCGGCGGTAACCAGCAACGCGCCGATCAAGTCGGTCGCCAATGTCGCCACGCAGGTGACGTTCTCGGGGTCGTTGGCGGTTGCGGGCGATTTCACGGCAACCGGGCCCGCGGCGAACGGCGGCTATCAATTCCTGTCCGGCACCGCGCTGCAAAATATGTTCAATCTCGCAATGCTCGGAAAAAAGTCGAACGGTGATGCGGTCGATACCGTCGCGGTATCGGGAAATCCCCTCACCGGCAGCACCTCGGGCCTCAATGCCCACAAGGTGTTTACGCTGACGCTCAAGCCGAACAGTGGATTGTATACATTCACTCTCGCCAACCCGATCGATCTGCCGACAAGCAGGCTGGACAAGTTCACGACAATGAATTTGTCCCTGCTGGTGCAGGCCGTCATGTCCGACGGCACGACCGCGCCTCTGCCGAACAGGGCCGTCGTCGAAGTCCACAACGGCCTGGGCGCCGCGGACGGAACGGCGCACAACGGCGTGGTCCATGAAGGCGGGCTGGCTTATACCGGGCCCAACAATACGCCGCCCCCCGCAAAGGCCGCCGCGGCGCGCACGACGTATGTTCCGCCGATCAATCCGTTGACCGGGCGTTCCTACTCGGCGGCCGGGTCCGCCCTCATGGCGAACGCCGATTCGCTCAACATTTTGACCTGATCGTCCCTCACCCGGCGCAGCGGCAGCAACCCTTTGAGTGCGGAGTGATTGCTTGACCTGAGCAAGCCGAAGGGTCCCGGAGCAGTTCGAAATTATATGGCGAAGGATCTTTAATTAAGATCCGCGCATCTTCGCCATGAGTTCATTAATCACATTTCCTAACACGGTGTTAATCGCCGTCTGCTAATTTGGCTTCGAACCCTGAAAAAGGAGATACAAGAGAAGCAGGCCGCAGCAGGGGGCAACAGGAATGTACAATGGAGCTCATCCGCACCATAACTCCGCCCGGAGCCGTTCAGCAGGCCTTCGTTTCTCGGCCTGAGCCCGTTGCCGTCGCCCAGGCGGTGGCGACCGAACTGCCTGCCGCGAAAGCCGTGACGGCGGTGAGCCCGGCTGCGCCGGCGCTCGGCCTTTCCGACCCTTACGAATATCAGGTGCTCGTCGATCCGGCGACGCACGACGTGATCTTCCGAACGGTCGACGAGCGATCGCGCCAAGTGGTCCGCCAAGTTCCGGATCAAGCCTTGCTGCGCATGCGCGCCTATGCGCGCTCGCTCGCGCAGGACACGCGTCCGGCCGAGATGCATGCGGAGGCCCACCGCGCGCCGGATCCTCAGCCGCCATTGCGCCAGAATTCAGCGCCGGCCGGGCGAAAACCGAAATTGTAAGTCGACGTTGAAGCCTCGGCGGAGACGCCCGCCGGAGTCACCGTGGCGATGAATAAAATCGCCTGGCCGTCGCTCGTGTCGCGTCCAACCCCACTAAGGCTCGACAAACGTGCCCGGCACCTGGCCGGCGCGCCATACACCCGCATTCAGATGGTCCGATGCCGGGACGCGCAGGCGTAGCGGCACGATGGGCCGCAGACCCGCACGAGCACGAAGCAGGATGCGCCGGCGCTCCATTTCGGCGAGGACGAACGGCTGGCCACAGAGCCACTCCAAAAACAACGACGGGCCGGTGAATGAGGACGAATAATGCGATGACCTCTCGAACTGCTCGGCCGCCGCACCGGCAAACCAATCGCCCGGCCGGTCGCCAAGCGCAATGCTTTCGAAGCGCAAGCTTGCCGGCCAGAACGGTTCGCCGAACTGGATTTGACCGCCTTGCAGCATGTCGAGGAGCCGCCGCAACGCGGCAACGCTTTCGGCGCGTTCCCCCCATTCCCACGCGACGCGCGCCAATGTCGACAGCCGCCCGGCCGTCACGGCGCGCGTACATGCCGACCTGACGCCGCGCAGCGCGAATGCGAGAGCCGCGCACCGCGTCGCCGCCGGCTGGTCTGTGGCGCGCCATATGGCATAGGCCGCAAGGCTGTTGCGGTAGTCGGAATCCGGGGACACGTTTTTTCCGCCGCTCATCCGCTTTGTTGCAATCGCTCTCGTCAGGCGCCCATTCCGGAATGGCTTCAACCAGGAGGCCCCGCTGCGCCAGATCGCTCACGCGATCGGGTTTTGCGGCGAACAGATTGAGCTCGTATTCATCGACCGGTTGCGTGGGGTCGTCCGGGACGAGGATGGGCGAATCCTCAAGCTGCCGGAACAGACGATAGCCCATGGCTGGAAAGAGCGCACGCAGCTGGTCATTCGGCTTGCCGGACACCTTGATCTCAAACACGACCAGCGGCGAGTGCCGCGCGAAGAATTTCCGGCCGCCCGCGAGAATTCGCTCCTCCTCGCCCTCGGCATCGATCTTGATGAAATCAGGCGGCGGCCAGCCGCGCGTCTTGTCCTCGCTATCGAGGCTGGTGATGCGGACCGTCTCTCCCGCGCCGCTGTCGCCGAGCGCATTGAGCTCGCTGGAATGGCCGAACACCAGTCGTCCTTCGCGCGCGCCATCGGATAGCGCGAATTCCGATATTTGGAGGCTGTCTGCCGCGTTCAGTTCGCGGCTGCGCTCCAGCAGAGCGCGGGTCTCGCTGCCGGGTTCATAGGCGAACACTTGACCCGTTGGGCCAACCAGACGCGCCATCGGCAAGCTGTAGGCCCCCAGGTTGGCGCCGATGTCGATGGCCGTCATTCCTGGTTGCAGCCAATGTCGGTGGAACCGCGAGCGTTACGCCGTCGGAAAGCTCGAGCTCGAGTGCATCCAATGCGATACTTGCCGTTCCAATAGAGGTGATTCGAATCGAGGCGATCGAAGAGTCCGAGCGAAGACCTAGTTGAAACTCAGTGCTGACGCAAGCGTGGACGGCAAGGCCGTTCGCTCTGGGCTGACCACGCCACCAACGCCGGTTACCCGGACTTTTCCTGAGCGAAACGGATCAAAGGCTGAGCGCCTGGGCGGTGATCCGGCAGGTCTCGATGACGTCCTCCACTGCAACCATGCGCGTCGGATCAAGCCGCGCCGCTGCGTCCGGCTTGAACGAGGGATGGGCATAGGTCACGAGATACTGGTTGGGGCGCAGATCCATCCTCTGGAGATCCCCCGGCCCGATCGACTGAAAGGAATAACCGGGTGCGATCGCGGCAAGGCCGTCACGCACCTTCAGCAGCCTGACATTGGCCTCGAAAATGACCTGGTCGACGTCGGGATTGAGCTCGATCCGCGCGTGCAGCCGCTGCACCACCATGGCCAGCATCGTGTCCTTTTCCCACGTGATCAGGTCCGCTTCCGGAATCAGTCCGTAGGCGCGCGCTCTCAGCACAAAATGCCTGGCGGTGAGGTAATCGCGTTTCAGCATGGCAAAGCGCTGGCCCTGCGTGTAGGCCGGCACGGTGCGGCTGGCGATGAAGGCCGCAATCTCGGCAGAATCGACAGACCCGACCTGCCCGACGAAACATTCGAACCCGGCCCGGTATGCGTCATGGTACCAGTTCTCGGTCAATTCGAATTCCATGCGCGGCTCGGTGTGGGCATGCTTGTAAAGAATCTCGGGGATGACCGAAACGCCTCCGTGCTTGAGAAGAGCGCCGGCCAATTCCCACATTCCGAACGATCGCCGGTCGACCATATAGAAGCGCCGATAGATGTCGGTGCGGCACACCGGATTCCACAGAAGGGTGAAGCGGGCGAGGAGCTTCATGTGCTCGTGCTGGGCAAAGTCGGTTCGTTCCTCCACGGGCTTGACCGGCAACAGCCTGCCGCTGGGGAACCATTCCTCATACCCGCCGAACACCCCGGCAATTCCGGGCCACTCCTCCATGACGGCGACGGCCGCCATCAGCGCCGGGAAATAGATCCGGTCGTCGTCGCACAACGGATAGAGATACTTGCCGCCGGCCGCCGACATCACGGCAGCGAAATTCGTGATGCCGCCGCGATTTTCGGTCTGCCGGAACGCGCGAAAATGGGCAAAGCGCGGCGCGAAGGCGCGGATCGCATCCTGGGTGTCGTCTCCGGAACAATTGTCGGAAATCACGATTTCGACGTCATCGCTGCAAACCTCGCGCAGGTGGGCGAGCGTTTCGCGCAGCAGGTTGGCGCGGTTATAGGTCGGGATGCAGATGCTGAGCAGAGGTGTCATGTGAGGGCACGAAAAGGCAGGCAGCACATCGTGGGCGTATTCGACGCCTTCGCTTCTCCACTGATGGAGCGATACGTCGTGACAAACGCTACCGTTTTCCGGCTCTACCAGCCAGAAATTTTTTCCGATCCACTCACCGAGATGCTTCGCAACGGCGACCGCGTGCCGCTGCCGCGGCTGCGGCATTGCACAGCCAACTTTCCGGCGAGCCGACCGCCGTCAGCGAGTGGTGCGCCACATCTGCCCGAGCGCGAGTTCATGACCGGCGCCAATTCGGCTCCAGTCTTGCTGCCGTTGCATCGCCATCGGCAGTGCAGCGAGCATCGGGTCGGTGCACATAAAATCGCGCGTCGTTGGCCGGCGATTTCACGGCTGCAATAAATCATCCCGGAAGATTCCGATCGCGCAGGCGCGCCGCGATCGGCAGATCGTGGCGGCGACATCGTGCGCGGTCGCCGCGATCATGATCCAAATGCCGATGCATACTGCCGGTTACTTCGATTTCCGGCGCTAACAGTTTTTTAACCACGTTTTTTCACCGATTATTTCCCATCAACGTGTCATTTACCACGTCGTCGGCCCGTCTGACCGAAGCGTCAGCGGGACCGGTCGAACTAGAACTCACTGCCAGTACGGCAAACAACCAGGAAGGTTGCTACCATGTCCAAATACGACCGCCAACCAGGCGACGACGCAGCAGCGCCTCGCCACTGGCAAGGAGGTCAACTCGGCTCTCGACAATCCGACGAACTATTTCACCGCCGCGGCCTTGTCGTCGCGCGCGGGCGAATTGACCAATCTTCTCGACTCGATGACCAACGGCGTCAACATCCTCAAGGCGGCCGACAACGGCCTGACGTCGATCACCACGACCATCCAGTCGATGCAAGCGACGGTCACCCAGGCCCGGCAGGACGCCTCCTGGCAGAGCGGGTCGTACACCGTCGACAGCACGACCATCGGCACGACCTCCGTGAAGACGATCGGCTTCTCGGGCGGCGCGGTCGGCGCCGCAGTCGTGACTGTTGGCCTCAACGACCAAGAGACCCTCACCGGCGCTGCCACCGGCTTCGGCGCCACGACCACCGGCACCGGCACGTCGGGCACCTCCGGCACCCTGACCATCCAGGCGGCCGACCTCAATGGCGGCGTCGCGATTAGCGTGTCCGTGAACACGGCGGACGTGGTCTCCACCGTGGCGGCGAACATCAATACCGCCGTCGGCTCCAGCACCTTCGCCACCGTCGTTGCCGGCCAGCTCAAGCTGCAAGACACCCTCGGTCCCCAGAAGATCACCGTCGGCGGTACCGCCGTGGCGGCGGTCGGCTTCACCACCACGACGTCGAGTGCCGTCGCCACCGCGGTGGAAAGCGTCGACACGATCGTCTCGGCGATCAACCAAAACTTGTCGCTCACGGGCAAGGTGAAGGCGTCCAACAACGCCGGTCAGCTCCAGATCACCAACTTGTCGATCTCGGCGCTCACCGTCACCGGTGTTGGGGCGAGCGGTCAGGTGGACGGCTCCGCCGGAACCACATCGGTCGCCGGAAATGTCGTGCGCTCGAACCTGGTCACGCAGTTCAACCAGCTGAAGGACCAGCTCGACAAGACTGCGCAGGACGCCAGCTTCAACGGCATCAACCTGCTCAACGGCGATGCCCTGAAGCTGTTCTTCAACGAGTTGAGCACGAGCTCGCTGACGATCCAGTCGACCAACGTGGTGGGCATCAACAGCTCGACGCTCAGCATCGGAACGGCGACCAGCACCGAGTTCCAGAGCAACACCTCGCTCGACACTCGGCTTCGGGCGCTGCATACCGCGCTGACGAGCGTGGCTTCTCAGGCCTCGGCCTTCGGCTCGAACCTGTCGATCGTGCAGAACCGCCAGGACTTCACCAACAACATGGTCAACACCCTGCAGGTCGGTTCCGACGGGCTCACGCTCGCCGACACCAACCTGGAAGGCGCGAACATGATGGCCCTGCAGACCCGGCAGCAGCTCTCGATCACGGCGCTGTCGCTCGCCTCGCAGGCCAACCAGGCGGTGCTGCGCCTGTTCGGCTAATCCCGAGCGTAGCGTCAAGATCCGGCGGCGGGGCTTCGGCCCCGCCGTTTTTTTTGGCGAGATCGCCGAGCAATCGACGCCCGGGAGCGGTCCCATTGCGGCCGGCGGGCCTTGCAAATTCCCGGCTGCGGCTGGCGGCCGCCGGCACGGACACAAGCCCACCACCCGGTCGATCTTCATTGACCAGAAAGAGGCCCAGGCTGATCCTTCGACACGGGTGATTCGCACCGAACGGCTGCCCCGACAAGGATCTACCATGGACCCAAAATTCTCCATTCTCGTGCCGACCCGGCAACGGCCCGATACGTTGCTGGCGACGCTCGCGACGCTGATCTGGCATCCGGGCGATGACTACGAGATCGTGGTGGCGGACAATGCCGGCGACGAGGACGTCGCCGCCGTCATCGCGGCGGCGCAGCAGCGGCACGCGCGGATCAAGCACATCCGTTCCGATCGGGTGTTGCCGATGGCGGAAAACTGGGAGCGCGGCCTGGCCGCCTGCTCGGGAGAATATGTCTCGGTCCTGGGCGACGACGACGGCTTTCTCCCGAGCACGCTCGACGTCGTGCGCAAGCTGATCGCGATAACCCAGGCCAGGGTCATCTCCTGGGAGACGCACACCTATTGGTGGCCCGATACGATCGTGCCCTGGAACAGGAACAGGCTCTATGCGTCGCTTGGCCACACTGATGTGGCCTGGATGCAATCAAGGCTCGTGCTGGTCGAGACCTATCGCAACGCCGTCTCCTTCGGCACCCTTCCGATGATCTACAACGGATTCGTCCATCGCGAGGTCATCAATTCCGTCATCGACCGCTTTGGCGCCTATTTCGTCCCCGCCTTTGTGTCTCCGGACGTCGCGTCAGGCATCGTCAATCTCGCCCATACCAGCCGATATCTGCATTCGTTTCGTCCGTTTGCGGTTCGCGGCAATTCGCGGCGCAGCACCGGTTCGTCTTTTTGGGCGCGATCGCTCGGCACCGAACAGCAGAACATCTATCTGAGGGAGGAAGGAAGAACGATCGAGCAGCTCATTCATCCCAGCATGACGGCGAGCAAGAGCATCGGATTTGGCATCGCGTCGACCAAACTGCATCTCAAGGACCTGCTGTTCCCGCACGACAATGAGCTCAAGGTCGATCTCAACACCGTGGTCCAGTCCACGATTGCGACCTTGAACGACGATGCAGATGCCTATGACGACAATCTGTCGGAAGCCTTGCAGCTCGCCGAAAGGATCGGCTTCAAGGTCGACCCCGGTACCATTCCGGCGAAAATGCACACACCCCGAAGACTCTTGCAGGGCCCGCTGGTGACAGGATCCAACGTGGCAATGGGCATCAATTGCGATATGGCGAACGTATTCGACGTCGCCGGCGCGGCCCGATTGGCGGAGGCCCTGTCATCCGAACTCCACGTGCGAGTCGCGCCGGCCGCTGTCGCGGAACCGCAAGATAAAGCGGGCTAGGGCTCCGAAGCCGCGACGGACCCTAGGCAAGGCAACAAACGGTGTCGCGGAGGGCACCG
>WNFK01237260.1_pt1 | contig 10055 bp, 9 predicted proteins | sample 5400281 | NCBI WGS metagenome assembly WNFK01 (sample SAMN13153350, study PRJNA577476) | soil metagenome | isolation source: 20 cm soil on Douglas fir-dominated hillslope | place: USA:California | collected 2013-09-17
CCTGCTGCAGAACGGCGCGGACCTGCGCGTGGTGCAGACCCTGCTCGGCCACGCCGACATCTCGACCACGCAGATCTACACCCACGTGCTCGACGAGCGGCTCAAGAGCCTGGTGCGCGACCTGCATCCGCTGGGGGAGGAGAAGCAGCCCGGATGAAGCGCGCGGGCGCGGGCGCCCGCCGTCGCTTGACTTGCGCTGCCCCACGGGCTTGTTTCGGCCGCGCGGGGACAGCCGCCCACCTGAGGCCTGATGCGCAGCTATCTCGATTTCGAAAAACCGGTCGCCGAGCTCGAGGCGAAGGTCGAGGAACTGCGCGCGATGGCGGCGACCGGTGACGCGGTCGCGGTCGGAGAGGAGATCGCCCGCCTCGAGGCCAAGGCCTCGGCGGCGCTCGCCGATCTCTATGCCGGGCTCACGCCCTGGCAGAAGACGCAGGTTGCGCGCCATCCGCAGCGGCCGCACTGTCTCGATTACATCGCGCAGCTCATGCCGAGCTTCATCCCCTTCTCGGGCGACCGCAAATTCGGCGAGGACGAGGCGATCGTCGGCGGCTTCGGCCGCTTCCGCGGCGAGAGCATCTGCGTGATCGGCCACGAGAAGGGCTCGAGCACCGAAAGCCGGCTCAAGCACAATTTCGGCATGGCGCGCCCGGAAGGCTATCGCAAGGCGGTGCGGCTGATGGAGATGGCCGACCGCTTCGACATCCCGGTGCTCGCGCTCGTCGACACCGCCGGCGCCTATCCGGGCATCGATGCGGAGGAACGCGGCCAGGCCGAGGCGATCGCGCGCTCGACCGACGCGTGCCTCGGCCTCGGGGTTCCCAACGTGGCGGTGATCCTCGGCGAAGGCGGCTCGGGCGGCGCGATCGCGATCGCGACCGCCAACCGCGTGCTGATGCTCGAGCACGCCATGTACAGCGTGATCTCGCCCGAGGGCGCGGCCTCGATCCTGTGGCGCGATACCGCCAAGGCGCAGGAGGCGGCCACCAACATGAAGATCACCGCCGAGGACCTCACCCGATTCGGGGTGATCGACGCCATCGTTACGGAACCGGTGGGCGGCGCCCACCGCGACCCGGCGGCCGCCATCGCGGCGACCGGCGACGCGATCGCGACGGCGCTGGGGGAACTGGCGGGCCTCGATCGGGAGACCGTCCGGCGCCAGCGCCGGGAAAAGTTCCTGGCGATCGGCCGCTCCATGCTTTGAAGGTTGTGTTCAAGGAAATTTTGAATTCTACAAGTATAGGCGGTCGTATCCGCGGGTATTCGCAATACCGCCCGAGAAGAGATTCCGGGGCTGCCTAGAAAAGACATTTCGGCAACGCTCACAGGAACTTGGCGCCCCCGTTTACGATCCGTTCACCAACCCCGTGCTCCAATGCCGGGCGGGATAACTTCGCCTTGCTTAGACCACATCTTAAGGATAACGATTCCTTGAACGTCGGGACGGTGGCCACTTCCGAAGTGGGGTACGGTGAGCGCCACCGCACGGGGAGTATCGCGTTGAACCGTCACACGGCTTGGGTCCGCGCGCTGATGGCGTCGGCCGCGATCGCATCCGCGGTCGCGCTGGCCGGCTGCAATACGGAGGGCATCTCTCCGGCCATGACGGCGCGCGCCATGCAGCCGCTCTCGAGCGACACCGTCGCGCTGCTCGAGAAGAAGGACATGCCCAAGGAGAGCCCGATCCTGGTCCGCATCTTCAAGGAAGAGGCGGAGATGGAGATCTGGAAACAGAATGCGAGCGGCCGCTTCGCGCTGCTCAAGACCTATCCGATCTGCCGCTGGTCGGGCGAGCTCGGCCCCAAGATCAAGGAAGGCGACCGCCAGGCGCCCGAGGGTTTCTACACCATCACGCCGGGCCAGATGAATCCCAACTCGAACTACTATCTGTCGTTCAACATCGGCTTTCCCAACGCCTATGACCGCGCCAACGAGCGCACCGGCGCCTTCCTGATGGTGCATGGCGACTGCTCGTCCGCCGGCTGCTACGCCATGACCGACCAGCAGATGGGCGAGATCTACGCGCTCGGCCGCGAGTCTTTCTTCGGCGGGCAGAAATCCTTCCAGGTGCAGGCCTATCCGTTCCGCATGACCGCGCTCAACCTGGCGAAGCATCGCAACAATCCGGCGATGCCGTTCTGGCGCATGATCAAGGAAGGCAGCGATCAATTCGAGGTGACGGGACAGGAGCCGAAAGTCGACGTGTGCGAGAAGCGCTACGTGTTCAACGCGAGCGCGACCGGTCGCTTCGACCCCAAGGGCAAATGCCCGGTCTATCAGGTGCCCGAGGAGATCACCGCGGCCGTCACCGAGAAGCAGAATCGCGATGACCGCGAATTCGCCGCGCTCGTGAGCCGCGGCACCGCCACCGTGGCGGTCAAGACCGGCGCCGACGGCGGCATGCATCCGACCTTCCTGGCCAAGCTGAAGTCGCAGGACCAGTTCGACAACGGGGGCCGGATCTTCTCGCTTGCCTCGACCGCCAACACGCCGCCGCTGCCGCCCAACGTCAACCCGCCGCGCATCCCCGGCGAGACCGACACCGTGACGGCGTCGGTCGCCCCGCCGCGCTCCGCGCCGCGCCCCGTGCAGGCCGCCGCCAGCGAGCCGAAGCCGGCGCCGCAAGCCAACACGCGCGTGGCCGACGCGCAGGGCGGATCCATGTTCGGCAGCCTGTTCGGCTCGCTCGGCCTGGGCAACTCCGAGCCCGAGCCGGCGGCGCCCGCCCAGAAGCCGCGGCCGACGGTCGAGACCAAACCCGCGGCGCCCGTGGTCCGCCATGCGGCCGGCGCCATCCGGCCGGCCCAGCCCGTTCCGCCGCCGCAGGTCGCCGAGGCGCCAAGGCCCGCGCCGGCCGTCACCGCGAGCGCCGCGCCCGCCCCGGGCTTGATTGCCGGCGCCCAGCCGGTGGTCTCGTCCAACAGCTTCGAAAGCCGCTGGGGCGCGTTCCGCTAGCGCCGCAACCGTCCAGGTCCTGCCTGGAACCCTCGACACCGAGAACTCGCCTCAGCGCCGCGTCAGCTCGAACCGGCCTTCGGCCTGGTTATCGACGAGGTCGCAGTCGCTTTCCTCGGCGAGCCGGCGAAGCTGCTCGCGCGACGCCGCGGCGGGCTCGCCCGGCGGAAACATGTCCGCGAACAGCTTGTAGGTGAGGTCGAAGATGTGCCCGCGCGGCATCTCGCGCAGATAGCTTTTCAGGACATCGCGGGGCAGCATCGCCGCTAGAGCGCTATCGTTTCAGATTGAATCATCGATTTCGTCATGGCCGGGCTTGTCCCGGCCATCCACGCCTTTGATCTTGCTGATGCATTAAGACGTGGATGCCCGGGACAAGGCCCGGGCATGACGGAGTGCGTGGTTCGATCTGACCACATCATACGCTAGTGCAGCGACGATGCCGGCGCGTCGGTCTCGACGATGGCGCGGTTGAGATCGATGATTTCCGTTTCCACCGCCGCCTGGCGCGCGGTCAATTCCAGATACTTCCGGGTCGATGGGCCGTCGGGCGCCCAGTCGTTCGCCGACCGCTGCTCCGGCGGCAACTCGGCCATGTCGGCGATCATCTCCTCGATCGCGGCGTCGAGCAGCGCGCGCTCGCTCATGAGCTCGGCCAGCCGCAGCTTCATGTCGTCGAGTTTGTCGGCCATCTTGGCTTCTCGGGTAACCGCCGCGACGACGCCTAGGCGAAGCGTCCGTGGCAGTGCTTGTAGCGCTTGCCGGAGCCGCAGGGACAATTCTCGTTGCGGCCGACCTTGCCCCAGGTCGCCGGATTGTTCGCATCGCGCACGGGCGCGGCGGCGCCGGTGATGCCGTGGCGCGCGAGCGTCTCGCCGCCCGCCATGGCCAGCGCCATCTCGTCCTCGCCGGTCGTCGGGTCGACCTTATGGGCCTCCATGAAGGGCTGGCTCGGCGGCGCCTGGTCGGGCGGCGGCGCCTGCACGATCTCGACCCGCATGAGCTGCGCGGTCACCGCCTCGCGCAGATTCTGGATCATCGCCTCGAACAGCGTGAAGGCTTCCGACTTGTATTCGTTCAGCGGATCGCGCTGACCGAAGCCGCGCAACCCGATCACGTTGCGCAGATGGTCGAGCATCAGGAGATGCTCGCGCCACAGGTGGTCGAGCGTCTGCAGCAGGACCGACTTCTCGACATAGCGCAGCACGTCGGGACCCCATTGGGCGACCTTGGCGGCCATGTGCTCGTCGGCGCGCCGCTCGACGCGGGCGATCAGCTCCTCGTCGGCGATGCCCTCCTCCTTGGCCCATTCGTCGGCCGGAACGTCGAGGCCGAGCACGCGGGTGAGGTCTTCCTTGAGACCCTTCACGTCCCACTGCTCCGGATAGGCGTTCTCCGGCACGTGCTTGGCGATCAGGTCCTCGACGACGGCGCGGCGCATGTCGGCGACGGTCTCGGCGACATTCTCGTCGCGCATCAGGTCGACCCGCTGCTCGAAGATCACCTTGCGCTGGTCGTTCATTACGTTGTCGAATTTGAGCAGGTTCTTGCGGATATCGAAGTTGCGCGCCTCGACCTTCTGCTGCGCCTTTTCCAGCGCCTTGTTGATCCAGGGATGGATGATCGCCTCGTCCTCCTTGAGGCCGAGCTTCTGCAGCATGCCGTCGAGCTTGTTCGACCCGAAGATCCGCATCAGGTCGTCCTCGAGCGACAAATAGAATTTCGAGCGGCCGGGGTCGCCCTGCCGGCCCGAACGGCCGCGCAGCTGGTTGTCGATGCGCCGCGACTCGTGACGCTCGGTGCCGACGATGTAGAGCCCGCCCGGCTTCACAATGGTCTTGGCCGGCTTGACGCCCTTGGCGGGCTCGATCTCGATCGTCTCCTCGGCCTTGAGCACGATGTCGCGGAAGCGCTCGACCTCGGCGCGGATCTCCGCGATCTTGGCTTCCTTCGCGGCCGGATCGGCGATGTCGGCGGTCTCCTGCGCGACCCGCATCTCGACATTGCCGCCGAGCTTGATGTCGGTGCCGCGGCCCGCCATGTTGGTGGCGATCGTGATCGCGCCGGGCACGCCCGCTTCCGCGATGATATAGGCTTCCTGCTCGTGGAAGCGCGCGTTGAGCACCGCGAACTGCTTGCTCGGCTTGCCGGAGCGCGCGGCGGCATAGAGCCGCTCGAGCGCCTTGGGATTCTCGAAGTCGATCTGCTTGAAGCCGTTCTTGAGCAGGATGCCGGCGAGCAGCTCGGACTTCTCGATCGAGGCCGTGCCCACCAGCACCGGCTGGAAACGCTCGCTCGCCCGTTGGATCTCGCCCAGCACCGCGCGGTATTTCTCCTCGGCCGTGCGATAGACCTCGTCGTCGTCGTCCTGACGCGCGAGCGGCATGTTGGTCGGCACCTCGAGCACCTCGAGCCCGTAGATGTCCATGAACTCGTCCGCTTCGGTCGCCGCCGTGCCGGTCATGCCGGCGAGCTTCTCGTACATGCGGAAATAATTCTGGAAGGTGATCGAGGCGAGCGTCTGGTTCTCGGGCTGGATCGGCTGGTGCTCCTTGGCCTCGAGCGCCTGATGGAGCCCGTCCGAATAGCGGCGGCCGGGCATCATGCGGCCGGTGAACTCGTCGATGATGACGACCTCGCCGTTGCGCACGATGTAGTCCTTGTCGCGGTTGAACAGCGTGTGGGCGCGCAGCGCCTGATTGACGTGGTGCACGGTCGACACGTTCTCGACGTCGTAAAGCGACTCGCCCTTGAGCAGCTCCGCGTCGCGCAACCGCTGCTCCAGCCTCTCCATGCCGGCTTCGGTCAGCGTGACGGTGCGCTGCTTCTCGTCGACCTCGAAGTCGGTCTTGTCGAGATTGGGGATGAAGGCGTCGATGGTGTTGTAGAAATCGGAGCGGTCGTCGAGCGGCCCGGAGATGATGAGCGGCGTGCGCGCCTCGTCGACCAGGATCGAGTCGACCTCGTCGACGATGGCGTAGATGTGCCCGCGCTGGACCATGTCCTCCAGCCGGTACTTCATGTTGTCGCGCAGATAGTCGAAGCCGAGCTCGTTGTTGGTGCCGTAGGTGATGTCGCAGTCGTAGGCCGCCTTGCGCTGCTCGTCGTCGAGCCCGTGCACGATCACGCCGACGGTGAGCCCCAGGAATTTGTAGATCTGGCCCATCCAGTCGGCGTCGCGCCGCGCCAGATAGTCGTTGACGGTGACGACATGCACGCCGCGGCCCGTGAGGGCGTTGAGGTAGACGGCGAGCGTCGCCACCAGGGTCTTGCCTTCGCCGGTCTTCATCTCGGCGATCTTGCCGTCATGCAGGATCATGCCGCCGATCAGCTGAACGTCGAAATGCCGTTGCCCGAGGGTGCGCTTGGCGGCCTCGCGCACCGTGGCGAAAGCCGGGACCAGGATGTCGTCGAGGTCGACGCCCTCGGCGATCTGCCGCTTGAAGTCGTCGGTGCGCGCCCGCAACGCATCGTCCGACAGCTTCGCGACTTCGTCCTCGAGCGCGTTGATCTCCTCGACCCGCGGCTGGTAGCTGCGGATGCGCCGCTCGTTGGCGGAACCAAACAACTTTCGGGCGACCGCGCCAAACATGCCGGATCCTCTCTTGTCCCCGCCGAGGGATGCAGGGCCGCCGGCGAGCGGCCGGTACAAGTCCCGACGCAACCGTATCGGCGCATTTCGGGCTAGGATGAGGCACCAGGCCCCACGGGAAACGGCGAGTTTGCCGAGAGATAGGAGGGGGTCGGAGCCTTGTCAATCGGCCGGCGGCTACCGTGCCGGAGGCCGGGCAACCACGCCGTAATCACGCCCTCGTTAGGATTTGACGTCAATCAGGCGTTGCGATTTCCAGCCGATTGGCGCAAATGTCCGCCGCAACCGCCGAACGGGGGGCGTCGCCCACCCTTCTCGAGGATATCCCCATGAACCATTTGCCTGTTCCGCCCCTTACGGCGCCCCGTCGCAAAGGACTGATTGCGACGGTCGCGGCGGCCGCGATCCTCGTCACAGCGGGGCTTGCCGCCTTCTCCCAGTCGGGTCCGCCCGCCGGCGCGCCAGCCGGTGCGCAGCCGGGCCCGGATTCGGTGATCGCCAAGGTCAACGGCGTGGAAATCCGCCAGAGCGATCTCGCGATGGCCGAGGAAGACGTCGGGCAGAGCCTGCCGCAGCAGGGCGGCGAGGATGCCAAGCGCGACTATCTGGTCAGCTATCTGACCGACATGATCCTGCTCGCCCAGAATGCCGAGCAGAAGCGGCTTCAGGACGGCGACGATTTCAAACGGCACGCCGCCTTCGCGCGCAACAAGGCGCTGATGGAGACCCTGCTGCAGACCGAGGGCAAGAAGGCGATCAGCGATCAGGCGCTGCACGCGGTCTATGACGACGCGGTCAAGCAGATGGGCGACGAGGAAGAGGTGCACGCCCGCCACATCCTGTTCCGGGTCCCCAATCCGAGCGACGAGAAGGCCAGCAAGGAGGCGGAGGACAAGATCAAGGCGGTGATCGAGCGCGCCAAGAAGGGCGAGGATTTCGCGACGCTCGCCAAGGAGCTGACGGAGGATCCGGCCGGCCGGCAGGACGGCGGCGACCTCGGCTATTTCACCAAGGACCAGATGGTCCCCGAATTCTCCGCGGTCGCCTTCAAGCTCGACAAAGGCAAGATGTCCGACCCGGTCAAGACCCAGTTCGGCTGGCATGTCCTCAAGGTCGAGGACAAGCGCAAGCGTCAGCCGCCGGAATTCGACAAGGTCAAGACCCAGCTCGAGAGCTACGTGGTGCGCAAGGCGCAGGTCGACCTCGTCACCCAGCTGCGCGGCGCCGCCAAGATCGAGCGCCTCGACAAGCCCGCCGACAAACCCGCCGAGAAGCCCGCCGAACCGAAGAAGAATTGATTTCGCAGAAACTCGTCATGCGCGCGCTCGTCGCGGGCATCCCCTCATTGTCATTGCGAGGCGTGCGCAGCACGCCGAAGCAATCTCGTCCCCGTGACGCTGAGATTGCTTCGCTTCGCTCGCAATGACAACCGATGGAATCAAAACGAGCGCTCCCATGGCCACCAAGGTTTCTCCGCTCGCGCCCGCGCGTTTTCCGGACATGCCGCCGGTCGAGGGCGTGCGGCTGGCCACCGCGGCCGCCGGCATCCGCTACGCCGGCCGCACCGACGTCCTGCTCACCGTGCTGGCGCCGGGCACGGCGGCCGCCGGTGTCCTGACCCGCTCCAAATGCCCGTCCGCGCCGGTCGACTGGTGCCGCGCCCGCCTGAAGGGCGGCAAGGCGCGCGCGCTCGTGGTGAATTCCGGCAACGCCAATGCGTTCACCGGTCGCAACGGCCGCAAGGCGGCGAAATTCACCGCCGACATCGCCGCCAAGGCGCTCGGCTGCAAGCCCGGCGACGTGTTCCTCGCCTCCACCGGCGTGATCGGCGAGCCGCTCAAGGCCGCCGCCTTCGACGGCGTGATGGACGGGCTGGTCGCGGATGCGGCGCCGGGGCGCTGGCAGGCCGCCGCCGAGGCGATCATGACCACCGACACCTTTCCCAAGGGCGCGACCGCGACCGCGCAGCTCGGCAAGGCCACCGTCACGATCTGCGGCATCGCCAAGGGGGCCGGCATGATCGCGCCCGACATGGCGACCATGCTCTCCTTCGTGTTCACGGATGCCCCGATCGCCGCTCCGGCCTTGCAGTCGCTGCTCGCGCGCGGCGTCGAGGACAGCTTCAATGCCGTGACGATCGACGGCGATACCTCGACCTCGGATACGCTGCTCTGTTTCGCGACCGGCGCCGCCGCGGCACGCGGCGCGCCCCGGATTGCGCGCGGCTCCGACCCGCGGCTCGCCGGCTTCCGCGCCGCGCTCGAGCGCGTGCTCAAGGACCTCGCCGAGCAGGTCGCGCGCGACGGCGAAGGCGCCCGCAAGCTGGTCGAGGTGGTGGTCGAAGGCGCCGTGTCGAAATCCTCGGCGCGGCGGATCGCGATGTCGATTGCCAATTCGCCCCTGGTCAAGACCGCGATCGCGGGCGAGGACGCCAACTGGGGCCGCGTCGTGATGGCGGTCGGCAAGGCGGGCGAGCGCGCCGACCGCGACCGTCTGTCGATCTGGTTCGGCGGCATCCGGGTGGCGCACAAGGGGATGCGCGACCCCGCCTATGACGAGGCCGCCGTCTCGGCCGCGATGAAGAAGCCGGTGATCGCCCTGAAGGTCGCGCTCGGCTCACCAAGGAATATGTGGCGATCAACGGCGATTACCGGTCTTAAGGTGCGTTAACTTCCGCGCCGTGCTGGTTCGCCGCAGGTGTTATCAGGTTCTTAACGACGAGACGTCCATGTTGTGAGCCGAAGGGTCGTGCGCGTGAAGCTTGTCCTCGTCGCCGCCTGCGCCCTCGTCGATGCCGACGGGCGCGTGCTGATCGCCGAACGCCCCGCCGGCCGGCCGATGGCGGGCTTATGGGAATTCCCCGGCGGCAAGATCGAGCAGGGCGAACGGCCGGAAGAGACGCTTATTCGCGAGCTCAAGGAGGAACTGGGCATCGTCGTCAAGGAGGCCTGTCTGGCGCCGCTCACTTTCGCGAGCCACAGCTATCCGGAATTCCACTTGCTGATGCCGCTCTATGTGTGCCGCCGTTGGGAGGGCACCGTGACGGCCCGGGAAGGCCAGAGGCTGCCCGCCGACGTGCCGTTGATCTCGCATCTGACGACGCTGCTGTGACGGCGACCGCGAACAGGACGAAGCACAGGACCAAGGACAGCGCGATGACCTCCTTTGGATTTCCGCTCGCCGCAACGGCCCGCAGCCTCGGCCGCTTCCTCGTCGACCGGCGTGGCGCGACGGCGATCGAATACGGGGTCATGGTGGCCCTGATCTCGCTCGGGATCGTGGCGACCGTCTTCGCGATGGGCGACGGCATCAGGAACACGCTCTACGGCGGGATCGTCAATGCGCTGGCGTCGATGTGAGGGGGAGTGGGCGAATGGCGAGTAGCGAATAGTTTGCTATTCGCAACTCGCTACTCGCCATTCGCCTCTACCGCCTGCCCGGCTTCTCGCCGGCGGAAATCTCCTCGGCATCGAGCGCGTCGGCCAGCCGCGCCTTGGCGGAGCCC
>WNFK01154669.1_pt1 | contig 10053 bp, 9 predicted proteins | sample 5400281 | NCBI WGS metagenome assembly WNFK01 (sample SAMN13153350, study PRJNA577476) | soil metagenome | isolation source: 20 cm soil on Douglas fir-dominated hillslope | place: USA:California | collected 2013-09-17
CGCGTCGTGCGGCACCTCGCGCCAGCCGAGCACGGCCAGCGACTCGAGCCCAGCGATCTGCTCGATCCGCTCCAGCGCTTGGTTACCGCTCCCCGGCGGCAGGAAGGCCAGGCCGACCGCGTAGTGACCGGGCGGCGGCAGGCGGAAACCGCAGACCGCGCGGAAGAACTCGTCGGGGATCTGAGTCAGGATCCCGGCACCGTCGCCGGTCTCCGGGTCGGCGCCCTTGGCGCCCCTGTGATCAAGGTTGCGCAGGACGGTGAGCGCCTGGGCAACCGTGCTGTGCTTGCGCCGCCCCGACAGGTCGGCGACCATCCCTACCCCGCAGGCGTCATGCTCGAACTGCGGGTCATAGAGGCCTGCGCCAGGAGACTTCCGGGATTCTAGCTTGGCCGCTGAATCTGGGGTCGCTGAATTCGGGGTAAAGACCATCCGCGCTCCTGTCGTCTCGTCCGCCTTTGGAATGCCGGAGAAGCGGAGGGACGACATTGGCCCGCCGGACGGGCTCGCTAACACGCTGGTTAGCCGAGCGCCACCAGGACATCATAACTAATGGGTCACAGTAATTACTCACGGGTAAAATCTAGGTTTCCGAACCGGGCACAACAGGCGGCAAGATACGGTTTCCGGGTGGCCGCTGGCCGGCGCCTGCTCACCTAGCCTGCCGGTCGCGCAGGCCCGCCGCGAGCTCGGCCGCGAGGTCAGCCACGCCTGCGCAGCCGACCGCCGGATCCGCTGCGCTGAGCAGCCGCTGCACGAAGGCGGATCCGACGATGACACCGTCGGCGTATTGTGCTACCTCCGCCGCCTGCGCTGCCGTGCTCACGCCGAGCCCAACCGCGACCGGCAGGGTGGTACAGCGCCTGACCCGTTCGACCAGGCCGGCTGCGGCCTCCCCGACGGCCGATCGCGCGCCCGTGATGCCCATCACCGACGCCGCGTAGACGAAGCCACCGCACGCCGAGCTGATCAGCTTGATCCGCTCCCGCGACGAGCTCGGAGCGACCAGGAAGACGGGGTCGAGTTCCTGCTCGGCTGCCGCGTCAAGCCACGGTCCCGCTTCTTCTGGCGGCAGGTCAGGCGTGATCAGCCCGCATCCGCCGGCGCTGGCCAGATCGCGGGCGAACGCGGCGACGCCGTAGCGGTCGACCGGATTCCAGTAGGTCATGACCAGGACGGGCACCCCGGCCGAGGAGACAGCCTCCACCGTGTGCAGCACATCGGTGACACGCACGCCGCTTTCGAGCGCCCGGTGCACGGCCTCCTGGATCACCGGCCCGTCCATCAGCGGGTCGGAGTATGGTAGCCCGATCTCCACGATGTCGGCACCGGCCCGCGCCATGGCATTCGCTGCCGCGATCGCGCCGGGCACCGAGGGGAATCCGGCGGGCAGGTAACCGACCAGCGCCGAACGCCCCGCCGCGGCTGCCCGCCCGAACGCCGCACCGACCCGGCCGGCTGTTGCCCGCGTCACTGGCCGGCCTTCTGGCCACCGAGGTGGCCGAACCAGCGCGCGGCGATGTCCACGTCCTTGTCGCCTCGTCCTGACAGGTTGACCAGCAGCACGGCTCCCGGACCCAGATCACGGCCTACCGCCAGGGCTCCGGACAGGGCGTGCGCGGACTCGATTGCCGGGATGATCCCCTCGGTCCGGCAAAGTAGCGCGAACGCCTCCATCGCCGCTGTATCGGTGACTGGGCGGTACTCAGCCCGGCCGGTCTCGTGCAGCCAGGCGTGCTCGGGCCCGACGCCCGGGTAGTCCAGGCCGGCCGAGATCGAGTGCGTGGGCAATGTCTGGCCGTCGTCGTCCTGCAGCAGGTAGGTCCGCATCCCGTGGATGATCCCGACTGAGCCGCCTGAGACGGTCGCGGCGTGCCGACCGGTGCCGACCCCGTCGCCGCCTGCCTCGCACCCGATCAGCCGGACGCCCTGGTCGCCGATGAAGGCGTGGAAGACGCCGATCGCGTTCGAGCCGCCGCCGACGCAGGCGATGACCGCATCAGGCAGGCGGCCGGCCTTGGCCTGAATCTGCTCCCTGGCCTCGACCCCGATCACCCGCTGGAAGTCGCGGACCAGCTGGGGGAACGGGTGCGGACCCATCACCGAGCCAATGCAGTAGTGGGTGGTCTGCACGCTCGCGACCCAGTCACGGAAGGTCTCGTTGATGGCGTCCTTCAGCGTTTTGCTGCCGATCGTCACCGGGACGACGCGCGCGCCGAGCATCCGCATCCTGACCACGTTGAGCGCCTGCCTGCGGGTGTCCTCCTCGCCCATGTAGACCACGCACTCCAGGCCGAGCAGGGCGGCGGCCGTGGCCGTGGCGACCCCGTGCTGGCCTGCCCCGGTCTCGGCGATGATCCGCGTCTTGCCCATCCGCCTGGTTAGCAGTGCCTGACCGAGCACGTTGTTGATCTTGTGCGAGCCGGTGTGGGCGAGGTCCTCCCGCTTGAGGAAGATCCGGCCGCCGCCGGCTTCGGCCGCGAATCTGGGGACCTCGGTCAGCAGTGTTGGCCGTCCGGCGTAGTCGCGCAGCAGCCCGTCAAGCTCGGCGGCGAAGGCCGGGTCCGCTTTCGCTGACTCGTATTCGGCCGTGAGCTCCTCGAGCGCCGACATCAGGGCCTCGGGCGCCAGGCGGCCCCCGAACGGGCCGAAGTGGCCTGCCGCGTCCGGCACGGCGGCGGGCAGCGTGGTTGTCTGGGCCGGCGTGGGCACGAGGACCCTCCTCGGTCTGTCCGCAGCGCGGGGTGCGAGCCCGCCGTGACCAGGTCGGCGACGGCCGAACGCGGATCCTTCCCGACCACGAGGCTCTCACCCACGAGCACGGCGTCGGCGCCAGCCGCCGCGTAGGCGAGCAGGTCATGCGGAGGTATGCCAGGCGCCAGCCGCGCGAAGATCGTCCTGTCCACCTCCAGGGTGGCAAGGTTCCTGGCATTGACGCCGATCACCTGCGCGCCGGCATCCAGCGCCCGGCTCAGCTCGGCCTGGGAGTGCACCTCGACCAGCGGCACGAGGCCGATCGACGCTGCCCGCTCCACCAGCGAGACGAGGGCGTTCTGCTCTAGTGCGGCCACGATCAGCAGCACCAGGTCGGCGCCGTAGGCCCTGGCCTCCCATAGCTGATAGGAACTGATCACGAAGTCCTTGCGCAGCAGCGGAACCTGAACGACGTCCCGGACCGCTGCGAGGTCGTCCAGGCTGCCGCCGAACCGCCTGCTCTCAGTGAGCACGCTGATCACGCTGGCTCCGCCTGCCTCATAATCGGTCGCCAGCGCCGCCGGGTCGGCGATGGCCGCGAGCGCTCCTTTGGATGGGCTTGCGCGCTTGACCTCGGCGATCACGGCCACGCCCTGCCCGCGCAGCGCCGCAATCACATCGCGGGGAGCGCAGGCCCTGCTCGCCGCATCTTTCAGCTGCTCAAGGGGCGCCGTCCGCTGCCGCGCCGCAAGGTCGGCGCGCACGTCGACCAGAATGTCATCGAGCACGCTCACGCGGTTCTGCTGCCCCCTCGGGTGGGTTGCCTAGCGACCCCGATCGTACCGAGGGTCCGCACGCTGCCGGGTCCCCGCCCCGGCGCAGGCGGTAGCTGAGCGCCCTTGCCTGGCTCCGGAGCGTGTGTTAGATGGCCGGGGACCATGTGCCGCAGGCGCCGCGCTTGCGGGCGCCTGCTGGCCCTGCTCACTCCGGCCGCGCCGTCGGGTCGGCCCCCGCGCTGAGCGCCTCCCACATGCTGCTGGTCGTCTTGCTGCCGACCGTCTTGCTGTCGGTCATCCCGCTGCTGGTCATCCCGCTGCCGGTCGTCCCGCTGCCCACCGATGGGCCGACCGCCCCGCGCCGCCCGGCCGGCCGCTCGTACCGCGCCGACATGACCGGCAGCTGGTCAGCCCGCACCATGACGGCGATACCGGCAGCAGCGATCAGGACCGCCCCGGCAATTATCAGCGCGCGCCAGCCTGTTCCCCCGAGCACAACATGAACGGGAAATCCGCCGAGCGAGCCAAGCGGCGCCGCCGCGCCGTTCCCCGCGGTCACTGATCCGGCCGCCGTTCCCGCCCCAGACCCGCTCGGAAGGGAGGCGCCGTCCGGTCCTGCCGCCGCGAGCGCCGCGGCCGCCGTCACCCGCCCCACAGCGATCGCAGCCACCCCGGCCGCCAGCGCGACGCTGATGAGCCCGGTCAGCCTGCGCAGGACACCGCGCGTCGCGAGCACCGCGGCGAGGCTGGCCAGTGCCGCCACCGCCAGCGCAGCGAGGGCAGGGCGCACGTCCTGGACGCTCACCGACCGCACGGTGTCGGGCAGCGGCGACGGCGCCCGGGCGATTACCCGTGCCAGTTCCTGTCGGGTCGCGAGGAATACGGCGCCCGAGCCCGCGGCACCGCCGATCAGCATTACGGCGAGTTCCCTGCCGGGGCGGCCGACTGCCCTGGTACGCGGGCCCGTCATGGTCCTCCCACCGTCCGGCTGCCTTCCTCCAGCTGCGTCATGACCTCTGGTCACGCCGCAGGCTACCTATCACGGTAGCCTGCGCCGCACCACCGCACGCGCGCGAGCGGTCCTGTGGCCTACTATCGAGTAGTGACTTATGCCCGAGATGAGCGCCTCGCCTTGTGCGTCTTGCTCGACGAGTCGGGTCCGCAGGCACCGACGCTCTGCGAGGGCTGGCTGACGGCTGACCTGGCCGCGCACCTGGTGCTCAGGGAGCGCAGGCCCGACGCGGCGGTCGGGATTCTCGGCGGCCCGCTCGCCGGATACACGGACCGGGTACGGCGCGGCATGACGGCGCGGACCCCCTACCCGCTTCTGGTCGAGACCATCAGGACCGGACCGCCACGGCTCTCGCTGTACGGCATCCCCGGAGTCGATGCCAAGCTCAATTTCGCCGAGTACTTTGTCCATCACGAGGACGTGCGGCGGGCGCAGCCGGACTGGAAGCCGCGAACACTCGACCCCGGAATGACGGACCTGATCTGGAATGACCTGTCCATGGCCAGGCTGATGCTGCGGAAAGTGCCGGTGGGAATCGAGTTCGCCAGGGACGACCTCGAGGACTCCTCAGGCGGGCAGCACCCGGTGCGGATGACCGTGAAGCCGCGCACGCCTGTGGTAACTGTGATCGGGGCGCCAGCCGAACTGCTGCTGTGGACGTTCGCCAGGACAGGTGCGGCACAGGTCAGGCTGGAAGGTGCCGAGGCCGATGTAGCTGCGCTCAGGCAAGCCAGGTGGGGCATCTGAGAAACGCGAAACGGAGGCAGCATGGCTGGCGTCCTTGGCATCGATATCGGCGGCACGGGGGTTAAGGCCGCCCCGGTTGACGTGGCCACTGGCCGCCTGCTGGCTGAACGGGTGAAGCTGCCAACTCCCAGCCCAGCCGTTCCCGATCAGGTGGCACAAGTGATCGGCCAGCTGATCGACCACTTCGGGTGGAGCGGTCCGGTCGGGATCACATTTCCCGGTGTGGTCTCTGGCGGCATCATCAGGACGGCCGCGAACCTGGATCGCGCCTGGATTGGCATCGACGCTGTGCGGTTCTTCGGCGATGCGACCCGCCAGCCGGTGACGGTCCTCAATGACGCGGACGCCGCGGGCCTCGCTGAGATGCGCTTCGGCTCGGGGAAGGGCCAGCAGGGCACGGTTCTCATGCTCACGTTTGGCACCGGCATCGGCAGCGCCCTGTTCTATAACGACGTGCTCGTCCCTAATACCGAGTTCGGACATATCGAGATCCACGGCAAGGACGCCGAGGCCAGGGCCTCTGAGCGGGCGCGCGAGGTAGGCGATTTGAGCTGGGAAAAATGGGCCGACCGAGTCGACACCTACCTAGACAAGATGGAGGCGCTGCTCTCGCCCGACCTGTTCATCATCGGCGGCGGCATCAGCAGGAAATCAGACAAGTTCCTGCCCAGGCTCACATTGCATGCTCGCGTCGTGCCGGCCGCGCTCCACAATGACGCGGGAATCGTCGGCGCGGCTATGGCGGCGGCAGCGCGCCGGGAATAAGCGGCACGCCTTGCGATTCATCTGAAGTTTGTTTTGCTAGCTCTTGATAGTTCATTGAAGCCGGAACCGAATGTCATGACTAAGACACGGCCGATTCATCAGGCGCCGCCACTATTGCTCCGTCCTGACCATCATGGTCGCAAGCTCGGAGGGAAATAGTGCGGAAAACGACGACGATAGCGGTAGCCGCGGCGGCGCTGAGCGGAGCCCTGCTGGCCGCCGGCTGCGGCGGCGGTACAAATAGCAGCGGCGGCAGCACCGACGGCGCCGACTGGTCCAAGGCGACGTCGGTCGCCCAGGGCGGCGGGATGAAGGCGCTGATCGCCGCGGCCAAGAAGGAAGGGCAGCTGAACGTCATAACGCTGCCGGCCAACTGGGCCAACTACGGCAACATCATGAAGGACTTCACCGCCAAGTACGGCATCAAGATCAATGATGCCAACCCCGACGGCTCGAGCCAGGACGAGATCAACGCGATGGTCCAGCTCAAGGGCCAGACCCGGGCACCCGACGTGCTGGACATGGGAACCGCATTCGCCATCAAGGCCGACCAGATGAAGCTGCTCGCCAAGTACGAGGTGGCGGCGTGGAACGACATTCCCGCGGCGGAAAAATCCACCGACGGGACCTGGTACGGCGACTACGGCGGCTACGTCGCGATCGGTTATGACTCCAAGAAGGTGAAGGTCCCCCCGACCTCCTTCAAGGACCTGGCCAAGCCCGTCTACAAGCACGAGGTCGCGATCAACGGCAACCCGACCCAGGCCAGCGCCGCGTTCTCCGCTGTTTATGCTGCCGCCCTGGCCAACGGCGGATCGCTCGGCAACATCAATCCTGGCATCGCTTTCTTCGCCAAGCTGAAGAAGAAAGGCAACTTCGTTCCGGTCACCGCCGGCCCGACGACCGTGCAGAGCGGCCGGACGCCGATCGTGGTCTGGTGGGATTACCTGCTGGCCTCCGAGGTCGGGGCCACCGACCCGAACTTCAAGATCGTGATCCCGTCCGACGCGAGCTACGCCGCGTACTACGACCAGGCGATCAGCGCCGATGCGCCGGATCCGGCGGCGGCCCGGCTCTGGGAGGAGTACCTCTACTCGGTCACCGGCCAGAACCTGTGGCTCCAGGGCAAGGCCCGGCCGGTCGAGCTGCCCACCATGATCGCTAACGGCACGGTGGACAAGGCCGCCAACGCCGCGCTGCCGCCCGCGCCTTCTGCCCCGCTCCAGTTCCCAACCCAGGCGCAGGAGTCGGCGGCGGAAGGTGTCGTCGCCAAGCGGTGGTCAGCCAAAGTCGGCTAGCCGATGACCACCAAAGCGGCTCCGGCCGCGGTGCCCGGCCCCTTGGGGGATCCGGGCGCCGCGGCGGCGCGCCGTCCGCGCACCATCCTGCGCCAGGCGCGCGACCTCGCCGGCGTGCTGCCCTTCACCGTCTATGTGCTGATCGGCCTCGTGCTGCCGATGGGCGCGATCCTGCTAGGCGCGTTCAAGACGCCGGTCACCGGCGCGTTCACGTGGCACAATCTCCACATCGCGAGCCACGGCATCTACCTGCACGGCTTCGCCACCAGCATGGAACTGTCGCTGATCGCGTCGGTTTTCCCCGGCATCCTCGGTTTCCTGGTCGCCTACGCGATCTATACGGCCAAAGTTCGCGAAGACCCCCGAGGCCGTGATAGCGATGCATGTACGCGAGCACTTCCGTACCACCGGCCGGCCTGCCGGGCACGGCTACGGCCAGCGCAACGTGGCCGACGGCACGGCCTACTACGCGTTCGACCACGGGCCGGTTCGCTGCGTCGTGCTTGATACCGTCAACCGGCACGGTGGCTGGCAGGGCTCCATCGACGCGGGCCAGCTCGACTGGCTGCACTACGAGCTGACCGCCTGCCGCGACCGCCCCGTGATCCTCTTCAGTCACCATCCGATCCAGACGCTGGTGAATGACCGGCGGCCGCCCGGCGCCGCGCGGCGCGTCCTGGACGACGAACTGCGCGGCTTCCTGCTTGAGCATGCCTGCGTCGTCGCGTGGATCAATGGCCATACACACCTGCACGCCGTCACCGCGGTGGGCGAGAACGGAGCACCGGGCGGATTCTGGCAGATCACCACGGCTTCTCACATCGACTGGCCGCAGCAGGCCAGGATGATCGAGATTCTGCAGGCTGATGGTGCGATCGCGATCGCGTGCACGGTGATCGACGACGACGCTGCAGCCGAGTTCGCTGGCATCGACGAGCCGGCCGGCCTTGCCGCGCTGGCCCGCGAGCTCGCGGCCAATGACTGGCAGGTCAGGGACGCGATCACCGCCGAAGGCGGCGCAGACGCCGGGACGGCCGACGACCGCAACGTAATCTTGCTGGTTGACTGGCCACGTCCCTGACGCCGCGCCATGCCGTTCCTGGTCAGTCGCCGATCCGACTGGCAGCGCTGGATCCAGGGCTCACGGCGGGCGTGGTCAGCTGCATCCTGATCGCGAGCAGGATCACGAGCAGCGCGCACAAGTCGAAGATCGCTGCCGCGCCGAACGAGCTCGCCATCGCATGGGTAAGGACCTGATGCACGCGGGAGACGGAGCCCGAACCGGACAGCGAATGCCGAGTGACGGTCTTGTCGGCGCCGCCGAACACGGTGACGAGGATCGCCAGTCCCAGCGCCCCGCCAACCTGCTGGGTGACGTTCACCATGCTGGATCCGGCGCCGGAGTCCTCCACGCGCACGCCCGCCAGAGAGGCCATGGTCAGCGGCACGAAGGTAACACCCATACCGGCTCCGAGCAGCAGCATCGGACCGAGGATCCCGTGCACGTAGTCCGTGCCAGGCGAGATCCGGGCCAGCCAGGTCATGCCGACGACGACTGGCAGCAGCCCGGCTACCATCAATGGCTTGGGGCCGAACCGCGCGATCAGGCGCGGTGCGAGGCGCGAGATGGCGAACAGTGCGCCGGTCATCGGCACGAACGCGATTCCGGCCCGGAGCGGACTGAAGGTCAGGATCTCCTGGATGTACTGCGTGAGGAAGAAGAACATCCCGAACATGCCAGCCACTAGGAGCAGGCGCGCGACATAAGACGCCGACCGGCTGCGATCGGCGAACAGCCGCAATGGCGTGATCGGCTGGGGGCTGCGGGCCTCGGTTACCACGAATGCGGCAAGCAGCGCTGCGGCGGCGGAGAATGCCGCCAGCGTCAGCCGGTCCGCCCAGCCGCTGGATGCCGCGCGGATGAACGCGTACACGAGTGCAGACATCCCCGCTGTGGAGGTCAGGGCGCCGACGATGTCGAACCGGCCGGGCTGCCGCGATGACTCAGGCAGGACATGCCGCGCAGCAAGGATCACCGCGACGCCGATCGGCACATTAATGAAAAAGACCCAGCGCCAGGATGCCCACTGCGTCATCATGCCGCCGAGCACCAATCCCAGTGACGCGCCGCCCATCATCACCGCGGTGAAGATGCTGAGCGCTCTGGTCCGCTCCCGGCCCTCGGGGAAGCCTGACACGATCGTCGCCAGGACCGCCGGCGAGGCGATCGCGCCGCCTGCGCCCTGGACGGCGCGCGCCGCCAGCAGCCACGCCGCCGAAGTGGCGAGGCCTCCGGCGAGCGAGGCGCCGGTGAACACCGCGATGCCGTAAAGGAACATCCTTCGGCGTCCGAGGATGTCGCCGGCCCTGCCGCCGAGCAGCAGCAGTCCCCCGAAGGTCAGCGAGTAGGCATTGAGGACCCAGGCCAAGCTGGGAGCTGAGAAGTGCAGGCTGTGGGCGATGCTCGGCAGAGCAATGTTCACAACGGTCAGGTCGAGGATGATCATGAGCTGGGCGCAGAGGACGACGGCTAGCGCGATGCCGCGCCGGTCGCGGTGCCGAGCAGGTGGCGGCAGAGCGGTCGCGGGCTGCGTGATCGAGGAGGTGGGCACAGAGTTCCTTCCGTGGCATGGTGTCTCGAAGCCGTTGGCCCGATCGGTCGCCAACGTGCGTTGAGCGAGCTATCATCTGTTCGGAGGATCCCTCCGGTAACTATACGGAGGCTGCCTCCGCTTTGCAACCCGGGCAGGTGAAAACGCGA
>WNFK01130932.1_pt3 | contig 10051 bp, 12 predicted proteins | sample 5400281 | NCBI WGS metagenome assembly WNFK01 (sample SAMN13153350, study PRJNA577476) | soil metagenome | isolation source: 20 cm soil on Douglas fir-dominated hillslope | place: USA:California | collected 2013-09-17
AGGCGGCCACGGCACGACGGATCTGCGCCACGCGATCGAGCAGTCGTGCGACGTCTACTTCTACACCGTCGCGAACATTCTCGGCATCGACAAGATCAACAAGTGGGCGACGGCGCTCGGCCTCGGCGTCAAGAGCGGCATCGATCTGCCGAACGAAGTGACCGGCCTCGTGCCCTCCACCGAATGGAAGCGCGAGAAGATGCACGAGAAGTGGTACGCGGGCGAGACCATTTCCGTCGGCATCGGCCAGGGACAGGTGTCGGTCACGCCGGTGTCGATGGCCGTCTACGCGGCGACGCTCGCCAACGGGGGCACGCGCGTCACGCCGCACCTGCTCAAGGCGGTGGACGAGGGCAACGGCTGGAAGCCGGTGCCGGCGCCCGAGCCGCAGTCGAAGGTGGAGGTCGATCACGACAAGCTGCAGGCGATTCGCGACGGGATGTGGGGCGTCGTCAACGGCGGCGGCACCGGGAATCGCGCGCGCGTGCTCGGCTTCGACGTGGCCGGCAAGACCGGAACCTCGCAGGTGATCTCGAATGCGGGGCGCGTCGCTGCGGCGCGGTCGGGGAAGGACCTGCGCGACAACGGCTGGTTCGTCTTTTTCGCCCCGCGCGACAACCCGGAGATTGCCGGCGTCGTCTTCCTCGAGCACGGCGTCCACGGTCCGAACGCCGCCAGGGTGGCGCGGCATATCCTGTCCACGTTCTACGCGAAGAAGCTCGGCAAACCGCTGCCGCCGCCCCCGACGCCGCAGGACATGCAGTTCGACTTTTCCGATCCGTACGGCCCCGGCCACATGCGGGGAGTCGAGCCCGAAACCGACGAACCCGTCAACGTCACGAACTGAGATGCTCGAACGAAGGCTCTATTACCACATCGACTGGGCGATGATCGCCGGCATCTTCGCGCTCTGCGCGATCGGCCTCGCGCAGATCTTCAGCGCGACCGGCGGCTTCACGCGCATCTACTACACGCAGATTTACGGGATCATCCTCGGCGTGTTCGCGATGGCCATCTGCCTGACGATCGACTACCGATCGATGGCCGACAAGTCGCACTGGATCTACCTCGCGGTGCTCGTGCTCCTGATGTACGTGCTGTTCTTCGGCGTGGTCCGCGGCGGGTCGCGCCGCTGGATCGACCTGGGCGTGGTCAACCTGCAGCCGTCCGAGTTCGTGAAGGCGGCGCTCGCCCTCGTGCTCGCGAAGTTCTTCGGCGAAAGCCGGCGCGGCGCGATCACGCGGGAGGACCTCGCCATCGCGGGCGCGCTCACCGCCGTCCCGCTCCTGCTCGTCGCGCGGCAGCCGGACCTCGGCACCGCGGTCACGCTCATCCCGGTCTGCTTCGCCATCGCGTACGTCGCCGGGATGCCGATGCGTATCATCGGCGTCCTCGCGCTGGTCGGTGTGCTGGTCGCGCCGGTCGCCTGGAAATACGCGCTCAAGGACTACCAGAAAGAGCGCATCTCGACGTTCCTCGACCCCTCGCAGGACGCCAAGGGGGCGGGGTATCAGCAGATTCAGGCCCGGATCACCGTCGGGTCCGGCGGCCTGTGGGGAAAAGGATTCACCAAGGGAACGCAGGGCCAGTTGCGTTTCCTTCCGGTCGCACACAATGATTTCATCTTCTCGGTGCTCGCCGAGGAGCAGGGTTTTGCGGGCGTGCTCGTCACGCTCGGGCTGTACCTGTTCGTGATACTTCGCGCGCTCGAGGCGGCGCGCCTTGCCAAGGATCGCCTCGGCGCGTACCTGGTGCTGGGAGTGCTGGCCAGCTTCACGTTCCAGGTCATTTACAACGTGACGATGTCGGCCGGCCTCGCGCCGGTCAAGGGACTGACGCTTCCGCTCATGAGTTACGGCGGCTCCTCCATGATTGCAACCCTGGCGGCGTTCGGCCTGATTCTCAACGTGCGGATGCGCCGATTTACGAATTGAGCGGGCGGGCCCGGATGACCTGCCTCGGGCGGGTCTGAAGACCCGCCCCTACACCGACCATGCTACTGATTGCGCTGCTGTCGATTCTGCTGACGTACCTGCTGGTACGCTCGGCAGAGGTGCGGCCGGCGCACGCGGCATGGTCCTCCTGGAGCTTCGGGCATGACCAAGGAGATGATCATCTCCTCGAGCGCCCACGAAACACGGGTCGCGATCCTCGAGGACGATCAGGTTGCCGAGATGCATGCAGTCGGCGTTCGTTGACCTCGGTCTCGAGCGCGACGGTTTCCTCTACGTTTCCGACGTCGTCGCCACCTTCGAGGAGTTCGACCGTCTCGAGACCGACGACGAGGACGCGGCCGGCAACGGCGGCGCCAACGGACGGAGAGGCGGACCTTCAGGTCCGCCTGGCCGCCGGGACCGCGAGCGCGAACGGGGCCCCGAGCCGAAAATCGAAGAGCTCCTGAAGGAAGGGCAGGAGATCATCGTCCAGGTCGCCAAGGAGCCGATCGGGACGAAAGGCGCGCGCCTCACCTCCCACGCGACCATGCCCGGTCGCTTCCTCGTCTTCATGCCGACCGTCGATCACGTCGGCGTCTCCCGCAAGATCGATTCGCGCGACGAGCGGAGCCGGCTCCGCGGCATCGTGCGCGAGTTCCGCGAGCAGCACGGCTTCACCGGCGGGGTCATCATCCGTACCGCCGCCGCCGCGCGTCCGAAGGACGACATCGTCTCGGACCTGAGCTACTTCCACAAGGTCTGGACCGAGATTCGCCAGAAGTCCGAGACCTCGCGCGCCCCGGCGGTCGTCTACCGGGAGCAGAGCCTCGTGGCCAAGCTGCTGCGCGACCTGCTGACGGAGGAGTACTCCGCCATCCGCATCGACAACGATCAGGAATACCGGCGCGTCTACGAGCTGATCGAGCGCATCATGCCGCCGCTGGCGCCGAAGGTGAAGCTGTACAACAAGGAGTACCCGATCTTCGAGGAGTACGGCGTCCAGGCGGAGATCGACCGCGCGCTCCGCAGCAAGGTGTGGCTCAAGTCCGGCGGATCGATCGTCATCAACCAGACCGAGGCGCTCGTCGCGATCGACGTCAACACCGGGCGCTACGTCGGCAAGAAGACCGCGGGCCGCCTCGAGGACACGATTCTCAAGACCAATCTCGAAGCGGTCAGGGAGATCGTCCGCCAGATCCGCCTGCGCGACCTTGGCGGCATCATCGTCCTGGACTTCATCGACATGGAGGAGAAGAAGAACCGGCAGAAGGTCTTCCAGGCGGTGGAGCAGGAGCTGCGCAAGGATCGGTCGCCGTCGAAGGCGCTGCAGGTCTCCGACTTCGGCCTCGTGATCATCACGCGCAAGCGCGTCAAGCAGAGCCTCGAGCGAGTCCTCACGGAGCCGTGCCCGTACTGCGGGGGGAGCGCCGTCATCAAGTCACGCTCGACGATCTGCTACGAGATCCTGTCCGAGGTGAAGAAGATCAGCGCCGACCTCGACGGCCAGAGCCTCGTGCTCCGCGTGAACCCCGACATCGCGCACGCGCTGAAGGACGAAGAGCGCGCGGTCTTCAAGGACCTGAAGCAGTCGATTGGACGGGAGATCGCGGTGAAGCCGGATGTCCAGCTTCACCACGAGCAGTTCGATCTGATGGCAGTCGGATAATCTGCCTGGCTAATAGCCGCAGCGGCCGTTCGTGTACACCCGTATCGTCCTGGTCGACGGCTGGCTGCTCGTTCCCTCCCTGTCCTCGATGACGAGCCTGATATCCATGCTCAGAAACCTGTCGCCGTTCGAGTCGGTGGAGGTGCTGCGGCCCTTGAAGAAGTCGCACTTGTCCTGGATGAAGACGTCGCCCGTCTTGTCCGTCGTCGTGCTCCGGTTGTTGCTGCCTGAAATCGTGTACGTCCAGTTGTAGAACCTCGGGAAGCCGCCCGAGGTGGTGGCGTCGTACGTGCAGTCCAGGTTCGCGTCGTCGTCCTTGATGACGCACGCGTCGGTGCCCTTGGGCCCCGAGATGGTGAACCGCGCGATCGGCGGCGAGATCGTGACGCGGACGACCTGGTTGATCGCCACGCTCTGATACCGCGCCGTAATCTGCACGTCCTGCGACTCGGCGACCGTGGTCGTCTCCACACGGAATGTCGCGCTCGTCGACCCCGACGGAACGGTGACGCTGCTCGAGGCCGGCCGCGCGACGTCGCGGTTCGAGGTGGACAGGTCGACGGTGATGCCTCCGCTCGTGGCCGCCGTGGTGAGGGTGACCGTTCCCGTCGCCTCCTGCTGTGACTGAACCCTGGACGGTGAAATCGAGAACGTCGAGAGCGCAGGCGGCGCCGGCGGTGGAGCAGGCTCGGGTGCCGGCGCTGGAGCGGGTGCCGGGGCAGGCGCCGGTGCAGGTGCGGGTGCGGGCGCGGGCGCCGGAGCGGGCGCGGGCGCTGGACTCGGCGACGGCGTCGTCGGCGAGTTGTTGCTGCCACACGCGACCACCAATGCCAGGATTAGCGCGACAAGACCGGCACACAGAACGTGCGTTTTACGCTGCATGAAGCTCCTCATCTGTGAATGCAGGGCTGATTCAACCGGCGCTGGGCTCGCCACCGGAGATATTAATGCAAATTCACAATTGACGAATCGACGAATTTACGACTTCGAATTTTCAAGTTGACGATTCAAACGCGTCATTTCGTCAACTCGTCGATTCGTCAATCATCACCGGCGTCCGATTGAGATGCTGCCGCTGAACGCGCGCAGGACGAGCAGCGCGCTGGCGTCGCCGAAGGTCCCGCGGATCGCGCGCGGCGTGGCGGCACCGCGTCCGTTGCCTTCGCCGCCCCGGCCGCGGCGGGTGATCGGAAAGTCGGATTGGACGCTGCCGCTGAAGCTGTTCGCCTGCACGTCGAAGCCGGTCGAGCCCGACAGCAGGAGCCGGACGTCGCCTGAGTGCGAGATGAGCTCGTAGCGGCCGCTTCGCGCGAGCTCGCCGGCGTACTCGACGTCGCCGCTGACGGCGCGCGCCATCAGTCGATCGGCCGTCGAGTTGTCCACGCGCACGTTGCCGCTGACGGTCGTCAGCTGGATCGCGCTGGCTGTGAGCCCGCGCACCGTGACGTTGCCGCTGACGGCCGACGCGGTGGCGAATCGATCGGCCGACGCGTCCACGAGGTCGATGTCGCCCGACACCGTCCGCAGCGCCTCGACGCGGATGCCCGTCGCGCGAATGCTGCCACCGGTCGCCCGCACGGAGACGCTCGCGTCGGCGGGCACCGTGATCGTGAAATCGACCGACCCGGGGAAATTCCGGGGACGGGGATAGGACGTGCGGATGTCGATCCGGTTCGCTTCCTCGACGACCTGGATGTCGATCATCTGCAGCAGCGCGCGCGCCGCGTTCTGGTTCGGCCGCTCCACGCGCTTGACGGCCTCGATGGTCACGTCGCGTCCGCTGCCCGCCGTGATGACGATGTTCCCGTGGAGATTGACCAGGTCGAACGCGCCGTTGGCGTCGAGGTGCGAGGTCCTCGAGAACCGTTCGGTGACCTCGCCTGCCCCGAGCGCAGTCGAGGGGCTTGCCCCGAGCCCCGTCGAGGGGGTCTGCGCGCCGGCCGGAAGCGCGCCGGCGAGCGTGGCCACGACGAACACGAAGACGCGGGCCCGCTTCATTGATTCAGTTCCTTCGCGGCGCCGGCCGCGTCATCGGAAACGGTGTCCGCGTCCGCGGCGAGCGCGACCGTGTCCTGCAGGAGCGCCACCTTCGTATCCAGCGCGTCGAGCAGGCTTTCCTGCGCAAGCGCGTTCGCGGGCTCGTCGGCCAGCGCCGCCCGGCTCTCGCTGATGGCGCGATCGAGCACGGCGAGATTCTGCTTCAGCACCGCGCGCGTGTCTGCATCGAGCGACGCGTCCTGCGACGCCGCGAGCTGCTCGAGCCCGGCGATCGCCGCCTCGTACGGCTGCTCGGCAGGCGCGGCCTCGGGCTCCGCGGGCGCGCCCACCGCTTCCTGCGGCGCCTGCGCGGGTTCCTGTTTCCATGCGAGCCACGTCGCGCCCGCGATCAACAGCGCAAGCGAGACCGCGACCGCAACCGGCGCCCACGACGGGAAGGCGTCGGCGAGCGGACGCCGCCACCAGGGCCGCCGCTGCTGCTCCGCGATTGACGCCGCGACACGCGTCCAGAGCCGTGGGGGCGGAACATGTTCCTCGAGCCTCGCGGCGGCGCCGCGAATGCTCGTCAAGTCGGCGACGAGCGCCTGGCAACGGGCGCACCCGGCAAGGTGGCGTTCGAACGCCGCGAGCCGCGCGTCGCCGGGAAGGCCGGACGCCCTCGCGCCGTCGACATAGTCGCCGAGCACGTCTTCGTAGCTCTCGCAGCTCATCGTCTCAACATCGCCCGCAGCTTCAGGCGGGCCTTGTGCACCTGCGATTTCGAGGTCCCCTCCGAGACACCGAGGATCCCGGCGATCTCCCTGTGCTCGAACCCTTCCACGTCGTGCAGCAGGAACGCGGCGCGCGAGCCGGGCGGCAGCGCGCCAATGGCCTTTTCGAGGTCCATGCGGCTGACGGCCGCGGGCACCGCCGGTGCCGGCGCCATTGGTTCAACCGTGCCCTCGTCATCCAGCGAATCGGTCGCGCGGCTCATCTTTGCCTGGCGTCCGCGCAGGTGATCGAGACAGTGGTTCATCGTCAGGCGATACAGCCAGGTGCCGAGCGTCGATTCGCCGCGGAACCCGGCCAGCTTCCGATGCGCCTGGAGGAACACCTCCTGGAGCAGGTCCTCGGCGTCCTCCACGGAGCCGATCATGCGCACCACGAGGCTGAAAAGGCGCCTGGCATGCTGGCGATACAGCTCCTCGAACGCGTCCGCATCCCCTGCCCGGCACCGCGCGGCCAGCTCGAGGTCGGCGGTTCTCACGTCTCCTGGCTGGTTAGACGGGGACCGACCGGCCCGGGGTTGTCGCGGAATGGTTCTTGTTTCACATATCGTCTCAGGAGGGAATCGGATGGCAACGTTCCGCCGGAAGGCAGCCGAACAGGAAATCAAGGGAGTTGGACAGAAGGTCAAGGGCGTGGCGCAGGAAATCGCCGGCCGCGCCACGGGCAACAGCGACCTTCGGGCACGAGGAGAGGTGAATCAGGTCGCGGGCCATGTTCGCAGCCGCGCGGGCGAGGCTGCGCGGAAGATCACCTCGGCCGTCAGCCGCGATAAGTCGCGCGGCCGCCGCTAGGCGGACCCGAGGGCCCGCTTTTACCTCGGCTACGCGGGGTGGGGCGCCATCGCAGCCGCTCGAAGGCGCGAATCCGTCCCATCCCGACCTCCACTCCTTCGACACGCAGCAGTTCACGCTTGATCTGCAGGTTACCGCCATAACCGCCGAGCGCCCCGCCCGCCGCTATCACGCGATGGCAGGGGACGCCCGGATCGGTGCAGGTACGCATGATGTTGCCGACCGCGCGCGACGCCCGCGGTTTCCCCGCAAGCGCGGCGATGTCGCCGTAGGTCGCGACGCGTCCGGGAGGAATCCGGCGCACCGCCGACAGCACGCGCGCGCGAAACTCACTCAACGGCCGACGATGATCCTGGCGCGCAGCGTGAAGCCGCCGAGGTCGTGCTCGTCGTAGACGGGGCGAGCCATCGCCGAAGAGGGACCTCGGCCCCCGCGAGCAGGTGAAAGCCGGTGTGGGTTTCCTTCACGTCTTCAGTCTCGGTGGCGTGCTCCGACGTCTCGACGTAGCGGTACCAGGTGGGCCCCCCGCCCACATAAGGCACCAGGCCACGCGAGCGGAGGCGATATCCGAACGTCAGATCGAGAGGCGTCACCGTGATCGTGTCCTTGACGTTGAGCGGGAACACCTGGTTGTCGAAGACGAAGACGCGGTGACCGTCGCGACGAAAGCGCTGCGCGCCGAGCGACAGGAAGAACTGCTTTTCGCCGAACTCCACGCCGCCGCCGAACACGGGTCCCGACGACTTGCCGAGGATCGCCTTGAAGCTCTGCGTCGCGTTGAAGACCGTGAAGCCGAAGTCCCCGAAGCCGCGAACCGACACCTGCGCGCCGGAGGCGGCCGGGAGGAGCAGCACGAACGCGAGCGTGGCGATCGCGGCGCGCGTCATTGCGCCAGCCCCAGGCCGCGCAGCGCCGCCCGCGGATTGATCAGGCCGAAGCCGTATTGATCGTCACGCCCGGCCGGCCCGAGGTCTGTCGCGAATTTTTCCATGGCTGCCTCGACCGCCGCCGGGCTCGTGATCCCCTGCTGCATCAGCATCGCCGCCAGCCCCGACACGTGCGGCGCCGCCATCGACGTGCCCTGGAACGGCAGGTAGGCGAACACGTCGAAGCGCGGCGGACCGTATCTCGCCGGGCCGAACGCATAGGTCTCGACGAAGCTGAGGTCGTAGGTCTGCTGGAAGATCCCGCCCGCGGTGCCGCCCGATCGCTGGTTGCCGCCCGGCGCTGCCAGCTCGACATACGAGCCGGTTGTCGAGTAATACGCGCGCTGCCGGTCGCGGCCGATGGCGCCGACGGCCACCACCCCCTGAATCGAGTTGGCATAGGCCGCGGGCCATTCCGTCGGGTTCCCCTGCTCGAAGTCGTTGCCCGCCGCGATCGACACGAACGCCCCGTGCTGCGTGGCGTAGATGAGCGCCTCCTGCAGCAGCGGGCTCGGCGGGCCGGAGCGGCCGATGCTCATGTTGAGCACCTTCGCGCCGCTGTCCACGGCGTACCGCACGCCGCGCGCCACCACGTCGTCGGTCCCCTGGAACGGGGCGCCGAAGATGTCATCCCACAGTGAGTCGATCACCTTCACTGGCATGATGCGGACGTTGAACGCCATCCCTGCCACGCCGATACCGTTGTTCGTCAACTGGCCGACGGTGCCGGTGACATGGGTCCCGTGGCCGTCCATGTCCACCGGGTCGGTGCCGTTCCAGATGAAATCGCGCGGCGCGACGAATCGATCGGGCCCGCCGAGATCGGGCGCCGCCGCAAACGGCACGTCTATCGGACCGAGCGCGGGAAACGTGAAGATGGTGGCCCCAAGGCCGCCGCGCCACGTGCCCGCGTTGAACCGCAGTACCTCACTGCGATACGCGACCCCGCTGTCCACGACGGCCACGACGATTGACGATGCGGCGCCGGGATTGAGGTCCCATGCGCGCTCCATGTCGATAGTCGTGTAGTTCCACTGCTGCGCGAAGAGCGGGTCGTTGGGCACGAACATCGGGTGCATGCGATACCGCGCCTGCGCGTACTCGACATCGGGCTCCTGCGCCAACGCGGCCGCCGCCGCCTCCGGATCGGCGTTCTCGTCGATCGTGACGATGTTGAAATCCGCGTAGGACGGCGTATCCATCGTGGACGCCCCGACCCGGTCGATCATGATCCGCTGGGCGGCCGGCGCCGTCCCAGGACGGAACTTCACGGCGATGCTGCCGCGCAGGTAGGGCACACCGGTCGCCCCGATGGTCACGTCGGTGGGGTACGGGCGAGGCGGGCGAGGAGGATCAGAGATACGAATGCCGGTATCGATCCCGGGAGCCGCAATGTCGGACACGATCGCGCGGAACCCGGGAGCCGCGTCCTGCGCCGCGACGACACCGATGGCGAGCGCGACGATCGCCAGGACGCCAGCTGTCTTGGAACGAAACATCAGGGCCTCGAACGAAGGTGGGCAGGCAGGGGATTTCAATGTTACTGCAGGTGTGACAGCGGATCGATGCCGTGCTCCGCCGGGTCGAGCGGCTTTTCGATCGCCGTCGCCTGCTCGTCAGTGGCCTCCCACAGGTTGATCTCGTAGGGCCGCTCGAGATCCACGCCGTCCCGGCCGCGCAGCACCTTGATCCGCGGGCGGTGCGGGTCGGGGGCGTACGCCTTGATCACGACCGCGATCTCGCCGGTCTTCAAACGGACGAGGTTCCCCGCCGGATAGATCCCGACGAGCTGTGCGAACCGGCGCACCAGGTGCTGGTCGAACTGCGTGCCGTCGTTGCGCTGGAGGACCGCGAGGATGCGATCGGTGGGGAAGGCCTGCTGGTAGGCCCGCTGCGATCGCATCGCGTCGTAGACGTCCGCAATGCCGCACATCATGGTGGCGAGGTTGAGCTGGCCGCGCTTGACGC
>WNFK01208255.1_pt1 | contig 10046 bp, 8 predicted proteins | sample 5400281 | NCBI WGS metagenome assembly WNFK01 (sample SAMN13153350, study PRJNA577476) | soil metagenome | isolation source: 20 cm soil on Douglas fir-dominated hillslope | place: USA:California | collected 2013-09-17
CGGCCAACTCTTTAAAGGCGGCGACATCAATCAGACGTTCAGGTTCATGTGCCATGGCGTAGTGTTGCAGTTTCGTTCTCAGCTGTTCGATGGCGCGCGCATGCATAAAGGTCTCACCCTCCACACGCAAAATCATCCGGCTATCGATCAGTAGCTGCAGAATCTTTCGGCCATATGCTCGTTCCGACACGGCAACACCCGCCCGCGTCATTGCCTCTTCTACTGACGGCGCTTCGAGAGCCGACTCTTCGTACACCTGTTGCAGGCGATCTCGCAACTGCGTGTCTTTCTCCGATAAATCAACTCTATGCTCCCCCGCGCGAATGGTATCCCTTTCCGAAACGACTGCCCCATCATTTTCAAGCCTGGTAATGACAGCTCGAAAAACTTCCGGCGCCGTATGGGCAAATATTTTCTCGCGCAAGGTTTCGCGGGGCAGCCCGCGCGATAAAGGTTCTCGCTTGTGGTGTGCAGCCAATTCGCCGAGCAGAGATCGGCAAAGCCGATCGAAGTCTTCAGTGGTCAGGAAAACTCCTTCGGCCGCGACCACTGATCGTTCTTCCTGTGCCTGTAATTCTACCGTTGCCAATACGGCATCACTCCACCCCGTGCTTGCGGCAAGGTCGGCGCGTTTGAGACCAACCCCCGCGCAAGCCTCGACAAAGGCAGCAAGTTTTTCCGCTCGATCCTCGCTCATTAACGCATGAAGTCGCTTCCGAGTTTTCTGGACCTCTTTGCCACGATGCTTGACACCGAGAGGATCGACAACTATGCCTCCTGCGATTGTTGCCGGTGGGGAATAACTGCGAACGATAAAGTGATCGCCGTGAAGTGCGAGTACCGGCGCTTCCAATCTGAGTTGTGCAAGCCCGCTCTTCCCTGGCGCAATCTCTGCGGAATCTTCGAGGAGACGCACGCGGCCCAGCACTTCTGCCGCCCCCAGATGAACCCGCACTCGCGCTCGCGTTCTGACTCCTCGGGATGCGGTTGGCAGCACGGCAATATTGACGTCGATAATTTGGGTGGGACGCAAATGTCCAAGCGGCGCGAGCACCATTCCCCGTTGGATTATCGCAACATCAACTCCAGCAAGGTTAACGGCAGTCCTTTGCCCGGCAAGTGCTTTCACTACTGGCTTGCCATGCACCTGAATGCCACGAACTCTCACACTCAATCGCGCGGGAAGCAATTCGAGCTCATCGCCTTCCGTAATCTCTCCGGAGATCAGCGTGCCAGTAACAACAGCACCAAAACCTTTTATTGAGAACGCACGATCAACGGGCAGCCGCATGATGAAATCCGTCGAACGAGGAGGAAGGCGTTGTGCGATTTCGCTTAACGCAGTTCTTAACTGCTCCAGTCCCTCGCCTGTCCGTGAACTGACGGCAATGACAGGCGCGTCTTCGAGAAAGGAACTTGTTACTAACTCACGTGCTTCCTCCTCGACCAATGGCAGCATCTCCTCGTCAACCAGATCTTTCTTTGTGATGACCACCAGTCCGTTTTGCACGCCGAGTAAACGGCAAATGTCGAAATGTTCGCGTGTCTGCGGCATCACACCTTCATCGGCGGCGATGACCAACGCCAGTACGTCGATGCCGTGTGCTCCTGCCAGCATGTTTTTGATGAAGCGCTCGTGGCCCGGCACATCGACGAACCCGAGGCGCACGTTACCGAGATCGAGATCGGCAAAACCCAGATCTATCGTGATTCCACGGCGTTTTTCTTCAGGGAGGCGATCAGGATCCTGGCCGGTAAGGGCGCGTACCAATGCGCTCTTGCCGTGATCAATGTGGCCTGCTGTGCCTACGATGATTGATTGCATAACCTACGAAGCATTGCCTTTGGCAAGTACTTGCTCGTAGAAATTAATGTATTGGGGGATTACTACGTCAGTGCGGTAGCGGGAAATGGCTGACTCGCGAGCGCGCTTGCCCATGTCCGTGCGAAATGTATCATTCGCCAATAAGTTTGCCGCGTCAGCCGCCATCTTCTCTACGTCGCCAACTTCGCTCAGGAAGCCCGTTTCACCGTCAGTGACAACCTCAGGAATGCCGCCTACTCGGGATGCAATCACGGGTACCTCGCAAGCCATTGCTTCCAAAGCTGCCAGACCAAAAGATTCCTGTTCCGATGGCAACAGCAGAACATCTGAGACCGAGAGATAGTCAACGATTCGGGGTTGCTTACCTACAAAGGAACACTGATCGTAAACGCCAAGGCAGCGTGCCCGGTGCTCGACATTGGTTCGTTCGCTACCGTCACCAACCATTACGAGGCGAGTCTTAATTCCCTTCTGCAGCACGCGAGCGAGTATTTCGACGCAGTCGACTGGCCTTTTGACCGGACGGAAATTTGAGACGTGTACTAGCAATGGCTCACCTTCCGGTGCCAGGGATTTCCGCAGCGCTGAATCTGGCTGACGTTGATAATCCGTCTGACAAACAAAATTCGGAATGACCGTAATATCGTCGAAGTGAAATATTTCTTTGGTAGCTTGCTTCAAATAATGTGAGATGGCTGTTACGCCATCCGACTGCACAATGCCGTAGCGCGTAATCGGCAAGTAGGATCTGTCAGCTCCCACCAGCGTTATGTCGGTTCCATGCAGGGTGGTAATCACCGGGAGGCGCCGCTGAGGTTTGAGAGACTCGCGCGCCAGGATCGCACTAATTGAGTGGGGAATAGCGTAGTGCACGTGAAGGAGATCAAGGTTCTCTTCCTCCGCCACCGTTGCCATCTTCGTCGCCAGGGCCAGCGTGTATGGTTGATGCTCAAAGAGCGGATACGACATCATTTCAACTTCATGAAAATGTACCCGCTCATTCAGTTCAGTGAGACGTGTAGGGAGGGCTGAAGCAATGAAATGAACGCTGTGTCCACGGGCAGCTAGTTCCTTACCAAGTTCAGAACCAACAATACCGCTGCCGCCGTAAGTAGGATATACCGTGATGCCGATGTTCATTCTTACTGAGCTTCGAGCTTTGTCCTTTGTACTTTGAAGTCTTAACTAATCCTAATCTTTCTAACGACTATCATCAAAGCTCTAACAGGAGAATTCAAAGTACAAAGCACTAAGTACAAAGTTCAATGGAAAAGAAGAGGCAGGCGACCCTCGCAAATCGCCTGCCTTTATCTCAACTTGACTCACCTTATGAAGGGGGGCACAAGTGAGGGCCGCAGTATATGCGCGGTCCGGGCTTTTAGCAACGCTCCTTGCTAGCGGTTTCAAGCTCTTTCATAAGCTCAAAAGTGACTTCAATTCGAGAGGTGAAGCCAGCACATTGGCTCGCCTGTGATTCCCGGAGAAAACAGTTATAATGCCCACAAGTAAAAGTAACGTCGGCGATTGTTGGGCTACAAGTTGGACTACAACTGAGAGACGTTCAAGAGGGAAGATTAATAATGCCAAAGATCAGCGATATTGAAGAAACACCAAATCCCAATGCGGTCAAATTCATCCTTCGTGAAGCGGTAAGCAACGGGGTTGCGCGCTCATACGGTTCAGCCAATCAGGCGCTTGATGATCCTTTGGCGACTTCGCTGTTCGACTTGGAACATGTAGTTTCAGTGTTCTACATGGATCGCATGATCACAGTCGAAAAAGACGACGAAGGTGATTGGGATGATATGTTGCCGGCGTTGGCGGTTCCTATTAGGGCGGCTGAGGCCGTCAATTCATCATCAGCCATTGCGGCTGCGGTAGGAGGCTCGATAGCGGCCGTCACAAACGATGATCCGCGACTGGCAAGAATAAACGAAATTCTCGATGACAAGGTCCGACCCGCTCTCATGGGGGACGGCGGATATCTCGAAGTGCTTGGTCTTGCTGACCACACGCTGAGCATTCGCTACCAGGGCGCCTGTGGCAGTTGCCCGAGTTCCCTCACCGGTACCCTCATGGCTATAGAAGGGATGCTAAAGCAAGAAGTCGATCCTGAACTGGAAGTGGTTGCTGTTTAGTCTTTGAAACAGAAGACCTTCCTTTCCAAGACCTAAGACCAAAAACCAAAGCCCAAACGATCACAATCTCTTTCCCTCGGAGGTTGAAATGAATTACCCCGTCCGCTTTTTTCCAGTCGCTCTGCTCCTGCTAACGCTTTCCAACGTCGCTAACGCCCAATCAAATCAAACCAAGCCAGTAGCTCCTGGCAAGGATCGTTCGAGTAAATCGGCGAAGAATGCCGATGCCGACCGCACCATTAGAGAGCGACGCGCGCAAGCACGATCACTCTTAGTGTCGCTCGCCACCGATGCACGGAACTTTACCAGCCCGACACTTCGAGCTCGATCGTTGGCGCGAATCGCCGACGCCTTGTGGGAGGTCGACCCCGAACAAGGGCGCGCACTCTTCCGCAAAGGATGGGAGGCCGCTGAGGTTGCTGACGCGGAGAGCGATCTAAAACTCCAGGAAGAGATTCGCCAGCAGAAGGCAAAGACTGGCGGTGGATTCGCAGTGAACGTACCGCCTAACTTGCGACGCGAAGTCCTGCGACTTGCAGCCCGCCATGATCGGGCTCTTGGCGAAGAATTCTTAGAGAAGCTAAAAGCACAAAAGCAGGAGGCGGCTAACGCTGCCACCGCCAAACTCAATTCCTCGAATTTGCCCGAGGCGCTAAGCCAGCGGCTTAGCCTGGCACAGGCGCTGCTCGATGCCGGAGAGACTGAGCGCGCCATTCAGTTTGCCGAACCGGCCCTCGGCTTTATACGTACAAATACACTGAATTTTCTGTCAAACCTGCGTGATAAGAATCCAACTGCTGCCGATCAGCGATATGCAGCCATGCTGGCAAACGCCCTGGTTGATTTGCAGTCAGATGCGAACACAGTATCGCTGCTTTCTTCTTATCTTTTCACGCCCCACTTCTTCGTGACCTTCACTGGCAGCGGCACTACAACGTCGCAGATGTCATCCGTCATTACGCCAGCACAGATTTCCCCCGAACTCCAGACAACTTTCTTCCGCACTGCCGCACAGATTCTGTCGCGGCCGCTTCCGCCGCCAGAGCAGGATCAAGGCACCTCGGGTATTGACGGCAAGTATTTGATGATCAAACGACTACTTCCTCTTTTTGAGAAGTATGCGTCGCCCGAAATCACTGCATCCATCCGGGCTCAGTTAGATGCTTTGAACACTGTCGTTAGCGATAGCCTACGCCAGCGAGACGATGAAATGATGCGCAAAGGGATCCGCCCTGAGGAGAAGAGCGAGAATCGGGAGAAGTCGTTGCTCGAACAGATTGAACACGCTAAAACCTCCACCGAACGGGACGAACTCTATCTGCAATTGGCTTTCTATGCTGCTGGGAAAAATGACCTTCGCGCCCGCGACTTCGTGGAAAAAATCGTAGATAGCGAAGTCCGTCAAAAAGCTCGAGCATATATTGACCCCTCGTTGGCGATGCAGGCTGTCGATAAAAAACAGATTGGTACTAGAAGAGGGGGCAGCCGAAGCACGCCGAATTGATGGATCAGATTCCGATCGCCCACGCGCCTTGTTGGCCGTGGCCAACGCTTTGTTGACCGTCGATCCTCCCCGTGCCTGGGAGGCGACCTTCGACGCCGTAAAAGCGGCGAACTCCGCCGACGGTTTTACGGGAGAAGACGGCGGCATCACTATTAGTTTCGTGAGCAAGGGTAGCTCTTCCAGGCGTGGTAATAGCGTTGATGATTTCGACGTGCCGGGAATCTTTCGCGCGCTCGCTGCTGATGATTTCGATCGGGCGGTCGAGTTGGCGCGCGGCTTTCAAGGTGAAACTCCGCGAGCTTTCGCAACTATCGCTATCGCCCGCTCTGTGCTCGATTCGAAACAGCCGAAAGCCAACGGTCAAAATACGAAACCGCCAAACTGATCAGGAATAGATATTCATTGGGCGCGTAAGCAATGCAATTGGATCGTCGACGTTCAACGCCTCGCGTACGTAAAATGGTTCGCCGGCCGTTACGCCGATCAACGAACCAAAATAGCGCATCCGAACTTCAATCTGATCGAGAAAGCCCTGCTCGCTGATCCTGGTCGTGGGTTCCCGGGATTCGGCTTTGTAGAACTGCGATGCGTGGGCCCTGATAGACTTCATCTTCCCCTCGACAAAGTCAGAAACGTCCACGATGAACGAGGGCACTACGCGCCGGGAGAAAAGCGAGTGCATGATTGATGGCATCCGCATTGCCGGCTGTTTTGACTCTTCATCGTAGCGGAGCATTGTCGCGAGACGGGCCGCCTCGCGCGCAATGCGACAAGTATTGGCATGGTCAGGATGGGGATCGTCCCAGTGGGTTGTGAGCAGCACTTTCGGTCTGTGAGCGCGTATCAAACGTACTAGAGCAGTTCTGGCTTCTTCTGTGGGCCACACATGTCCGTCGGGTTGGTTTAGATTTAGGCGCGCATCGAGTTTCATGATGCGGGCAGCTGCCAGAGCTTCCGCGGCCCGAAGCTCGGGAGTACCGCGGGTGCCCATCTCTCCCCGCGTCATGTCGCATACGCCAGTGCGATAGCCCAGCGACTTGAGTTTGAGAAGTGTGCCCGAAACGGAGAGCTCGGCATCATCCGGGTGAGAAAAGACCGCTAACACGTCGAGTTCAATTGGCGAGTCGCTCATGTCTGGTCCTTAATACATGTTGAATTACGGAATTGAGGTTTAACCGAACCGCTCGATTTGGTCAAGTTAGGTGATGCTACGAACTTTAGACAGGATTTACAGGATCAACAAAATAACTGTTTCAACCAGTAACGAAATTAGACTTCTGTCCGTTCGCTTTCGGGTTTGTCTGTCCTGTTGAAGTTGGCTACGTTTCGAGTGCGAAAGGATCCAGGTAATGAAACTGATGACTCCAGGCATACTAGCTTGTTTGCTTTGTTGGGCAATCTTGCCTGTGGCCGTAGCCCTCCAACGAAAGACGTCAAAGCCTCCGTCTCTGGGTAGCTCTCGCCCACGTGAGTCGTGCGAAAAACCTGAGAAGTCGTTACTGGAGGTTGGTAGAGCACAGAAACTTCGGCAAGCTCAGTTCGTCGAAGGCCAGATAAAAGCAATCTCCTACAATATACGTTGGCGCAGCGGTGCAGAATTAGACAAGCTGGTCGAGCGTCGATCGAAAAAAGAAGCGCAGCCGAAACACAAACACTGCGAAGTTAATCGCGGACGAGTTGGGTTTGTATTACGCGTGGGCGGCGCCGCCAGCTCCACATGCTGATGATGAGGAAGAGACTGGTGTAGGGATTCTCGGTCTGTTCCCGATGTCCGATACTCAACGCATTGTGCTATCACACGAGGGCCCTGGTCATAGGCGAAGGGTAGCGTTGGGAGCCACACTCAAGATCGGCGAGATAGCGGTGCGCGTGTATTCCGTCCATTCTGAGACGAGAATTCCGTTGGCTAAGAAAGTAGAACAGCTGCGCGCGGTCGTGGAGGACCTGTCGCACTATCCCAAGCTAATGCCGGCGCTTGTGGTAGGCGACTTCAATACGTGGGAGGCAAATGCGGCACCTAAGATCAGCAAGCTTTTTATAGACTCGGGATTCCAAACACCTTTCGGCGCCGAGACTACTTTTTATCGCCGGATCCTATTCGTGCCCCTCGAGCTAAAGCTTGACTGGGTGTGGCTGCGAGGATTGGAATTTACCGCCTATGGTATTGATCGCAAAGTTGAAATCTCCGACCACTGGCCATTGTGGATCAATCTGAAGTTGCCGGCCCAGAAGAAACACGGGCGGTAGGATCTAGCAAGAATAACCCAAATATTCGTCGTCTGTGGTAAATTAGCGCTGGTCCATGATAATTCCAACTAAGGTCAGGAGGTCCTGATTGCGGTGTCGCAATTGCGAAAGGCAAGCGGGATGGCTTAGGACGCGTTGCCCGGCCTGCAAAACCAAGCTGTTTCAATGGTACCTGATGGCCAGCATTATCCTTATCGTTGCGGTGTACGCCGCTTTCCTAATACTGGAACAGGTTATCTAGCCGCTACCTCACGCCCCATTCCCAGATTCCGTAAGCGACTTTTTTATCGACCGGCTTCCCGGCCTGCTTGAGTGTGAGCACAATTTGTCCGCGATGATGCGACTCATGAGCAATCAAGTATCCGAGAAACGCGGCAGCGTGCGGCTTGAATCCCTTCACTTTGCCGCCTGCGGCCAGACTCTGGCTGAGTAGAGTCCCAATAGCCTTGCCTGAATCAAGCAGAGACTTACGCAAGAGCTTCTTGTCATTCGCGTGTTCGTTTTCAACTTTGGCCAGGTCTTTGAGCAAATCAGGGGCGGCGGATTTCAACCACATCAGACGCACGTTGTGAACATGCGCAAACTGCTCAGCAACACTACGACCTTTCGAAGCGGAGTGGCTATCCAGAGCAGTAGGATCTACAGCATCGAGCAAATAAATATTGATGCGATCGTGAATCTGCCAGGTTTCCGTTAGTTGCTTGTCGTCCATTCTGTTTTCCTTCAACTATGTTTTTAAGCAAAGCGAAGGCGGCGTGTTTTCGCCCCCCCGAAACCCGCCGCCTTCCGTGTGTGGTGCAACAAAATAGGAGACCTTATTAGTGCACGCGCACCACGACGCTGTTAATGGTCAGGGCATTCCCGGTGGCCCTCTGTAATTCCGCGATTGCCTTGTTCAGATCCGTTTGCGCGCGCAACTCATTGCCTCGCGCAGTTGTAAGCGCTGTCTGACGTTCGAGCACCAGGAAAACCGTTGATTGCCCGGCGTCGAGCTTTCTTTGCTCACTCGAATATTGCTGCTCACCTGCTTCGCGGGCAGCGACCGCGGCGCGCAGACGCGCTTCCGCGCTTCGCATCACCTGCAACGCGTTGCGGACATCGACCTGAATCGACTGTTCAAGCTGCTCGCGCTGCGTCGCAATACGTTGACCCTCGACCAGCGATCGTCCTAACTGCGCCTCCGCCGTTCGATTGTGCAGAGGAAGACTTATTTGCACGCCCACCCGGAAGTTGTTATACCGATTTGCCGCGAGATTTTGGATCGATTGTTGGTACCCGCCCAGTAAATTGGGAGAAAAAGTTTGCGGAGGTATCACGGGCAACGGTTGTAGACCCGCCAGGATGGAGAGCATATCAACTCTATCACGCACTTGCAGGCTGGATGCGGTGAACGGATTAACGCCTGCAGTGCTGATAGCTCCCGCCAGCCCGGTGAGGCCATAGCTGCCAACCAAATCGATCGCAGGCTTAGTTTGATCGCGAAGATAGCGTTGGTCTATCTCGTTGATCTCACGCACTACATTTGATTGTTGCAGCTCAGGCCGATTTTCCAAAGCCGTTTTCAACGCATCCGGTAACGAAACCTCGGGAACAACCAAGTCAACTGAATCAGTTGGCACGATTGAGTCAGTCCAGATTGCCGCTTGCCGATTTTGGGCAATTAGATACTTCAAGTTGTTCTCGGACCGAGAGACCTCTTCCAGTGCACTAAAGAGAGTCTGCTCAAACCCGGCGATCTGTGCCTCGGCAGCTACGATATCGATTGGAGCTAACTGGCCTTCATTGACCATGCGCTTGTTGTGATCGAGTTGCGTGCGCGAATCGCGTACGGCGTCACGTTGAATCTGCAAGTTGCGTAACGCAAAGACAAGGTCCCAGTACGCCCGCTGCACGCTGGTTATTGTTTCGATGGCTCTCTGGCGAAACTGCGCATCAGTGAGTGAAAGATTCTTCCGAGCAATCTCTATCTGCCGGCGACTATTGTCAAACTTCAGTCCTCGCAGCAACGGCTGCGTGTAGTTAAACGTCAACGCGGTCGGGTACTGCGGATTCAGAGCCGTGAACTGGTTGTTAGTTGTCAGCCTTATCGAGGAGAAATCCAGACGATAACTACCCCCGAATTTTGGTGTGAGCCCTTCCACGCGCCCGGTTCCAGTGTAATCGCTCTGAGTGGTCGAACCGTTTTGGCCCCCACTCAAAAAACTGGAAATAGGACTCTTGATACGCTCGTAAAAAGCAGTGGTATTTAGACGAGGGTCGTAGGCACCACGAGCACCCAGAAGATCAAACTCGGCAATCTTCACGTTTTCGCGAGCGACTTCAATGTCTTTGT
>WNFK01210066.1_pt1 | contig 10044 bp, 14 predicted proteins | sample 5400281 | NCBI WGS metagenome assembly WNFK01 (sample SAMN13153350, study PRJNA577476) | soil metagenome | isolation source: 20 cm soil on Douglas fir-dominated hillslope | place: USA:California | collected 2013-09-17
CACCTCGCAGTTCCACCCGCCGTCCTCGAGCTGCTCACCAAGCAGACGGGCGACCACGCCATCCACATCTTGATCAAAGTAGGTGCCCAATGTGACGGTTCTGCCATTGATGCACGGCTCGACCTCGCCGCCGAAGAACGGCTGCCCGGCGTGCTCCCAACGGCAGTGGTCTCTGACCAACGCCACCGCCCGGCGCACCCGATCAGAGCACGGGTCGACCCCGAAATCACGCAGCAGCTGGAGTGTTGGCAGCGTGGCGATCCAGGGCTGGCCCTGGTTCTCGTCGGACTGGTTGAAGCTCCGCGCCGGGAAGCACGCGCCTCCCGCCCACTGGCCGTCTTCGCCCTGCAACGCCAGCAGTCTGGCACCCCAGCCCTCGGTGGCCACCCGCGCGCGCTCCGGCGCGACGACCTCAGCCGGCGCATGGACAAGATCGCGCAACACCTGCCAGCGGATGGCGGCGTCCGAATCGAGCAGCCAGTTCAGTACGGTCATGCGGCTGAGTCTAACAAGTCTAACAAGCTGGTGAGAAGCACCCACTCTGGTATAAGGAACGTGTGGCCGCGACGAGTGCGGCCTCCGGCGCCTACATATTTGTCGCTGCGGGGCCTCGAGATGACATAGTCCGCGCTTGCCGCTATTTTGCGGCGGCAGCAGATGGCCGCGTGCGCCCGAAGATGCACGTTTCTTTTTTCACTCGAGTGCCTACCTAGTTTCTAAGAAGACGCAGAGGACGCAGAGGTGCGCAAAGGAAAACTTTTTCCACAGCCTGGATTGACGATTGATCCACCCGCGATTTGCCTCACCTTTCTTCATCTCGTATCTTACGGCCCTTGCAATAAAAACCAATAAGAGGATGGAACGAGATGATTCATCACGCGGTATCAGTCGTGGGCTTCATGATCTTCGCGGGAATCGCCTGGTTGCTTTCCAGTAATCGGCGAAAGATTGCGTGGAGAACAATAGCGTGGGGAGCGGCTCTGCAACTTCTGATTGGTCTAATTATTTTTCGCTTGCCCTCTTCGCATCGAATCTTACTCTTGCTGAACGACGCAGTGCTGGTCTTACTCAACGCGTCAAAGAGCGGTTCGGTGTTCCTGTTTGGACCACTTGCGGCAAGTCCCGGAGAGTCAGGATCCATCGGCTTCATCCTCGTCTTTCAGGTTCTTCCAGTGGTGATTTTCTTTGCAGCGTTCACCTCTATGCTCTATCACCTGCGAGTGCTGCAGATATTCGTGCGACTCTTCGCCAGGCTCTTCCACCGAACAATGAAAATCAGCGGCGCAGAATCTCTCTCCAGTGCGGCGAACATCTTTGTTGGAATTGAATCGGCGCTCGTGGTCCGACCGTATCTGGAAAAGATGACGCGCTCGGAGTTGTTGCTGATACTGACTACCGGCATGGCGACAGTGGCATCAAGTACGCTCGGAGTCTACGTGGCCTTTCTAACTGGAGTGTTTCCACAGATAGCAGGACACCTGATCTCGGCTTCTATCCTGGCGATTCCTGCTTGCGTAGTAGTAGCCAAACTGCTTATTCCCGAAACCGAAACGCCTGAGACGCTCGCGGCCGTTCCTCAGGAAGACGAGTCGAGCCGGTCGAAAAATCTGATAAGCGCAATTATCCAGGGAGCTATGGACGGTCTGAAGTTGGCTGCAGGAATCTCGGCACTCCTCATTGCAATCCTGGGATTGGTAGCGTTGGTCGACAAATTACTCGGCGCCGGCAGTTCGTGGTTGGGGATGAGCGAACCGCTTTCGTTTGTGAGAGTCTTGAGCTGGTTTTTCTATCCCTTCGCCTTTCTGCTTGGACTGCAAGCGAGCGATGTACCAATAGCGGCTCGCTTGTTGGGTGAGCGAGTCATCCTGACTGAGGTCTTCTCTTACAACCATCTCGCACAGTTAATCTCAAGCGGACAGATCACCGATCCTCGGAACGTGGTGATCCTGAGTTACGCGCTTTGCGGATTCGCCCACGCAGCAGCGGTGGCAATCTTTGTAGGGGGCACTGCCGCACTTGCTCCCTCCCGTCGCGACGACCTCGCCAGCCTCGGCTTAAGAGCGTTGCTGGCTGCTACGCTGGCGACGCTGATGACCGGGTGTGTGGCGGGCATATTCAGCAGCGGCGAAGGGGTGTTGCTCTTTAGAACAGGCTAAGTTCGACGCAACGTCTATCACTAAAAAATGATCGTTATCAACCGGTGACGCAAAGTGGTTTGTTCTGTCGCAAATTGAATGAGTTGTTAGGCGCGGCTATCGCTGAGACCACTCCTCTGATCGGGTTTTAGCTGAGGGGCACAAAGTCCTAGCAGAGGGCCCTTCGCTTGCCCACCGCCACGATCTGCAGTGATCTTGGGTGGCGTGAAGAAATCCATCAAGACATCGCTGATCATTATTGCGCTGGCGTTGCTCGCTTGCCTCGCATGGCTCGTCTGGCTCGGATCGCGACCGGACGAGCCGGACGACACGGTAGGGGCGAGCGTCTCGGACACTTCCCGAGGGCCGTCGTTCGAGGTGCGCGTCGTCGTGCCTCGGTTGGCCCGGCCCCTCGCCGGGGTCCTCCCGGATTGGGTCGTGCGAAAGCTCGACGGTACCCCCAGCGAGCTGCGGTTCGACCATACGAGCCGTGGCGCAAAGATCGGCAGCGTCGGACACGACCGCGTCGAGCTCAGAGCCGACGGATGGGACCTCTTCATCGAGACCGACGGCGAAGGGCGGGTCGCTCCAGGGACGCGCCTCGTGTTCCCGCTGGCTCTCGGGGGCAGGCAGGTGAGACTGAGCTGCCGACCCGCAGATCCCGCCACCGGCTATCTCAGCACCACCACGCGGGCAGGCTCCGACGAGCTTGACGGCCGCTTCCTCGTCGAACTCGCCACCTGCAAGAATGCCGAGTCGGGGAAGGCTATCGAGTGGCCGCCGGCACCGCTCACCGTCCGCGGGAGCTTCGTGGGGCCTGCCACACGGCCGTCGCTAGAGCCCAAGGGAGACCGTCCAAAGGCCCAAGTTAACCCGTCTTCAAGCAGTTGAATTTGAAATGGACACCTTCCTCTGGATACAGAGCTTCGAGTTCCATTCAACGCGAGCGCCCGACGTCTGCGCTCAGCCGCGTACGCCTTTCGCACGTCGGCTGCAGAGCGTTGTTGGGCGTGATCTGCCGCGCGGGAAACGCTCATGTGCCTCACGTGGACTGACGCTCATCACCGAGGACGGCCGAAGAACAAGACGTAGCCGTCCGCGTCCCTGAGCTCGAAACCACGCAAGCCGTCATGGGTGTCCTTCAGTGGCTCGGAAAACTCGACATTGCGCGAAGCAAATTCGGCCGCCAGTGCATCGGGGTCTGGAACATAAAGGTAAGCGTCCCAGCGAGCCGCAGGCTCTCGCTTGTAGTTCGGCAGTGGATCTACACCAACGCCCTTAAGCATGATCATCGCACCCCCTCTGCACACGATGCCGAAGAAGGGCTCGTCAGCGGGCTCCTGGAAGGTGATCTCAAACCCAAGTCGGTCCCGGTAAAACGAAAGCGCTGCCGGTGCGTCGCTTACGATGAAAAAGGGTGAGATGCCGGAAATCTCTGCTTGTGTCATGTGGACCCCTCGGTCGTTTACGCCCAACATCTGCGCTCAGCCGCTTGCGTTTTCGCACGTCGGCTGCTGCGCATTATTCGGCTCTGAACTCAGCATGATCTGTTCACTGGGTATTCGTGACTACTTCTCCCATTTGGGACACAACCTCTGCGGTCTGGGCCACAACGTGATCCGTTCGGGCCTGAGACTCCTGCAGCTGTTGAATATCAGAAGCAAACTGGGCTTGATGCGCCACGATAAAATTCATCTTTCTTTCGATTTCTTCGTTGTTCATTATGAGGATCTCCTACCAAGTGTAAGAGAGTGTAACGAAGTTTCTTCGCACCACCAAGCGAGCGATGATCGGCATCAGCAGCGCGCACAGACTTCTTTGATAAGAGGCTTGCTGGAGGCGCGTCCGCTGCAAGCGCTTGTTTTTGGGCGGAACGGTGTGCGAGAACCGGTTACCACTTAACGCCCCGCTTCTTCTTGTCCAGAACAAACTCGATACGGTTAATACCGGCATCCTTTGCCTGGCGGACAATTTGGCCCAAGGTTTGAAATTTCACGTTTGATGCACCCTTAATAAAGACTACTCGGTCGCAGAAGTCGACTTTGCCAAGCAACTGCCCAATCCTGGCTGTTACCTGTGAAGGTTCTACCTTCTGCTTGCCAATATAGACCTCATCGTCATTTGGGACGGAAATGACAACATTCGCGCCCTTGTCAACTAGTTCATCTGGGCTTGCGCACTTAGTCGAAAGTTGATTTCCGACTGATGGTAGCGTCCCTTCGTCAGAACGATGATTTGCGAAAAACAGAAAAATGGCTACTCCGATGGTGAAGGAAAGAGCGAGAGAGTGCCTAGCTTGAAAAGAGTGGGTTTCATGGTCTCCGCGATGTTAGACAACGCCGCCGTTAAGAAGTTCCGCCCAACGATCACGTTGACCGGGCGGCGCGATTAGAAGGACCTTGAAGGAAACTGGCTACTTGCGAAACGCGCTACCGCCGCTCCGGTCCAACGTGTGGTTAGCCTGCGGCACTCTTGGAATGACGCTTTTTCAGCCAATTGCTGCCGAAATAAAACAGCACCGCGTTAATTAACCCGCTCAAGAACAGAGAAGCGGTCGGGTTAGCCGTGATTCCAAGCATGCTGGGCACAAACAAAACCCACGGCAGCGTCAGGACGACACCAAACAACGCAGTGAAATCAATTTCATGAGTACGTATCAGTAGACTGAATATCACCACGAGTAATAGATAGCCGATGCAGACCTGCACTTTGTATTTTGTGAGGTAGCGCCATTTCCAAACAAACAGAGCCAGAGTACTCGGCCAGAAGAGCACGCCAATTAACAGTATGGCAAGTACTATGGTCTCACCGTGTAACAGAGCAAGGCACATGATCGATTTCAAAAGCGAAGCAGGCTAACGTTGCGCTTCAGCGGCTCGCCCACGCAACTTACCAAAGAGGGCTCCTGGCGAGTCCGCTGCAAGCGTTTGTTGGGCGATGGGTGGAGTTATGCTCTATTTTTTCGACCACTGCTTAATTCCGGCCTCAACATTCGGATCACGGACGAGGATCTGCTCATCGTAGTCAACATTGATTTGATAGATCGACCTAAGATCATAAACCTTTGACGGCATTTGTATGCCAGCAACATCTACATAATCTGATAAGGGAATCCCACCCGAGTATTTTTTTCCAAACGTGACCGTGTAATAGATGACTTTTAATGGTAGATGCGTCTTTTGATCCAACGCGAAGGCGATCCTTTCTTCATCGTTTCCATCTTTGGTTGGATACCCTTTCACAATTGTTTGAACGATATCAACTGAATTTCTGCCTAGCTTCGCTTTGTGCACGCTAATAGGGATGGGCTTGACCCATTTAGTCTCCATAAAGTATCGAAGCTGTACGTCGTAGAGTCTAATGAGCGCTGCTTTCCCGTGGACTAAGTCGAACGGTCTTCCCATATGCGCGCCTTTGCCGTGATCCGTGTACCAGAGATTAATGGCTCGGTCTTGGTTATACATTTCCAGACTGAACCCGAATATGGTTGTTTTTTGATCGTTCCATTCCCAAAACTTATTAGGGAAAACGTATAAGTCCTCTTCGATGTATGGGACTCGTCTAAACTTGTACCAGACCTTTTCGCGAATTGAAATCTGCAGATTATTGACGGCATACAAGCGCTCCCGACCACCTTTAGCTGTAATAGCTAACTCCCAAAGCCGCTCCGCTTCCTGTCTATTGTCATGAAGGGAACTTTCTGTCCCTTTGATTTCAGGAAATCCATTTGGACCAAGGCTGCCCACCATTAGAAGCGCAACCATCAATGCCGTTGTCATAACAAATCAATCTCCATCGTTATAACGCCAAGCAAGACAAAGGCCACAAAGGTTTTTGGCGACTATCCAACATTGCCACCCCAAAAAACAAAACAACACGATCAGGTGCAATAGAAATATGCGAGATGGAGCGCGTTTTCAAATGGGAGGATTTGCAGACTGAATAGGTATCGCCCAACGCTGCGCTTCAGCGGCGGCGCGCGATGCCAGGCCCGCTGGATGGAATAAGATTACTGCCAAACAAGCTATCGCGCCGTCCTGTTGGATGGCGCGGTGATTCTATGCGTCACGTTGATAGATTGCGGTAATGTTCGGCTTGAATGCCGGATACGCTACCGCGCTAAACCATTCTTCGAACTTTTGACATCCCGGCAAATACTCAGGCAGCTTCTCGATAAGAGACTCCCAGCCACCCATTTCTTCATTGATTTCCACCGCCTTGTTGTCCTTCGAAAGAATAGCCAGGCAAATCAGGTCCACCGCATACAGATCTCGTTTAAAAGCCTTGACCCGAACCGTATCTTGCCACGCAACGACTATCTCACCTCGCTCATTTTTCATGCTAAGAAATGAGAGCCTCATCGCATTCGCATTATGGAAAATTGTATAAACAGTATCTCGCCTTCCTGCGCGATAGGACTTCTGTCTTTCACCGACTCGATGCAAATATGACTTGAACGCTTCGCGCATGTTCTTGTCATCGAACAGGGAGCCATGCAACGCTGCGCTTCAGCGGCGGCACGCGATACCAAACCCGCTGGATGGAAGGACTACTACCAAAACAAGCTATCGCGCCGTCCGCTGCAAGCGCTTGTTCGGTGCGGCGTTGATATCAGCATTATCGGACATAAAGATAATCCAGTGACTGCACTAGCAAGAATAATAGGACCGGAAGCAGGAGCAAAATCCAGCCGCCCCACCTCACGAATCTTCCCGGACTCGGAGTCGTAATCCTAGGGAAAAGGGTTCCGTCCTGATAATACTCAGCCAGATCATCGGCAAACCAGATACATGCCAGGGGGACCGCAAGATAAAGGATCCGCATGATGATGGCTGCCATCAAATGTGACCAAGAGTTGGCCGGAAATAGTAACGGCGACACCAAGAGATAGGCGATCGCAATAACTAGCGACGCTACGCGCTGCCAATCTCCAGACAAAGTCCAGTCAGATTCAGAATCGTGGTTCAAGAAGGTTTCCTTTACCTTGGTCCCATTCGCTCACCAGAAGGCCTTAAGGTTGGCGGAGAGCACCGAACGTTTGCGCTTAAGCGGCGCGCGATTCCACTCAACTTCCGACATAACGCTGATGATAACTAACACTCAACCGCGTCCGCTTCAAGCGCTTGTTCGGTGCGGCGCTTACAGGGAACTTCTCCGGCGCAGACGTCTGGACCTCTGCCATGACGCAACAGTTGAGGAACACAGGGAGGTAAGTAAACCACTTAATCCGCCAAGTGGCAGGAACGACATCACAGTAAGTATCCATCGAGCATCCCATCGAATACCGTTGGTCACGAAAACAGCAATCACGATTAAGCCAACTCCGGCGCCCAATATTGCACTGAACTTTTTGTCTCGATTGATCACTCCTATTAGGAGTCCCAGGGCGGCGCCAATTGCAAAACCAAAAATTCCACCAACCATCGCAAACGCTGGTGCCAAGTTACTGATCGGCCCCAAATACCAACTTCCCGGCTGGGTGTAAGCCCATAACCACAGAATGCTGGCACCGAAGAATCCAGTCCAAATCGCTCCACTGACAAGGGTAACTAGGATTCTAAGGAGCTTCGGTTCTTCATCACTGAAATACTGAAACATATTGTTTCAAATCAATTTCAACTAACGTCATGACTCGCAGCGCAAGTACGACTAACACTCAGCACCGAACGCTGCGCTTCAGCGGCGAGCTCACTCATCCCACCAAAGAAGCCGCGTACTGCGAGTCCGCTGCAAGCGCTTGTTCGGTGCGCCGTCGCATGTTTACTTTCTCTTCCTATTTCCATCCGTACAATAAAGGGTGAACGTATGTATGAGTTGCCCAACCGCCACCTGCTTCTCGACATACAAGCTGCCCCAACGAACGCGGTAAACAGTTCCTGCCACCGCATTGTCTATTATGTCGAATGCGTCCTCGACCTTACTTGAAACTGAGAGCGCGATTCTGACTTCCGTAGGCTTACCTTTTGACGCTGCTTCAAAATCTCCATATTTAACTGCAACATTAACAATGAACCCGGTGCTCTCATGATTAAACGATTTTTCTGTCGTCTCATCGCCCACTGGCGAGCGAAATTCTCCAAGCAGCATATTGCCCGATCCAAGGTTTTCAGCACGGGACCACCATGACGTATTGACCCTACACACGTCCGATTTCGTTTGGGCATACGACGCAGCCGAAATGAGGAATGTTAACAGCACTGACCAAGCGAAGAACTTCATGACATCTACCTACGAGTAACGAAGCACCGAACGCTGCGCTTGAGCGGCTCGCCCACGCAACTTAACCAAGAAGCCCGCTCCCGGCGAGTCCGCTCCAAGCGCTTGTTCGGCGCCGCTGCTACCGGAAAAGGTTTTCATACTCATCTCGCTCCATTCCGATCGCCACACCGTTGGCCTCGATCTTGAATCCCATTGTAGCGACTGCCGTGATGTCACCATGACGAGCATATGCGATTACAACATAACAACCTGGAGAGCTGAGAGGTTTCGACGAGCTTTGGACAAAACCTTGACCGTACTTTAGCCGGTTCGTCGGTTCAGGCAGCACATCGTACGGTGAGGATGCTGACCACACTGCGAGACGGGAATCTGGATAATAACCGCCGCCGTTTTGTCTTCCAATAGTCGCGCAAGGGAATACTCGAATTTCCTCAGGTTGAACCTTTTCGACTCCATCGCGGGTTGTGGACCACCCGAAAACCAGATTATCAGCGGTGGACCCTGGGACTAGCCACATTATATATGCAGGCTGGCATGAAGCCAGTATTACCACGCATGAAAGGACGACGAGCAACTTAATCGGACTTCGATTTTTCATGTATTCGTAGGCGCCGAACGCCGCGCTTCAGCGGCGGCGCGCGATACCAGGCTCGCTGAATGGAATAAGATTACTACCAAAACAAGCTATCGCGTCGTCCGCTGCAAGCGCTTATGTTATGTTGTTCCTTTTCCAGGACTTCAGAATCCACCCTCAACTGCTGCTTGTCCGGCATAATACTCGCCGAAAGCGCCGCGGTTGTTAAAGAGTGCCGGATCAATACCATTCGGAGCAAGAGCGCGATAAATCCGGTGATATTCGATGGCGCGCTTCTCCCAAGTGGAAGGGTCGTCGAACATGAACCAAAACAAGTGCGCTGCTAAACCGACAACATATAACATCTCTGCATCCTGGTAGACTTCAGGCTCAAAGTAATCGTGAACCTCTGTTAACGTCCGATTCAACTCGCCCCGCAATTCGTCGCTTTCGGAAAAGCCCGTCAAGTGTCCGGGTTCTACAAGTCCATACCAAGACAGGAACATCAAATGCAAAGCCAGCTCGCGCTCACGGTTGCCGTTGAGCCATTCGTCTTTCAGAATCTTGTAAGCAGCCGCAAGCGTTGGCTCTCCGTCAGTGCCGATACTTCGGTTCTCTAGGTCAAGGGCTCTCTGCGGAATTGGCATATATCGTGATCAGAAGAAGCAACATAACGTTGCGCTTCAGCGGCTCGCCCACGCAACTAACGATAAAGGCCGCTCACCGGCGAGTCCGCTGCAAGCGCTTGTTCGGTGCGCCGAGTTACAAAGGAGGTCATTTCAGAGCAGCTTCGCAATCTTTGAGCGTTGGTCCATATTGCACGTACAAAACGAGATCATCCCGTTTTGATATTACGTATATCAGCCCAGCATCAGAGTTTGAATAGGCAACGTTGTTTGCATTTTCAGGGTTAACAATCGGATGAAATTTTGATTTGTCCAATTCCAAAGAAGAGAATTTGATTATCGTTTTGGGCCGTACGACTACGTGAAGCACTCTATCATCAGGCACGCGGCAATCGCAGCGATCAGGCCGAGAGCACAACTTTTGGTCCGCATACTCTACACGCACCTCTTCGGTTTCGAGTTTATAGGTTACGTAAGAATTAAGACCACC
>WNFK01027848.1_pt1 | contig 10042 bp, 8 predicted proteins | sample 5400281 | NCBI WGS metagenome assembly WNFK01 (sample SAMN13153350, study PRJNA577476) | soil metagenome | isolation source: 20 cm soil on Douglas fir-dominated hillslope | place: USA:California | collected 2013-09-17
CGACGACGGCCGGCAACCCGAACGTCGTCGAGTGGGGAACGTCGGACCTCGAGCGGCGGCATTCGATGCTCGCGACGATGACGTATCCGGTGCGCGCCTGGTTCGACCTCACGGCCATCGCGCGCATCAGCGCCGGACAGGCGTACACGCCGACGGTGAGTGGTGACGTGAACGGCGACGGATCGCGAAACGATCGCGCGTTCATCCATGATCCGACCGACCCCACGATCCAGGCCGACACCGCGCTCGTGAACGGTATGTCGCGCCTGCTCGCGAGCTCGTCGGGACGGGCGCGCGATTGTCTCGTGTCCCAGCTCGGCACCATGGTTGGGCGCAACAGCTGCTCGTCGCCATGGACGCCCGGGCTCGACATCCAGATGAACTTCAAGCCCAGCGCGTTCGGACTGAATCGCCGACTCACGCTCGCGCTGCAGCTGCAGAACGCACTCGTCGGCCTCGATCAGCTTCTGCACGGCAGCGACGACATGCACGGCTGGGGACAGCCCGTCACTCCCGACCGCACGCTGTTGTATGTGAGCGGCTTCGATCCGGCGAGCGGGCAGTTCCGCTATCAGGTGAACGAGCACTTCGGCGCGGCGAGTGGCCGCAACAGCGCGTATCGCGTCCCCTTCCAGATCGGCCTCCAGGGTCGTCTGGCGGTCGGCCAGGATCCGCGCAGCCAGCAGGTGCGCCAGATCTTCGGCGGCGCGAACGGGCGGGCGGCGACACGCGAGGACTACAGGGCGCGCATGCAGCGGCTGGTGCCGAATCCCTTCCTCACGACCATCTCCCTGAATGATTCGCTCAAGCTGGCCCTCACCGCGGAGCAGAAGTCGACGCTCCTCGCGCACTCGGATTCGCTCACACCGAAGGTGGACAAGCTGGTGACCGAGATCGCCGACATGCTGGCGGGAGCGGGTAGCAATCCCGATCCACAGGTCATCTTCGCGCGCATGTCCGGCAAGACGAACGAGGGCCGCAAGCTCGCCGAACAGGCGATCAGCGCGCTCCAGGCGACGCTGACGCCGGAGCAGTGGGCCAGGCTGCCCGATTCGGTGAAGACGGTGCCGACGGGGCGCGGGCTTGGCGGCGGCGGGGGCGAGGGCGGGGGACGAGGCGGGCGCCCACCGCGGTAACGGCGTCACACTTCACCCCCTCGCATGCCTCCCTCGAAAGTGGTACGCAAGGACTCTCCGGATGTGGCGAGAGCGTGGCACCGGCCCTGCCTTATGAGCGGGCATGAAGCACATCACTCATTCCACCCATCGCATGAACGGCCGCGCCCGGCGCGGCGCCGTTCTCTTTGGCGCCGTCGCGGCGGCGCTCATCGCGGTCGCGCCAACCGCCCATGCTCAGCGCGCCGCCAAGCAGCCCGAGTTGCTCCGCGGATCCAAGGAGAGCGTCGAAAAGATGTACGACTTCGCCCAGAGCCACCGCTATCCGTTCTATCTCACGCCATACACGCTCGACCAGGCGATCGCGCAGGGGAAGCTGGTGCCACTCGTTGGCGACGCGAACTACGAGCTCACCCGCGGCGTCGGCTTCTCGTACTCCACCGTCGAGGCCCGGGACTTCATCACGCAGTTCGCGCCTCAGTATCTCGCCGCGTGTGGCACGCCGCTCACCGTGACGAGCGCCGCGCGGCCGATGAGCCGCCAACCGCGCAACGCGAACCCGCACTCCGTGCATCCGACGGGAATTGCCGTCGACATTCGTCGGCCCTATTCCGGTCCGTGCCTCACGTGGGTGCGCTCCGCGCTCGCCGAGCTCGAGTCGCGCGGCTTCGTGGAAGCCACGGAGGAGCACCATCCGGTGCATCTGCACATCGCGGTGCTCAGAGCGCCCGGCACGCGTGTCACGCTCCCCGACCTGACGAACGGCATCGTCGTCCCGCGTCAGACACCGGCCACGCTGATCCTCACGTCGACAGCGAACGGCACGGTGAGCCCGCCCGACGTCGCGGATAGTGCGGGGAAGGGACGCGTCTATCGCGTCCGACAGGGTGACACGCTCTGGGAGGTGGCGCAGAAGACGGGGGTGACCGTCGAGGCCCTCGCCGAGGCGAATCACCGCAGCCCGACGAGCGCCCTCCGGCCCGGCATGACGCTCAAGCTGCCGGAGACGCGTCAGCTGCACTGATCACTCACTGTCCGCAGGCCACCCGCAGTCGCTTCGGCTGCGGCGCATTGGGAAAAAGCTCGTGCGCGGCGTTCGCATGTGCGAGCACCCGCCGGCAGCTTCCGCGCCGTGCGTACGCTTCGGCCAGCCGCACGTGGATGCGGTAGCTCCCCGGATCGAGCGCGGATGCTTCTTCCAGCTGCGTGGCGCGCGACGTCGCGCTGAAGATCGACATGGCCGAGAGCTGCGATGCGCTCCGTGCCACCGCGAGCCCGCCCACCGCGATCACGGCGGCGATCGCGAGCGCCCGTAGCGGCAGCGACAGCTGCACTACCTTCCGCTCGCGCGTTGGAGCGGCGAGCGCGCCGAGGAGGGTCCACGCCACGAGCGCCGGCACCGGAAGCAGGAGCACGGCGTCGAAGGTGCCGACGACGACCAGGATCGCCAACGTGCCGAGCAGCGTACACGCCGTCAGCCGCTCCTCCGGCGTGCGCCCCTCGCGGACCGCGCGCAACCCATCGGCGAGCAGAACGTCATCCAGTCGCTGCTCGGCCACGGATTCGACGTCATGCCGTCGTCGGAGAGCGAGGGGTCGTCGTTCGCGGCGAACCGCGGATAATCGACGGCCCAGTTGCCCGGACCGACGCCAAGCAACGGATGGCGTACGGACATGCGCAGCGAGTTGCCGTACTGCACGAGCCGGCCGGCCCCACTCCCCTCCTTGTAGTTCACGACGCTCTTGGCCGTGTCCATGTACGGCGAGTCACTGCGCCAGTCGAGCGTGTTGGGCATGACGAGCGCGACGCCGGCACCGGCGGCGGCCGCCAGGGGAAGCGCGAGGAGGCGACCCAGTCGCAGCGAGCCGCGGCCGCGTCGGAGCGCGAGCGCCACGAGTGGGAGCAGAACCACCGCACCGACGCTCAACGCGAGCCACGCGGCCCGGCTGCGCGAGAGAATCAGTGCTCCGGCGACGAGCGCCAGTCCGGCGGCCCACCAGTAGAACGCACGCCGCGTCGGCGCCGTCGTCGCCACTAGCACGAGCGTCGGCAGCGTGATGACGGAGAGATGCGCCATGAAGTTGCGGTTCCCGAACGTGCCGCCCGGCGCGCGGTTGAGGCTCACATACTCCGTGCGAACTCCGTATGCCTGGAGCAGCGCGGTAACCGCCCCGACGATTCCAGCGAGCGCGAGCGCCGCGAGCAGCGGCCGCGTCAGGCCGGCGCGCGATACGGCACGCGCGCTCCAGAAGCACGCCGCGCCCGACAGCGACACCGCCACCGCTCGGCCGGCGAGCCACCAGTTCGTCGCGAAGAGCGCCGACAGCACGCCGAGCACCAGGAAGAGTCCGAGCAGCTGATCGACGCGGCCGAGCCCGATGCGCCGTGCGCGAAGCAGGCAGAGCACGGTGGCGATGAGGGCTGTGGCGTGGAGGATGAGCTCCTTCGGCACGAAGAAGCGATCGAGGTCGAACGCCTTGTACGGCGCCGCGGCCAGGACCACGGCGATGGCGCCCACCTGCAGCACTCGGAGCGCCATGCGCTCGGGGAGGCCGGGTCGAACGGTCATGTCTCGATGGTGAGGAAGTGTTGCGCGCAAACAAAATCCGGACTGCGCAAACGAATCTGGATTTGGGGATGAGCGAAGCGCACTCAACCAATCAATGGGCGCCTTAAAGGTAAGCGCGAGCCGAGCGCTGGGTTGGGCGAGATCGAGGCACTCAACCCCGGTTTGAACGCCGTTTAACAGCCCACCTCAGTCCGGCGCGAGGCGGGCCGCCTTCGTGCGGAGGAGGCAGCCAGGGGAATCCCCATCACTCGCAGACACGCTAATCTGCCGTACTCTCATCTTCGCTCGCCGCGTGCGCAGAGGCCAGCTGGGTGGCGTGCTGGGCCTCCCTCGCATTTGCGTCCGTCCCGCGCGATTGAGGCCGATCATGTTTGTTCGCCGCATGACATCTCACTGCTGTCTCTCGTCGTTGCTGCGGCTGGTGGTTGCCAAAGGTCACGTGGCACGGCTGGCGACGTGGTGCAGCCCCCCGCACCGCGGTGCGCATTGATGATTTCTCCAGGTCTCGTTGTCGAGGTCCGCGATGCGCGAACTGGCGCCTGGATCGCCGACTCCGCGGTCGTCATCGCACGTGACGGCAATAGCGTTGACACCCTGCGCGCCGGCGCAATCGTCCATGACAAAGGACTCCGTGACCGATACGGCGCGTGGGAGCGGCCGGGCGTCTACGATCTGGAGGTGCGACGCGGGGGTACCAGCCGTGGCGCGCCACCGCTGTAGAGGTCAAGCGCGGTCGGTGCGGCGTAATAACGATCTTGCTTCACGTGGAGCTTCAACCGGATCACTGATCGCGCAGCGCGACTGCGGCTCGTGACAGGAAGTGCACGGGCATCAATTTACTCGATTGCATTTTCGGTGTCTGTTCGGTATGCATTCGACATGCGCCAGCGGCCATCCAGCCTTCAGACGGCCCTCTTCGAGGACGCGCCGGCGTCGCGCCGGGCACTTCCGGTGCTCGGCGAGCAGAAAGACATCCGGTATTTCGGCTCCAACCCAGCATCGGTCATCAACGGCCCGACCGCGACCGGCATGGGCTTCTGGTCGATCAATCCGTACGTCGGCTGCGCCTTCGGCTGCGCTTACTGTTACGCCAGGTACGCCCACCGCTACGCCGCCGAGCGACTCGCCGCGAAGACCGGCGCCCTGGCCGAGCCCTCCGAGCCGACCGACGTGCTACCCCCGTGGCTCGCGTTCGAGCGACGGATCATGGTGAAGCGCGATGCTGGCGCGCTGGTGCGACGGGCGCTCCGCCGGCCCGCGACGCTCGCCGGCCTGCGCGCCGACGGCGTGGTGATCGGCACGGCCACCGATCCGTACCAGCCCGCCGAGCGCCGTTTTTGCGTCACGCGCGCGGTGCTCGAGGCGCTCGCGGAGCACGAGGGGCTTCGAGTCACGATCATCACCAAGAGTCCGCTCGTCACGCGGGACCTCGACCTGCTCGCCCGGATCGACCAGCATTCCCGGCTATCCGTGCACGTCTCGCTCATCACGGTGGATCGGGAGTTGGCGCGCCGGCTCGAGCCCAGGGCGCCGACGCCGGAGGCCCGCCTGCGTGGCATCGCGCGGCTGCGCGCGCACGGCATCGAGGTCGGCGTGAACGCGATGCCGGTGCTGCCCGGGATCACCGATTCGCCGGAGTCGGTGGACGCACTCGTCCGCGCCGTCAAGGCGGCCGACGCCTCGTACCTCGGCGCCTGCGCGCTACGGCTCCAGCGCACGGCGCGCGATCGATATCTCCCCTTCATCGAGGCGGAGTTCCCCGAGCTCGCGTCGCGCTATCGGGCCACGTACGCGCGCGGACATCAGGCGGGGGAACGATATCGCAACGGGTTGCGCGAGCAGTTCGCGAAGGTAACGGCGAGAACGAGGAGGACGACGCGGATCAGGATGCGCTGCCCGCCCGGACGCTCGCGTCGGGCCCGCAGATCGGCTTACCGCTGGACGGCGACGTCCGGCAGCGCAGCCGGTGATCCATGCCAGGAAGCCGTGCGCGACGGGGCCCTGAGCGATGATGGGCGGGTGCGGTCTCTTGCGGCGGAGAATTTGCGTGCTCAATTGCATACGATTACGACGCTCCGCATACCGCTATCCGGCGAGGTGAGCAATGAACGGGACAGGGAAAGCGCGGCTGCTGGCACTCGGTGTGGCACTCGGGGGTTCGGCGCTGCTGCAGGGGTGCGCGGTGGTGACGCGCCCGTACGTGGCCGAGCGCGCTCCGGTGTCGAGTCACAGCATGGTGGGCCGGTTCGACAAGCGCTTCCTTCAGGCCGACGGCACGAGGCCGACGGGCGGCTCGTCACTCTACATGCCGCGTGCTCGCGAGCGCGGGATGTTCTACTTCAGGTACTAGTCAGCGTCGCCGAAATTGGGGTGAGCGCCGGCGTGGCGCGTCCTCCGCCCTGATTCGACGAACCGGCGCATTGTCTCACTCCAATGTCGTGAAGCTCATCAGTCGCCCGGGCTCCGCAGCAGCGACTCGAACAGCGTAAACGCCCGCGGATCGCCGCTCTGGCCCAGCCAGAAGAGCGCGTGCTGGCGCACCGCGAGGTCGGCTTTCGACCGGCTGGCGCACCGCGAGGTCGGCTTTCGACCGCGCGACGTCGAGCAGGACCGGTATCCCTTCACGGTTCGACAGCTGCGAGAGCACGAAGACCACGTGGAGCTTCACGTCGTCCTTCTCCACCTCGTCCTCGTCCGTATCGAGCGACGTTGGATGGCCGCCGAGCGCCGCTCCGGCGAAGCGAGAGAGCCAGAGCGCCGCCTCCGCGCGCGCCGGTTCACGTCGCGAGGTGGGCTCGCGCACGATCGACAGCAATGTCGGCCAGACGACCGCGCTGTCGGCCAGCACCGCGGCCAGGACGGCGCGTCCTGCCGGTCGGCCGCTCGATCGTCTCGCGACCGTGAGGAGATAGTCCGCCGCCTCGGCCGCCCGCACCGTGCCGAGCGCGCGGCCCTCACGCTCCCGCGGTGCTCCCACCCAGCTCTCTACCCGTTCGACGACCCCGTCACGCACGGTGAGCCGGACCTGAACGGGGCCGTGCAGGCACGGGCGGCGGTCCTCGTAGAAGTTCGAGATGGCGTATGAGCGTCCGATGCGCATCGTCCGGTCTCCATCGCCGCACACTTCCGCGCGTGCGGCGAACGAGAAGACGACGGCGCCATCGCCCGCCGCGCCGACCCGGTCGGCGAGCGATTGTGCTTCAGCAGCCGGCGCGCCAAGAAGAGCCGCGCCGAGAACAAGGGTGGCCGGGCGCATGCTCATTTCACCAGGAGATCGCTGATGAGCTTCGTCACGCGGTCGTCCTTCTTCTGTGCCAGCCAGAAGAGCGCCTTGCCGCGCATCCGCTGGTCGGCGTCCTGCCGCGCGATGCGCAGCAGCGCGTCCACCGCGGTGTCGTCGTCGCGCTGCGAGAGCACGAAGATCGCGTGCTCGCGGAGCGCGGGATCGTCGAGATCGCGATACGCGGCGACGAGGTCGTTCGTCGGCGTCGCCTCGCGCTGGCCAGCCCAGAACAGCGCGGCGCGCCGTACCTGGTTCGGTTCGCTCGTGTCGCGCGCCCGCTCGAGCAGCCATCGGCCTCCACCGACGTCGTCCTCCGCCATGCCCTGGAGCACGGACTCCTTCAATCGCGGGCTCTCGAGCTTCGCGAAGACGCCGCGCAGGTACGCGAACTCCGTCGGAGCGGTGCTCTCGCCATGGGCGAGGGCGAAGATCGCGTTGGCCCGCACCCGCTCGTTCTCGCGAGGGTCTTCGATGACGGTGTGAAGCGTCCGGAGTGCCCTGGTGTCGCCGCTCTGTCCCAGCCAGAAGACGGCGGAGTGGCGCACGGAGACGCTCCCGGTGCGCGCGAGGTCGATCAGCGCGGGGATGCCCGCGCCGTCGTCGAGCGTGCTGAGCGCGGCGAGGGCGGCACCGGCGAGCCCCTTCTTGCCGCGCTTGTCGATCGCGCCGTCGCTCTCGTGATCTGGGATGTCCGAACCGCCGGCGGTGCCTCCGCGCGCGACGCCGACGAGTGCGGGCACGACGCCCGCGTCACCCAGCAGCCCCACCCACTGCACTGCCTGTCGTCTCGTGTCGTCCGTCCGGGCGGTGTCCCGCGCGAGCGCCAGCAGCTCCGGTACCGCCGGCGCGTCGGCGGCCAGGACGGCGGGAAGGAGCATGCGTCCCTTCCGGCCGTTCCGCTCGAGGCGCGGCACGAGCGCGAAGAAGTAGGCCGCGGCCTCTCGGCTGGATACGGTGCCAAGGTCGGTCACGCGTCCAGCCGCCGCAGGCCACACGCCGCCGATCTGGGTGCGCACGCTCTCCGGACGCCGGTCGGCGATCGTGAGCGTCACGCGCAGCGGACCCGCGACGCACCGCACGTTGTTCCAACCGCCGTACGACTGGAACGAGCTCCCGAACAGTGCGCGTTTGAATCCGACGATGTCGCGACCGTCGCCGCACGCGCCGTCGCGAGTGTCGTACTCCAGGCGCACGACGCCGTCCGGCGCCTGGGCGATGCGCGTGGCGAGCGATCCCTGCGCCTCGGCGGTCAGGTGCGCGCCGGCGACCAGCGCGAGGACGAGGAGATGGATACGCGACATGGGCTACCCCTTGGTGATGATGTCCAGCAGGAGCTGCTGAACGCGTGGGTCGTTCATCTGACCGAGCCAGAAGATCGCCTTCTTGCGCATCTGCGGATCGCGGTCGTTGCGCGCGATGTCGATCAGCTTGTCGGCGGCCGCGCGGCTCTTCGACTGCGAGAGCACCCAGATGAGCTGTTCCTTGATCCTCCCATCGCTGATGCGGTCATACAGCGGAATGAGCTCGCTCGCCTGCACGCCGGCTTCGCCCGCGGTCCAGAGGGCATGCTTACGAACTTCGACGCTCTGGGACTCGTCCGTCGCCACGTTCATCAGCCAGCGGTCGTTGCCCTCTCCCTTCATCTGGGAAAGGGACAAGAGAATGCTCTTCCGCGTGCCGTCCATCCGGTCCGTCTTCGGCAGCCGGGTGAACAGGTCGCGAAGGAACTGCGCATTTTCCGGCGAGCGTCGCTGACCGAGCAGGAAGATCGCCTTGTCACGCATGCGCGGCGGTGTGTCGTCCGATTCGGCGATGCGGCGCACGACTGCCTGTCCGCGTGGACGATTCCGCTCGCTCAGCGCCCAGACCGCTTTCTCGCGCAGCGCCTCGTCCGGCGAGCGCAGCGCGATGTCCTCGAGCGCCGCCGCGGCCTGGTCGCTGTCGAGCTGGCCCATCCACTGGACCGCGTCCTCGCGGACGCGCTGACTCGGGTCGTGCTGGGCGACGTCGAGCATCAACGCCTCGGTCTCGGCGGTCTGCTTCTGCGAGAGGAGGAACACCGCCTTCCTGCGCAGTGGCACCGAGCAGGCGTCCCGCTTCGCCAGCACCTGCTTGAGGATCGGCACGGCCCGCTCGGCATCCATCTGCAGCAGCGCGTTGATGGCCGCCGCGCGGACGTCGCCATCGTCAACCCGGTCACCAGTCGTGCACCGCGTCGAGTCGGTGGCCTTCGTCGAAATCCTCGCCGCGGAGGATGCGTCGCCGCGCTGGGCGAGCGCCCCGTGAATTCGCACTTCCAGCGCGCTGGCGTCGGCGGTGGTTGTCGCCTTGGGATGCCGCGAGCGCTGAGTGGCCAGCGCTCGCAGCGCGTCGCGCAGGTCGTCGTCGCCGCCGAGCCGATAGAGGGCGAAGGCGCGCCAGTACAGCGCATCGGCGGCATACGCGGACTTCGGATAGCGCGACGTGATCTCGCCGAACGCCGTGGCCGCGCGACGGTATTCGTTCCGGTTGAGCAGTTCCAGTGCGAAGCGATAGAGCGAATCGGCGGGATCGGCCTCGGCCCACGGCGCGGGGGGGATCGCGACGATCGGCGCATCCGCTGACTGGGCGACGGCCGGCGTCGTCGCGATCGATTGCGCGGTGATACCGTGAGGCCCGTCCGAGGGGTGGGCGAAGAGCGCGGGGAGCGCGAGCGCGCCGGCGCAGAGCAGATGGCGTACGGTCATGTCGGGGCTCCTCAATCTGAAGCGATGCTGGCGTCGGTCGCGCCGGCCGGCACCGCGGTGCGAATGCGTGGAAGCAGATCGTGATCGCGCAGCGCCCGGTCGATGAGCGCACGGTCGGTGGAGTCGAGCGGTGCGCCGGACAGCCGGACGATCTGCACGAGCACGAGCTCGATGTCGTTCAACAAGGGGCGAAGCCGCGGATCCGCGCCGGCCGGTGAGTCGATGAGCAGGCGCGTGCTGCCGAGGACCTCGCGCGCCCAGCTCCCGAGCTGGCGCGTCGACGGATCGCTCCGCGCCACGTCACCGCCCGCGCGGTACGCCGTGAGAACTGCCTCCGCCTGGCTGAGCG
>WNFK01011994.1_pt1 | contig 10041 bp, 8 predicted proteins | sample 5400281 | NCBI WGS metagenome assembly WNFK01 (sample SAMN13153350, study PRJNA577476) | soil metagenome | isolation source: 20 cm soil on Douglas fir-dominated hillslope | place: USA:California | collected 2013-09-17
AGCGCAATTGACGAGGTTTGCCAAGTCCCCTATGTTGCGTCACTTGCACCGCACTGTCAACCTTTTCGACACCACGAGCATGCTGTTCGTGTGCCTCCTCTTCGCCTGCAGCGGCGACCCCGGGGGGAGAGCCAGTCTCGTCTATTACGAGACCTACGACCCGCGTTCGCTCGATCCGGCGCTCTCGACCGACGTACCGACGGGCGAGATGGTGACGTTGATGTTCGACGGGCTGACCGAGTTCGATCCCAACGGCCGGCTGCTCCCAGGACTCGCCGACCGCTGGAGGGCAGAGCGCAACGGACAGCGGTACGTGTTTCACCTCAGGCCCGGCGCGAAGTTCCACGACGGGCGGCCCGTCGTGGCCGCGGACGTGAAGCGCTCGTTCCTGCGCGTGCTCGACCCCGCCACGCGCGGGGGGCGCGTCTGGCCCCTTCAGCCCATCGCCGACCCCCAAGGAAACGGGATTGAGGCGTTGGGAGATAGCACCGTCGCGTTCACGCTCACGGAACCCCTCGCTGTCTTCCCCAAATTCTTGGCCATGCCCGTCGCCGCGGTCGTGCCGACACCTGTGGCCGCGGATTTCGGCCAGCGGCCGGTGGGGTCGGGGCCGTGGCGCTTCGTGTCGTGGCGGCACGACGACGAGCTGCGCTTTGCCCGCAATCCGGACTACTGGGGCGGCCCCCCAGCCGCCGAGTCGCTGACCGTACGCATCGTGCCGGAGCCGTTCACGCGCGGGGCGGAGTTCCTCGGCGGCCGCCTGTCGGTCGCGGAAATCCCGTTCGGCGAGACGGCGAAGTGGGAGCGCGAGCACTCGGAGTGGCTGCAACGCAAGCCGGCGCTGCGCGACATCTACGTGGCGATGAATAACCGGCGTGGGCCGCTGCGCGACCCGCGCGTGCGTCGTGCCATCAATCATGCTGTCAATGTCCGGGAGATTCTTCGGACGGTCTGGAACGGCCGCGGCATCGCGGCCCGCGGCGCGATCCCTCCTTCACTGGGCGGCGGCGACACGACCCGAGTGGCATACGGGTACGACACCGTGACGGCGCGGCGGCTGCTCGCTCAGGCGGGATACCCGAACGGCTTCGACGTCCAGCTGTGGCGTTCGGGGACCAACGTCGAGCAGGGACGCGTCGTGCAGGCGATCCAGGCCCAGCTGGCCGCGGTCGGCATCCGGGTCGAGGTGGTCGCGCGCGACGCGTCGAGCATGCGTGAGGCAGCGCGCAAGGGCGAGGCCGACATGGCGATGCTCGACTGGTGGGCCGACTACCCCGATGGCGACAACTTCCTCTATCCGTTGTTTCACAGCGCGAGCTTCGGCCCCGGCGGGAACTACTCCTTCTATTCCGACCCGGTCACCGACTCGCTGATCATGGTCGCGCGCCGCACCACCGATGACGCAGCGCGCGAAGCGCTGTACCGCCGCATCGACGGCCGAGTCTACGAGGCCGCCCCCTGGCTGTACCTCTGGTTCCCCGTGGACCTGTGGGCGGAGCATCCCTCGATCACCGGCTGGGAGATCCCGGTGATCTTCAACGGCCAACGCTGGACCACCGTGCGGCGCGTTACGCCTCAGTGATCACGTTTATCGCTCGACGTCTGCTTTCTACCATTCCGACGTTGTTCGGTGTTTTGGCTGTCGCCTTTTTGTTGTTAAACGTCGTGCCCGGCGACCCCGTCGCCGAAATGGTCGGCGAGCGGGCCGACTCGGCCACGATCGCTCGGCTCCGCGCCGAGCTGCGTCTCGACGATCCGTTGCCGCTCCAGTTTGGCCACTACCTCTGGGGCGTCGTGCGGGGCGACCTGGGCCATTCCTACATCACGCAGCGTCCTGTCCTGGGCGACCTGGCCGAGCGGTTCCCCAAGACACTACAGCTCGCCGGGGCCGCAATGCTGCTCGCCGCGAGCGTTGGGATCACGTTGGGGGTGGTTGCCGCGGTGCGGCCCCACGGCGCCGTCGACCGTTTCAGCATGCTGCTCGCCTACGTCGGCGTGTCGTTTCCGGTGTACTGGGTGGGGCTCCTGTTGATTCTGCTCTTTGCCGTGACGTTGCAATGGCTGCCGCCGTCGGGATACGGCGGGATCGCGTACCTCATCCTTCCGGCCCTGACACTCGGCACGCGGTCGATCGCGTTCGTAGCCCGGATGACTCGCGCGGCGATGCTCGACGTGCTGTCGTCCGACTTTGTGCGCACTGCGCGCGCCAAGGGGCTGTCTGAGACTCTGGTGATTGGCCGCCACGCATTTCGGAATGCGCTGTTGCCGGTGATTACGGTGCTGGGGCTCGACGTGGGGAACTACCTGACGGGCAGCATCCTCACCGAGACGATCTTTTCCTGGCCCGGCGTGGGCCGCTACGTCCTGCAGGCGATCGAGAAGCGCGATCTTCCCGCGGTGCAAGGGAGCATCCTGTTTCTGTCGGTCGTCTTCGTGCTCGTTAACCTCGTCACCGACCTGCTCTATGCGAAAGCTGATCCTCGCGTCGCTTACGATTAGCTCCGTTCTCCAGGCGCAGGCGCCGCCGACGCCGCCGAGAACTACGCCATTGCGTGGTCCTCTGGAGCGCCGCCTGACGACGCTGCTCGATGCGCCGCCCTTCAACCGGGCGACCTGGAACGTCTTCGTGCAAGACGACCGGGGCCGGGTGCTGTTCAATAGAAACGGGGACCGGTTCTCGGTGCCCGCGAGCAATACCAAGCTGGTGGTGGCAGCCACGGCGGCAGTCCTGCTTCCGGTGGACTATCGCGTGAAGACGAGTGTATTCGCCAACGGAACGGTAAGTGATGGTGTGTTGAATGGAGATCTGGTGCTGTATGGCCGCGGCGACCCCACCTGGTCGGAGCGCTGCTTCGGTATCGACAGTCTAGCGTCTGGGGGCTGCGACTCGACGTGGACCGCCGTCGACGCGATCGCCGAATCCATCAGGGCGGCGGGAGTCCGCCGCGTGACCGGGCGAATCATCGGTGATGGGTCATACTTCGAGCCGCAGATCGTCCACTGGAACTGGGGATCGTTCGACCTGAACTGGTGGTACGCGGCCCCCGTTTCAGGGCTCGGTTTCCACGACAACAGCGTCGACTTCCAGATCACGCCGGGCGCCGCGGAGGGCCAGCCTCCCAAGATCACCTGGAGCCCGGACCTCGGCATGATCGGGTTCGAGAACCGAGCGCGGACTGGTCCCGCCGACTCCGGCTCGACGATCGGCGACAACTTCTTCCGCAAGCCCGGCACCCTCGACATTTGGGCCGAAGGGACGGCGGCCCTGGGCCGCTCGCCGTGGATCGAGAGCTTCGCGTTACCAGATCCCAACTTGTACGCGGCGCGGGCGCTTGCGACCGCGCTTCAGAAGAAGGGCGTCTCGATCGAGGGGGGCGCCGCGAGCACGACCGATTCGATGGCGTTCCGCGCCGTGCGCCTCTCGACGCCACTCACGGAGTACCTGGGGCGCCCCCTCCCCGACATCATCTTCCCGATTCTGAACACGAGCCAGAACTGGTTCGCGGAAATGCTGCTCAAGATCCTGGGACGTGAGGTCGGAGGAGCGGGGAGCTGGGAGAAAGGGCTTGAAGCCGAGAAGCGCTTCTTGATCGACTCCGTGAGGATCGATTCCACGGCGTTCGCGCTCGACGACGGCTCGGGGCTCTCGGCGGGCAACCTCGTGACGCCGCACGCCTTCGTGCAGCTGCTCGACTTCATGTACCGCCATCCCAAGCGCGCGCCGTTTATCGCCGCGCTGCCGCATGCCCAGCAACCGGGCTCGCTGCTGCGGCGCTTTGCCGGAACGCCGCTCGAAGGCCGAGTGATGGCCAAGACGGGCTCGATCTATCGGGTGAATACGCTGTCGGGGTACATCGAGCGAGCGGACGGAAGGCGACTTACGTTCTCAATCCAAGCGAATGGGCACTCCGTACCGGGGCGGCAAATGCTGGCGCAGATCGACTCACTCGTGGTGCAGATGGCGCGTTAATCGTCCTTCTGTCCAAAGAGCGCCATGTTCGAGCTGTGCCCCGGCTCGATCTTGGCGCTCGGATTGATGAAGTGGACGGCGTGATTGACTGCAATGCAGGCCTCGGCGACCCCCGTCGCGATCAGCTTGAGCTTCCCCGGATAGGTCGTGATGTCCCCAGCGGCAAAGATCCCGGGGATGTTCGTCTCCATCATCTGAGAGACCTTGATCTCTCCCTTCTCGATGTCGAGCCCCCACTCGGCGATCGCCCCCAGCGACGAGACGAAGCCGAGCTGTGGGATGACGCAGTCCATCCCGAGCGTCGTTTCTTCCTTAGTCTTGCTGTTGTGAATGACGACCTGTTCGATCTGCTTCCCGCCCTCGATCGCCTTCAGCTCCCAGAACGTGCGCAGCTCCATCTTTCCGGCAGCGTGGAGGGCGTGGACCTGGTTCACGGTGGCCTGGTGGGCGCGGAATCCGTCGCGCCGGTGGATCATCACAATCGACTTGGCGATCCCCTGGAGGTTCACCGCCCAGTCGAACGCCGAGTCGCCGCCGCCCACGATGAGCACGCGTTTGCCTGAGAACTCCTTGGGGTTGAGCACGCGGTCGTAGAGGCCTTTGCCGAGCCACTGGTCAGCGTCCTTGAGGGGAAGCTTGCGGGGGGTGAAGGCGCCGATCCCGCCGGCGATGAGCAGGGTGCGTCCGACGAATTCGTCCGCGTCGGTGACCACCGTGAAGGTCGCCTTGCCGTTGTCCTGTTCTTGCCGAAGGCCGACGACCTTTTGGCCCAGGTGCACAGGGGCTTTCCACTGGAGCCCCTGCTCCGCCATCCCTTTGACCAGGTCCTTGGCGAGGATCTTGGGGAAGCCGGCGACGTCGAAGACGTATTTCTCGGGATAGAGCGCCGTGAGCTGTCCGCCGACCTGGTCCAGGTTGTCGATCAGGCGGTGCGACGCGCCGCGCATCCCCGCGTAGAAGGCTGCGAAGAGACCCGTCGGGCCAGCCCCGATAATGGTGATATCTTTTACGTCGCTCATGGCGCGAATCTACACTAAGACAGGCGATCAAGGCGAAACGGGGCTCTTCGGCGGCGGCCGGGTGCCCAAGGACGATCTCCGTGTGGCGGCGTACGGAGAAGTCGACGAGCTGAACGCGGCGGTCGGGTTCGCCGCGTCGCTCGAGCCGCAGGACTTCGACGCCGCCTTCCTCCAGACGATCCAGCGCGATCTCTTCACGATCGGCGCCGAACTGGCCTCGCCCGATCCCGCCCGGATAGACAAGGCGCTGGCCGGCCCCCGCATCGGGGAGCCGCAGATCGGGATGCTCGAGCACATGATCGACGGCCACGAGGCGAAGCTCGAGCCACTCCAGAACTTCATCCTTCCCGGCGGCACACCCAAGGCCGCGGCGTTCCATCTGGCGCGCACCGTCTGTCGCCGGGCCGAGCGGGCGGTCGTGACGCTGGCGCGCCAGCAGACGATCAGCCCCGCGATCGGGCAGTACCTGAACCGGCTCTCCGATCTGCTGTTCGTCCTGGCGCGGGCCGTCAACGCGCAGGCGCGCCGGCCCGACGTCACGTGGTGACGATCCGCGTCCCGCTGCGCGAGCAGCGCGACGCGTCGTATGACATCGTGATAGGGCGTGGGGCGTTGGGCGTGGTGCCGACGCTCCTCGGGAAGCATTGTCCCGCCGCCGCCTACGCGGTGATCACAGACTCGCATGTGGCGAAGCTGTACGGGGAAAGGCTGGTCGCCACGTTGCACGACGCCAAGTTGCACGCACAGCTATTCGCGTTTCCCGCGGGCGAGTGGAACAAGACTCGCGAGACCTGGGCGTCGCTGTCGGACCGCATGTTGGCCGCGCATTTCGGGAGAGACTGCGCGGTGATCGCCCTTGGCGGTGGCGTGGTAGGCGACGTGGCGGGGTTTGTCGCCGCGACCTACCTCCGGGGTGTACCCTACGTCCAACTCCCCACATCCCTTTTAGCGATGATCGATTCCTCCATCGGCGGGAAAACCGGCGTGGACGTGCCCGCGGGTAAGAACCTGCTCGGCGCGTTCCATCAACCGCGATTTGTCGCCGCGGACCTAGATCTCCTGACGTCGCTGCCGCCGGTGCAGCTCTCGGCGGGCCTCGCCGAGGCGGTGAAGCATGGAGTGATCGCGGACGCCGAGTATTTCGCGTTTCTGGAGAGCGAACACGCAGCGATACTCGGCAAGGACGGCGCGGCGCTCGAGCGGGTGGTGCGGCGTTCGGTCGAGATCAAGGCTGCCCTGGTCGCCGAGGACGAACGCGAGGCGGGCCGGCGCGCGATCCTGAATTTCGGGCACACGATCGGCCACGCGATCGAGGCGACGAGCAAGTTCGAGGTGCTACACGGCGAGGCGGTGGCGATCGGGATGGTGTACGAGGCGCGGTTGGGGGAAGCGTTGGGCATCACGAAGAAGGGGATGGCTGAGCGGATCGTGCGGCTACTCGAGCAATTGCGGTTGCCGGTCGAGCGGCCCGAGGGGGCGAGCGCGGATCAGCTGATTGAGGTGATGCGGGGAGATAAGAAGGTGCGGGGGGGGGAGATGAGGTTTGCGCTGCCGCAGGAGATTGGGATGATGAATGTGAAGGATGGGTGGACGGTGGTGGTGGAGGAAGAGAAGATCGCGAAAGCTCTCGGTGCGCCGCCGCGTTAGACGGCGTGTCATCGCGCCGCTAAGATAACCAGGTCACGCGATCGAGGCCACGACATTGGAGCCTACACAGTGACCGATGTTCCCCGAGGCTATCATCAGCGTCTTCCCGCACGCGACGATCCAGACCTGCATCGTCCACCTCCTGCGCCACTCGCAGAGCTTCGTGACCAGGAGGGAGCGCCAGCGCACCTTAACGAAACCCTCGCCAAGGAGCTCAAGCTGGAAGGACGATGCGTTCAGTATCGTCTGATGTGCCTGGAAACGAACAAGGCCACTTTGCGTAATCGTGCCCCGCCGTTCACCGCGCGGCTCCAAGCGGACGAGGCACGACTACTCAGAACGTATGAATTGGAGAGTACAGCGGGTCAAGATCCCAGCGAGAGCCACACCGCTATCAGGATCACTACATAGCCTACGCCTGCTACGTAGAATAACCGGCGCGTGGGACTGAAGATACGCTCGCGGTAGACAGAGACGGTCATCATTGCGACGAAAGTCGCCACACCGGTAGTCAACATGTCATCCGATTGACGACCCGTGAGGGCCTGAAGGCCCAGAATCGTCACCTGAGCGAAGCCAGCGACGGGGAGGCCAAAGAAAATGACGAGAAGGCTTTGGCGGAGGGTCCGAACCAACGCGGATTCCTTGGGCTCCATAACACTCTCCCTGAACTCCATGAGACTCGCCCTCCATAAGGATCAGGGGGTCTGCGAGGACCATGGTCGCCCTACTTACGTGCTACCAGGAGGCGCGATAACTCGCCGCCTTCCTTAGGCGCCGTGCCAAACGAGGCATCCATCCTTCGACAGCGTCTGCAACGAGCTCAAAGCCCAACGCCGCGTCACTCTCGACGATCATTTCAGCAAGACCCACTAACGCGCACCGGAATCGATCCAGGAGCCCATGGGGGCCCGGCCGGGCTCGCAGTCCCCAAGCAGTCTCCGAGAGGGCACGAAGTACGCCACTCCTCCCAACCCGGTTCCACTGGACCACACGTCGATCCACCATGAACCCAGGGGTCAGATACTGGAGCCAGTCTGTGGACGCGGGCGACCTGAGCGTGAGACGTGTCACGCGACCCCTTGGGGCGACCGCCCGTACCTGGTCCGCGAACGCCTTGGATCCGTGGAGTAGGCGCACGAACCCTGCAGCCTCTTCGACTGCGGCAAAGCGCAACGACACTTCATCGCTTTCCTGTTCCTGGCGCTTCACTCGCACAGATGCAATCGGAGGGCGCGGCCGATCCAAGATCTCCAGGAGGACGGACGTCAATTCTCGTCCAAACGACGCTTCCATCAGCGCAGGAAGACCATCCCGCCCCGAGCGCTGCGCGTCGAAGGACTGAAGAAGTTGTCGCAGCGCGGCAAGGATCGCGCCACCTTGAGAGACGATCAGAGCAATAAGCACATGGCCGAATCGAACACCCGCGGATGCCTCCTGCGATCGATAGTGACGAAGCAGTTCTCCAAAGCGCCGAGTCACGAGATCGCAGTCGTGAGCCTTTCTGCGTGGCATGACCTGCTTCTGTACGTCATCAGATAGGAAATGCCTCAGGGAGAGGAACTCCCCGGCAATGGCTACTCCTTCGACCAGACCCCAAACTCGCGAGTCGTGGTGCTCGATCACGGCGGGAACCCACCAACCGTGGCTCAATTCGTGTGTCAACTGAGCCAGCAAGTCTGCTTCGCCCAGAGCGGTGAGTTTCCCGACGGCATCGTGAGGATCCCTGATCAACACCGTGCGACCAAAGAAGCGAGCCGGTCCGGCCCGTGCCGGCGCCAACACGACGTTCTCCACTGTAGCGCTCGGGTTCCCGAAGACTCCGATGAGATAGTCGCGCACCCTCGCGGCGTCGGTCACCACTCGCTCGCACCTCGACGCATGCGACGCATGCGGGGCGGAAGCCGGCACCCAGACCGTAAGGCCTTCTTCGCGAGCGCCCGCCCGAAACCGGCCAAAATAAACTTGGAAGTCTGCCAGCTCTGACTGCGACAACAGCAGGTCAACGAACCCACTTGCAGGATCGGGCACCGGGCCGAAGACCCTGACGGTCACTGCGTCCCAGGTCAGTGAAATGTTCGTGGCGGCGCTTTTTGCGGCGCTTGTTTCGGACCCGGGCGTTACGTCCAACCGAGTGGGCAACCTACGAGAATCGTGGTGGGGCGCGAAGTACAACCGTGGCAGGACGTCTCGCCTGACGGACCACACGCTGGTGTCCTGGGTCCATCGTTCCTGTCTAGCACGGCATGTGTAACTCAACTCAACTGAGGACTGGCCAGCCGGCTCAGGCTTGGGAGAGGCCATATCCTCAACTTCCCACACGACCGCTACCCTTCGTCCCAAGCGTACAACGGTCGGACGCGCGACACCCGACACTTCGCATTGCACGTCACGGACGTGACTCGCGGATAGCCTGAACACCATACGCCTGGCTCCCGCCGGGAGCGGGACCAGAGAGCGCCAACGCACCTTGACGAGACCGTCGCCCAGGAGCTCGAGCCGGCACGATGTCATGCGCTCAGTATCTGCTGATACCTCCCCGAACGCCACGCCCAAGTCCGAGCTTGGCTTGGTCAAGGTGGTTGCTGTCCCAATTCCAGCTGCGGAGCATGCGAGCCTGCGTTCCCCCCGCGCTTCGGAGTCCCGCCCCAGGCCGGTTCCGGTCGCCTCCGCGCCACCTAACTGTCACTTCATCCAGAACGACGATCCATCGCTGCACCGGAACTTGATGCCTTGCGGATCGTCAGGACCGTTGTTGACCGACACGACCGCGTGGTTAACCGGGTAGCAGTAGATGATCCCCCAATCACCTGCAGTCCCCCCTCCCCCACCAGCTCCCGGACCACCGTAGCCCCCGTCGAACCCTCCGCCCCACACAATCCCCATGAATCCGGGACGCCCAGGTCGAGGCATCCCGCGTCCTGAGTTGTCTCGTGGCCGCTCCCAGGGAAAGGGGCGCCGCTCGATGGGCTGGGGAACTGGTTCCTCCGTAGGGCGCTCATTGTGAGGCGGCTTATTCTCCTCCTGATGGGTCGTCTGGTGGACACACAAACAAAATGCCGTCAATGCTGCTGTAAGCTTCTTCCAGTTGACTGCGAGCCACGTCCCCGCGGCGGCGAGCGTGGCGGCAATGGCCGCTCTTTCTCGCGCCGCGGTCGCCGCCCTGACTACAGTGGCGGCCGGACCTTGCAGACCACTGGGGTCGTTGGCGTTTACTGGGTCGGAACCCACGTACTCGTAGAGGTTGATGCCCCCTAGGAATCCGATGGGGTCCTCAGAGAGGAACCGGCCCAGCTGCGGGTCGTAGTACCGAGAACGGTAGTAATAAAGACCGGTCTCCCAGTCGAACTCCCGGGCCGCGTATAACAGCGTATTCGCGACACCCGGGCTCGGCGAGCCGTCATC
>WNFK01252968.1_pt1 | contig 10041 bp, 9 predicted proteins | sample 5400281 | NCBI WGS metagenome assembly WNFK01 (sample SAMN13153350, study PRJNA577476) | soil metagenome | isolation source: 20 cm soil on Douglas fir-dominated hillslope | place: USA:California | collected 2013-09-17
ACCTCGTCCCACGTGGCGAGCCGGCTCGCCACCGGCCGGCGGTCTGGCGTCTCATGGCTCGGCGACCGGGAGGTCGTGAACCCGATGGCGCCGGCCTGCAGCCCGCTCCGCAGCTCGGCTTCCATGGCGCGGAGATCGTCCTCGGACGCCGCCTGCTCGAAGGCGCGCTCGCCCATGACATAGGTGCGCAGCGCGGAGTGGCCCAGGTAGCCCGAGTAGTTGATGCCTTTGGGGAGCCCGTCGACGGTGTCGAGGAACTCGGCGAAGGTCTTCCACTTCCACTCGATGCCCGCTTCCATCGCCTCCAGCGAGATGTCCTCGGCGCGCTGGAGATTGCGGATCACGAGGTGCCGGTCTTCCTTGGCGCAGGGCGCGAGGGTGAAGCCGCAATTGCCCATGACCACGGTGGTGATGCCGTGCCAGCAGGAGCAGGTCCCGAGCGGATCCCAGAACACCTGGGCGTCCATGTGGGTGTGGCCGTCCACGAAGCCGGGGGAGACCACCTGACCTTCGGCGTCGAGGACCTCGCGGGCGGATTCGCGTATGCGACCAATGGCCGCGATGCGCCCGCCGCGCACGCCCACGTCGGCCCGGTACCGCGGCCGACCGGACCCGTCCACCACCCAGCCGTTCTTGATCAGGAGGTCATAGGCCATGGAACGCTCCTCTTCGATGCGCCCGGGGTGTACCGCTCGATGCTGGGCCCATGGTACCCCAGCCGGCGCCTCCTTCTCCAGGCACGTTTTCTTCCCCGCTTTCCTTCACGGGGGGGCACGGTATACGCTGGCCGGGCGCCATGGACCTCGGAATCTTCGACCATCTGGATCGGCGGCCTATCACCTCGCCGAGCATCACGCCACGCCGCTGGGCCTGGCCCCGGTGCCCGGGCTCTTCCTCGCCGCCGCCACCCAGCGCACGCGGCGCATCCGCCTCGGCCCCTGTGTCTACTGCCTGCCGCTGTACGATCCGCTGCGACTCATCGAGGAAGTGTGCATGCTCGACCATCTCTCGCGCGGCCGCTTCGACTTCGGCGTGGGCCGGGGCATCGTGCCCTACGAGATGGCGTTCTTCGACCTCCACCACCTCGAGACCGAGGAGATCTACCAGGAGACGCTGGCCATCGTGCTGCAGGGGCTGACCAGCGAGGTGCTCGACCACCGCGGGTCCCGTTACGTCTATAGAAAAGTCCCCATGGTGCTGCGCCCGTTCCAGCAGCCGCACCCGCCGCTGTGGTACGGGCTCGGCCATGCCGCCGGCGCGGACTGGGCGGCGACCAACCGCGTCAACGTCATCACCAATAGCCCCAGCGAGGCCTCGCGCCCGCTCTTCGAGCGCTACCGTGAGACCTGGCAGCGCAAGCACGGCGATGCGCCGCTGCCGCGCCTCGGCATGTCGCGCCACGTGGTGGTGGCGCCCACCGAGGCGGCGGCGGAAGCGCTGGCCCGCCCCGCCTATGCCGCCTGGTACGCGAACCTCACCAAGCTCTGGCGTGACTACGGCGCGGTGCCCTTCCGCTTTGCCCGGGACTTCGACGAGGCGCGCCAGCGCGGGGTGGCCATCGCGGGTACGCCCGCGCGCGTGCGCGAGGAGATCGAGCGCCAGGTAGCGGCCAGCGGCTGCACCTACTTCGCCTGCCGGCTCATGTTCGGCGAGATGAGCGAGACGGGGGCCGCGGCCTCCATCGATCTCTTCGCCGCCGAGGTGATGCCGCACCTCGACGCCCTTGGCGGAGCGTGAAGCCAAGCTCGTCATCCGCGACGCGCGGCCCGAGGTTGTCGCGGACGCCGTCGCGGCCCTGGACCGGCTGGCGGGGTGCCGGCTCGTCCCCGCCGGGGACGTCGCGCTCCGCGACGTGTATCTCGATACGCCCGCGCGCGCGCTGAGCGCCCGGGGTGATGCGCTGCGATTGCGGGCAGCCGGCGGCGAGACCCTGCTCGCGCTGAAGGGATCCAGCCGTGAGGTGGACCCCGGCGTGCTCGAGCGCGAGGAGATCGAGGCGCCCTGGTCTGCCGCGTCGCTCGCCCGCCTGCGGACTCTCCTGGCGGCCCGCGGCATTGCCCTCCCCGAGGTGCCGGCGAGGGGAGCGCCCGTCGCGGCGCTGCGGGCGATGGGGCTCGAGGTGCTGCAGGAGCGGACCACCAGTCGGCGCCTCCGGAACGCGGTCGACGAAGGCGGGTCCCGCCTCGCGGAGCTGGCCGTCGACGCGGTGACCTACCACCTGGACGCGGGTGCGGTCCGCCACGATGAAGTGGAGATCGAGGCCAAGGCGCCGGAGGGCGCGGCCTATCTCCCGCGCGCCGCCGAGGCGCTCCGCGCGCGCTTCGGCGCGTCGCTGATGCCCTGGGTTCATGGAAAGCTCGAGACGGGCCTCGCGATCGTCCGATTGCTCGCCGGCGGCGAGGCGCGGACGCTCGTCGCCGACGGCCACCTCACCCCCGACGCCTACCCGCGCCTGGCCGAGATTCTCAGCGGCGAGCCCGCGCCCCCCGGCGATTAGCCGGCTTCCGCTTGGCCGCTGCGGGCCCGCCGTTGGGCGAGTCCACCCGGCCCTTTCCGCTCGCGTGCCAGCGCGCGATCTCGTCGCAGGTGGTGAACCACACGCCCCGGAACTTCCGCATGAAGGCCACGAGATCCTCCAGGAGCTGGATGCGGGAGGCGCGGCCGCTCACGAAGGGATGGCAGGTGAGGATGAAGCAGCCGTTCTCCGCGTGCATGGCGGCGAACTCCTTGCTCCACATCTGGAGCACGCGGCCGGGATCGGCGATGGCATTGGTGGAGCCGTACACGTGGCGGAACAGCGGGGCGTCGTCGAGCAGCCACTGGATGGGCAGCTCGATGAGCGGGCCCTGCTCGCTGGGCACCTCGTAGGGCACGTCGTTGCCCATGAGGGAGGAGTCGTAGAGAAAGCCGTGGCGCTTGAGAATGCCCGGGGTCCAGGTATTGACGTCCCACGAGGGCGAGCGATAGCCCGCCGGCGTCACCCCGAGCCCGGATTTCAGGATGGCGAGCTGCTGGCGCATGATCTCCTCTTCCTGGGTCGCGTCGAGAAAACTCACCGCCTCGTGCATGTTGCCGTGGGCCCCGATCTCGTGGCCGGCGTCGCGGATACGGAGCGACGGCGCGCGATGGTTCTCCACCGTCCAGCCGGGGATGTAGAAGCTCGCCTTCATCTTCAGCCGGTCCATCAGCCGCAGGATGCGGTCCACCCCCACCCGCGGGCCGAAGCGGCGCTCCTCGAGGTCGCCCAGGCTCCGCTTCGCCTTCTCCGGCTCGCGGAAGAGAAAGCCCGACTCGGCGTCGAAGTCGAAAGACAGGACCGCGGCGGACTGCTTGCCATCCGGCCACCGGTAGCGCATGGAGATCTCCTTGTCAGGCGAGGCGGGTTCAGCCGCTGACCCAGCCGCCGCTCGGATGCAGGATCTGGCCGGTGAGATAGCCCGCCGCGTCGGCGGCCAGCACCACCGCGCAGTAGGCCACGTCCGCCACGTCGCCGAAGCGGCGGAGCGGCAATTCGGCCAGCCGCCGCGCGCGGTACTCCGGTGTCATCACGTCCTTGCTCATGTCGGTTTCGATGCCGCCGGGCGAGATCGCGTTCACGGTGATGCCGTGGCCGCCCACCTCCGAGGCCAGCGCGCGGGTGAGCGACTCGATGGCGCCCTTGGTGGCGGCGTAGGCGGCGAAGCCGCCTCCGCCCACCGCGCGCTGGGCGAGCTGGGAAGAGAGATTGATGATGCGGCCGTGTTTCTGCGCGATCATGGCGGGCAGCGCATGCCGGCTGCAGAGCATGGTGCCGGTCACGTTGACGTCGAGCATGCGCCGGTAACCGTCCGCCGGCACCTCGAGCAGCGGCCCGCGCACCATGATGCCGGCATTGTTGACGAGGACGTCGAGGCGCCCGAAGCGGTCGAGCGTCCCCTTGACGAGGGCACGCGCGTCCTCCTCGCGGGACACGTCGCCGCGGAGCGCAATGGCCTCCGTCCCCAGGCGGCCCGCCTCCGCGACCACTTCCTTGCCCTCGCGCTCGCTGGCGAAATAGTTCGCGGCGATGCGGGCGCCCTCGCGGGCGAAGGCGAGGGCGATGGCGCGTCCGAAGCCGCGGCTGGCGCCGGTGACGAGGGCGACGCGTCCCTGCAGGCGGCCGCCCGCCATCAGGCGCGCGCGCCGGGCTGGCTCTGCTGGAGCCAGAACCGCGCGAGGTCCACCGGAGACGGCCACCACACGTCCTTCTTGCCGAGCATGCGCTGGATCAGCCGCTCCACCATGCGCATCCGGGAGGGACGGCCCACGATCTGCGGGTGGCCGAGCCAGTTGAAGAAGCCGCCCTCCGCGTACATGCCCTCGAACTCCTCCGACCAGATCTCCCAGACGTCTTCCTGGCTCCAGATCCCGTGGCCGACCGGCGGCACCGAGCTGAACATGAAGAAGGGGGCGTCGTTGTTGCACCAGGCGGTCGGGAACTCGACGAGCGGGCCGTGGGGCGTCTCGTGACAGTAGGGCAGGTCGGTATCCAGCGCGTTGCTGTGATAGAGGAAGCCGTGCTGCTTGAGCAGCGCCATGGTGTGGTGGCTCGGATCGGCCGAGGGCGAGCGCGAGCCCAGCGGCTTGACGCCCAGGATCTTCTTGAAGACGTCGAGGCTCTTCACCAGGAGCTCTTCCTCTTCCTCGCGGCTCTTCATGAAGAAGGGTTTCTCGTGGAGATAGCCGTGATGCCCCACCTCGTGCCCACGGCGCACGACCTCCTCGCACAAGGCCGGGTAGCGCTCGACGATCCAGCCGGGGATGAAGATGCAGGTCTTGATCGCGTAGCGATCCAGCACATCGAGGATGCGCGGCATCCCGGTCTTGGGGCCGTAGGCGCCCATGGACATGTGCAGGGGCCGGTCGGCGAGAGCGGCGTCGCGCTGGATCCACGGGCTCTCGCCGTCGAGGTCGAAGGTCATCATGATGGCGCAGCGCGCGCCGCCGGGCCAATTCACCGCTGATGCCATGCACGGTCCTCCGACGCGGGGGTAGGTTGAGGCTCCAGGGGCCCGAGAATAGACCAGCGCCTCCACCTTGGCAACACAGCGCCTCCACCTTGGCAACACAGCGCCTCTACCTTGGCAACCGCGGCGGGCTTGGCCATCCCCGTGATCGACTTCGGCCCCGCGTTCCGCGGCGAGCCGGCCGCGCTCGAGGCGGTGGCCCGGGAGGTGCGGCGCGCCAGCGAGGAGATCGGCTTCTTCTACCTGGCCGGCCACGGCGTGCCGGACGCCGTGGTGGACGCGGCCTTCGCGGCCTCGCGCGAGTTCCACGCCCTGCCCGACGCGGTCAAGCGGGCGCTCGCCATCAACGAGAACAATATCGGCTACCTCGCGCCCAACGAGAGCATCCAGGGCGCCTCCACCGTCCACAAGGCCACCCGGCCGAATTTCAACGAGAGCCTCTTCATCAGCCACGAGCGCGGGACCGACCATCCCGCCATCGTGCGCGGCGAGACGCTCCGCGGCCGCAACCAGTGGCCGGAGGGCCGCGCCGAGATGCGGGCGGCCATGGTCGCCTACTTCAAGACGCTGGAGGCGGTGGGCGAGAAGATGCTGCCCGTGCTCGCCCGCGCGCTGGACTTGCCCGCCGACTGGTTCGCGCCCTTCTTCGCCGGCGAGGCGCATATCAACCTGCGCTTCCTGCACTATCCCCCGCAGGAGGTGGAGGACGACGAGCAGTTCGGGCAGGGGCCGCACACCGACAACTCGTTCATCACCATCCTGGCGCGCACCGAGGTGCCGGGGCTGGCGGTGCGGCTGCCCAGCGGAGAGTGGCTGGCGCCGCCCCTGATCGAGGGGACCTTCCTGGTCAACCTCGGCAATATGATGAAGCGGTGGTCGAACGACCGCTTCCTCTCGACCCCGCACGGCGTGCTCAACGACTCCGGGACGGACCGCTACTCCATCGCCTTCTTCTACAGCCCCAACGTGGACGCGGTCATCGAATGCGTGCCGAGCTGCACCAGTGCGGACGATCCGCCGCGCTACGCCCCCGCCGTCTACCGCGACCTCGTCCTGGCCTTCTACAACGCCAACTACTTCCACCGCCAGGGCTACGCCGGGAAGGCGAGCTAGCGGCCTCCGAGCTCATCCCAGGCCAGCCGCGCCATGCGGCCGATGACCTGGTTGGCGGCGGCGAACCCGGGAGTGCCGTCGGGCAGCGCGGCGGGCACGCCGTCCGTATAGGCGGTGAGGATGAAAAGCGGGCGGCCTTCCTTGTAGACGATGCCGGCATCCATGTAGCCGCGCGAGCCCGTTCCCGTCTTGTGCGCCACCTTGGTGCCCAGGGGCAGGAGCGAGGGCAAGCGGGTCTTGAGCTTCTGCCACGACAGGATGTCCAGCCCCAGCCGGCAGAGCGCGGGGGTAGAGCCCAGTCGCGCGGCCACCGCGGCATCGTCGGCGCCGCGGAGGATGAGGTCCAGGAGCAGCCCCTGGTCGCGCGGGGTGGTGGAGGTGACCTCGGCTAGCCCATGGTCGGCCGGCAACCGCGGCGGGATGCCGAACTCCGTCAGCCCCACGAGATCCACCACCGTGCCCGTGCAGGTATTGTCGCTCACGATGATCATCATCACGAGGGCGTCCCGGAAGGTGATCGAGAAGCCGGGGGTGAGGTGCTGGAAAGTGCCGGAATCATTGTCCTGATAGCGGGCGTCCACCGTGACTTGCTGGTCGAGGGCTAGCTTGCCGTCCGCGACGGCCTTGAGCGCCGCCATGAGGATGGAGATCTTGCGCGTGCTGGCCGAGGGGACGGGGGTATCGCCCAGCCGGTCTGCTCGCTCTCCGTTGGTGAGGTCGTGGAGGTACCAGCTGGTCTGGAAAGGCAGGGCATCACACAGCGCGTTCATCCGCTCGACCAAGGCGCTCATGGGGAACTCTCCTTTCGGGGATGCCATTATAGCCTTCAAGAGTCTTTACCCGGAGGGTCGGCGGCCTGTAGAATGCCGCTGGCTCGATGGTCCGACCGGACCGGTCCAGGGAGCCCTCTGGAGGAGAGGGGCTGGGCTTTGCGTCGGAGTCGCAATGTGGCCACTTCAACGACCGATCCCAGGGAGGCGTCACCATGAGTGATACGCAATCCGTCCCCGAGACCCCGCGTCGCCGGTTCCTCAAGGGCGCCGCCGCTGCCGCCGCCGGCGTGGCCGCGCTCACCTTCCCCACGGTGGTGAAGGCGCAGGGCCCCATCAGCATGCGCTGGCAGAGTACGTGGCCGCAGAAGGACATCTTTCACGAGTACGCGCTCGACTTCGCCAAGAAGGTGAACGACATGACCGGCGGCGACCTCAAGATCGAGGTGCTGCCGGCGGGCGCGGTGGGGCCGGCCTTCCGCCTCATCGACGCGGTGTCCAAGGGGGGGCCCCGGCTACGGCATGGACGCCAACATGCTGCTGTCCTGGCACAAGTACGGCGGGGGCAAGCAGCTACTCCAGAAGCTCTACGCCTCCATCGGCGTCAACGTGGTGTCCTTCCCGTATGGCCCGATGGCCCCCCAGCCACTGGGCTGGTACAAGAAGCCCATCCCCAAGGTCGATGACTTCAAGGGTCTCAAGTTCCGGACGGTGGGCATCTCCATCGACGTGTTCCAGGGCCTCGGCGCGGCGGTGAACGCGCTGCCCGGCGCCGAGATCGTGCCCGCCATGGACCGCGGCCTCCTCGACGCGGCCGAGTTCAACAACGCCACCTCCGACCGCATCCTGGGCTTCGCCGACGTCTCCAAGGTGTGCATGCTGCAGAGCTACCACCAGAACGCCGAGCAGCTCGAGATCACGTTCAACAAGACCAAGTTCGACGCGCTGCCGGACAAGATGAAGGCCATTATCGAGAACGCCGTCGAGGCCGCCTCCGCCGACATGTCCTGGAAGTCCATCGACCGCTATTCGAAGGACTACATCGAGCTCCAGACCAAGGACAAGGTGCGCTTCTACAAGACGCCGGACTCCGTGCTCCAGAAGCAGCTCGACGTCTATGACGCAGTGGTGGACAAGAAGTCCGCCGACAACCCGATGTTCAAGGAAATCGTGGAGTCGCAGAAGGCGTTCGCGGCCCGCGCCGTCAAGTGGGACCTGGACACCAACGTGTCGCGCCGCATGGCCTACAACCACTACTTCGGGCCCAAGAAGAGCTAGCCACACGTGACCCCCGCCGTCCTTCGGGTCGGCCATCCGGCAAGCGCCGGGTGGCCGGCCCGGCCCCACCGCCGCCCATGAGCGCCACGCGGCTCATCCGCCTCGCGGACTCCATCAGCTACGCGTCCGGCAAGGCCTTCGCCTGGCTGATCGTGGCCCTGACCTTCGTGGTCTCCATCGAGGTCTTCAAGCGGTACATCCTCAACGCGCCCACCGCGTGGATCTTCGACCTCAACAGCATGCTGTACGGCACGCTGTTCATGATGTGCGGCGCCTACACCCTGGCCGCTGCCGGCCACGTACGGGCGGACTTCGTCTACATCTACATGAAGCCGCGGGGCCAGGCGGCCCTGGACCTCGCGCTGTACTTCCTCTTCTTCATCCCCGGCATCCTGGGGCTGATCTACGCGGGGGCGGGCTTCGCCGCCGACTCCTGGCGCATCGGCGAGCACTCCACTGTCACCGCGGAAGGGCCGCCGGTGTATCAGTTCAAGGCGGTGATCCCGCTGGCGGGGGCGCTGGTGATGCTGCAGGGGCTGGCGGAGATCCTCCGCTGCATCGCCTGCCTCCGCACCGGGACCTGGCCGGCGCGGCTCGAGGACGTGGAGGAGATCGACGTCCTCGACACCCAGCTCGGGCATAGCCAGTACGTGGACGAGGAGTCGCGGATCGCGGTCATGGAGGGCGCCAAGGCCATCGACGAGGCCGCCCGCCACCGCAGCGTGATGGAAGGGGAGATCGTGCATGGCCCGGCCCCCGAGGACGACGGGCGAAAGAAGCCGTGAGCGATCCTTCCCTCGGGTTGACCATGCTGTGTCTCATCGTGGTCGCCATCATGATGGGGTTCCCCACCGCCTTCACGCTCATGGGCCTGGGGATGATCTTCGGCTTCATCGCCTTCTGGAGCCCGGGCCAGCACTGGTACGACAACCGCGCGTTCGACCTCATCGTGCAGCGGACCTATGGCGTGATGACCAACGACACGCTGCTGTCCATCCCGCTCTTCGTCTTCATGGGCTACATCATGGAGCGCGCCGCGCTGGTGGACCGCATGTTCCACAGCGTGCAGCTCGCCTTCCGGCGCGTGCCGGCCTCGCTGGCGGTGACCACCCTCCTGGTCTGCGCCTTCTGGGGCATCGCCTCCGGCATCGTGGGCGCGGTGGTGGTGCTCATGGGCGTCATCGCCATGCGCCCCATGCTCAACGCCGGCTACGACGTGCGGCTGGCCGCGGGAGCCATCACCGCGGGCGGCACGCTCGGGATCCTCATCCCCCCGTCGGTGATGCTCATCGTCTACGCGGCGGTGGCGGGCCAGTCCATCGTGAAGCTCTATGCGGCCGCCATGCTGCCGGGCTTCTTCCTCACCTTCCTCTACCTCGTCTACATCCTGGGCTGGGCGATCATCAACCCGAAGATCGCGCCCAAGCTGCCCCCCGACCAGTACCGCGTGGAAGTGCCCGCGTACCTTCTGGCGCTGGAGCGCGGGTCGACGCGCACCGTGGTGCCGGGGCTTCTCGCCGCCCTCTTCCGGCCGGCGCTGGCGCGCCGCGTGGGCTATCGCGAGCTGCTGCGCGGCGTGGGGGCGGTGTCGGTGCCCCTCATGATGACGGTCGGCACGTTCGCCGCCGCCTGGTGGTACGTGGTGATCTACAACGCGCCCGAGGTGGCCAGCGCCGCCGCGCCCGCGCCTCCACGGGCCGATGCGCTGGGGACCGCCGCCAAGGCGCTGACGCTGGCGCCGGCCGCGCCGACCGCCGCTCCCGCGCCGGCCGCTCCCGCACCGGCGGCGGAAGAGAAGCCGCAGGAGCTGGGCGCGGCGGGCGACCCGGCCGAGTCCGACAAACCCCAGGAGCTCGGCGCCAAGACCGAGGGACCGCCGGAAGAGATGTCCTCAC
>WNFK01012217.1_pt1 | contig 10038 bp, 5 predicted proteins | sample 5400281 | NCBI WGS metagenome assembly WNFK01 (sample SAMN13153350, study PRJNA577476) | soil metagenome | isolation source: 20 cm soil on Douglas fir-dominated hillslope | place: USA:California | collected 2013-09-17
CGGCATGATCGGCGCCGACGTCGCGCTGGCGACGCGCATGCACCTGGATTTCACGAACGGCGTGTTCGACATCCGGCCGAGCGCGAGGCGGCTCGACGGACCGCCGAATGTGTCGGTCACGCACTAGCGGCCGGGTGAACCGTGCTTGTCGTCCTGAGCGAAGCGAAGGACCTGCACGTCGGTTGTCGTCCTGAGCGCAGCGAAGGACCCGCACCTGGGGCAGCCACCGCAGTACGCGGGTACATGAGTACGCAGTACCGGGATTGGCATACCGGCCCCAGGAATGCCGGGCCGCGTTTGGAGAGTCGGTCGCCGCCAGTCGGCGTCCGTGCATTCCTGGGGGTGGTATGCCAGTCCGAGTACTCGGTACTGGTATACCCGCGTACTGCAGTGGCCCTTGGCTGCCCGCGCGTCCTCCCAATCTCATTCTCGCACAGTCTGGCGTAGCGAAGGACCTGCACCTGCAGATCCCCCGCGCTGCTTACGGTGCGCTCAATAGCGCCGCGGCTCGCGCGAAGCTGCCGATCGCCTCGCGAACCGCGGCGTCATGCATCGCCTCCACGCGCAGCGCACCCTCGGTGCCCCACTTCGCCTCGGCGACGCTGCCGAGCAGGAGAAGCTGCAGCTGCGCGTCGGCATCCGGCGGGACGACCACCCCCTGCCGCGCCGCGAACGCGCGGAAGTCGGCGAGCGCCGCCGCCGGCAGTGTCCCCGTGGCGAATCGCTCGAGCGACGTGAGCGACGCGGCGTTCGCGTCGACGTATCCGCCGCTCCAGGTCATCGGGAGCTGCTGCTCCTCGGCGCGGATCGCCCAGCGGGGCAGCGGCGCCGCCTCCGTCACGGGAAGGTCGGGATAGATGCCCCCACCGCCGTAGACGACGCGGCCCGCGTTGGTCCGGCAGGACGGGCGTCCGGCCGTGTCGCGGTCGGCGCGCGCCATCCGGAAGTAGTCGCGCCGGGAGATGGAGCGATACTGCCGCTGCACGACACGGCCGCAGGGCGTGCGCACCTGTCCGATCACGAGCACCAGCACCGAGCCGTCGCTCATCGGGAAGCCGCGCATCAGCAGCGACTTGCCGAAGGTGGGGCGGCCCACGATCAGCGCGCGGTCGTGATCCTGGAGCGCGCCGGCCACCAGCTCCGACGCGCTGGCGGTCCCCGCATTCACCATGACGACGATCGGGTAGTGCCGTTCGCTGCGCCAGAACGTCCGCTGCACCCGTCCCGTGTCAGTGATGTCCGCCTTCCGGCCGCTGGCGGTGTAGACGATCGCCCCGCGCGGCAGGAACTCCCCCGCGACGCGCGCCGCCTCGGCGACACTGCCGCCGCCGTTGTCGCGCAGATCGAGCACGAGCCGCCGCATCCCCGCCTTCTCCAGCCGCTCCAGTGCGCCGTGCAGGTCGTCCGCCACCCGCTCGCCCATGAACGTGGTGACGCGCACGTAGCCGGTAGCGGAATCCATCATCACCGACACGGGCACGGACGTCGCTTCGTCGAACCGCTCGCGGCGCACGTCGCGCTGCAGCTGCACGAGCGACCCGTCGCTGCGCCGCCGCTCGAAGGTGAGCGCGACCGTGGACTTCCTGGGGCCGCTGAGCACGACGTCGAGCTCCTCGGCGCTGGTGGCCGCGACCGGCGCGCCGCCGATCGCGACGAGCTCGTCGCCCGGCAGGATGTCGAGCTGCCGGGCGAGCGTACCGGCGGCCACGCTCACCACCACCGGCGCGTCGCCCGCGAAGGCGAACGAGATGGGAACGGGGTGCAACTTGCCCTCGCGCAGCGCCTCCTCCTTTCCCGGCTCCATGCGCATCGAGGTGACGACGTACGAATGCGGGTCGGCGGCGTGGATCATCCCGCGCACCGCCGCCATGAACAGCTCGTGCATGTCCACCGAGTCCGGGTGGTTCACCCGGATCTGGTTCAGCACCTGCCCGAACATCTGCAGGTCCTCGTAGGCCGAGCGCTTGAGCACCGGGCTCGCGGCAGCGTCCTGCGCGCGGGCCGCTGGCGGCGCGGCGTACGCCGCGAGGGCCGCGGCGGCGAGCACGCGCCCGAAGGTGAGACGTGGGCTCACGGCTTCGGCAACGTGGTGAGGAAGTCCTTCACATCGGCGAGCCGCGTCACCGCGGACTCGCGCTGGGGATCGATCCTGCTCGCGTGATCGAGAAAGCCCTGATACGACGCCGCCGCTTCCGGCGCCTTGCCCATCATCTCGTAGATCTGGCCGAGCCGCAGGTACGGCAGCGCGTAGTAGGGCTCGAGCTCCACCGCCTTCTGCAGCTCCGCCACCGACTCGGCGTAGTGCGTCGCGACGCCGAGCACCCACCCGTTGGTGTAGCGGATGTACGGCTCGTCGGCTGCCAGCTGGGCCGCGAGCGCCAGCTCGCTCAGCGCGGTCACGGTGTCCTTCGTTCCCAGCGCGAGCAGCCCGAGCCGCATGTGGGCCGGATAGTACGAGAGGTCCTCCTGAAGCGCCTGTCCGTACGCCTCGCGCGCGCCGTCGGTGTCGCCCGCTCCGTCGAGCAGCACGGCGATGCTGTATTCCGCCATCGCCTTGGAGTCGTAGAACACGACGAGGTCCTTCTGGTCCTGCTTCCGCAGCTCGGTGAGGGCGAGCCGCATCTCGCTGACGGCGCTGTCGGCCTGACCGATCATGCCGAAGATGCGCGCGCGCTCGAGCCGCACGCCCGACTTGTCGCGCGCCTGGCCGTACGCCATCTCGTAGTTCTTCAACGCGGCGGAGAAATCGCCTCGGCCGTACGCGACCCAGCCGCGCATCCACGGTCCGCCGCTGCGGAGATACTGCTCGATCGAGTAGTCCAGCTCGACCCGCGACGGGTCGTTGCCACCGGACATGCGGCTGCTCCGCCGCACGTTCTCGCGGATGTACGACATGAACATCGCCTGGTCCAGCCGGCGGTACAGGAAAGGGCTGAGCATCAACGCCCGGAGCTGGAGCGAGTCGAGCCGCTGGAACTCGGGTGAGTTGAGATCGCGGCGCTTCGACTCGAACAGACGGTTCAGCATTCCGCGATCGTTCATCAACAGCGCGGCGCGCCTCGCGTAGAGCGGCTCGCCCCACGCCGGATTGATGCGTGCCGCCCAGTAGAATGCCGCGGCGGCTTCGCTCGGGTCGCGATCGACCATCGCGAGACCGTGGTTGTAGTAGGCCTGCGCATCGTTGGTATCCGTGACGTCGCGGAGGCTGGGACGCTCGACGGGCTTGCCGAGGCGCTGAGCGGAGAGGGAATGACTGGCGGCGACGGCGAGCGCGGCGGCCAGAAGCAGGCGGCGCATGTAGTGGCGGTGGGAGGGGGATCGCCAACCGTGGGCGCTCGCGCTACCGGCATCGGCCGCGCAAGGGTTGGAAATTCCGACGAGGACGCTAGCTCAGCCGTGTGGCACCGTCAACATGCCAGATTGGCCTGCCGTGCGTTCATTCACAGGTCAATCATGATGTCGGCTGAAGTAGCCGCCGGGCGGGCCGATACTCCCTCTTGCGCGCCGCTCATAAACATCTGTATGCTCGGCGCCTGGGGAATCGAGCCGACGACGACTTCTCCCCGACGCGCGCCCGGATCGCGACCACGCATCCGCCGGCTCGCCCTGTACTCCCAAAGAAGGAAGTCGTCGATGTCGCGTTGCACCCCCACCATACGTCTCCGTACCGCGCTCGCTCTCTCGGCCGTCGCCGCGCTCGCCGCGTGCTCGGACTCGCCTGTCTCGTCGTCGACGATGGCGTCCCCCGAATCGGCCGCCTTCGCCAAGGCCGACGCCGAGGAGCCCGTTGTCGCCGGCGAGATCATCGTGAAGCTCAAGGACGGCAGCACGCTCGACGTCGACCAGCTCGTGGCCAGGCTCACCGCACACGCGGCGAAGAAGGGAAACAAGGGATACGCCGCGAAGTTCGATATCGTGAAGACGCGCAAGGGCCACGAGCGCGCACTCGCCGCGCTCGTGGCGGCGATGCCGGACGTGGAGTACGCCGAGCCGAACTACATCCGGCACACCGACGCCGTGGACTCGCGGCTGTGGGCGTTCTACAACCCGGGCGGGTTGAACATGAAGTTCAGCGATCCCGCTGACGCGCGGTACGGCACGTTCATCCCCGCGTCGTACGCGTCGGTCGTCGACGCCGACGAGGACAACATCGCGGGCTATGGGGCGGGGGGCGCCGACGTCGTCATCGGGTCGATCGACACCGGCGTCGACTTCACCCATCCGGAGTTCACGGGCCGCCTGATCGCCGGCCGGGACTGGCTGGACAACGACGCCGATCCGAGCGACACACCTGACGAGGGCCACGGCACGCACACCACGGGCACCGCGGCGGGCACGAACGTCGGCGTGGCCGGCGTGGCGGGCGCGGCGCCGCACGTGAAGATCTTCGTGCAGCGCGTCTGCGGCGCGGCGGGCTGCCCGACGTCGGCGATCATCAACGCCATCAACGCCGCGGCGGACTACCGCGACGCCGCCGGCAAGCCGCTCGTCGCCGTGAACTTCAGCATCGGCGGAGGCGTGGAGTCCAGGGGCGAGAAGACGGCCATCCAGCGCCTCGCCACCAACGGCACCCTGTTCATCGCGTCGGCCGGCAACGCCGGCACCTCGCGTGTGGCCTGCCCCGCCTGCGACGTGAACGCCATCTCGGTGGCGGCCACCAACTGGCAGGATCAGCGCGCGGCCTACTCGCAGTACGGCACGGGCCTCGACATCTCCGCGCCGGGCGGCTACTGCTACTCCAACACGACGCCCGAAGGCTGCATCTTCAGCTCCGTGTCCACCGGCTACACCGGCGGCGCGGTGAGCGGCCCCACGAGCGGCGCGTACGGCTGGATGCAGGGCACCTCGATAGCCGCGCCGCAGGTGACGGGCACGGCGGCGGTGGTGGCGTCGAAGACGGGTCTGCGCGGCGCCGCGCTGCGCAGCCGCATCCTCGGCACCGCCGACGACAAGGGCGCTGCGGGCACCGACACGCAGTTCGGCGCCGGCCGCTTGAACAGCTACCGCGCCGTCACGGGGGCGACGCTAGCAGCCGGACAGTAAGCGTTCCACTGCGCCCCACCAGCGCACGCGGTGAACCGTGAACGGTGAACCGCAACAGCAAAGGCACACCAGACTCGCTCCGGTGGGCCTTTGTTGTTTCGGCAGCCAACGAAACACGTGCTCGCCTGTCAGTCGCGCGTGTCCGCCGCCGCCTTGAGTACGCGCGCCGCGTCGCCCGACGAGAGTCCCTCCGCGGCGCGCATGTACGCCTCGCGACCCCTCGTCGAGCGCAGGCCGCCGATCTCGGCGAGCCGCGTGAGCACGACGGCGCGGTCGCCCGATGACGGGACCGCCGCGGCGGCTGTCGCGACGTCGTACGCGACCTTTTCGTTCGACGCCGCGAAGCCCATCACTGCACCGGAGAGCACGTCCCGCATGTCGCCCGACGACGGCACCGTCTCGAGGGCGCGGAAGAACGCCGCGCGCAGGGCGTCGTCGTTGCGGCCGAGATAGTTGGGCGCCAGCGTCGAGAGGAGCGACGCCTTGTCGCCGCTGCTCGGCACCGTCTCCGTCAGCTTCATCACGCTCAGGAGCATGGCGTGGTCGGTGGACTGTCCGTACACCTGGAGCACGGCGCGCTTGTCGCCGCTCGACGCCACGGCGTTCAGGGCCTCCTCGAACGCGCTCGAAGTGCGGCTGCTGTTGCGCGCGCCCGGCCCCGCCTTCGTCAGCACGGAGCGCAGATCGCCCGAGCTCGAGAGGTTGCGCCCCGCGTGGCGCACGACCTTGTCGAGCTCCTCGGCCGACAGGCGATCGCCGTCGAGCAGCGCCTCGTAGTGCGCGCGCTTGGCGCCCGAGCTGTGGATCGTGCCGATCACCTTCAGCACGCCGTCGACGCCGTTCTGCGCGCGGACGCGCGCCACGCGCGGCTTGACGTTGAACGCCCCCTCCCGCAGCACTCCCGGCAGGTAGCCGGCGAGCCAGCGCCGCGCCGCCTCGTCGTACGGTGCGGTCTGCCCGTTGAGGCGGAAGATGTGCGCGATCGTGCCGTCGTCGGCCCGGCGCATGACGAGCTCGCGGTCCGCACCCCGCGTGCGCTCGCGGAACACGGCGTGAGCGGTCACCGGCATGCTCGCGATGTCGTCCTCCGCGTCGGTGAACGTCACCCGGCCGACGAGCGTGGCTTCCATGCAGTCCCCGTTCTCACGGAGAGACAGATACCTGAATGAGCTCGAGCCGCCGTCATCCTCGTTCGAGTGGATGGCGTTGATCGTCGTGCCCGGCACAGTCGGCTCGTCGCATGTCTTCGGGCTCGTCGTCCGCGTCGCGCTGGTCGGGCTCGTGGGACTGGTGGGGCTGGCGGGGCTGGCGGGGCTGGCGGGGCTGGCGGGGCTCGTCGCGTTCCTGGGGGTGACCACACGAGACGGCTCCACCGGCGTGGACGGAACCGATGCCGACGACGGCAACGACGGCAGCGACGGCGTCGAGGTCTGCCGCGCGCCCGCAGCGAAGCGCGAGGCGACCGGCATAGCCGACCGCTCGTACGGATGCAGCGCGGCGAGGGGAGCGACGAGAAGTAGTGCGGCGAAGGCGCTCATGAGCGTCCGTCCTTTGCTGAGCGGGTGGCGGTCGAGCACGGGATCGAGGATGGAGAGCATGCGCCCTTCGAACTCGGAGCGGCGCGCCATCGCGAGCGCGGCGAACGCCGGTTGCGCGGTGCGATGATCCGCGGTGCCAAGGGAGCGCACCATGGCCAGCAGCTCCTCCGCGTAGTGCGACGCCGGGGTGCCGTGCCGCAGCACGTAGTCGTCGCAGGCGTGCTCGCGCTCGAGCTGCATGCGCCGGTTGGCGATCCAGACGAGCGGGTTGAACCAGAACAGGGCGAGCGCGAGCTGGCCGGCGAGCTGCGTCAGCGCGTCGAGCCGCTTCACGTGCGCCATCTCGTGCACGAGCACGAAGCGCCGCCGCTCCTCCGGCCACGAGTCGGCGTCGTCCGGCAGCAGCACCACCGGGTAGACGATGCCCCAGGTGATCGGCACGCCGACGCGGTTGCCGCGCAGCAGCGTGAGCGGACGGTCGATCTGCAGCGAGGCGCTCAGTCGCTGCGCCAGCGACAGCCACCCGCCGTCCTCGACGCGCGCACCGCGACGCGCCAGCGACGCGACGAGCGTCGTGCCCACCGCCAGGCGCAGAAGGATGGCCAGTGCGCCGGCCATCCAGATGAGAAGCAGGAGCAGGCGCCCGCTCAGGCGGCGCGTCGGCTCGACGGGCGTCGTCGCACCGTCGGTCGCATCGGCCACCGGCCTGCCCTCGAGCGCAGCGACGGGCCGCGCGACCGGCGCATCGGTCCGCGCCTCGCGCGCCGACGCTTCACGCGTCGCCGCCGGCGTTGGCCGCGACTCGAGCGGCACCGGCAGTACGCTCGACACCGTGCTCGGCACGGCCACGTCCCAGCGTGGTCCCCAGATGGCGAACAGCGGGAGGGCGAGCTGCACGCCGATCGCGCCCACCCACACGAGGTGCCGCGCCGCGGCCGAGCGACGACGCAGCAGGTGACTGACGACGAGCGCGATCAGCAGGACGATCGCGCCGCGCGCGGCGGATTCGACGAAGACGGGGGCGATCGCATCCAGGCGATCGAGCCAGGCGAGCGGTCGCATCAGCGTCCCTCCTTCTTCGCGTTCTCGATCAGGCGCGACATCCGCTCCAGCGCCGCGTCGCTCATCTTCTCCCCCTTGATCGCCAGCAACGCGGCCACCGCCTGCTCGGCCGAGTTGTCGAAGAAGGTCTTGAGCAGGTGGGACAGCGCGCTCTGGCGCGCGTCGGCGCGGCGCACGAGCGGCATGTAGACGTACGCGCGCCCCTCCTCCACGTGTCGGATGTGCCCCTTCTGCTCCAGGATCCGCAGGAGGGCCCGCACCGCCGAATAGCTCGGCGCGTCGGACAGCCCTTCCATCACGTCGTTGGCCGTCGCCTTCCCGACGCGGAAGAGGAAGTCCATGATCTGCCGCTCTCGGCGGCTGAGGTCTCGGTCGTTGCTCACACGGGGCTCCCTGAGAAGTGCTGGGATATTAGCATATGCTAGAAATTTAGCAATAGCGAGTTTTTTGGGGATGCTGCTTGGGCGCGATGATCGAGGGTTTCCACGGCGCACCGAAGGCCCGGCGTGTGGTGTCTTCGCCGCGCGGTAGATCGTCCATTGAAGGCCTCCCTCCCCCACCGGACCACCAAATGATCGCGCGCCGAACCGTCTTCGCCGTCCTCGCCGTCCTCGCGCTCGGACCCGCCTCGGCGCGGGCGCAGCGCGAGGCCCCGCTTCGCGTCGTGCGCGTCACGCCGTCGGGCACCGCGAGCCCGATGAGTGACATCACCGTCACCTTCGACCGGCCCGTCGCCGGCTCGCTCGACCGGACGATCGATCCGGCCACGATCTTCAGCGTCGTGCCGGCTGTGCGAGGCCGCCTCGAGTGGCGCGATCCGGTCACGATCCGGCTGGCTCCCTCGGCCCCCCTCGCGGCGGGCATGCGCTACACCGTGACGGTGGCGAACGGATTTCGCGCCATGGACGGCAGCGCGCTCGCCTCGCCGCACGTCTTCGCCTTCCGGGCACAGGGGCCCACCCTGCTTGCCGGCTTGCCGGTGGGACCCGGCTTGCACGCGCGGCACGTCACCCCCACCCAGCGGTTCGACGTCGTGTACTCCGCGCCGGTCGATCTCCCGCAGCTGTCCAGCGCCGCGTATGTGGAGTTCAGCGCAGCCTGCGGCGGGGAGCGCATCGTGCGCCTCTCCGCGCTGGGCCAGCGTCGCATCGCGAAGAGTGATGAGCAGCTCAACAACGCCGGTGGATGGCAGCGCGACCAGAGTGCCGACTCCCTGCGCCGCATCGTACGGCTCATGCCGGCGTCGCGGCTCCCTGCCGGATGCGCCGGCGAGCTCGTGCTCCCCGCCGAGGTGGACCCCCGGGCGCCGTCCACGCCGACGCGCTGGCCGTTCGACACCTACGGCGACCTGCGCCTCGTCAAGTCGACCTGCGGCTACCGTGACAACGACGCCTGCCCGACTGGCCCGGTGACGGTGATGTTCAGCAACCCGGTGCGCGGCGCCGAGGTGCTGCGCCGCGTGAAGCTCTATCCCCAGGTGAAGTTCTCGGTGCGCGACACGAGCGCCGAGTCCACGGAGTGGACGCTCGACGGCGCGCTGAAGCCGCGCGTGGCGTACGCCATCGTCGCCGACACAGCCATGCGCGACGTCTTCCGCCAGCCGCTGCTCGGCAACCCCGCGCTGGGCTATCGCACCAGCGGCTACACGCCGGCCATCATGTACCCCTTCGGTCGCCAGCTCATCGAGCGCGAGGGTGGCTTCCGCACCCTGGCTGTGCAGCACGTCAACGTCGACACGCTCGTGGCGACCATCGCCCCGGTGCCGCCGACACTCGAGGCGGCCGTGCTCGGACGGCTGGCGTGGAGTCGCGACACATTGTGGGAGACGCTGCGCCGCACCGCGACCTTCCAACGCCTCCCCGTGCGCGCGGCGACGGACCGCGCGATGATCACCGGCGTGAAGCTGCCCGCACCCGACGCCTCGCAGGCGGGCGCGGGGACCCTGTTCGCCGTGCGCGTCAGTGGGCTGACCGCGCAAGACGGGCCCATTGCCAACGGTCCCGCGGCTCTGCTTCAGGTGACCGATCTGGGCGTGCACGCGAAGATCGGCGTCGCCGAAGGCGTGGTGTGGGTGACGAGCGTGCGCAGCGGCGCGGCGCGTGAGGGCGCCGTCGTCTCCGTGCACGACACGCAGGGGCGCGTCCTCGGCACCGCGCGCACCGACGCGGAGGGGATCGCGCGCTTCCCGGCGCTCGCCGACCCGTCGGCCCGCGAGGCGGCGGACGAGAACGATGACGAGGAGGGCTCGCGCGGCGGATTCGAGGGCTACGTCACCGCGACCCTCGGCGCCGACCGCGCGATCACGGCGATCAACAGCTACGACCCCGACCTGTCCTCGTGGCGCTTCAACGTGGCGAGCGCGCGGGGCGACGCCCGCATCCCGCTGGCCGGCAGC
>WNFK01160057.1_pt1 | contig 10037 bp, 15 predicted proteins | sample 5400281 | NCBI WGS metagenome assembly WNFK01 (sample SAMN13153350, study PRJNA577476) | soil metagenome | isolation source: 20 cm soil on Douglas fir-dominated hillslope | place: USA:California | collected 2013-09-17
CACCAGGAGGCCGATCGCTGCGCTACGAAATCCAGAGGCGGTTGTTGAGTTTTCGATTGTGCTAGGAGCAAATAGAGAGTCCACCGCTGTACGCAATCGAAAGAAAGGGGAAACCGCTTCACGGTGTGACATATTTGACGACCTCCAAAGAATCTAGGTCATCGATCCACTCAGGCTGTAGTAATCCTCGTACGATGCCCTACGGAGACAGCTTCAGTCGGTTCCAACTTCCCGCAAGGCCCAAGCACAGCCAACTGACAGCGCTATCCGGATTATACTCACTGTGTTGCCATTACTTATCATTTAATATCACAGAATGCCGAAATTTACGAGGTGTTGCCTCCTCACTATCGCGCCCCACAGAACTAATTTGGAAATTGGCCTTGGTAAGGTGTGCCATCCGGAGTGTTCGGGCAGGTTGGCTCTATTCGAATGATCGCGGCATGTGGCTTGCCGCCCAGGGAGTGATGGGCCACATCAATCTCGCCGGCGCGAAATTCGAGAACGTGGCCACACCCCGAACATTTAACAAACACCCTTGCGAGAGCCGGGAGTTTTGGGAATGGTGGCCAACTCGGAATGATGTACCATTCAACGCAATGCGGGCAGTCAATGAAGCCGACCGTGGGCATTTAACACCTGGACGACCTAAAGCATGGCGTCTCGCAATCAGTGCGGCGCCTGTCAAAAGTGACAGGTGACCAATCCCGAGACGTCGCTACTATTCCCTCATCTCACAGTGAGAGGGACTCAATGGCGGTTTGAGTCGCAAAACCCACGAGGCACCGCCAATTCAACCCAGCGAGAGAGCGTGACCTCTCGCAGCCTCGCGGGAAATCTGGACTCAGATCGAGGTGCCTGAAATTCATGCGGCGATCTTGACTCCCGCAATTCATGGGGAGGCCCTGTTGGTGAGGGAGTCGCCAAAGCATTGGCGCAAGGCTATACAAGTCGCAGTCAACCTTATCACGGGTATTTCTTCAAAATCCTGAAGGGACAAGGCCCGGCGGCACAGCCTGGAGAAACGGACTTTGTTGTGAGTGGCGCTATGATCGGCGGATTTGCTCTTGCTGCTGCGCCGGCAAAATACCACGTCACTGGCGTTCCGACCTTCATCGTTAGCAACGAAGGCGTTGTTTATCAGAAAGATCTGGGCCCGGATACACTCCGCGTTTTTAATGACATGCAGCTCTACAACCCGGACAAAACGTGGACCCGCACGGATGACAACTGGTGAAAGGCCACGAGTTTAGCCCGGTGTTTTCAAAGGAGAACTCAAGAAATGAAGAAGTCAGGATTACTAATAAGCGCTTTTCTGTTGGTGGCAGCAAGTTCGGCAGTAGCGCAGGACATTCGCTACGACTTCGACAAGGACAAGGACTTTTCGAAGTACAAGACGTACAAGTGGGTAGCCATCAAGGGCGCCGCGCTTCCCGATGAACTAACTCAGAGGGCAATAACAAGCGCCTTTGACGCTCAACTCGGCGCGAAGGGGCTGACGAAAACGGACTCGGACAATGACCTGTATATTGGGTCACGCTTATCCCAATTAGGATTTGGAATTGTGAAGAAGAAAAGGCCGAGCATCTGATAGCTTGAGGTTGGGTTCCGAGAAGAACCAATCACAACGCTAAGGAGGCTCAGCCCCATGCTTGCGGCCACCGATACGAAACATGCGCCATGGTATCTTGTTCGCTCTGATGACAAGAAAAGAGCTCGGCTCAATTGCATTTCTCACTTGTTGGGCCTGATTCCTTACGGCAAAGCTCCGCGGGAAAAGGTGAAGTTGCCAAAACGCAAGAACAAAGACGCCTACAACGATCAAGCCTCGCTGGAGGAAAGACGCTTCATCCCCGAAAAATACTGATTTGCTGACCTCCCATCGGGCCAGCCTGGCCGTGCTCTCTTCGCCGCATGACTGTGTACATCGATCTGTCGAAGCACAAGGCTTGACTGTCCTTATGCGTTATTAGGATGAGAAGGATGCTCCTGCGCAACGATACCACCTACTTCGTAGTGTTAACCTCAGTTCAGTAGGGTCGTGGCTCCTGCACCTGATACGCAGACTCGGGCTGTGTCAAGCTGGTCCAGGGGGGTAGGCCACGACCCGACCAACCGTCTTCTTATGGCGGCACTATCAAAGTCCAAAGAGCAAACCAGTTAAGACGTCCAATTTCGTTTTATGATATAGCCGTATTGCTGACGGCGATTTGTTCAGTAGAGACCGATCGGGAATTGTAGAGGCCGCGCTACAAGCAGAAGCGATCGCTTATGTTTTCGAGGCGCGGATTCAGAAAGAACTCGTTCTGTCGCCAAGTCCGCTCTCCAGCGAAAGGTTTTTGTATCAGAGGTTCGGGAATGAACGGAAGTCCAGATCTTGACCTTCGCTAGCAATAGAATCAGTCACACGTCAGCAGCAATTGACTAGTGTTTATTCTTTCTGCAGGAATGCTCGCTCAGATTTTCTTTCGACATTGGCGGCTTGGGGGCCTTTGGGACCCTCCACGATCTCAAATTCGACGGAATCTCCTTCTGATAAAGTGCGATATCCGGGACCTTGAATTGCGGAATAATGAACAAAAACGTCCGGACCATCCTCCCGACCGATAAAGCCAAATCCCTTGCCGTTATTGAACCATTTCACTTTGCCGATCATGCTTCGTTCCTTCAAAAGATATTCGTACACTCTGCACAGGCCATGGTCCGTCAAGGCGTACGTGCGGTGGTGCCTACGCAGCGCAAAATGACTTGCGCATTTCTTCGACCAACCTGCTCTTATACGCTATGTCCCCGACCTCTTTCTGTCGTTGCCTTGGAGCAATTGAGGCTATTCATATTCCTTAATCGCGGTGTATCTTTCTGTCTGTGCCACGGACAACTATGGCAATTCGAACTTTGAACGCATCGCAAATCCCAGAAGAGTGGTCATTGTGATTGGTCGACCCGCTTCGATCTGTTGCCAATGGCGAGCGGAAAATCCGAACGCAATCATATCTTCCTGGCTGTAGCCGCGCCTTTTGCGGAGGTCCTTGACTCGCTGGCCCAGAGCTTTAAAGAATTTGGCGTGATCTACCACGCAGCAACTTTTACTTTTGCCTCGCCAGAAACACCACGAGCAGATTAGGTGCCTCTGTGCTTGTAGGGCTGATAGCTTTCGCTCGCTGCTATATGAGCACTGGCGTTCTCCCCCCAAAGGCTGCATCCAGTCAGAGTGTTAAAGCTCGCTCTGCTTTCAACAGCGTCATTCTTGCCGGATTGGGGAAGACGGGGGATGATTAGTGGATCAAGCCAGAAATCATTTGGTAGTGGATTAGCTCGAATTGCGTTGGAGAGATTTTCTCGGCCACAACAACCCCGTCATCGCAAAGCACGCGAATGCGATCGCCAATATTGAGTACCTTCACGACTTCCTCGAACTCCATGTTTTGCCGGCAAGAAGAAGCTGTCAGTAGCGAATGACTGACATCCGTTATTAGATCAACTTTCAGGTGATCATGTCGGGTACGAGCCGTAATTGACCGAAAGACTCTGCGGAAAAACTGCCAAGATCTTCCCACCGTTGTCTTGCACATGTCCAGTGCCACTGGCAATGGCAACTTGATGCGCCCGTTCCCGCGCCTCTTCGACATATTCCGTCTCCATTACTGTAGTTGCATTCTCCACATCGAATAGAAGGATGCCCCTCCTGGCGGCCGCCGTCGTTGCTCAGGAGCATGGACCAATCCTATTCGATAAAAGGGGTAACCCGCCGAGTCAAGTACCAGCAGGGGCCTTCACGTTGGCGGACTTTGGGCGGTAACAATTGCTGTCAATACTGACAGGTGTGTCTCTTCATTAGCGTAATCGAAAATCGACCAGGCTAGGCACCACCACAGTCGATGGACCATATCAGGGGTAAGGAGTGAAATCATTCTTTTCAACTCGGCAAAGCAAACCAATGATTGGCAAACTCACGGTCTTGGTCGTTCTTGCTAGCGCGTATTTTGCGTATTACCGCCAACCCTATGCTCAGGGACAGAAACCATCTCAAGCTGCAGCGAAAACCAAGTCTAGCGTCGACCAAGACATTAAATTACCTCGCGAAGATATCCGCTGTCGAAAGAAGCAACTGATCGCCGCTAATTTGAAGCTGACCGCCGACCAAGCAGCCAAAACTCTGGCCCCTTTATAACCAATACAGCGCCGCACTCTCAAAGATTGGCGATCAGCAGACCGCTTTGATCCGGGAATCTGCCGACCAGTGGGGCACCATGACCGATGAGCAGGCGTCGAGGCTAGCAAAGCGATCTCTTGCTATGGACGGGCTGATCGCTCAATTGCGCGTCAAATACCTGCTTATCTTCAGCCAGGCGGTACCGGGCCAAGTGGTTGCTACCTTCTTCCAATTGGATCGCCGGTTCCAGGCGCTGCTTGATATCCAACTGGCTTCGCAGATTCCACTCGTTCAGGAGCAGAACTAGCTCCAAAACAAAACCACGTCAATTCCCGAGGAACGGAGTTGTCGGCAATTTAACTTTAAGTTCAGATTGAATCAAGCACTAGCCAATGGCACTAGCCTATGGCAGGTTCAGAACTCGACCGTGACAGACGTCACCAGCCATTATGCTTTTGCTTATGCCGTGTGGACGTCTCCTCGTATCTCGTATTTGGTTACGCTCGGGTCCAGGCAGCCCAGATCTTCAAAAGAAGACTGTACGAACGCTGAAACACGATTTCACAGTGCAGATTGTGCTTGTCTTTCAACGCAATCCCTGTCAGCACAAGCCTAAAAGCAGAAGAGCTCCCTCCCTTCCTTGGTTTGCGGAATCGACGGTGAGAAGAAATATGGTTTCTCTTGGATAGCGACCGCGACTGAATCACACTCTACGTAGCCCCACTAACATGTCCCGCCAGCACTTCTGCTCGGGCACCCATTCCCTGCGGTACGTCAGGCAGTAGAGAACTTCTTTCGACTCCCGAACCGGCGTGCGTAATACTGTGACCGAGTACTTCATAGCTTCCTCCACAGCTGCACCTAAACAGCTAGCCCAAAATGGCAAGACTAGCTTCTTAGGCGACGGCTGTCGTTGCCCTCTGGCAATGATCCGCCTTAGCTCGGTAACATGTGGGCAAGCGGCCCGATTCCTGGTGAGGGGAGGAAAGGACCCAGGGCCTGGTAAACGGGGTGGAAGTTAGGGAGTCTTGCGCCAGGAAGAATCTGGATTTGCGACTATTCGCCTGCTCGCGCAGACTTTGTTCTAGGACTCAGAGGCACGCGGGCGCGTATTGTGGTCCCTTGCTGCAAGTGGGAGTCAATCGAAAGGTCACCGCCGACTAGCTCGGCGCCCTCGCGAGGAGAAAAGTCGACACAGTATTTGCCACGCATTTCCTCTTCGCTAGGTCCGAGCATCGAACAAAGGGCCGGATTAACGAAAAGAGGCCGCCCTTCCAGATCCTCCAGCGCGATGATTGCCTTGAACGCATTGTAGAGGAACTGGTTGTCGGTCCCGCCTGTGGGGCAACCTTTTCCAACTTTGGAATGAAACAATTGTATTATTCACCATTCGGCGCGCGCGTCAATGTCCGATTCACTCGCGCACCAGAACAAACGCGGCGCGGCCGCTGTTTTGTTCCCCTTCGCTTCGTGTCCCCAACCTTTGCTACTGATTGCCAATCCTACGTCGACCGCCAGCCGACGAATTTGGACAACGGCACCGGTCCGCCTCGCTTTGCAAGCGGACCGGTGTTAACGGAGCTTTGTTAACGTCCTACGCCGATGCTGCTGCTGCGCGTTCAGCTATCCTCGCCTCAACCAATTCTCGAAGGAAACGTTGTGTCCGTTCCACAAACGTCAGCCTGTCCGCAAGGCAGGTTTCCAATAGCAGGCTGACTCCATGATGCCCCACGGCTTCTGCGGCTGCGATCAAGGCGCGGTACTCGCTTACCCTAAACTGTGCAAGATGATTGAGTTTCACCAATGCAAAAATGCGCCTGGCGACGGGACCCTGGATCTCAGCTAACTCTCTGCGGAAGTCCTCAAGCAGCATCTCCTGTAACCTCCCAGTGAGTTTTGCGGGTTGCTCGCCAAGAAGCCTGAAGCACTCGTCCAGTGTGGCAGCAACCTTGCCTGAAACGAACGCTCGCGCCTGCAAAGCTTCTTTGATCTGAGGATCCTGGACCAGCTCTCCAATTTCCTCGTAGATCTTTTCAGCTTTTTCGGCGCCCTGTCGTACATCGGTAAGGAGCATCACAAAAAGCTCTTTCGGTGTTTTTATCGGCATAGTTTCCTCCATGTGCACACGTGCAAAAGACCGGTCTGCACCTCGGTGATTTAACTCCGGAACGAATCGGATGCACAAGCTGGTAAAAATGACAGCGCATCGCTAACCGGCTTGCCGTTAGTCAAGATCGGCCTGTCCACAGCCTGTGGCGGTCGTTTCATCACATCCAGCGCGTCAGATAACCTGTGCAACGCACTTGATGCAATTCGCCCCCAGAACCTGCAGGTACGCAGATAAGGTTTTCCTTCGTTGGCTGATCACTGTTGGTTTTGACAGTTCCAATAACTATGTTAGGCAACTAACCTTGTCACACGTTCGACACAGGAGGCGGCCTCCCCCCAGGGAATACTCGACCAGAACTGGCTGCCTCCTTCATTTTTCCAGAAAGTATGCGTACGGCTTCTGCCTGTTTGTTTTGACAGTTCCCACAAAGTGCACGTGGAACTAGCCTTTCGCTGAGGGCGGAGGAGGCGGCCCCACTTCCAGTCTGGGGTATCTCCTGAAGATTGGGCCAGCCGCCTCCTCCATTCTCTCAGAAAATGCGCATACGCCCACCGTACTGACGAAGTCCACCGCGAGGCCGAGCCCGTGTCCACCCCGAAATGCCCGGAAAGAAATCATGTTTCATTTCTTGGATTCTCTCCAGCGGACGACGCGATTGGCAGCTTAAGGGGCTCTTTTGAGCGGCCCACTGTCAGAACTGACAGTATGGCTGTCGCCAGGCTTTCGCATACAAAGGAAACCGTAGGCGGGGTTAAGAATTTCTGAGTATCCGACCGCCAGGTTAACTTCTAAGAACTTAATGAGTGGGAGGAATCTATGCATAGATACCGCATCAGAATTGCTGTGAGCTTGTCAGCAGTGTGCTTTGTGGCGTGCCTATCGGCATTTCGCGCAGGCGGGGACGAAACACAAACCAAAGGAATCATCATTTCTCGAACAGGAGAAACCTTGATCGTTAGCGGACCAAATGGCCACGTTACTGTGGTCCTCACCGAGGACACAAAAACGAAGGACGATAGGGGTCTCTTTGGTCTGGCCACAGAAGAAATGGCAGACACTGTGCTAATACCGGGACTCAAAGTGAGAGTGGACGGCGGGGTGGCCGATAGTCAGGGGCGGCTTGTTGCGAAAACGATTACCGTAGATGGAGATGACCTAGAAACAGCCGAGATGATCCAGGCCGGCTTGCGGCCCACCGCCGAGCAGGTCGTTGCAAACATGCAGGCCATTGAGCGCAACAAGAAAAACATCGCCGCCAATCAGCAGGATATGCAGCAAATCAGCGGGATATCGCGGCAAATCAGCAGGGCGGTGTGCCGGTACGGCATATCGTCGCGCCGGGTGCGATGGGAGAATATGGAGCAACAGCACCCAACGAGACGAAGGCGGGACGAGCGGAGAACCGTCGCGTCGAAGTCAAAATATTGGTGAATAAGGGCATCGCTGGTATATAGCCCAACGGCTCTTATCTTGTGTGCCCTAGCCCAAGGATCAACAGAGTTCACTGGCGCGGTGCGGATCGATCCTCTATTTCAGGCTCCCGAGCCAGCTCGTGTCACAGGTGGCAGCGTGACGTTTGAGCCGGGAGCCCCCCGACGAATTGGCACACCCATCCGTTGGGCCAGACGTTGGTCGTGACGTTGGGTGTAGGCCGCGTGCAGCGAAGGGGAGGCCCAGTTGAAGACATACGTCCGGGAGACGCGGTCTGGATAGCGGCCGACGAGAAGCATTGGCACGGTGCGGCGCCAAACACGTCCATGACACACATCGCCATTCAGAAAGGCAGGACGGAAGTGTTGGGGATTGGCTGGAGCCGGTTAGCGACAAGCAATAGCAAGCGTAAGCAGCGCCGCTGCCGTTTTAGGGTAGGGGCCCTCCGCGCCCTCCGCCAGCGGATTCCCGCTTTTGTTCAGGCACTTCGTCGGTACTGCACGACCGTCCGACTTCCCGTCAACGTGCATGTTGGACTTCTGGATCATGTCCTTCTCCAACCGGCCCTACACAACTGCATGTCGGGCGTTGACGGGACCTCCCGGTTCTCGCGCGTGAAGTTTCCATGCATGCTAGGGTCTTCGAGCGCGCAGAGCCCGATCAATGCTCGCGATTTCGCACTCATCGGTGTTGCCTTCCGCACATTGGAACAGCGTCGGCGCTCTGATTTCCGACCCCTTTCTTGGCTCAATAACCCTGCCTGCATGTTCCCCTGTCAACGCTTCACGTGCAGCCTCGCGACTGCCCGCGCATGACTCGGGGCCAGGTTGGCTCGCTACGCCTTACCTGTACGACTCTTGCATTCGCGACTTCACGCCGGTTTATCCCGGCGCACTGCCGCGATTCGCTTTCCGTCTTCGCTAGTCACGCGCGTGCAGCGCATTCACTTCTGTTTTCCTTCTTGGCTGTACGCGCTGGGCCACGAATATTGGGGCGTTGACGCAAGCTCTGTAACCGGCCTCGCGAGTCCGTCCGAGAGTCGCACCTCACGCTCGACAAGCCAGGTCACGATGGCGAACAGGAAGCTCGCCGACAACCCGCACATCAGCACGCCGATGATGCTTTCCACCGGACCTAAGGTCCGCCACACCTGCGGGAGAACGAGATCACCATAGCCGACGGTCGCATAACTGGCGGCCGAGAAGTAGAAGGCAGATTCCCATGATGGAAAACAAAGCCAGCGATAGAACCCCGCCCAAAGCAGAATCTCGAATACGTGCAAAACAATGAACGCAGTCATCAATCGCACCATGAGCATAGCGGAACGGAGCGGCCCTATCCTGTGAACGTCGGGCGCGAAACTAGGTCTTGCCCAGCCGATCAGCGCCGCCAACCCGGCGCACTGTAACGAAAGTGTAAGCGTCACTAGAACTACTGCTGCGCTGGTTTCGCGAACAAAGATCATTGGCTCACGTCATCGCGGCCGAAGGTGCGTTGTCCGCGAGTTCGTCGGGGAACTGTATAGCAGTCTGAATGGGACCGGCCCCTAGACATTTGGTTCCCGGTACTCATTGTTCTTGCCAGCCTCCACCAAGGTTTCTGTAAATGCGAACCAGACCTAGGAGTTCATTCAAGTGAGCCTGAGCGAGTCCCAACTCAGCCGCAAAGTAATTGGTTTCGTTGGTCAGGACCTCCAAGTAGCTGGTGGCGCCGCCTCGGTAGCGCGTCTCCGAAAGCCGGGCCGCGTCTTGTGCGGAAAACGCAAGTTGCTCCTGCTGCCCTCGGAACTCCCTGTCTTTGCGGTACTCGACCAGCGCGTCCGAAACCCCACGAAAAGACTGCTGGATGGTCTGCTGGTAGATCAGCAGTGCTTCCTGTTGTCGAGCCTCTGAGAACCTTACACCGGAACGAATTCTCCCTCCGGCGAAGATGGGCTGCACTAGTGATCCTCCGAAACTCCACAATCCAGCCGGACCAGTAAACAGGCTGGTAAGCGCTGAACTCTGAAATCCGCTGTTCGCGGTCAAGGCGATTTGCGGGAAGTAGGCTGCTTTCGCTACTCCAATTTGAGCGTTGGCCGCGATCAATTGTGCTTCGGCCTGGCGAATGTCCGGTCGCCGTTCCAGCAAGGTGGAGGGAAGCCCCGCCGGAACCTCTGGTGCATGCGGTTGCTCCGTCAACTTTGCTCCGCGCGCAATGGGACCGGGGTTGTTTCCCAGAAGTGTGCTGATGACTGCTTCACGCGCCCACTGAGTGGCTAGCAGCGTTGCCCGCGCGGACTCGGTGGCGCGGCGATACTTTCCCCAGAAATCGAGATCCCAAGTTAGTGAGAGATCCACCTGG
>WNFK01190996.1_pt1 | contig 10034 bp, 9 predicted proteins | sample 5400281 | NCBI WGS metagenome assembly WNFK01 (sample SAMN13153350, study PRJNA577476) | soil metagenome | isolation source: 20 cm soil on Douglas fir-dominated hillslope | place: USA:California | collected 2013-09-17
GTTTTTCTTGCCGACGGCAGTTACCGTCATGTTGACGGTCCCCGGCTCCGCGGCGGAGGCATTGGCTGCAAATAATCCAAATGCCAAGGCGAGTGTCCCGATCATCACACCAATACGGCTTGGATTTATTTTCTTCATCATACAGTGGCTCCTTTACTTATCTTCATATCTTAGATGCGGAATCGGCCGAAACGCATACATGGTAGGCCGGTTTCAGGTCAAGAAGGGACGGAGCATTTCGCGCGCGGAGATGGGCGGACTTTTGTATGAAGGAAGGCGTGGCAAAGCCGTAGTATGCTGCAGCTTCAACAAAAAGGACCGGCACGGTGAAAAACTACATTGGAGCAATTGATCAGGGCACGACGAGCACGCGATTCATGGTGTTTGACCAGTCCGCGCGTATCGCCGCTGTGGTGCAAAAAGAGCATGAACAGATTCTCTCAAAGCCGGGTTGGGTGGAGCATGATCCGCTGGAAATCCTGCGCCGCACGGAAGAAGTGATTGCGGACGCGCTCAAGCAGCGCGGGTTGCGCGCTTCCGATCTGGCCGCGATCGGCATCACCAATCAGCGGGAGACCACCGTCCTGTGGGAGCGCAAGACCGGCAAGCCGGTTGCGAATGCGATTGTTTGGCAGGACATGCGGGTTGCGGACGATGTCGCGCGCTTCGCCAGCGAGGGCGGGCAAGATCGCTTCCGGCTGCAGACCGGATTGCCACTGAGCACGTACTTCAGCAGCCTGAAGCTGCGCTGGCTGCTTGAAAATATTTCCGGCGCCCGGAAGAAGGCGGCGGGAGGCGAGCTGCTTTTCGGAAATATCGACACTTTTCTCCTGTGGAATTTGACGGGCGGACCACGAGGCGGAGTGCATGTAACCGACGTGACGAACGCCAGCCGAACACAGCTTCTAAATTTGAAAACGATGGATTGGGATGCGGAGCTGCTCGCGGCGTTCGACATTCCACGCGCAGTGCTGCCGGAAGTTCGTTCGAGCAGCGAAGTCTATGGCGAAGCAACTCTCAAGGCGATCGCCGGCGTTCCGGTCACTGGAATCCTTGGCGATCAACAGGCGGCGCTGGTGGGCCAGGCGTGCTTTCGTCCCGGCGAGGTCAAGAACACCTATGGCACAGGCTGCTTTCTGCTGATGAACACGGGCGAGCGACCGGTGCCCTCGAACTACGGCCTGCTCACCACGGTTGCCTACAAGTTTGGCAGCGGGGCCACACACTACGCGTTGGAAGGCGGCGTCGCGATTGCGGGGGCGCTGGTGCAATGGCTCCGCGACAATCTTGGAATCATTGAGAAGAGCGCGGATGTGGAACCATTGGCGCGAACGGTCAAAGATAACGGCGGCGTATACTTCGTTCCTGCATTTTCTGGACTGTATGCGCCGTATTGGAAGGAAAATGCGCGTGGGGTGGTCGCCGGCTTGACTCGCTACGCTAATAGTGGGCACTTTGCGCGAGCGGTTCTGGAAGCCACGGCATTTCAGACGCGGGAAGTGGTCGACGCGATGGAGAAAGATTCGCATATCGGCCTCGCAACCCTCCGCGTGGATGGTGGCATGGTGGCGAACGAGTTGCTGATGCAGTTTCAGGCGGATATTTTGAACCGCGAAGTGGTGCGCCCCGTGGTTCAAGAAACGACGGCGCTCGGCGCAGCGTATGCCGCGGGCCTGGCGGTAAAATTCTTTTCCGGCTTGGAAGAGTTGCGGGCCAACTGGGCGGTCGACCGCACTTGGAAGCCGCATCTCGCCGAAACGGAGCGCGAGCAACTGTACAAACAGTGGAAGAAAGCGGTCACGCGATCGTTTGACTGGATTGAATCCTGACGGAGGCTCTCACCCATGACATCACCGCTGGCCGGTGAATTTTTCGGCACGATGATTCTTATCTTGCTAGGCGATGGAGCTGTCGCCGCGGTGCTGCTCAAACGTTCGAAAGCCGAGGGGGGCGGGTGGATGGTGATCACCGCCGGGTGGGCGTTCGCGGTGATGGCGGGCGTCTTCACGGCCATTGCCTGCGGGAGCAGCGATGCACACCTGAATCCCGCGGTGACGATCGGCTTCGCGGTGCGTGAGGGTAATTTCGCGAAATTTGCACCTTACCTTGCAGCACAGATGCTCGGGGCAATCGTGGGCGCCGCGCTCGTCTGGCTGCTCTACTTTTCTCATTGGAAGGAGACGCCGGACACTGCTGCGAAGCTGGGATGCTTTTGTACGGCGCCAGCGATCCGCAATACCATTGCGAATTTGATGAGCGAAATCATTGCAACTTTCGTGCTTGTTTTCGTGGTTGGCGCGATTTTTTCAAAGGGCGTCTCCGCGGCCGGTCCCGCCGCAGGACTCGGCGCGTATCTCGTGGGGAGCTTGGTCTGGGGCATCGGTCTCTCTCTCGGTGGGCCGACCGGATACGCGATCAATCCGGCACGAGACCTCGGGCCGCGCATCGCGCACGCGATTCTTCCGATTGCAGGGAAAGGCGGCTCGGATTGGGGTTATGCCCCGATTCCCTTGATTGGACCCCTCATCGGTGGCGTGCTGGCTGGCGTGCTGTTGCGCGTGCTCGCGATTTCCTGATACGAGCAGAAAGCGGGCACAACTCCGCTGACTCTTGGCAACGATTCAGCTCCGAGTGGAGAACCGGCAAGAACGTGGAATCTGCGGCAAAAAAGGAGCCGACAAAACAATGAGTTTGGTGCGATCCCTGTTGCTGGCTGCGTCGCAGAATCGATGGCTTCGCGACCACGCCACACATTATTCCTTTGTGCGCGGCACAGTGTCCCGGTTTATGCCCGGCGAAACGCTGGATGACGCAATTGGCGCGGCGGAGGCGCTGCGAAGCAAAAAGATCGGAACGGTCTTCACGCACCTGGGAGAAAACATCAAGGACCGCGCGGAGGCGCAGCACGTTGCGGAACACTATCTCGAAGTTCTGGAGCGCATCAGAGCAAGAGGTCTGCAAGCGGAGATTTCCGTCAAACTGACGCAACTCGGTTTGGATCTCTCGCCGGAACTTTGCTTCGAACATTTGAACGCCATTATTGAACGCGCACAAAAGGACTTCACCGTCTGGGTGGACATGGAGGCAAGCAACTATGTGGACGCGACAGTGAATCTCTATCGCCGCGCGCTGAGGGCGCATCCCAACGTTGGTGTATGCCTGCAGGCTTATCTCCATCGAACAAAGGATGACCTGGCGAAACTTCTTCCGCTGCGGCCGTCTATTCGCTTGGTCAAAGGGGCGTACAACGAGCCGCCGGAAATCGCGTTTCCCCGCAAGCTGGACGTCGACGAAAACTATTTCGTCCTAGGGAAAGAAATGTTGCGGGCGAAAAAAGAGAATCGTTGCGGGCGCGCCGCTTTTGGGACGCATGACGTGGCGTTGATCAGGCGACTGTCTGAATTTGCGTCCGCGGAAGGATTTAGCAAGGCGGATTTCGAGGTACAGATGCTCTACGGCATACAGCGCGCTGAGCAGGAGCGTCTCGCCAATGAGGGCTGCACTTCCATGGTGCTTGTCGCTTACGGCAGCTATTGGTATCCGTGGTTCGTGCGGCGACTGGCGGAACGCCCAGCGAACTTATGGTTCATGGTGCGCAACGTTTTCGCGGTGTAGTGTGCGTTCGAATACTAGAGAATTTCCCCGGCGACACCAGATGCTTCTTGCGAACGATCCCTTTGCGTGCGATTTGAAGCCATGCTCTGCGGCGAGAGGCGTTGAACACGCACCAGAGATGAAATGATGGCCAAGCAATCTTTTATTGCGATTGTGGGCAGCGCCAACGTGGACCTTACCATTTTCAATGAAGTATTCCCGCGGCCAGGGGAAACGATCTTCGGCAAGAAGTTCGATCTCGGCTTCGGCGGCAAAGGCGCCAACCAGGCGGTTGCCGCGCGTCTCTGCGGAGCAAACGTGGGCATGGTCGCAAAAGTAGGGAGCGATCTGTTTGGCCCTGCCACGATTAAGAACTTTGAATCGCAGGGGATTGACGCGAGGTACGTGCGCATCGCCGAGGGCGTTTCCAGCGGGGTCGCCCCGATCTTCGTCGATCCGAGCGGCCAAAATCGCATCATCGTCGTGAAGGGCGCAAACGACACGCTCTCGCCCGAAGATGTGGATGCCGCCGCGCCCCTGCTCCGCAAGGCAGACACCATCATCATGCAATTTGAGATTCCGTTGCGCACCGTGTACCACACCGTGAAGTTCGCTAAAGCCTATGGCATCCGCTGCATCCTGAATCCCGCTCCGGCACAGCCGGTTGACTACAAGGAAGTTGGCGCCGGGGACTATTTCATTCCCAATGAGAGCGAAGCCGAAGCGATCACGGGAATGCCGGTGCATACGATCGATGATGCAAAAAAGTGCGCGCAGTTTCTGCTGCGCCAAGGAATGCAGCGGGTGGTCATTACTCTCGGCGAGCGCGGCTCTTTGGCTGCGGGACCGGGCCGGATGGAGCTGATTCCCGCATTCAAAGTCCAAGCCGTAGACACCACCGGCGCGGGCGATGCTTTCATCGGCAGCTTTGCGGTATTTCTTAGCGAAGGTTTGCCGGAGGAGGAAGCTCTGCCGCGCGCAAGTCTCTACGCTGCTCTTTCCACAACCAAGGTAGGCACTCAAAAGTCTTTCTGCAACCGGACGGAATTTGAGAAGGAGTGGCGGAATCGCGGCGGGCGCCTGTAAACGGGCTTTGTCAAAGTGTTAAGATAGAGCTTTCCTGATTGCTCCACCCGATGCGGTGAAAATCCCATGACTCTGCGCGACAACCCGCGGATCGACAACTCCTCAAGTCTTGATCGTTCGGCTCTGCGATATCCAATTTCGCCTTCCGATACCGCCATCGCCATCTACGCAGGGCGCGACCTGCAGCCCAACCGCGGTGTCCCGCTGAATTTGGATTGGGTGAACGCGGTGCGCGTGAACACCAGCGCCGTCGAGCGCCGCACGCAAACCATCGGCACGCGACGAACGGTAAAGAAGGAATGGCAGGCGGCTTGGCTCCTGCGCGCCATCACTTGCATGGATCTGACGACACTCTCCGGCGAAGACACCGACGAGCGTGTTCGCCGTTTGTGCGCCAAGGCGCGACAACCGATTCAGCACGAGCTCGTACAGAAGCTTGGCATCGGGAGCCTCAATATCAAGGTCGCTGCCGTGTGCGTTTATCACACCTTCGTCGAAACCGCGCGGCGCGCCATCGAGGGCAGCGGCATTCATGTTGCCGCGGTCTCCACGGGATTCCCAGCCGGTCTTTCTCCCTTCGAGGAGCGCGTGGCGGAAATTCGGCGCTCGGTGGAAGCCGGCGCCGACGAAATCGACGTGGTCATCACACGCGCGCACGTCTTTGGCGGTAAATGGCAAGCGCTCTACGATGAAATCGCCGCGTTCAAAAATGCTTGCGGGCCCGCGCATCTGAAGGTGATCCTTGGCACCGGTGATTTGCTGACGCTGCGCAATGTGGCGCGTGCAAGCGTGGTGGCGATGATGGCCGGAGCGGACTTCATCAAGACATCGACAGGCAAAGAAGCCGTCAACGCGACGCTCCCCGTCAGCCTGGTCATGACGCGGGCCATACGAGAGTACGCGCAGGAAACCGGAATGGCGGTGGGCTTCAAGCCAGCGGGCGGCATTCGCACGGCGAAGCAATCGCTCGACTGGCTTGCTCTGATGAAGGAGGAGCTTGGCGATTCCTGGCTTAAGGCAGAGTTATTCCGGTTTGGCGCCAGCGGCATGCTGGCGGATATCGAACGGCAATTGGAGCACCATGCCACGGGACGCTATTCGGCGGATTATCGCCATCCGATTGCGTAGGCAGGAGAATCTTGGTTTGATGACGAGAGAAGCGAGAAGAAGCGAATGAGCATCGTCGAAAAATTCATGACCATGGAATACGGCCCCGCGCCGGAGGATCCCCGCGAGGCTCTTGCCTGGCTGGACCGTCATGGCCGGCGCTTCGGGCATTTCATTAACGGCGCGTGGCAGGCGCCCGCGGCTGGAATTTATTTCGAGGACGTCGACAGCGCGGTGAGAGCCGCGCGCGCTGCTTTGCCTGCATGGCAGTCCCTTACTCCGCATGCGCGTGCGCGCTATCTCTATGCACTGGCCCGGCAGGTACAGAAACATTCGCGCTGGCTCGCCGTTCTCGAAACACTGGACAACGGCAAGCCGATTCGTGAAAGCCGCGACATCGATATCCCGCTGGTGGCGCGGCATTTTTATCACCATGCGGGCTGGGCCCAATTGCTTGAGCAGGAATTTCCGGGATACACCGCTTGCGGCGTCATAGGCCAAATCATTCCGTGGAATTTTCCTTTGCTCATGCTGGCCTGGAAGATTGCCCCCGCGCTGGCAGCCGGGAATACCGTCGTGCTGAAGCCCGCGGAATTTACGCCCCTGACGGCGCTCGCTTTTGCGCAGATCTGCCAGGAGGCCGGCCTCCCCGCCGGAGTCGTGAACATCGTCACCGGCGATGGAGCGACTGGCGAAGCGCTGGTGAAGCATCCCGACGTCGATAAGATTGCGTTCACGGGATCGACAGAAGTGGGACGCGCGATTCGCAAAGCCACAGCGCAGAGCCACAAGAAGCTTTCCCTCGAACTTGGCGGCAAGTCTCCTTTCATCATTTTTGAGGACGCCGATCTGGATAGCGCCGTGGAAGGCCTGGTCGACGGCATCTGGTTCAACCAGGGGCAGGTTTGCTGCGCCGGCTCGCGGCTGCTGATGCAGGAGAGCATTGCGGATAAGTTGATCGGCAAAATTCAGGACCGCATGAACACGCTGCGGATCGGCCCGCCGCTCGATAAAGCCATCGACATTGGCGCGATTGTCGCGCGCGTGCAGCTCGAGCGCATCCAGCGGCTGGTCGATCAAGGCATCGCTGAAGGAGCGACCTGCTGGCAACCCTCCATTCCCGTACCGTCGCGAGGGCTATATTTCCCGCCAACGTTGCTGAGCAACGTTCATCCGACTTCGGTGGTGGCGCAGCAGGAGATTTTCGGCCCGGTGCTTGCCGCGATGACGTTCCGCACTCCGCGGGAAGCTGTGGAACTCGCCAACAATACGGTTTACGGCCTAGCCGCCTGCGTGTGGAGTGAGAGCATCAATGTTTCCCTGCACGTTGCGGCGCAGCTCAAAGCCGGCGTGGTTTGGGTCAACTGCACAAATCTTTTCGATGCCGCCTGCGGTTTCGGGGGTTATCGCGAGAGCGGTTATGGACGCGAGGGTGGGCGCGAGGGGCTGCTCGAATATCTCGAGCCTGCATGGTTTAAGAATGCGCCACCGGTTCATCCAACGCCTCTAGGGATAGATCAGCCGCCGGAGCGACCCGCCGATTTCGCGGCTCCCCCGATCGATCGCACCGTGAAGCTCTATATCGGCGGCAAGCAGGCGCGGCCTGATTCGGGTTACAGCATCGAAGTGCGCGGCGCTGACGGGCGTTTGCTTGGGGAAGCGCCGCTTGGCAACCGCAAGGACATTCGCAACGCCGTCGAGGCGGCGCGCAAAGCGGAAAGCTGGGGCAAAGCGACGGCACACAATCGCGCTCAGGTGCTCTACTACATCGCAGAGAATCTTTCACAGCGCCGCGAAGAAATCGCCGGCCGGCTGTCCGCCGTGGTCGGGAAGAAGCAGGCTGAAGCCGAAGTCAGCCTCGGGATCGAGCGCATCTTTTCCTACGCCGCCTGGGCCGACAAGTACGAAGGCGCGGCGCATAACCCGCCGTTTCGCAACGTCGCGCTGGCAATGAAAGAACCGATCGGCACGGTGGGCGTCGTCTGCCCTGCGGATGCGCCGTTGCTGGGATTCATTTCTCTGGTGATGCCGGCCATTTCGACGGGCAACACAGTCATCGCCATTCCGTCGGAAAAATATCCACTGATTACCGGCGATCTCTACCAGGTTTTCGAAACCAGCGATCTGCCGGATGGCGTCGTAAACATAGTCACCGGCCGCGGCGCGGAACTGATGAAGACGCTCGCTGAACACGACGACGTCGACGCTATCTGGTGTTTTACGGATGAAGCCGGCGCCGCAGCGGTAAAAACTCTTTCGGTTGGCAATCTGAAACAGGTGTTCACCAACGAAGGCCGCGCCATCGACTGGTTCGACGTGAAACAAGGGGAAGGCCGGTGGTTCCTCGATCACACCGCGCAGGTGAAAAACATCTGGGTTCCCTACGGCGAGTAGCAGTCTCGAAAGGCCCGCCTGCCAAGCCGGATTAACAGTAAGGAATTTCAGCGCCCGGTCGCGCGCGCTCCCGCCAGGACCATGCACGTACTCGCCGCTTTCGCGACCAGTTTGCCGCTCTCGTCTCTGACCGTGCATTCCACGTAACCGGTGGTCTTTCCCCGCTGGACGACGATAGCTTCGGCCGTCAACTTTGCCGTCCAGACGGGCCGGAAAAAGTTAATCCTGAGTTCCACCGTCGTGAACGATTGGTCCGGCTCGAGCGTGCTCACGAAAGCCATTCCCATTGCTGCGTCCGTCAGATCGCACAAAATTCCGCCGTGCAACGTGCCCATTGGGTTTGCATGCTGCGGCCCGCTTTGGAGCGTGGCCACCGCCCGGCCCCCTGCAATCTCAGCGACGTCGAAGCCGATCAGATCCGCTACCGGAACCCTGCGCTGGAACGCGCGTTGCAAGAGCGGATGCACGCCGGAAGCGGGACGTTCTCCCTGCGGATGATCGTTCACGATAGCCTCGCTCCATTGGGCCGGGCACTTTTCGCGCGAATGTTGTGTTCCAAGTGTTCTTCCAGGTGGTGTCGAATGCCGCGTAACGGTTCGTCATCATTTTGGAGACGACTGATCAGCAACGCTCCTTCCAAAGAGCCGATGATCAGTTGAGATAGTCTTCGCGGGTCAACCTGTGGATCGACCTGGCGTTTCTTGATTCCTTCTGAAGTGATGCTGGACAGCCGCACGATCCAGCTTTGCAAGGCCTTTCTGGCTCGCGCTCGCAGAACGGTGTTTCCGTCGTCTGCTTCGACGGCGGTGTTCATAAGCGGGCAGCCCCCGGCCACCAGTCCCGCCCGCATCTCAACAAAATTGTTGATTATCTTCTTCAAGCGGTTCACGCAGTCCGGCACCTCCTCGACGCCATCCAACCTTCCTTTCGCGGCTCTTTCCCATGAATAGTCAAAGGCTTCGGTCGCCAATTCTTCCTTGCTCGAGAAATGGCGGTAGATTCCGCCCTTCTGAAGTCCGGTGGCTTTCATCAGATCCGAAAGGGAAGTTCCCTCATACCCCTTCTGGTTAAATAACGGTGCGGCTTTCTGGACAATCTCGCGCCTCGTCTGTTCTCCCTTGGTCACCTGTACCTCCATTGGCCGGCTATGCGACCGACTGGTCTTTTGTATAACCATAGCATATTATATATTGAGACCGCCCGGTCTCTCGTGTGTTGGCGAGAGACGCCATGAGCGAATCGTTCGCGCAAATCAGCAGCGCCCTCGGCCAATCACTGGTGAGTTCGGAGAGATGCTGTGATACCACAAAGACGCCGTGTTGTTGTGACTGGAATCGGACTCGTGAGTCCGTTGGGCATCGGGACCGAACAGACTTGGAGTGCTGCGCTGGCGGGCCGCTCGGGGATCGCTCCTGTCTCTCTCTTTGACGCCTCCTCCATTCCGTGCCGAATTGCAGGCGAAGTGAAAGGCTTTGATCCTAGGGATTTTCTCGATCAGAAAGATGTTAAAAAGACGGCCCGCTTTATCCAGTTTGCGATTGCCGCCAGCGAATTTGCAATCGCCCATGCGCGGCTGCAGATGCAAAAAGAAAATGCGGAGCGTGTAGGCGTTTATGTCGGTAGTGGAATCGGAGGCTTCGAGATCATCGAGAGGGAACACTCCAAGCTCACCACGCAGGGTCCCGGACGGGTGTCGCCCTTCTTCATTACGGCTTCTATCGTCAACCTTGCCGCGGGGCAAATTTCTATTAGGACTGGTGCGAAAGGACCGAACCTCGCGTGCGCAACAGCATGTACCACGGGCGCCCACGCCATCGGTGAAGCGTACCGCGTGATTCAATACGGGGATGCCG
>WNFK01201680.1_pt1 | contig 10033 bp, 10 predicted proteins | sample 5400281 | NCBI WGS metagenome assembly WNFK01 (sample SAMN13153350, study PRJNA577476) | soil metagenome | isolation source: 20 cm soil on Douglas fir-dominated hillslope | place: USA:California | collected 2013-09-17
AGTCCCTGCGTGGAGAGCCTTAAGAAAAGAGCCCGCTGTGATGGCCGTCACTCAGCCTCGTGACGACGATTACAGCAGCTGGTTGCGGCCAGGAACATATTGGAATCTGTCTAACGGCTGGAAGACATGGGAGCATTCGCATGAACGTTAGTGTCGAGCATTTGGGTGGTGAGCAGTTCGAGATCAAGGCCCGGCAACACAAGATCGCCTGCGACCAACCGTCGGAAAACGGCGGATTCGATGAGGGAATGACTCCTCCCGAACTCCTGTTAGCCTCTTTGGGTGCATGCACGGGCTTCTACGCCGCGCAGTATCTAAAGAAGTATGAATTGGCTGCCGAGGGCACGGTTGTCCGCGTTTCCGCCGATAAAGCCAAGAATCCGCCACGCATGGACGATTTTAAAGTCGAAGTGGAAACCCCGGTCCCGTTGAGTGAGGAGCACCGTAGCGGAGTGGAGCAAGCGATACGCCACTGCTTAATTCACAACACCCTCCTCAATGCTCCACATATTTCACTCGAGGTGAGTCCGGCCGTGCCGCTAACCGCGTAAACGTTGAATTCGGACGGAGGTGCAAGATGCAAAAGGACGAACGCGATCTCTTGGAGGTTCTGAAATCTGAACTCGAATTCCTCGAAGACCACGGCTATCGCCGCTCCCCGGAAACTGCCTGGAGGCCGAAATATATTTTTGAAGACTTCCCCAGTTGCATCAACTACGATTCCCAAGAGGCTCCGCACCCCTGCACCGATTGTGCTTTGATCTACCTTGTGCCACCCGCGCTGCGCTCCGCAAAATCCCCGTGCCGCCACATTCCGCTCAATGAGTCCGATGAGACGCTGGATTCTCTTTACCACTACGGCACGCAAAGCGAGATCGAAAACGCCGTCGGAACCTGGCTGCGAACTGCAATTACTCGATTGGAAGAAGAGAGGATGGCTGTTGAGGCGGCTCACAATCGGTCCCAATTGAGAGGGACGCCCCTCTACACCAAACAACATCCGAAGTGTGCAAACCCGGCGTGTTCGACCGCCTTTCATTCGACCCACTGGCGGCAAGTTCTCTCGATTTCGCCCCGATCCCGATTCCGCAACCAGCAGCGGTTCGACAGGCGATAGGCCAGGAGGAATCCACGGCGTGAGACATTATTGGTTGTGCGAGCGCTGCTCACATGTTTTCACTCTTGTGTACGACGAAGGATGCGGCGTCATCATCAGGCTGCTATGGCCTGAAATCGTCGCGAAGCCTCCCGAGAAGGCGTCATCAGCCTAGGCGGTCTCGCCCTTCGTCATTGGGCTTGTTTCCGTGGATACGGCTCCTCGCCGTGGCCCTCATCTCAGGCGTTCGGCCTGCGTGCAATAAAATCGTTGTAATGGCCTGTTCAAATTTGTCGGGATAAGATTGTGGTGAGAGCTTTTCTCCCCGGCCCGCAACAAGCGACTTCGACACAGTACCGGGAGGGCTGCAATATGGCTTCAGCGACAGTCACTGGCTCAGCAAAGCCTCATGAATCCAAGCGACCTTTACCTGAAGAAGAGATTCGTAAAATGCATGCCTACTGGCGTGCGGCAAATTACCTCTCGGTGGGGCAAATCTACCTTTATGCCAATCCTCTACTCCAGGAGCCGCTGAAACTCGAACACGTCAAGCCGCGCTTGTTAGGCCATTGGGGCACGACTCCCGGGCTGAATTTTATCTACGTGCATTTCAACCGGCTCATCAAGAAATTCGATCTCAACGTGATCTATGTAACTGGCCCGGGGCACGGAGGACCGGGGCTCGTCGCGAATACGTATCTCGAGAGCACTTACAGCGAAATCTACCCGCACATCTCCCAAACCGTTGATGGGATGAGAAGGCTCTTCAAGCAATTCTCATTTCCGGGAGGAATCCCCAGTCACGTCGCCCCGGAAACGCCGGGCTCCATTCATGAAGGCGGCGAACTTGGATACTCCATTGCTCACGCTTACGGCGCGGCATTCGACAATCCTGACTTGCTCGTATGTTGCGTGGTCGGTGATGGCGAAGCTGAGACGGGCCCGCTCGCTGCAAGCTGGCACTCCAACAAGTTCCTGAATCCAGCCCGAGACGGCGCCGTCCTTCCCATTCTGCATCTCAATGGCTACAAGATTGCCAACCCAACGATCCTCGGCCGCCTAACTGACGCGGACCTGACTCAGCTTTTCGCCGGTTATGGCTACAAGCCGTATTTCGTGGAAGGTCAGGAACCGGAAGCCATGCACCAACTCATGGCCGCTACGCTCGATACCATCGTCGAGGAAATCAAAGCCATTCAACAAAAAGCCCGTGCGGGGCAGCTCGACGGCCTACCTGCGTGGCCGATGATCATCCTGCGAACGCCGAAGGGCTGGACCGGACCCAAAATAGTGGACGGAAAGCCCGTGGAAGGTACCTGGCGCGCCCACCAGGTCCCCGTCACAGACCTCTCAAAACGTGACCACCTGAAAATATTGGAAGATTGGATGAAGACCTATCGGCCGAAGGAACTGTTCGATGAAACCGGCAAACTCATCCCGGAATTGAAGGAATTAGCGCCACAGGGAGACCGCAGGATGGGCGCGAACCCTCATGCGAACGGCGGCATTCTCCTCAAAGACCTTGTCATGCCGGACTTCCGCGAATATGCCGTGAAAGTGTCCAAGCCAGGTACGAGCATTGCGGAAGCCACTCGCGTGCTGGGAGTTTTTCTCCGCGACGTTATGAAACGCAACGCAGAGTCGAAGAACTTCCGCGTGTTCGGCCCGGATGAGACTGCTTCTAATCGGCTGGACGCGCTATTTGAAGTCACCAATAAAGTCACCATGGAACCGATCGAGCCCACCGACGAAAATCTTTCGAGAGATGGCCGCGTAATGGAAGTCCTCAGCGAGCACATGTGCCAGGGCTGGCTGGAAGGCTATCTGCTCACCGGGCGCCATGGCTTTTTCTCCTGCTACGAAGCCTTCATCCACATCGTGGACTCCATGTTCAATCAGCACGCAAAATGGCTGAAAGTGACGCGCAACATTCCCTGGCGCCGCCCCGTCGCCTCACTGAACTATCTGCTTACCTCACACGTCTGGCGCCAAGACCACAATGGCTTCACCCATCAGGACCCCGGGTTCATCGACCACGTTGTGAATAAAAAAGCTGACATCGTCCGCGTGTACCTGCCTCCCGACGCCAACACGCTGCTCTCCGTAGCCGATCACTGCCTGCGCAGCAGAAACTACGTCAACGTAATCGTTGCCGGAAAGCAACCTGCGCTACAGTGGCTCGATATGGAATCCGCTATCGAACACTGCACGAACGGCATCGGCATTTGGCAGTGGGCTTCGACCGATCAGGGTGCTGAGCCGGATGTAGTAATGGCCTGTGCTGGAGATATTCCAACTCTCGAAACTCTTGCCGCCGTGGACTTGCTGCGCCAGCATTTCTCTGACATCAAAATCCGCGTGGTCAATATCGTTGACCTAATGACCATTGAGCCCTCCACAGAACATCCCCACGGCCTCTCCGACCGTGAGTTCGACTCCATCTTCACAACCGATAAGCCGGTCATCTTTGCCTACCACGGCTACCCGTGGCTGATTCACCGCCTTACGTATCGCCGCACGAACCACGACAATTTCCACGTTCGCGGGTACAAAGAAGAAGGGACCACGACAACGCCGTTCGATATGACGGTCCTAAACGATTTGGATCGCTTTCATCTCGCAGGCGATGTCGTGGATCGTGTTCCTCGCTTGCAGCGCATCGGCGCGCATTTCAAGCAGTTCTTGCGCAACAAGCTCGTCGAACACAAACAATATATCTGCGAACATGGTGACGACTTGCCGGAAATCCGCGATTGGAAATGGCCCCACTAGCCGATGAAAATCCTCGTGCTCAATTCGGGCTCTAGCAGCCAGAAAAGCGCATTGTATGAAATCTCCAGCGCCCTTCCAGCCGATCCGCCCGTACCCGTATGGCAAGGCCAAATCGAATGGGACGGCAATCAAGCCGAAATCCACGTCCAGAACTCAAGAGGCGCAAATCAGAAACGCCACCCCCTGAACGTAGAATCGCGTCGCCAGGCCATCGAGCAGTTGCTTAGCAGCTTGTGGACTGGAGATGCCAGCGTCGTTTCCGCTCCCTCTGAAATCGACATCGTAGGTCATCGCATCGTTCACGGTGGCAAGGACTTCGAACAAGCAACCGTCATCACAACGGAAGTGAAATCTGCAATCGCGCGCATGTCTGTTTTTGCGCCTCTCCATAATCGCGCGGAGCTGGAAGGAATCGAAATCATCGAGAAGCATTTTGGCAACGTCCCGCAGGTGGCGGTATTCGACACCGGCTTTCACAGCCGATTGCCGGAAGCTGCCGCTGTTTATCCCGGCCCATACGAATGGCTCGCACAAGGAATCCGTCGCTACGGTTTCCACGGAATCAACCATCAGTATTGCGCCGAGCGCGCGGCGCACCTTCTGGGCCGTGAACTCAACTCACTGAAACTTGTAACTTGTCATCTCGGCAATGGTTGCTCTCTCGCCGCGATTCGCGACGGCCGTAGCGTGGATACCACCATGGGATTTACTCCCCTGGACGGTTTGATGATGGGAACGCGATCCGGCTCCCTCGATCCGGGAATTCTTACGTACTTGATGCGCGCAGAACAATCCACCGGACAGCAGCTGGACGATTTGCTGAACAAAAAGTCGGGTCTGCTGGGAATTTCTGGAATCTCCGCCGACATGCGGCAGATTGTTGCAGCGATGAAGGATGGAAATCCGCGAGCAAAGCTGGCCTTTGATATTTTCGTTCACCACCTCCAAGCTGGTATTGGCGCCATGATCGCTGTCTTGGGCGGAATCGATGCTTTGGTCTTTACCGCGGGCATCGGTGAGAATTCGCCGCAACTGCGGCATGCGACTTGCGCCAACTTCGCATTCCTTGGTCTAAAACTCAACGCAACAAAGAATGCGCAGTCACCCGCGGACCAGGACATTTCTCTCTCTGATTCGGTCGTTCGTGTGCTCATCATCCGCGCGCAGGAAGATTGGGCCATTGCCCGCGATTGCTGGCGGCTAGCTTCAGCAAGCAGCCGAGGTCGCGCACGGGCGAATTAGTCGGGGCACCGTGAGACGCAAGGTTTGGAGGCGGCATCTATGACTAATGAGAGTGGTTATTTGTTCGATGTTGGGCAACAAGTGCCATGCGAACAAACGATGCACCGCCGCTTTGCTGGTCCTGGACTTTTCCTGGGCACATCGGCCTTCACTGCGGCGGGTTGGCAGGGCACTTTTTATCCACCGGGCATGAAAGCCGCCGATTATCTCAAATTCTACTCAAACCAATTTCAGACTGTCGAGGTGGACAGCACGTTCTATGGCACGCCGTCGCCTGCGACGGTGAAAGCTTGGTACGAGAAAACGCCGGCGGATTTCATCTTCGCGGCAAAGGCTCCGCAAGTGATTACACATGAGAAGGTGCTGGCGGACTGCGATGCAGAGTGGAAGGATTTTCTTAGTACGATGGAGATTCTGGCGAGAAGCTCGGGCCCTTGCTCTTGCAGTTCGGGCACTTCAGCACGAACGCGTTTAAGAGCGTGGAGGAATTCCTGACGCGTCTGAGGCCTTTTCTCAAGAAGCTTTCGAAGAGCCACCGCTTCGCCGTCGAGATTGGACACGCTACGAGAGCACAACGTCGCGGTCGCACTGATCGACCAATCATGGATGCCGCGACCGTGGGAGATGTCACGCAAGTTCGATCTCATTACCTCCGACTTTACCTATGTCCGCTGGCTTGGCGACCGCAAGGGAATCGAGGAAGTGACAAAGACATGGGGCAAAACGGTCGTTGATCGTCGGGAGGACCTCACGAATTGGGTTGAGCTATTCAGGCGGTTCATTTCCAGAAACTTAAAGGTCTTCGCCTACGCGAACAACCATTACGCGGGGCACAGCCCGGCCACAGTGAAACTAGCGTGGGACTTGTACGAAAAGCCATAACCTCCGACGATTTTTGAGGGAAAAGAGAGACACCGCCGACGCTACTCTCGCAAAACGGCTGAAGTCATTGCCGTCAAGGAATGCTTCCTTCGTTGAACCGATTGAGTGTGCGTTGGTCAGTCGTCTGACTCTTTTTGGGGGAACCAATTGGCTCTCCTTTCCGTATAAGCGATTATGGAAACGCTACTGGCGGACGTCCGCCATTCCTTTCGCATTCTGATCAAGAGTCCTGGCTTCACCATCGTCGCGGTCCTGGCCCTTGCGCTGGGCATCGGCGCGAACACGGCAATCTTTTCGGTGATTGACCGGGTATTGCTGGCCCCGCTGCCTTTCCCGGATTCGGAGAGGATCATGCGCGTCCAGCGTAAGTTCCCGAACGGCAATGGATCGTCGGTTTCCATTCCTAAATTCATGGCATGGCGAAAGAGTCGCAGATTTCAATCGATGGCAGCCTATGATTTCGGCAGCGTCAGCCTGAATCTGGGCACGAGCGACCGCCCTAATCCAATCAATGGAATGCACGTCACCGCGAACTTCTTCAGTGTCTTTGGTGTGACGCCTTTTCTGGGGCGGACATTTTCTCCAGAAGAGGACTTGCCAAACGCGGGCAAGTTCGCCGTACTGACGTTCAACGTGTGGAAGAACCGCCTCGGTGGGGACCACGACATTGTGGGTAAGACGATTACCCTCAGTGGAGAGCAGTATGTTGTGCTCGGGGTCATGCCTGAAGACTACCAATCTGATCCACCGACCGATCTCTACCTTCCCGGGCAATTCGATCCTAACAGCACGAATCAGGGACACATCTATTACGTGGCTGGGCGGCTTCGGCCCGACGCATCCATTGCGTCAGCGCAGGCCGAGCTGGCGGTGATCGCCGATCAATTCCGTGCAGCGCACGCGGACATCATGGACAAGACCGAAAGCGTGGATGTGGTTCCGCTGCGCGTGGCCATCGGCGGCGAAGTGCGTTTCGCGCTTCTCATTCTGGCGGGCGCAGTCGCTTTTGTGCTGCTGATTGCTTGCGGAAATGTTGCCAGTCTGTTACTGGCACGCGCGGCCGGACGGCAGAGAGACATCGCGATTCGCACGGCGGTAGGCGCGAGCCGCGGACGCATCATTCGGCAACTTCTGACAGAAAGCATGCTGCTGGGTCTGGCCGGTGGCGTGGCAGGACTGATTTTGGGCGGCATCGGCGTTCGCATGCTACTCGCGCTAAGCCCCGGGAACATTCCGCGCATCAACGCTCCGGAACATTCCCTGGGCGGGTTGATGCTCCTCGATTGGCGGATACTGGTGTTTCTGCTTGGCATATCGCTTGCCACCGGCTTGCTGTTCGGGCTCTTTCCCGCGCTGCGCGTCTCTCGCTTCGACGTGAATGCGGTGCTGAAGGAATCGAGCGGCCGTTCCGGCACGGGATTCAAGCACAGCCGTGTTCGGGGATTGCTGGTGATCAGTGAGATCGCGCTCGCGGTGGTATTGCTCGCTGGAGCTGCTCTGATGATTCGCACGTTCGCCGGTTTGCGCTCGGTCAAATCGGGAATCGATCCTTCCAATGTGCTCACTCTGAGGAGCGCGATTTCCGGAAGCCGTTACGGCAGCACAGCCCAAGTGGCAAACATGGTGCGGCAGGCAACGGAACGCATCCAAGCCTTGCCCGGTGTGCGCGTTGCGGGCTGCGCAGTCTCTTTGCCTATGGACCAGGTGGGCATCGACTTGCCATTCAGTATCGAGGGGCATGCACCGAAGAGCGGGGAAAAATGGGAGGGCGACGAGTACTGGCGGTTTGTTTCCCCCGGTTATTTCGAGGCGCTGCGCATTCCTCTTGTGCGTGGTCGCTATTTCACTCGCACCGATGCTGGAAACGCGGCCCATGTAGTGATCGTCAACGAAGCGTTCGCTCGGAAGTATTGGTCGGACCAGGATCCCGTCGGGCACCGTATGGAGATCGCCAAGGGACTCGGCGCCGACTTTGACGAACCGGTGCGTGAGGTTGTGGGCATTGTTGGCAGCGTGACGGAGAGTGGGCTGGCGGGTGGAATGGTACCCGTGATGTATGTTCCTCAAAGCCAGATTACGGACGGACTAACCAGACTTGGTGCCAGCCTGCTACCGTTGAGCTGGGTGATACGGACCAGCGGCGATCCGCTTTCCATGGCTTCCGCCATCCGACATGAATTCGAGAGTCTGGATCCCCAGTTGGCGCCCTCACACGTTGTCAACATGGTTCAAGTGATTGCCGAGGGCAACGCGCGGCAGAACTTCAACACGCTGCTGCTCACCGTATTTGCATCGATCGCATTGCTGCTGGCGGCAGTGGGAATCTACGGCCTGATGTCCTACGCGGTGGAGCAACGCATGCAGGAGATAGGAATCCGGATAGCGCTGGGAGCGGACCAGGGAAAAATCATGAGACTGGTCCTGGGGCAGGGTATGCGGCTGGCCATGGTTGGAACTACTCTCGGTTTAGCTGGAGCGTATGGCCTGACGCGGCTGCTGGCGAAATTCCTGTTTGGCGTGAAACCGAGCGACCCGCTGGCATTTTCAATTGTGGCAGCGACTCTTATTGTTGTTACTTTATTGGCTGCCTTCGTTCCTACCAGACGGGCAATGCACGTGGACCCGATTGTGGCCCTTCGGCAGGAATAAGCAGATTTATCGAATCGATGGGCAACAATCCCGAGGTCCCTCAGAAAATGCGCGGTCGAGTAGACGCTATCCGGTGCTGAGGCCGACGCTGGCGGCCTTCTTCGATCGATTGACCGCAGATGACACACTTCATGGATACCCGCCCGATTTCCTGTCGGTGAGCTGGCGCTCGGGATTGATCGAGGCTCAAAAAGATTGGGAGGCAGTCGAAAGAAACTGCCTCCCCTGTCACTTTGGTCCGGTTAATTGCAGGAGGCTGTGGCCACTTCGAGGAACGACGCGAGCTTCGCTGTCGTCTTGAACTGCGGGATGGGATCGAGGCCCTTGAAAGCGCTCGTGAACGCGTTGGACAAACTCCACACTGTTCGCGGAGCGAACTCCTCGACCTGCGGGTCGAAGTACTGATCGTGAACGCGCCGGGCCAAATGCTTCGGGGCGTCCAGCTTGCCCTCCACAAATGCGCGGTAGATGACCAGCTTCGCGGTTTCGTCCGGAAGGCGCGTTCCCTTCCACGCCTCGACTTGTTTCCTCATGGGCTCGAAGTTCCGCTGCATACGGTCCACTCCAACAGAGAGAATGTCGACGAGGCTCAGGTGCTTGGTGTGCTTCGCAAGCACGGGCGTGAAATCGCCATGAAACGCCATGTTGTCGCACACCAGCACCCGGTAACCGACCGTGAGGGCGAGGCGCATGGACTTATCATTGGAGTTTCGGACACCGACTGAGAATCGGCATCCGTCGAAAGTGGTCTCCAGGTCGAGCATGCCGAACATCTTCATGCCGTCGCTCGAAACAGCATATTCCTCCCGAACCACCGAGATTTGTCGGAAGCTCAGGGTTTCGACTAGCACCCCGACAATTTCGAAGTGCGAAAGGGGTTGATGGGTTGCGCTCCCCGCGGGCGTCGGGATCACCTTCAATTCTTCTCGGGTGATCTTCGAAGTACCGCAGTGAGCTAAGAGTTGAGACTGCTCCATGTGTGTTGTCTCCTTTTCATCGAATGGCTTAACTCCGAGATCCGCAAAGCGAGGCAATGCCTGGGACGCGGATTTCGGATTTCGTTTTGAATGTGAGCAGGCCCTATTTACTTGAAGCTTGGGGCAAGCATCGATCAGGAAAATTAGGCGCGGAGGGCTAACGCGCTGGTTTTCTGAGGTTAAGCGGGATGGGTGCCGTGATTTAACAGGCGCCCTTAAAGGGCTCTTCCCCGGGTCGAACCAGAGCCTCAGGCAAGAGGCTCACATAAAAAGGACTTCCTATTCTGATTCCGCGCTCAAGAGGGTCGCTTGCGCCCGCAATTCATCGGGGGGGATTTCCACCACCTCGCCATCACGCCCGATATAGATTGGCAGGCCCTGGCGGGCGTGTTCCACAATCACCTTCTCGATAGCA
>WNFK01012550.1_pt1 | contig 10030 bp, 10 predicted proteins | sample 5400281 | NCBI WGS metagenome assembly WNFK01 (sample SAMN13153350, study PRJNA577476) | soil metagenome | isolation source: 20 cm soil on Douglas fir-dominated hillslope | place: USA:California | collected 2013-09-17
CCGGTCCCCGACGAAAACCAAGACGTGCCCGTGCTTGTGCTTGTGCCTGTGCCCGGTTTGGTGCCCGGATTCGGGCACCGGCACCTGCACGGGCACGGGGACTGGTCCCGGCCACCAAAACGAGGACGAGCACGAGCACGGCTTGACCCGGCACCAGGGCGAGGACGGGCACCTGCACTCGCACGTGCTGGTGGACGTGCTCGTGACGGGCTCGTGTTTGGGGGACAGGGGAGCCTAGAGCCCGAGCTCCTGCCTGAACCACCGGATGGTCGGCACCAGGCCCTCTTGCAACGACACGCGCGGCTCCCAGCCGAGCAGCTCGCGCGCGCGGCGGATGTCGGGGCGGCGCTGCTTGGGGTCGTTCTCGGGCAGCGGCCGGATGGACCGCACGCGCCCGCCCTTCCCCACCGCCTGGCGGATGGTCTCGGCGAACTCGACCAGCGTCATCTCGTCGGGGTTGCCGAGGTTCACGGGCCGGGCGTCGCCCCGCTCGGCCAGCGCGATCAGCCCGGCGACCAGGTCGTCCACGTAGCAGAAGCTGCGCGTCTGGGTCCCGTCGCCGAAGACGGTGAAGTCCTGGCCGCGGAGCGCCTGGGTGACGAAGGCGGGCACCACGCGCCCGTCGTCGGCGCGCATGCGCGGACCGTAAGTGTTGAAGATGCGCGCGATGCGGATCGGCAGGCCGTGAACCCGGGCGTAGGCGCTGACCAGGGCCTCTCCGAACCGCTTGGCCTCGTCGTAGCAAGCGCGGGGGCCGATGGGGTTGACGTTGCCGAAGTAGTCCTCCCGCTGCGGGTGCACCAGCGGGTCGCCGTACACCTCCGAGGTGCTGGCGTGGATCAGCGTCGCGCCGCTGGCCCTGGCGAGCTGGAGCGCGTTCCGGGTCCCCGAAGAGCCCACCTCGAGCGTCTCCAGCGGCAGCCTGGCGTAATCCGCCGGCGAGGCCGGCGACGCCAGGTTGTACACGGCCTGCGCCCGGCCGAGCGCGGGCAGGGGCTCGCAGATGTCGTGCTGCACGAATAGGTAGCGGGGAAGCTTGCGCTCGGCGTTCTCGCGCCGCCCGGTGAGGAGATTGTCCACCGCCACGACCTCGTCCCCCCGCGCGAGCAGCCGGTCGACGAGGTGGCTCCCGATGAACCCAGCGCCACCCAGGACGATGGATCTCATCTACTTGACCCTGCCGTAGCGATCCTCGAGCCGGACCACGTCGTCCAGCTCCGGGGTGGAGGCCTCGAGGATGTCGCAGTCGGACTGCGCGATCATCCGGTGCCGGAGCAGCGGAGTGATGTGGAAGGAGTCGCCCGGCTTCAACAGTGTCGAAACCAGCGCCTCGCCTTCGCCGCCGGTCTGGAAGAGCATCTCGCCGGAGAGGAGGTGGACCGTCTCGTCCTTGCGCATGTGGTACTGCAGGCTCAAGGCGTGGCCCTTGTTGATGTGGAGGATCTTGCCCACATACCGGCCGGTGTGGGCCCAGATCAACTCGTATCCCCAGGGCTTCTCGACGCGAACGGGCTTGATGGTGGGCATGTCAGCGCGTCGGCATCACGACTGCGGCGGTGCGCAGCTCGCGCTCGACGTCCGTTCGGCACCGGGTTGCCGACTCTTTGTCGCGGAAGGATCCCACCCGGACACGGTACCAGGTCCCCTTGGCGCCGAGGGAGGCTTCGACAACGTACGGCTTGAGACCGGCGCCGCGCGCGCGGGCTTCGAGGCGCGCAGCATCGGCGCGCTCCTGCGAGGCGCCCAGCTGGACGGTGAAGTTGCCCAGATCGCGGGGAGGGGGCGCGAGCACCGCCATCACCGGGGGGGAAACCTGGGTGGGCCGCGCGGGCGCGGGGACGACGGTGGTCTGCCGCGGCGGGGAGGCGATCACCGAGGCGGCCCGCACCGGCTCGTCCTTCTCCACCGGCTCCGGGGCCTTCTCCAGCGGAGGAACGGCCGCGGGCTTCGCCGCCGGCTCCGGGCGCGCCGCGGGCTTGCGCGCCTGCGCGTCGAGCGCCGCCAGATCGCCGGCGATGGAGGGCGGTGGAGGCGCCGAGAGCTTCTTGCCGAGCAGCAATCCCACGGCGAAGACCCCGCCCAGCAGCAGCAGCGCGCAGACCCCGAGCGCGATCACCTGCCGGTCATCGAGGGAAAGCTCGATCCGCTCGCGGAGCCGCTCGACGTCGCGCACTGGCGCGGGTGTACCAGACAGGCCGGAGCCCCGCTACTCTTCTTCCGCCGGCGCTTCCATGCGGTCGGGAGCGGCGACGCCCAGTATCGCCAGCGCATTCGCCAGCGTCTGCTTCATCGCCCACACCAGGAAGAGGCGCGCGGTTGTCTTGCGCGGGTCATCGGAGATCACGCGCTCGGTCTTCTTGTACCGCGTGTAGTACGCGTGGAACTGCCCGATCGTCTCCTGCAGGTAGAAGACCAGCTTGTGCGGCTCGAGCGCCGCCGCGGCGTGGGCGATCAGCTCGGGGAACTCGAGCAGCCGCTTGATCAGCTCAAACTCCTCGGGCAGCTGCAGCGCCGCGATCGCCTCCGCGTCCCAGCGCGCCTCGATCCCCCGCTCCTCGCGCGCCTTGCGCAGGATGGCCGCGCAGCGCGCGTGGCCGTACTGGACGTAGAAGACCGGGTTGGTGTTGTCGCGCTTCTGCGCCAGCCCGAGGTCGAAGTCGAGCGCCATGTCGTTGCGGCGCAGGAGGAAGAAGACGCGGGTCGCGTCAGGGCCCGCCGCCTCCAGGAGCTCGCGCAGGGTGACGAAGTTCGCCGCGCGCTTGCTCATCCGGTAGGGCTGGCCGTCCTTCATGAGATTGACCAACTGGAAGAGGATGATCTCCAGCTCGCCGCCCATGGCCGCGACCACGGCCTTCATCCGCTGGACGTAGCCGCCGTGGTCCGCGCCCCAGACGTTGATCAGGCGGCGGTACCCGCGGGAGAGCTTGTCGAAGTGGTAGGCCACGTCCGCGGCGAAGTAGGTGGGCTCGCCGTTGGTCTTGAACAGCGGCCGGTCTCGGTCGTCGCCGAAGCGGCTCGTCTTCACCACCTTGAGCGGCGTGGCGACATACTCCTCCTCGTGGAGGTCTACGCCCTTGGGCGGCGGGAGCGTCTCCATCGCCGTCAGGCCCTTCTCGTCCAGGACGCGGACCGCGTCGCGCAGGCGGTCCTGGTCGTGCAGCGTCTTCTCGCTGAAGAAGGTGTCAAAGCGGATCCCAAACAGCGCGAGGTCCGGCTTGATCATGAGATCCAGGATGTAAGCGGTGGCAAACCGACGCAGCGGCTCGCGGATCTCTTCGAACGGACGCGAAGGATCTCCATCCGACTCCAGCCAGGCCCGGGCTATCTCTTTGACGTATTCGCCCTGGTAGTCCTCCGGATGCAGCGGGACGCGCGGCACGTCCGGACGCAGCTCGGTCGCGCGCGCCAGCACCGCGTGCGCGAGGCGCCACGCCTGGCCGCCCGCGTCGTTGATGTAGAACTCGCGGGACACGTCGTAGCCGGCCCAGTCCAGCAGGTTGGCCACGACGTCGCCGATCACCGCTCCCCGCCCGTGGCCGACGTGCATCGGCCCGGTGGGATTGGCGCTGACGAACTCCACCATCGTGCGCTTGCGCTGGCCGGCGTCGCTGCGGCCGAACCGGTCCCGCTGGTCCCAGACGACGCGGAGCGCCTTGTGCCACACGTCCTGGGCGAGGCGCAGGTTGAGGAACCCGGGCCCGGCGATCTCCGGCTTGCCCGCCAGGATGCCGCCGCGATCGTCGAGCCTGTCGACGATGGCTTGGGCCAGGGCGCGCGGGTTCGGCTTCTGGGCGCCGATGGCGGCGGCGTGCTGCTTGGCGAATACCATCGCCGCGTTGGAGGCGAAGTCGCCGTGCGACGCCTGCCTGGGCGCGTCGAGCTGGACGGGATAGTCGCCCGGCGGGAGGAGCCCGTCTTTCACGCACCGCTCGAGCGCGCCCCGCAACAGGCCTTCGACCTGCTCCCTCACCATGCGGGGCCCTGCGAGAAGTCCCGGTCGAAGATCGGCCGCAGCCGGTCCCAGCTGGCGTAGAGGTGCTCGATCATCACCTTGGTGTCGCCGATCACGGGCATGAAGTTGGTGTCGCCGGTCCAGCGCGGCACCACGTGCCAATGCAGGTGATCGGCGATCCCGGCTCCGGCCGCCCGGCCCTGGTTCATGCCGATGTTGTGCCCTTGCGCGCCGTAGGCCTCGCCGACCAGGCGGATGGCGACGCGCAGCATCTCCGCCAGATCCTCGTGCTCCTCGCGCGGGAGCGATCCCAGGTCCGCGAGGTGCGTGCGCGGCACCACCATCAAGTGCCCGTTGTTGTAAGGGAACCGGTTGAGGATCGCGAACGTATGCGGCGTGCGCCCGAGGATCAGGTTCTCGCGGTCGTTCCGCTTCCGCGGCAACTCGCAGAAGATACAGCCCCGCTGCGGGTCGCCCTTCTCGATCAGCTCCATCCGCCAGGGCGCCCAGAGCTGCTCCATCACCTCACCAGGCTCGGGGCCAGAAACATCACGCCGCCTTCGCCGCCGGCGGCGGAGCGCACGCCCTCGGTCGCACCCTGGAAGGCCCCCTGGAACGCGCCGCGCAGCAGATCCCGCAGTGAGATCTCGTGCTCGCGCGACGGGTACTGGATCCTGGGTTCCCCGCTCTGTCCGGAGAGGGACCACGCGGCGACGACGGCGTCGTCGAATCCACCCAATTCGTCCACCAGCTTCAGCTCCTTGGCGCGCTTGCCGGTGTAGATGCGCCCCTCGGCGATCTCCCGCACGCGCGCTTCGGGCAGGCCACGCCCCTGGGCGACGGCGTCGATGAACTGGCCGTAGACGTCGTCGGAGATGCCCTGGATCTCCTCACGGTCGGTGTCGCGCAGCGGCCGGAACGGGGAGAGCGTGTCCTTGTACTTCCCAGCCTTCAGCGTGGTTTCCTCGATCTTCGCCCACTCCAACAGGCCCCGGACGTTGAAGTGCATGAAGATGACGCCGATGGAGCCGGTCAGCGTGCCGGGCTCGGCGAAGATCCGGTCGGCCGGAGCGGAGATGTAGTAGCCGCCCGAAGCGGCGAGCGCGCCCATCGAGACCACCACCTTCTTCTTGGTCTTGATGCGCTTGACGGCGTCGTGGATCTCCTGGGACGGCGCAACCGATCCGCCGGGCGAGTCGACCCGGATCACGATCGCCTTCACGTCCTCGTCGCGCTCGTACTTCTTGAGCAGCTTCACGACCTTGTCGGAGTCGACGCCGGTCTGCGACTCGCCGATGGCGCCCTTGACCTCGACGATGCCCACGCGCGGGCCGACGCTGGTCTCGGTCTCCAAGCTGGCGCTCGCGGCCGTGCCCTTCACCGCGGAGTAGGCGAGCAGCATGAACCCGAACAGGACCAGGAACAGACCGCCGAAGATGACGCCGAGCACGATCGCCGCGCGCTTGTCCAACGTGAATGCTCCTTCTCGAACAGAGGCCGCTTGCTACCACTCGGACCGTGTAGGTACAAGCGCTTCCCGTGCCCTTCCGGCGCATGCTGACAACCCTGGTCGAGCTCGCGCCGGGAGCGCGGGGCGCCATCTTCTGCGATCACGAGGGCGAATCGGTGGAGCTGGTGCTCCGCGACCCGCAGCTCTCCGAATTCGACCTCAAGATCTTCGGGGCGCAGCTCGCGGCGGTGTGGATGGACCTTTCCACCACGGCCAGGGAGCGCGGGATGGGGACGTTGGCCGAGATCCGGGTGGTCTGCGCCCGGGGAACCGTCCTCTGCCGCTCGCTGCCGGACGGCTACTACGTGGCGCTGCTGGTCGGAAGTGGATCCCCGAGCGCTTTCGCTGCCTTCGCGCTCCGGAGGGCCGCCGCCGAGATCGCGTCCGCCATCTAGCCGCGCCGAAGGCGCGGAAGGGCGGCTACGTTTTTTCGCTTGAATACTAGAGACACCCCTCAAGGACTCGACGGCAGCTTCGCCGCGGCGGCGGTGGAGCGGAGCGCGAACCGGACCAGCGCGCGCAGGTCTGGGCGATCGGGATCGAGCTCGAGGCCGCCCTTCTGCCCTGGTCCCGTCACCACGCCGCCCCAGCGGGACGGCTCGTCCACCGGGAGTCCATCGAGGTCGAGGAGCAGGGGTTCCTTGGAATCCAGATCGTCGGCCTGCTTGAGGAAAGCGAGCGCCGCCTTCTGCGCGCCCGGGCCGTTCACGGCCAGCACGGCGACCCCCGTGAAGTTGAGCGCCGCGATGCGCTTGTCGAACAGGGGACGGACCGGCGTCGCGGCGACCAGGACCGCCACCCGGGGCTTCGGCACGTCCCGGGGGCGCCAGAGCCAGCCGGGCAGCTCGCCGGCTTTGACCAGCGCCGGCCGGGAGATCGCGTCGCGCGGAAGATTGGGGCGCGGGCTCCGCGTCAGCCGGATCGCGGTCCCGCGGCCCAGGCGGAGCTGCCAGACGTCGGTGTTGTCGTCGGAGAGGCGCCAGCCGAACCAGAGGCGCTCACCGGGACGATCCCAGATCAGGCCCTCGGCGACCGCTCCCGCCGGAGGCGCCGCCAGTGGCTGGGAACGCAGCGAGGACAGATCCAGCAGCGAGAAGACGTCGAGGCCGTTCGATTCCAGCGCGACGGCGAGGCGATGGCCGTCGTCGCTGACCGCGAACGCGTCGATGGGAGCGCTGGCGACGTAGACGGTCTTGCGCACCCGATCCCGGACGTTGATGGCGTCAACGCCGAGCAGGTCGCGGCCCGCGTCGGTCAAGACGTACAGCGTCCGTCCATCGGGGGAGAACCGCGGTTGCCGGAAGCGCGCCGGCTTCTCCACGGGCGTCAGGAGCTCCGCGCGCGCGGATTGCAGATCGACCAGTACGACGGCCTCCGATCCCGACCGGCGCACCAGGCCGACGATGGCGCGGTTGTCCGGCGAGATCGGTCCGAGCGAGATGAGGTTGGAGAGCGCGTCCTCCAGGGTCAGCGACCCCTGCTGGGGGACGGGGCCGGTCGTCCGCTGGGTCCCCGCCGCCGGAGGAGGCGGAACGATCTCGGAGGATTTCTTCAGGTCGAGCGCAAACCCGCGCAGCGAGATCCGGGTCGCGTCCCGGACGGCATAGATCAGCTTCTTGCCGTCGCGGGTGACGCCGCCGGGAAACTGATCTCCCTCGGTGGGATCGACCTCGAGGGGCGGCGTCCCGTCCTCGTCGACCAGGAGCAGCCGCTTGCGGCCCTCGCGCAGGGCGACGACGAAGAGTTGCCTCGTCTCCGACGGGAGGTAGCGCACCTCGAGGACGCCGCCCGGCTCGTCGGTGAGCTGCAGCGGATATCCTCCCTCGACGGCCGTCGACGCGGCCTGCGGCGCGCCGAACAACGTGGTGAGGAAGGCCACCCGGGTCCCGTCCGGCGAGGGGGCGGGCGCCCAGGTGGCCGCCATCGAGTCGAGGTGTCGCAGCCGCGCTTCAGGACTTTCGACCGGGGCGGCGATGAGAAGCGCGAGCGCGATCATTTGAATTCCTGCCTCCCCTGGGCGTTCTACTCTGGAGCGTGGCCGAACGCGACCGCCGCGCGTCGCTGATCGTGCGCGCTTGACGCGGTGGGCGTCGGCCCGCAAAAGGAGTGCGCATGCACCGACTCTCCTACGCACTGCTGCTGGCGGCGGGGTGCATCCACAACTCCCCCCGTCCCCCCGACGATGGCCTTGCCCGCGCCATCAGCCAGCAGGAGCGCTGGGCGCAGGACGCCGTGGCGGGGCGGGCCAACCGCGCCCAGCTGGACGCGATCCGCTCCAGCGACTACCCGGCGGTGGGGCGCGGCCGCAGCGAGCTCAAGCGCCTGATGCAGGCCATCGACCGCGGGACCTGGATCCGCAACACGACGGCCGAGCTGACCTCGGACGACCCCGACCCGCGGTTGCCGGCGTTGTTCGATCGGGCCGGACGGCTACGGTACGACGCGATCCAGGGCGCCGATGAGCTGGCATCGGTCTTGGGAGAGGCCAGGGGCGGCTTGAGCATCGGGGATCTCCGACCCGGCTTCGAGGCCCTCCGCAAAGCGCAGGCGAGCGAGGACCGGCTGGCGCGGCTGCCGCCGCGCGTCGGTGGGCTCCGGCTCCTGCCCGCGCCGCTCCCCGTCCCGCGTCCCTTCATCGCCGCCGCCGCGCGCCTGGTAGCCGCCACTCCCGAGCTGACGCGCGAGCTGGACCGGCTCCCGCCCGAGGACGCGGCGCAGATCCGCGCGCGCCTCGCCGATCTGGACCGCGGGCGCGAAGAGCAGAAGCACGCGGCGCCCGCGGCGGCGCCGGTCCTGCCGCCCGCCACCAGCGAGGAACCGCCGCCTCCAGGCGAAGGCGTCGAGGCGGAGGCTCCGTCGCCGACGCTCAAGATTGCCAACGACGCCGCCGCGCTGCTGGCGAAGCGGGCACCGCGTTCGATCACGCTGCGCGAGGATGGGCTGTTCGATCTGTCGTACGACGACGCGGACTATCTGGTCGATCCGAGCGGGAAGCTGATCCGCAAGGAGAACCCGCAGAAGTAGGACAGGTTCAGCGCTGGAAGTCGTAGACGCCGCCGAGGCGGAGGATCCTCGTCAGCTCGTCCAGCGCGGACATCGTCTCACGAGCGAGGAGCGGGTCGGAGAGGTCGGCGGCGGTCAGTCGATCGCGGTAGTGCCGTCGGACCCAGTCCTCCAGCTCGACGCCGAGCGGCTCGTCCCAGAAGACCCGCGCCTTCACCGCCCGGCGCTCCGCATCCTCCAGGACGATCCGCTGGCGCAGGCAGGCCGGACCGCCCCCGTTCTCCATCGATTGGCGCAGATCGAGATGGTGGACGCTCTTCACCGGCCCGCCGGACTGCACGACGCGCTGGAGGAACGCGCGCGCCCGCGGATCCTCCCGGGCCTCCTCAGGCGCGACGATGGTCATGCTGCCGTCCGGCAGCGTGAGCAGCTGCGAGTTGAAGGGATAGGCGCCGACCGCGGACGACACCGGCAGCTCCGCGTCGGTCGCCATCCAGGTGGAGAGCCCCTCGCCGAGCAGCACGCGCAGATCGTCCAGGAGCGCCGCCGGCTCCACGAAGGCGATCTCGTGCAGCAGGAGCGCGTTGCCGTTGCCCACCGCCAGCACGTCGGTGTGGAACGCCCCGGCGTCGATCCCCTTGGGATGCTGCTGCGGAAAGAGCGCCCGCGCCGGGTTCAGCTGGCCGAGGCGGGCCAGCGCGTGCGACGCCTCCCGGGTCTGCCGCGCCGGATAGCGGGATGGCTCGCCGGCCGGCGACGGTCCCCCGAAGGCGCACCGGCCCCAGGCGAACAGGTGCACGGCCGGGCGCCCCTCCAGGAAAAGGCGCGTGTGATTCGCCGCTCCCTCGTCCGCGAACTGGGCTCCTCCGGGGAGCGGCTCGTGCACCTCGAATCTCTTCGCGTCCGAGAAGATGGTCCGGAGCACGCGGGTGGTGGTCTCGGCCTCGAGCGAGCGATGGAACATCGCGTTCAGGTTGGCCGGGATCAAGTGTACCCGCTGATCCTGCGCGTCCGCGGAAGGAATGCAGGTGGCGGCGTTCGCCGTCCACATCGCTGCCGCGCTGGAGCTGATCCGCAGGATCTGGTCCTTCAGCTCCAGATCGCGCGAGGCCTGCGCGAGCACCTCCTCGTCTGCGCCGCGGAAGCCGAGCCGGCGTAGCGTGCGCAGCGAGGGCCGCTCGTGCGGTGGCAGCACCGCCTGGCCGACTCCCAGCGAGGCGACGAAGCGGATCTTGGCGAGTCCTTGCAGCGCGGCCGCGCGCGGGCTGGCGGGCTGGTCCCCGTGCGCGATCGAGGCGACGTTTCCGTGCGAGAGTCCCGCGTAGTTGTGCGTGGGACCGACCAGCCCGTCGAAGTTGTATTCGCGCGCAGGCACCGCGCGGGCCTACCGCGCTCCGTAGAAGCGGAACACCAGCTGCGCGACGCAGGCCGGCTTCCGTTCCCCCTCCACCTCGATGGTGGCGTCGATCATCCCTTCCACCCCGTTGGGGATCTCCGACGCCTCTCCCAGCTTCACATTGAGCCGGTAGCGCTGGCCCTCCTTCAACGGGGCGGGAAAGCGGACC
>WNFK01248760.1_pt1 | contig 10030 bp, 8 predicted proteins | sample 5400281 | NCBI WGS metagenome assembly WNFK01 (sample SAMN13153350, study PRJNA577476) | soil metagenome | isolation source: 20 cm soil on Douglas fir-dominated hillslope | place: USA:California | collected 2013-09-17
TGCGATCAGTTCAGCCGGTTCTTGTGCAAGATACCGGCCTTCATGATCACGGAGAGATGTTTGCCCTGATCGCCAAGCAGCGCAAGGTCTTTCAGCGGATTGCCGTCGACGACGATGGCGTCGGAAAAAGCGCCGGCTTGCAATGTCCCCACCTTGCCGGGCACGCGCAGGACCTCGGCGCCGATCATGGTCGCCGAGCGGATAATCTCGATCGGCGAGACGACCTCCTGGCGGATGGTGAAGCGAACATTGACCTCGCTGTGGATGGCGTGGACGTGGCAGTCGATCAGTCCCGGCATCAACGTGCGCCTGCCGCAGTCGATGACATCAGCCTCGGACGCCTTGATCGGCGTCTCGCTGAGTTGCTTGACCGTATCGCCCTCGACCAGCAGCTGATATCCGCCACGCAGTTCGCCGAACGAAGGTTCGAGCAATTCGAAATTCCTGAACAGGATTTGTTGGGACATCGGCGGCTTCACTGCAGCCGGTTCTTGTGAAAGCGCCCACCCTTCATGATGACCGAAAGGTGTTGGCCTTGCTCCTGAAACAGCTTCAGGTTCTTGAGCGGGTTGCCGTCGACGACGAGCAGATCGGCAAAGGCGCCCGGCTTCAGGCAGCCAATCTTGCCCTCCATGCGGACGACCTGGGCGCCGATCGTGGTGGCCGAACGGATGATGTCGGCCGGCGACAGCACCTGCGCGCGGAGCGTGAACTCCTCCGACTGCGCCACCTGCAACTGGCCGAGCAGATCGGTGCCGTAGGCGACCGGAATGCCGTGACGCTTGCAGATTTCGAGCGACTTCAAGGCGCCCTCGATGACGAGGTCGTTCTTGGCCAGCATGTCCGAACTCATGCCGTAGTCGGCGGCATGCTTTTTCATCTCGAAATAGGTGACGAGATTGGCGACCAGGAACATGCCCTTCTCGGCCATCAGCTTTGCGGACCCATCGTCGATGAGATTGCCGTGCTCGATGGTACGTACGCCGGCGTTGGCCGCGCGCGTGATGGCTTGTGGCGTATAGGCGTGAGCGCAGACATAGCGGCCAAAGGCGTGCGCCTCCTCGACGGCGGCCTCCACCTCATCCACCGAGAACTGCAGGCTATCGAGCGGATCGTAGGGTGAGGCGACGCCGCCGGACATCATGATCTTGACCTGGTCGCAGCCCTGGCGCATTTCCTCGCGCACCGCGCGGCGGACTTCGGAAACGCCATCCGCGATGCCCATGGAGAACGCCAAGGCGTTGCAGCATTGACAGCGTGCGCCAAGGTCGGTGCGACGGCGGCCGTCGCTATGGCCGCCGGTGGGGCCGATCGCGCGTCCGGCGATGAACAGCCGCGGCCCCGGCAACAGCCATTTGTCGGTCGCTTCCTTCAGGCCCCAATCGGCGCCGCCGGTGTCCCGCACGGTGGTGAAGCCGCGGTCGAGCATCTTGCGCATCAGCTCGGCGGCGCGCGCGGTCATCAGCGTCAACGGCACGCTTTCCATGTTGCGGATCATGACCTCGGACAGCACCACATGCACATGGCTGTCGATCAGGCCGGGCATCAACGTGCGCCCGCCGCAGTCGATGACGCTGGCCTCTGCAAGCTTGATCGGCTTGGCAGAGACTTCCCTGATGGTGTCGCCTTCGACGACCAGTTCGTGGCCGCCGAGCAATTCCCCGGCCTCCGGATCGAGCATTTCGAAATTCTTGAAGTGGTAGACATCCATCGCAGGTCCCCGATCGCTTGCGCCTGGATTGAATGTCCTACGCCGATTTGCCGCCGTCAATCAGCAAGCGGTGTGCCAACTACGAGCGCGCTTTGCCGCGGGGCTACTCTGGTTTCCGGCGCTGCCCGCTATCCCCCGAGAGCGACCGAAGCGCAGCAAAAACGAGGCACTACTCGATCACCTCGTCGGCCCGGGCTAGAAGCGTGGGCGAGATATCGAGTCCAAGCGCTTTCGCAGTCTTGAGGTTGATGATCAACTCAAGTTTGTTCGGAAACTCAACGGGCAGATCGGACGGCTTGGCGCCTTTGAGGATTTTGACGACATAGATGGCCGCGCGACGAAAGTTCTCAGCGTAGTTGACGCCGTAACTAATGAGACCGCCAGCATCGACGTGGTCACGAAAGCCGTACACAGCGGGTAACCGCGCCGCCGCGGCGAGCTCCGCGACCCGCCGCCTCTCCTGGAAGAGCATGGCGTCTCCAAGTATGACGATCGCCTGAACATGCTCGTTCGACAACAGTTTAAATGCCGTATCGAGATCACTCGGTTCTCGCACCTCGGCGGAAACTAACTTGACGCCCAGCCGTTTGCTTGCACTTTCGACTTCTCGTCGAGCTATGTCGCTGCTGGCGACGTTTACGATGAGGCCCAACCTCACCAAAACCGGGACCAACTGCGCTGCAAGTTCGATTTGCTTTCCGATAAGATCATCGATGCGGGACATCAAGCCGGTGACGTTTCCCCCTGGTCGGGACATGCTCGAAATCAAGCCGAGATCAATTGGGTCGGCGAGAATTGGGCACACAATTGGGATCGTTTGGGTCAATCTTCTCGCTGCGACGGCAGCAGGCGTGACGGCTGCGACGATCACTCTTGGTGTAAGTTGAATCAACTCCTCAGCGAGCGATGGCAGCAGTTCCAAGTGCCCATCAGCAAAGCGGTATGCAACGTCGATATTGCCACCTTCGACGTAACCGAGTTCTCGCATCCCTTCCATGAAGGAAGTGGGGAATTCTTTTCGCGTCACTCCCGCTAAAACAGCGAGGAGCGGACGTTTTGTCGAAACCTCGGCGCGTGCTGGCTGGGGCAGAACTGCTTGCGTCGCGATCGCGCCGCCAATGAGCGTGATGAATTTCCTCCTCTGCATGGAGCCTCCGAGGCAATATCAAGCCGGTCGATGGCCATGCTACCACATCTGAGCGGTGGGGGATTGTGAACGGGCGAGCGGGCGGCTAGCTGATAACGCCGGTCGGGGATGTCCGAGTTGGGGTCTTTTTTCGGACTTGGGCGCGACGCTCAGGTTCGTTTCGAAATGTAATTGTTTGCAACGCGCGAGATTTCATCGCAGTCGACGTCCAAAATGCTGGTGTCCAAACGAACGACTGACCCGAAAAATAGGTTTGCCCAAGCAAAGAGCTTGGCACCCAGCCGGATCGACAGACTTCGCTTGAAGGCCGGGTCGATCGCAAGGTCAACGCCGGTCGCCTTCCTCGATCTATAAGCAATGTACGGCGACACCGATTGGATCACGCTCCATGGTATGACCGCAGGCGTCAATCGCGTGTCCTTGAAGCCCGTTGCATCTACCGAAACGACGACTTGGCCCCTCGCGGTCAGCAAGCGATATAAAAACGCAAGTGCTGCTCCCGCCAGCACCGCTGCGGCAACGTAGTTCGTCATGGCGACCCAGTTCTGGCGCATCAAATGCGCCGCAACAAACCAAAGCAACAGTGAAAGGCCGAGACAGAAGGCCACGCGACTGATCAAGCCAAGAACCGAGTAATGGGCATCAAGTTTTGGCCTGACCATCTCAATCACCCCGTGTGCTGTCTGCTCCGCGGAACAAGAGGATTACTCCAGGGAATTCGAACTTATCTCTCCGTTATTGGCGATTGCAAGTGGCCCTTGATCGTGCCGACTAGAGCCGGATGACTTTTCTTCGAATCGTCATCCCGCTCTATCTTTTTGTTGGAGCATGATCTCCGGGCAAACGCTTCGCGTTTGTCCCGAGGGAAAACCGGTGTCCACTTTTCCGAATCATGCTCTAGTGCTGACTATGAGAGATCGGTGAGTCGCTTGCAGCCCATGCTTCGAGACGCTCGCGTCGCTCGCTCCTCAGCATGAGGTTGCTGTGTTTCAACAAGTTAGACCTCATCCTGAGGAGGCCACCAACGGGTCGCGCGAATGCGCGCCCGATGACAGGCTCCGTGGCCGTCTCGAAGGATGGGCTGCAATACCGATTTGTGATTCCAGGTACTAGGGTGGAGCGGGCGACCCTTCATGTCATGTCTGTCCGCGATGTCGCCGAAGACGGCTATGATCGGGCTTTCGTTTCCAAAAGTCCCAGCCTGCGGCCGAGCCATTCGGTGGTCGGCGCCTGGATCAGGATCGTCATCAGGATGGCGATGAAGGTAACCGATGCGATCATCTGCGCGCCGGGCGCCTTCATGCCCAGCAGCAGGCCGGCCAGTGCCGCCGGAATGACGCCGGTCTCGCGCGTCCAGCACATGAACAGCATCTCGCCAAAGCTCCACCGCGCGCGCCGGTCCGGCCACGCGCACAGGAAAACCGTCGCCGGTCGCGCTACCAGCATCAGGACGGTGACGACGGCCACGCCGCCGAGCCAGTATTGGCCCATCAGGGCAAAATCGACCTGCGCGCCGAGCAGAATGAAAATGAACAGGCGCATGATGAAAGCCGTGGTCAGTACATATTCGTCGAGCTTTTGCGCTTCGCCAGCTTCCATCGCAAAACCAAACGATTCCTTGTTTCCGAGCACGATGCCGAACACGAAAACCGCCATGAAGCCGCTGGCCTCCATGCCATCGGCCGCGAAATAAGCGCCAATGACAGCGACCAGCGTGACGACCGGCGCATACTCGCTAAGAAAGGCCCATTTTTCATGGGCGATGAGGAACGCGGCGATGTATCCGAGCGCGACGCCGGCGACGATGCCGATGACGGATTGCTTGAGCAGATCGGACAGCGAGGCGGCAAACGAAAACTCGCCGCTTCCCGTCGCCACCGCCAGCACACCGAAGGTGACGATCGCACCCATGGCATCGTTGAACGCCGACTCGCTCATCACGGTTTGCGCCACGCGGTCGCGAATCCGGACCTGCCTGAAAATCGGCACCAGCGTCGCCGGATCGGTCGAGGCCAAAGTCGCGCCGAGCAGCAGCGCGACGATCAAGGGCACGCCGAGGATATAGTGGGCGGCAATGCCGGTAATGACAGCGGTGATGATGACACCGATGGTGGCGATCACGACAATCGTGATCCAGACCTGTTTCAAGACGCTGAAGCGCAGCGACGCGCCGCCATCGAAAAGAATGTAGCTGGCGCCGAACAGCAGGATGATCTGGTTCAGCGCCGAATCCGCCTTGATGTGGACAAGCCCCAGCGCCTGCGGGCCGATCGCTATCCCGACGATGAGAAACACCGCGACATCGGGAATCCTGATCTTCTGCGCCAGCAACCCGGCGACGGTGCCGACAGCCAGAATGAGCCCGCACGAAAGCAGCGTGTGTTTGGCTATTTCGATGGAGGCTGAGGTTTCCAGTTCGGTTTCTCTCTCAAGCGACGTCAATTTGCGGACGCGACGCTGCCCGACGCGCCGTGAAATGGCAAGGCCGCCGCCAACCGACAACCGGAATGACAACATGATTTCAGGCATCGGCGCCGCCGCGCAGGGCTACGCCGGCACTGACCCGTGCCTACCGCTCAGTTGTTGCCGGTCTCGGCAGCGGCGGCTTTCTGCGCGCGCAGCTTTTGGACGATCGGCTTGAGCAGTTGCGGCGACAGATAGATCGGGAATTGACTGAGCGCGAAATACAGCCATGTCGTTCCCGGCAATACGCCGTCCGTCGCGGCCACCATCAGTCCCATGTTGCGCTGGCAGACCATCAAACCGAGCGCGAGCGCGCGTTCCCTGCCAAGCCCGCGGAAAATCAGCATTGTAATGCCGAGCAGCGCGAAAAACACCGCGAAGGCAAACGCCGTCAATCCGATCGTCTTGGCAGGCTCGGCCCAAATGCTGCCGGCGACGCTGCCCATGACGGCGGCGACAAAGACGAACAGGATCAGGATATTGATCCCGTCGATCGGCCCCCTGTGCCGCTTGATGGCGGCTTCACCCACGCTCCAGCGGATCGCGCCCGCAACCAGCAGCGATCCCGCGAGCATTGCGGCCAGCTTCAATCCGAGTCCGAGCGGCGCGAGCGTCAGCGCGGCGCCGAAGAAAGCATAGGCGAACAGCGGCGCGGATATCGGAACCAGCGCCGTGCTGGTCACCAGCGTGATCAGCACCAGCGTTGAATCCAGACCCATCACCGCCGCGAGCGCGGGCGCCGCCATCATCGGCGAGGCCACCGCCTGCAGCATCAGCGCCAGAAACAGATCCGGTGAGCGCGCATCGAGGCCGATCGCGAGACAGCCTACACCCATGATCAACGGCACCCCGAGCGTGGTCCATGCCGTCGCCGCCAGCACAATGCCGGGCCGGCGCAGATGATCGCGCAGCGCCCCGATATCCACGCGCATGAAGGATATGCAGAGCAGCAGAAAAATCGCTTCAGTGACGAAAGGCTTCAGCAACTGGCCGATCGGCGGCACCGCGATGCCGATGAAGACCAGCGCGGCGATCGCCCGGGTGCCCTGACCGCCGAGCCACGCCAGAGCCTGGGCTGGAATGGCCAAGCTTCTTTGCAATGTCACGGGCATGTGGCTTTTTGAACGAAGCGCGTCGCCGTGACGGGGATTCGTCGGGGAAATCGAATAGCGTTGCGCGGCGCGAACATGCGGCAATCGCCGCGCAGCACAAAGTAACATCTCGTTACGCTATATTTCCGGCTGGACCTGACCCAGATGCGTGGCCTCATTGCGCCAGATGCGGATGGATGCGAGCTTGATGCGTTGAGACGAACAGGCCGCGAGATGCCTGGGCACAGAGCCGGGCTTGCTGCGGTTTATTTCCATGTTAGGCTGCCAAAAAATATCCAGACTTAGAAATATACAGACTTCGGGGCAGGCGATGCACAAGGTGAGCCGACGCGCGCACTTGCAAGGTTTATTGGGCATGGCGGCGTTGGCCGGTTTGCCACGTGCACTCCATGCCGAAGACCAGCCGATACCCCCAGAGGGGATTGGTCATCGGATTAAACACCTTTCCTACAGCGACATTGGCGGGCGCCCGGACAGCGTCCAGATCATGTCAAATCGCAAGCACCTCTACGTCGGCCACATGTTCGGCGATGGGGTGACCATTCTGGACGCCAGCGACCCGCGCCGTCTGAAGCCGGTGAGTTTTTTTACGGCTGGGCAGTACACGCGTACGCATCACTTGCAATCATCGGACGATCTGCTTCTCGTCGCCAACGGCGCCAATATCGTCGCCATGCAGTCCTATAGCGACCAGCGCGGCTATTTCGAAAACAGCCTCGCTGAAAGCATCACCAAGCGTAAGAATTTCCGCAGCGGCCTGTCGATCCACGACATCTCCAAACCCGACGAAATGAGAGAGATCGCGTTTCTGGAAATGCCGGGACTTGGCGTCAACCGCTTGTCCTGGATGGGCGGGCGTTATGCCTATGTTTCGGCGCACTTCGACGGCTTTACCGATCATTGCCTTTGTATCGTCGACCTGCAGGAAATCACCAAACCAGTCATCGTGTCGAAGTGGTGGCTGCCGGGCATGAACCGCGCGGCCGGGGAGGTATCGAACACGCCCAAGGGCAAGCGCTATGCGCTGCACCACATGATCGTCGCCGGCAAGCTTGGTTATGGCGCCTGGCGCGACGGCGGCTTCACCATCCACGATGTCACGGATGCCGCCCAGCCGAAATTATTGTCGCACATCAACTGGTCGCCGCCATTTCCCGGCGGCACGCACACGCCGTTGCCGCTGCCGGGGCGCAACCTCGCGGTGGTGGCGGATGAGGCGAACGCGGAGAAGTGCGCCAAAGGGTTGTTCCAGATCTTCGTGGTCGATGTGCGGGTACCGGAAAATCCCGTGACGATCTCAACCATGCCGGTGCCGCACGATCGTGACTATTGCGCCGCGCCCGGCACCTTCGGTCCGCATAATCTGCATGAGAACCGACCTGGTTCCTTCCAGAGCGAGGAAACCATTTTCGCCACCTACAATGCCGGCGGCGTCCGCGTGTTCGACCTCAAGGATCAGTTTGCGCCGAAGGAGCTGGCGTTTTGGCTGCCGCCGGCGCCAGCCAAGCTGATAGATCCGAGGCCCAACGTCGCGCTCGCCGCCAAAACGGCCGATGTCTATGTGACGCGGGATGGAGTGATCTATACCAGCGACTGGAACGCTGGGCTGCACGTGCTCGAATATGAAGGCTAAGCGACCAATATGCCACCTCGCACCGGGGGCGCGAGTCCGAAGTCCGATCATGATGATAGCGCGTGCTCACCTTCTGTCGTCGTGAACCGCCAGAGAGCAAGGACACCGACAACCACAGCAGGGATGAAACCGGCGAAAACCCAAAATCCCGCCGCCCGGGCAGCTTCGACGGAAATGCCATCGGCGAGACCGGACATGTTCGCGGCGATCCCCGTTGCCGCAGCGCCCCGCTCGTTCTCATCGGAAAGATGCACGATGCGGCGCACGATCGAGGGCCAGGAGAGACCAAATCCAACGCCTTCCAACAGCCCGCAAACCACCATGCCGGCCAGCGATCCGATTGGCACCGTTACGATGAATCCGGCGATCCCGACGACGACCAGTCCCACACCGGTGCGGATCAACATCCTTGCCGCCGAGATCGGGGCGCTTGAGACCATCATGGTAGCCGCGCTCCATGCCAGCGCCTCTCCCGCCAGGATATATCCTGATATCAAGGGGTCGATGCCGAACATGGTTTTCAGGATCAACGGTCCGTAGGCCCAGAAGCCAGTCTTCGCCATCGACAACGCGAAAATCATCAAGAGTCCGGCACTGATGGGATGACGCAGGTCGAGCGTCTGTACCGGAAGCATCCGAAATTGGGACCGCCGATCCAGTCTTGCCGCGACGTAGAGCAGCCCGACACCCGTCAGGCATTCGACAACCGACAGCGCGACGCTTTGGGCGACGCCTGCCGAGGCGATCAACAGTGTCGCCGCCGAGAGCATCAGCAAAGGCGATATCGGCCACTTCTGCTCGGTTTTCTCGCTGGCCGGCTGTGCCGGGAGCAACGCCAGCGCCAGCGCCGCCAGAACGCCAGCCTGTATGGCGAAGAACCAGAATGCCCCACGCCAGAATCCGAAGTCTGCGAACACGCCTCCGATCAAGGGTCCCAGAAGTGAGCCCGCTCCCCAGATCGCCGCCACGATGCCGAACAGACGGCCCCAGAGCTCTTCGGCAAATGACTGCTGGATCGCCACGTAGCTCAGCGCGACCATCATGCCGCCGCCAATTCCTTGCAGAAGTCTTGCGACCAGCAGGGTCGCCATGTCCGGGGCAGTCGCGGCGACCACACAGCCAACGCCATACAGCAGGGCGGCGATGACCTGGACGCGTTTCACGCCGACGCGCCGGCAAAGCAGTGCCGTTGCAGCCCCAGCAACGATCGCGCCGATCTGGTAGAGCAAGATCGTCCAGCTGACATAGGCGATACCGCCGATCTCATCGACGATTGCCGGCGTGACGGTGGCCGTGACCAGCGTATCGGCGGCGTGCAGCCACACGCCCAGGCAGAGCAATACGAAACGGCCAAGCAGGCCCGAAATCCATAAGCCTTTCCAGGCCCCGCCCAGTTCCAACGTCGCCATGCCGATCCCCTGTTTGCGTGAAACGATATTCAACGCTACAACCTCAACATCGGTTGAGGTAAAGGGCCTAGCCGGATGACGAAGGAACTGACGGTCGGAGAGGTAGCCGCTCGCAGCGGTGTTTCGGTGTCGGCGCTGCATTTTTACGAACGGAAGGGGCTTATCAGAAGCCACCGAACGGGCGGCAACCAGCGCCGATATGACCGCGACGTGCTGCGGCGCGTGTCCCTGATACAGTTCGCTCAGGAACTCGGCATCTCCCTTGCCGAGGTTGGTTCGTCCCTGAGCGGTCTGCCGGAAGGGCGCGTCCCGTCGCGCAAGGATTGGGAACGCATCTCGCGAAAATGGGCGGTCGACCTCGATCGCCGGATCGCCGCTTTGCAAGGGCTGCGCGATAAACTCGCGGGTTGCATCGGCTGTGGCTGCCTGTCGATTGATCGCTGTGCGATATTCAATGCAGGCGATCATCTCGCCGCCAAGGGCGCGGGACCCGTTTTGCTTCGCAGCGCAAACGCAGACATTACTTCGTCGGCCAATTTCCGGCACACCACGTCG
>WNFK01012882.1_pt1 | contig 10023 bp, 9 predicted proteins | sample 5400281 | NCBI WGS metagenome assembly WNFK01 (sample SAMN13153350, study PRJNA577476) | soil metagenome | isolation source: 20 cm soil on Douglas fir-dominated hillslope | place: USA:California | collected 2013-09-17
AGCCGATCAGATACGTGCCGAAGGAGGACATGTTTTTCTCGTCCGCTGAGGTCGGCGACCATGGGGGCAAGACGGGGACCAGCGCGAACGCCGTAAACGGTGAACCGTGAACGCTGCTGACGGTTCACGGTTCACCGTTCACGGTTCACGAATCACCCTGCCTTCTAGTCCCGCCGAGCCGTCCCGTCGTCACCGTGTCCGCTGCCGCGCCGCGCGGCTTCGGCACCAGCACCGCGGTGCCTCGCACGCGGCCGAAGATGCGAGCTTCGCGGCAGGTCGGCGTCCAGATGTCCAGCTTGTTCCCCTTGATCACGCCGCCGGTGTCGTCGATGAGGAAGCGGCCATAGTAGCTCTTGCCGACGTACACCTCGAGATAGCGGCCCAGCGGGAACACCTTCGGGTCGGATGCGATGATCCCTTCGCGCACGTAGTGGTCTCGCCGCGTCAGTCCCTTGAGACAGTACGCCGTGAGCTCCACCGGCACCGGGAAGCCCACGCTCAGCGGCGTGTCGCGGTTGACGTGCCAATCGCGCGAGGCGCCGAGCACCAGCGCGCCGTCGAGGCGGATGGGGGCATAGACGACGACCGGAAGGAACTCGAGCGGCATCTGCGGCTGGAGCCCGTCGCGCACGCGTAGCGCGCCGGCCGCGAGCGCCGCACTGAGCACCAGTACGAACATCGCCGAGGCGTATCGGCCGAGCCGCCGGCGGGGCAGCTTGGGCGGCCGGCCGCTGCCGACGAACGGCGCCAGCTCGGGTACCGGCGGGTACGCCGGCGCGACCAGCGGCATCCCCTCGGTGGGGGTCGGCGATTGCGACGGCGGCGCCACGGTCACGCGAGCACCTCCAGCACCAGGGAATCGCCGACTTCGATCGCCCAGTCGCGCTCCACGCCGGCCATGGCGCCAACGCGCGCGGGCAATGCGTAGGCGACCGCTCCGGCTCGTGCCTTCTTGTCGTGCCGCGTCGCATCGAGCACCGACTGCGCGCTGAGCGAGGAAGGTCGCGCGGAGGGCAGCGCCGCTCCCCCCACCACTCGCTCGATCTCTCGGGCTGTACCGCGCGCGGCGACGCCGATGCGCTCGGCGAGCCTCGCCTCGAGCACCATGCCGATGGCCACCGCTTCGCCGTGAAGCAGCACGTAGCCGCTCGCCTGCTCGATCGCGTGGCCGAGCGTGTGGCCGAAGTTGAGGGTCTTGCGTCGTCCCGTCTCGCGCGGATCGGCGCGAACTACCTCGGCCTTGATCTCCACGCTGCGCGCCACGAGCTCCAGCATGGGCGATGCGTCGCCGTCGAGCAGGGCGGGCAGGAGCGTCTCGACGCGGGCGAAGTACGCCGCATCGGCGACGACACCGTGCTTGATGGCTTCGGCGAGGCCGGCGCGGCGGTGGGCCATCGGCAGCGTGCGCAGCGTCTCGACGTCGATCAACACCGCGGCGGGCGGATGGAACGCCCCGACGAGGTTCTTTCCCGCCGCGGTGTCCACTCCGGTCTTTCCGCCGACGGAGGCGTCGATCATGGCGAGCAGCGAGGTGGGGCACTGCACCACCGGCACGCCGCGCATGTACGTCGCGGCAACGAAGCCGGCGAGGTCGCCGACGACGCCGCCGCCGAGTGCGACGACGGTGGTGTCGCGGCCGCATCCGGCGGCGAGCAGATCGTCGGTGAGCCGGCTCCACGTGTCGCGCGTCTTGTGCGCTTCGCCAGCCCGCATGCGGTGCACGGTCGCCCGCCCGTGGCGCCCCAGCTCGGCGACGAGGGGCGCCGCGTAGTGCGGTGCGACCTCGTCGTCGCTCACGACAGCATAATGATGCGCGGGCGCGGCATCGACGATGAGTGCGGCGAACTCATGCCGCAGCCCTGCACCGATGGTGACGCGATAGTCACCGGCATCGACCACGCGGGTGGGCCCACTCGCCATCGTTGCGCTCATTCTACCAGGTGACTTCGCCGGCGCCGGAGCGCCGATTGGCGACCCGCGCGAGGGTGAAGAGCAGGTCGGAGAGGCGATTCAGGTAGATGACCGCGAGCGCCGGCAGGTCGACGTCATGCTGGAGGCGCACGACGTGTCGCTCCGCTCGCCGGCAGACGGTACGCGCCACGTGCAGCGCCGCCGCTTTCGGGCTACCCCCGGGAATGATGAAGGCGGTGAGCGGTTCGAGCTCCGCCTCGCCTTCGTCGATCGCGCGCTCGAGCTCCGAGATCCGGGCCTCGTCGATCCGCGCCTTCTGGAGATGCAGCGCCATCTTGTCGCGGTCTGGGGTGGCGAGCAGCGCGCCGATGGCGAAGAGGTCGCGCTGGATGGGAACCAGTACCTCGTCGATGCGCGGCATCGTCTCGACTGAACGTGCTACCCCAATGACGGCGTTCAGCTCATCGACGTCACCATATGCCTCGACGCGGATGTCGTCCTTCGGGACGCGTCCGCCGCCGAAGAGTCCGGTAGTGCCTTTGTCGCCGGTCTTTGTATAGATCTTCATTTCGAAGAATATAGGGCTGCTGGGGCGGGCGGCGCCTGCTTCGCTGGCGCCTCATGGGGCGGGCCGCGTGAAACGCGCCCTATATTTCGCCGCCATGAACCATCCCCCAAAGGACATCACCATCATCGGCGGCGGCCCGGCCGGGCTCTTCGCGCTCTTCTACGCCGGCATGCGAGGCGCCTCGGCCCAGATCGTCGACGCGCTACCCGAGCTCGGCGGCCAGCTGACCGCGCTCTACCCGGAGAAGTTCATCTTCGACGTCGCCGGTTATCCAAAGGTGCTGGCGAAGGACCTCGTGAAGTCGCTCGCCGAGCAGGCGGCCCAATTCCACGAGCCGGCGCACCTCGCGCAGGCAGTCACCGGGCTCGAGGAGCGCGACGGCCACTTCGTGCTGCACACGGCGAAGGGGGAGTATCCCACGAAGTCCATCATCATCGCGGCCGGCATCGGCGCGTTCTCGCCGCGGCGGCTGCCGCAGGCGTGCGCCGAGCCCTGGTATGGGCGCGGCATCTTCGACGTCGTCACCGATCCGCAGGACTACAAGGGCCAGCGCGTCGTGATCGTCGGCGGGGGCGACTCGGCGTTCGACTGGGCGACGCAGCTTCGCGGTGTGGCCACTCACGTCTCGCTCGTCCACCGCAGCGACAGGTTCCGCGCCCATGGCGCCACCGTGACGCAATTCGAGGATGACGTGAAGGCCGGGCGCGCCTCGCTCTTCACCTTCCACGAGCTCGCCGACGTGCTGTGCAAGCTCGAGGGGGAGCGGTTCACGCACCTCGTCCTCAAGCAGGTGAAGACGAAGGAGACGACGGAGATCGAGGCCGAGGTCGTGCTGCCGATGCTCGGCTTCGTGAGCGACATCGGACCGATCGCCGAGTGGGGGCTGACGCTCCAGAAGGACGAGATCGTCGTCAACCAGCTGATGGAGACGGGACGTCCCGGCATCTGGGCCGCCGGCGACGTCACGACGTATCCCGGCAAGCTGAAGCTCATCGCCTGCGGTTTCGGCGAGGCCGCCACCGCGGTGAACCAGGCGGTGCACTGGATATATCCCGAGAAGAAGGTCGCGCCCGGACACTCCAGCAACATGGCGGTGTTCGGCCAGAAGGACGACTAGTCAGGCCAGGCCGTCAGCCAAATTACCGCAGCAGCACGCCCTGCTTCATCCGGACGTCGATCCGCTGCACGTTGGCGAACTCCGTGAGCGGGTCTCCGTGAAGGGCGAGGAAGCTCGCCTCGCAGCCGGCGTCAAAGCAGCCGACTCGTCGCCCGGGAAAGATCGCGCGCGGCGTCGTCATGGACCACATGGCGATCAGCTCCGCATCGGTGAACACGCCGAGCGTGCGCAGCGCGATCGCTTCGCTCACGGTATTGGCGCGGAAGTTGTCGCTCCCGAGCGCGACGACCGCGCCACTGGCGCGCAGCAGCCGGAGGTTCGCCACGTGCAGGTCGCGCACGCGGGCTCGCGCCGCCGCGTCCAGCCCCAGCGAATCGCCGAGTGCGAGCAGGTCGATCGTGGCGCCGAGGGTCGTGACGAGGACGACGCGGTCGCGCGCGGCACGGCGAGCGTCGGCGGGCGAGATCCGGTAGCGCGTGAGGTCGCCGCCGAAGCCGGCGATCGAGTCGCGGTCCGGGCGAAAGCCGGGCAGGTGGTTGATCTCGTCCACGCCGGCTTCGAGCGCGACATGGAAGTCGGCGGCCGACTCGACGTGCGACGACACGCGGAGCCCGGCGGCGTGGGCGCGCCGCACGACGAGCGGAAGGAGCGCCGGATCGAGCCCATGCCAATTCACGTAGCGTGGGTCGTCGTGCCGCTGCGTGTACTCTTCGGAGTAGACGAGGATGGTTTTGATGAAGTCCGGGCCGGCGCGGACGATCGCCGGCCAACGCCGCTCGAAGTCGGCCGAGTCCTTCACGGCGTGCAGGAAGCGCCCGTCGCCGTCTCCCTCCTTGAACACGCCGCGCGCGATGTTGCGGCGCGCCAGCCCGATGGGATGCCCCGCTGGTCCGGTGATGCAGCCGCCGGCGAACACGGCGTCGACGCTCGTCGGTACGTTCAGCGCGCCCACGGCGTCACGCTTGGCCTCGGGAAAGCTGCACGGGTCCTTCACGTAGAAGATGCCGGCGTCCAGGTATGCCTTCACCGTAGCCGGGCGGGCGCCCTCGATATTGTGGTTGTGCGCTTCACCGAAGGGCGGCACGACGAACCGGCCGCCGAGGTCGATCACCGAATCGACTTCGGCGAGCCGGCGGTCGACGAACGCGCCGCGCTCGACGTACATCGTCCGCGCCACGAAGCGGCGTCCGTCGAACCACCGGCCGTTCACGATCGCGTAGCGCTGCGCCTCGGCGACCGGTGCGGCGAGCACCAGCGACAACGTGAGCACCGCGCCGTGCAATGCCGCTCGGAATCCTGAAGAGTGTCGTCGCGAAGCGGGGGTGAGAAGTCCTCGGGCCACGGCTCACTCCATGGTGAAGGTGGACGACGATCGCGCCAAGCGGTTGAAGGCGCGCACTTCGAGTCCCTGACGCACCCCTCCCGCTACACCGGCCGCGGCGTCTGCTGCCGCGCGCGCAACAGGCCCCCAAGGCAGGCACCGACGGGAAGCAGGAGAAGCTGCAACCCTCCCCAGTACCACAGCGGCCTGACGCCGCCGTTGATCAGCATGCCCACTACGGCGAGTGCGCCGCACGCAACGGCCAGTGTCAGCGCGGCCGCTAGCGGGGCATTGGGGAGCGCGCGGGCGGCGACGAGGTGTGCCCAAGTACGCGACTGGCAGGCTAGTCGACGTCGTAGTGAGAACCGGCGATCACGGCGCGGCTTCGCCGCGCCGTGCTCTTGCGCTCCGAGTCCTGGAGCGCCTCGTTGCTGGGGAGCCTCACGACGCTCATCACCTTCCCGCTGAGCGTGCTGACCCGGGCGATGCGGCCGTCTTTCAGGTAGAGCGTGTTGATGCTCTCACCCTCGACGACGATGTGGGAGATGTCGTTCACGTCCATGTGGCCTCCGATGGATGACGGCGTGAAGATGGCGTCGCTGCGGCGTCGGCCAGGCGCCAGGGGTACACGAGCAAGGTACCGCCTAAATGGTACAATGAAAGAAAGAGGCCCCCGCGAGGGGGCCCCTTCGCTTGCTTCGATCCGGCGCCGGGCCGTCGCTATCGATCCGCGGCGAACTTCTTTGGGAGGGCGAGGCTCACCGCATTCTCCACATCGATGCGACCATGGCCGTAGTACGCATCCGCGCCCTTGGGGCCGAGGTCCTTCGACGTCAGCTCGATGTACGTCTTGACGAGGGTCGGGTTGAAGTGGCCGTACTCCGCGACGAGCAGCGCGGCGAGCCCGGCGACGTGCGGCGAGGCCTGGCTGGTGCCGGCCATGCCGGTCAGGCGGTTCCCCGCCTGGCAGCCCGCGTACGCGAGCGGCTTGATCAGAACGCCGAGGCTGTCCGTCGCCAGCGTGTGCTTGGCGCAGAAGGACCATACATACGATGCCTTGGAATTGCCCCAGGGCCAGGCCGAAATCACGGCGCCGGCGTTGCCGCCAGGGCCGGCAACGTCGATCGACTTCTTGCCGAAGTTGGTGAAGTACGACGGCGTGTCCGGATTGCCAGTGGCCACGGTCGGTCCGACCGAGGACACGCAGATCACATGGCTCGCGTCGCAGTAGCTCGCGAAGAAGGTGCCGTTGTGATCCAGGTCCGACCCAGCGTTGCCGGCGGCGACGACGACGACCATCCCCTTCTGGTAGGCGTAGTCGAAGGTCTGGTTGATCAGCTTCACGAACCTCTGGTTGCCCCTGTTGCGCGCGAATCCGCCGCCAAGGCTCATGTTCGCGACGTCGGCCTGGTGGTCCGCCGCCCAGAGCACGCCGTTCAGCACGTCGCTCAGGAAGCCCGAGCCTTCCGCGCCGAGCCCCTTCACGCCCATCAGCGTCGTCTTGGAGGTGACCCCGGCCAGGGCGACCGCCTTGCTGCTCACCTGCGTGGCGACGTTCGTCCCATGACCGTTGTAGTCGTTGATCTTGTTGCGGGATGGGAAGTACGTCGCCGTGATCGAGTCGTCCCCGACGTTGAACGACGTGGAGCGCGTGAGGTCGACGAGACCATTCAGGTCCGGCGCGTTGTAGTCGATGCCGGTGTCAAGGATGGCGACGGTGACGTCGGAGCTGCCGAGCTTGCCGGCGGCCCACGCCTTGTCGGCGCCGATGAGGCGCATGTTCCACTGGAACGAGTAGCGGGCGGCGGTGGCGGGGTTGGTCTGACTCTGAATCTCCACATCACCGAGGCCGGTCGCGTCGGCCTGCGCCGAGGCCACGGGGTCGGCCAGCGAGACGATCATGTCGGCCTCGACTTCGACGATACCGCTGCCGCGGGCCAGCGTGGTCGCATCAGCGTCGCTGATCTCGGAGACGACGGCGATGCCGGCGGCGCCGTGCTTCCGCTCGACCTTGCCGCCGAGGTTCGCGACGCGAGTCTCGAGGTCGCTGCCGAATCCGCCGACGCCCGCGCGGAGGATGAATCGGCCCTTTCCGGTGGAGCTGAGGCTGTGCGCCGCGTCCGGCACGGACAACGGAGAGACGAGCTCAGGAGCCTCTACCGAGCAGGCCGCGAGCGCGAGCGCGGCGAACGCTAGTAACAGGCGTGCGTGGTGCATCGGCGGTACCTCGAGCAAGGAGGGGAGGGGACGTGCATGAGAAACGAAAGTCAAGCGAGGCCTCCCCGGCGTCGCACTGGGCCGTGTGACCTGCTCGATGGAAGCGCGAAAAAAACCGGGAGGCGTATTGGGTGCGCTGGGTACCGCCGTTCAGCGCGCGCGCTCGTCCCGGAGGCCGCAGAAAGTGCAGCCGACCCTGGAATCTGTCAATACACAGATGTTTTCAGGGCGCTCGGAAGCCGTCGGGATGCCGGGTGCGGAGCTTCTCCTCGTTCCGGATCGCCACGCCGCTGAGCGTGACGCCTACGGACTCGGCTGCGATGGCGAGGCACCAGAGGGCATCGCCGAGCTCGTCGATCACGGCGTCGCGATCGAGGGGGCGACCCTGGAGGACATGCTTGCGCGCGTGCGCCAGCACTTCCCCCGCCTCCTCGGCCAGCCCCGCAGCCGCGTCGAGGAAGCGATGCGCGTCGTCGAGGCCGGGATTGACGGTGCGCGCCGCGGCGATCTGATAGGAGTCGAGCGTGCGCTCGCTGGCGCGACGCTCCACCAGGGGTTGCTGCGGCTCCTCGCTCATGCGTAGGTCACGCGCGGGTCGGCCTTCGCGTAGGCGACGTCTGTGACGAGGTTCACGAGGACGAACACCGCGCTCAGGAAGAGCACCGATCCCTGGATGGCCGGCAGGTCGCGGCGCGCGATGGCATTCACGACGTAGCGTCCGAGGCCCGGCCAGGAGAAGATCGTCTCGGTGAGGATGCTCCCGGTGAGATAGGCCCCGAAGTCGAGCCCCAGGACGGTGATGATCGGGATGAGCGCATTGCGCAGGGCGTGCCGTCCGACGACGAGCCGCTCGCCGAGCCCCTTCGCGCGGGCGGTGCGCACGTAGTCCGCACCGAGCGCGTCGAGCATCGCCGAGCGGGTCATCCGTGCGAGGAACGCGATGGAGCGCATGCCGAGGGCGACCGCCGGCAACACGAGATAGCGCAGGCCGCCGTACCCCGACGGGGGCAGCCAGTGCAGCGTGACGGCGAACAGCAGGATGAGCAGGAGTCCCACCCAGTACACGGGGAAGCTGATCCCCAGATACGCGATGCCCAGCCCGAAACGGTCGATCAGACCGCCCGGGTTGCGTGCGCTGAACACGCCCAGCGTCACGCCGCAGATCGTGGCGAGGAGCATGGCCGCGCCGGCGAGCTGCAGGGTCTTGGGAAAGCGCTCGAGGATGTCCGACCTGATCGGCCGGTTCGTGATGTAGGAACGTCCGAGATCACCCTTCGCGATGCCGGCGATGTAGTGGCCGAACTGCACGGGGAGGGGATCGTCGAGCCGCAGCTCCTGCCGCAGCCGCGCGATCGTCTCCTCGTCGGCGCGCTCGCCGACCATCGCCTGGACCGGGTCTCCCGGCGCGACGTAGAGGAGCAGGAAGGCGACGACGAGCACGCCGAGGAGCGTGGGGATGGAGAGCAGGAGCCGGCGGATGATGAACGCGGTCATGACGCGGCCTTCGCGGCGTGGACGATTTTCACCTTCGTCCATGGCTGGCCGTTGAAGATGACCGGCGGCACGAACCCCTTTATCCAGGGCTGGATCGCGTAGAGCTCGTTGTAGAAATAGAGGAACAGCATGGGTGCCTCCCGGAGCGCGAGCTCGTCGGCCTGCTTGTAGAGTGCGACGCGTTTCGCCTCGTCCTGCTCGCGCCGAGCCGCGGACACGAGCGAGTCGAACTGTGCGTTCTGGAAGAACGACACGTTGCCCCCGACTCCCTTGTTCGCGCTGTGCAGCAGCGGATAGAGGAAGTTCTCGGCGTCGGGATAGTCGGCGTACCAGTCCTTCACGAACAGGTCCGTCTGGCCCTTGCGTGCCGCCTCGCGGGCCGCGGCGCTCTCGCGCTGCACGATCTTGGCCCGGATGCCGGAGAGAGCGAGGTAGGCCTGAAGCGTTTCGGCGATGCGGACGAAGATCGGGGTCGTGGAGGTCCAGAGCTCGACGTCGATCCCGTTCGGATAGCCCGCCTCCCGGAGCAGCTGCCTGGCGCGCAGGGTGTCGAACTGGTAGCCCATGCGCGTCGTGTCCGAGCCGGGGAGCTGGGACGGGATGACGCCGGCGGCGAGCTCGCCGCGGCCGGCGATGAGGTTGCGCACCAGGGTGCGTCGATCGACCGAGTAGTTGATCGCCTGGCGGACGCGGACGTCGGCGAGCGGGCCGCGCGTCGTGTTGATGGCGACGTACACGAGCTGCAGCGCCGGTGTGGAGGCGAGCAGGGCCTTGCGCTCGCTGTCCTCTTCCCAGTCGCGAATCTCCCCCTGGGGTACCTGAAGGACGTCCACGTTCCCGATCTGGAACTCCGCGACGGCGGTGCTCGGCTCGGCGATGATGCGGGCCTTGAGCGAGTCCGCCTCCGGCGCGCCGCCCCAGTATCCCTTGTTCGCCGCGAACAGCAGGTAGTCGTCGTGCTTCCACTCGGCGAGCTTCCACGGCCCCGTGCCCACTGGATTCTCGCCGAAGTTGGCCGGAATGTTGTCGGGCGCGATGGAGGCGACCGGCATGGCGAGCAGCTTGGGGAAGATGGCGAACGGCTCCTTGAGCGTGACGACGACGGTGGAGTCGTTCGGCGTCGCAATGCCGGGAATCGTCGCTCCCTTGCCGTCGGCAAATTCCTTGGCCCCGAGGATGGGGTAGAGTGGCCACCCGCGTCCGCCACGGACCTTGGGATCGAGGACGCGCCGCCAGCTCGTCGCCACCTGTCGCGCGACGAAGGGGGTGCCGTCGGTGAAGGTCACGCCGCGGCGCAGGTGGAAGGTGTAGATGCTGCCGTCGGGCGAGACGTCCCAGCTCGTCGCGAGCGCGGGGATGACGCGTGCGTCGGGGGGGAAGCGCGTCAGCCCGTCG
>WNFK01171357.1_pt1 | contig 10023 bp, 7 predicted proteins | sample 5400281 | NCBI WGS metagenome assembly WNFK01 (sample SAMN13153350, study PRJNA577476) | soil metagenome | isolation source: 20 cm soil on Douglas fir-dominated hillslope | place: USA:California | collected 2013-09-17
ATAGGACGTGTACATGGTTTCCAGTTGCCCGCGAATGGTGATGAAGCTGCCGCGCGGCAACAGCTTGCGGTTTGCGTCGACGATCCGCGTGATTTCACGACCGACGGCGCCGAGGTCCCGGTCCTGGACGGAGGCGTAAACGTCCACGACGCGGCGGATGTTGTAGTGGTTCAACACGGCCATTTCATTCGAGCGCGTGATCGAGGCGACGTCGGCCAGAATCTCTGGGCTTCGCGCCGTCGCCGAAGTAATCGGCATATTCTGCAGGTCCTGCAAGGATTGAATCCGGTATTGGGGCGTTTGGGTCGCCAGATTATAGTTGACGCCATTTTGCCAATTCAGAAAAAAGGTTGGCGTGGTCTGAAAGCTGCCGCTCAAGGACACCAGCAGGCTGCTGGAAACGTCGCGTTGGGTGAAGCCGCCGCCGGATGCCTTGGTGCGGTCGACGTCGACGCGGAAAGTCGGGTAATCGAAATCCTGCTGAATGCGCGGATCTGCGATGCCAGGCACTTGGCGAATCTCGTTCAGTATCTTGTCGGCGATCCGCCGGTTGGCATGGACGTCCGCGCCTTCGATTTGAATATCGATCGGGGCGGGTAAACCAAAGTTCAAAATTTGAGTGACGATGTCGGCGGGTAGGAAATAAAGGGTATTGCCTGGNNNNTCAGCCCCGAGAGTTTTGCGCAGCTCTCGGACATATTCCGCCGTCGGGCGATGATTTTCTTTGAGGGAGACTAAAATGTCTGCGTCCGCGGCGCCGATCAGGCCGGAGGTGTTGTGCATGTAATTAATGGTGCTGTAGGGCAACCCGATGTTGTCGAGAATATTGTCCAGTTCCTGGGCCGGAATGACCCGCCGGATCGAGTTTTCAACGAGATCGGCAAGGCGTGCAGTCTCTTCAATGCGTGTGCCGGTCTTGGCACGCACGTGGAGGCTAAACTGGCCGCTGTCGGTGTCAGGAAAAAAGTTTTCACCCAGCCAGGGCACGAGGGCCCAGGCGGAAAGACAGAGCAGAAGAAACACAGGGACAAACATGAACCGCCGATGAACCAGCGTCGTGAGTAGGCGCTGATAGCCGAGGCGAAGACGCTCAAACCCGCGCTCGAACGAATCCTGAAACCGAACGAAAGGATTGCGCGAAGTAGCCGCGTGGTGATGATCTTTCGGTTTCAGCAGGTACAGCGCCATCGTAGGCACGAGCGTTCGCGACAGGAAATACGACGCCAGCATGGCGAAAACCACCGCCTCGGCTAGCGGCACGAAGAGGTAACGCGCGACGCCGCTCAAAAAAAACATCGGCAGGAACACGATGCAGATGCTGAGCGTGGATACCAGGGCGGGAACGGCGATCTGTGAGGCGCCGTCCAGGATCGCCTGCCTGATTTCCTTGCCCTGATCTAGATTCCGGTTGGTGTTCTCTATCTCCACAGTCGCATCGTCCACCAGCATACCCACCGCGAGCGCGAGCCCGCCGAGCGTCATAATGTTGATGGTTTCCCCTAAGAAGCTGAGGACGATGATCGAGATCAGAATCGACAGCGGGATGGAAACCGCAATGATCAGAGTGCTGCGCCAGCTGGCTAAGAAAATCAAGATCATCAAACCCGTCAGACAGGCGGCGATGACGGCTTCGCGGATTACGCCGCTTATAGCGGCGCGGACAAAGATCGATTGATCCGCAAGCGGCTGAATTTTTAGCTGGGGCGGCAGCGTGGCCGCGACACGCGGAAGAATCGTGCGAATGCCATTGACGACGTCGAGCGTGGACGCGCTCCCCGCCTTGAGCACGGTGACGAGCACGCCGCGCAGGCCATCGTGCCGGACAATGTTGGTCTGCGGCGCAAAGCCGTTGCGCACGTGGGCCACGTCCCGAAGATAGATCGTCGAGCTGCCCACCTGCTTGATCGGAATGTCGTTCAGTTGCTCGACGGTTCTGGGTGCGCCGTTGATATTGACGTCATATTCAAATTGACCGATTTTCGCCGTGCCGGAAGGCAACACCAGGTTTTGCAGATTTACCGCGTTCACCACGTCGGTCGCCGACAAACCCTTGGATTGAAGCAACGCCGGGTTCAAGTCGATCATCACTTGGGTTTGTTTGCCGCCGTAGGGATAAGGCACCGCCGCGCCGGGAACCGTGACGAGTTGGGTTCGCAAAAAATTCAAACCGATGTCGTTGAGCTGCTGCTCGGAAAGGCCTTCTCCTGAAAGAGCAAGCTGGATGATCGGTACGGTTGAAGCGCTGAAGTTGAGGATCAGCGGGGGCTGCGCGCCGGCGGGCAACTGGCGCAGCGCGACCTGAGACACGGCCGTGATCTGGGCGTTGGCAGTATCAAGACTCGCGCCGAGCTGGAGAAAGACTTTGATGATCGATTGACCATTGATGGTGGTCGATTCGATGTGCTCGATGTTGTCCACGACCGTGGTGAGAATGCGTTCGAAGCCGGTCGTGAAGCGGCCTTCCATCCCTTCTGGATTTAGTCCCGTGAACTGCCAGGCGACGGCGACTACGGGAATATTGATATTCGGAAAGATGTCCGTCGGCGTGCGCTGGATCACCACCGGGCTCGCCAGCAGGATCAATATCGCTAGGACGATAAAGGTATACGGACGATTAAGTGCGAGTCTAACTATCCACATATTGCTGTCGCTTTACCGTTTATTTATTAGAGGGAGATGCCAAAGCGAGGGGAAGCCAAGCTTCATCTAGAATTAGATCTCCCTTTTTCTAGGTACGAGGTACATGGGCAATCGATGTGCCAACTTCTCTGATCATTCTGAACACCTCTAAGTAGTGAAATTGAATAAGTTGCTTTCCATCGTTGCGGAGCGTGAGGAAGAGGTCCTGCCGATGTGTCGACAGATGCCGAAATATGGGCGTACGTTCGGCTGCAGCAGCGCTGAACAAAAACAAATTTGACCCCCGAGGAACACGCGGATAGTGAAATTTGCAGGCAGATAATCCTGATTTTTTGATGCGTTTCGCGCTCGTCGTCCGTTGAAAATAACTTGGCGAATGGAGCCATGATGCCAGCCGCTCAAACGTTTTGCACTTGTCGCGAAAACGTTCGCTTATGAAGAGGTGAGTGTGGCGCCTTTGCTAGACACCAAATTGCAACCGCGCAGATGTTTTTGAAACGCGTCTATTCTTTTGGCACGCCCGTTCGCCAACCCCGGCAGGCAGTGCGCTGTCGACGACGTACGGTGGACGCCCCAGCGCTTTTTTTGGCGATGCGCAGGGCGTGAGCAGTATTGATGTCCCGGCGAAGTGGAAACTTGAGGGAGCGTGGATTTAACAAAACCTATTCGGTAACAGGGTCTCTATTGATCGGACGCTACGAACTCAACAGCGAATTCTACCAGTTAGGTAGAAATGGCTTGATGGGGGTTGGGGTAGTATGCGCTGTCGGCATCATGATCTAGCGTTGCGAGCCGAACGCCGGTCGGCATGAATTATTCTCGGAAATAGGGATGCTGTTTTTGCGACCTATACTCCAGCCACACCAGCGATGCCACAAAGAGGTCAAAAGCGCTCAATACTAAGAGACCGAGTGAGTGTGTATGACTAAAGCGATACACCTGGTAGAAAATGAAAATGCCGAGAAACCAAAGTGCCGCCGGGTACGCCCAAAGTTTTTTGCGTAGCAGACCGGCTACTAAAAAGACTTTGATAAGTCCGTGAGCAACAAGGTAAACGCTTACAAAAAGTTTGGTGTCCGATGATAGATTGTGAGCGGCATGACGCAACGAAGTGGAAAACCAATCGTCAGGATCTTCGGACAATTCATGTGCAGTTAAAAAGATGACGAGGCTATTGAGCGCTTTCGGGCTGACAAACATAAAGAGGATACCGCCGATCGTTTCCAAGACACCATCCACGCCCTTTATGAGAACGCTGACCGCGAAAAGGCGGTGCACATGCTGTCGGGACATTTGGCTGGACACCACGACTGTATGAAGGGCAGGATTTACACTTTGAGCGTCTACCGAGTCGGGCATGCAGGTACTCAACCTATGCCGTACGCGACACTACCTCGCGCTGCTCCTCCTGAGCCGATCGAGCAGGCGGCGCCATGAACTCCGGGCCGACAGGGTCGGTTATTGACTCGCGCACAATGTCGTCAATAACTTTCAGCGCGTCTCGATCCAACTTCCACCCAATGACATCTGATACCGGTGCCAGCTGCGCGGGATGGCGGGCTCCCCAAAGCGCAACGGTGCCGAATGGTTGGTCCAAGGTCCAACGGATTGCTAACTCAAGAACTCGTTTGCCGTATTTCTCGTGGGCAAAACGGTCGAGCCGCTCGACGGCTTTCAGGTACTGCGCATAGCGGGGTTGTTGAAATTTTGGGTCCATCTTACGGACATCGTCGCCGTTAAATTCGCTGTCCGGTTTCATTTTTCCGCTTAGCAGTCCGCGGCACAGGGAACCGTACGTCAGCGTGCTGACGCCGTGAGTGCGACAGTACGGCAGCACGTCATTTTTAACCCTGCGTTCGAACAGATTGTAAGGTGGTTGCGCGGTATGCAGAGGCGCCACGTGCCGGAACACGCTCATCTGTTCCCGCGAGTAGTTGCTCACTCCGATCGCTCGAATCTTTCCTTGTTTGTAAAGCTGGTGCATCGCCTCTGCTGTTTCCTTTATCGGAACCAGAGGATCAGGCCAGTGAACTTGATAAATATCGATGTAATCGGTCTGCAGGCGGCGCAGCGAGTCATCGATTTCTTGCATGATCCGCGCTCGGGTCGAGTTGCGAAACACCTGATCTCCGCGCCACTCCAACCCGACCTTGGTCGCAATGATCACTTCTTCCCGTTTCCCATATTTCGCCAAGGCTCGACCTACGAGCTCTTCAGCGCGCCCGAGCCCATACACCGGAGCCGTGTCGATGAGATTTATTCCGTACTCCAACGCCGTGCGGATCGTTTCGAGCGCCGCCTGTTCATCGGTTCCGCCCCACATGGAGCCGCCGATTGACCATGTGCCTAATCCGATGCGCGATGCCTTATGGTTCAGGCCGTTCACTTTTGCATATTCCATATTCTTCGACTTCCTGTCTGTACTGACGCTCAACCCGGATCAAACCGAATCGCCGTCTAAAAAGACGACGAAAGTTCCTTCGAGTTTGTCGCTCTCATCTAGTAACCCCTGATCTACAGCCAACCTTTGGATGCCGAATCTATCAAACCAACTGATTGCTACGAGATCACCTGTACTGCCGTAAAGCTCCCAATAATCGGCGGCCCTGTTGGTGGTCGCATCGTCATAAACGTAGGCCGCTAACGTGCCCCAAACCTCTCCTCCTTCAACAACCCAAGGCTGAGAGGAGACGAGAGTCATGTTAGGGTGCGCCGCCGCGGTAACGATTTCCTGTTCCGAAGCGCTGGGTCGTAGCTCGTCAGCTCGAACCTCGCTAAAAAACAATAACTGGGCAACAATCCCCAAGATGATGAAATAGATCTTATTCCTAAACGCCATAACTACCTCCGTCATGATTCCTCGTATCAACCGTTTCAGCATGTACCTTCACAAGTGTGCGTCGGTACCTGTACAGTAATTCTGTCGCGGCGCATTGCCAGTCTCGAATTCGACCTCGTCCTCAAACAGGTACTCGCGGTGTCCGCCTTCAAATTCCACCAGCAAAAGAGTGCGTCCAAGGTTTTCGGTCACAGAAACAAGTGTGCCTTCTCTCGGCAGGAACATACCCGTTTTTGAGGACCGAATAGGTTTGGTTACATTTAATTTGATACCTGTCTTCATAACCTGACTCCTCTCTTCAACATCAAAGTTACGATTTGCATATTTTTTTCTTTGCTACTGCCGTTCTCGTATCATTGAAGATGGCAAGGGTTGTGCCAGCGCAATGAAGGAGTGGGTAAGTGACGGATACGCGAGACTTTTCGGTTCATAACCGGTGAGGTTGTTTGTCATTCTACTATCGGTGACGAAGATGCTGCGTCGAAATATCCTAACGTGTCCAAATGACGACACTGTGCTTGTGGAAAGTTTTCAGGCGTGTGTCGATCCAGAGTGTCCGCTTCACTCTGGCGTTCCGGTGGGAATGAATTCCGTGCGGATCGTATTTCCAGAGTGTACTGAAGCGCCGCCTGGAAGGTGTTGCTGTTCTTGTCCGCGAGGCTTGAGGATAAACCATTCTGTGTAGAAGTAGCTGTAGCCGGATTAACCGAGGACGCTGCGGGTGAAGTTGTAGGGGGCGGGAGGAGATCCGTTTCCGCGCCGACATGGCGGAGCCGGAATGACTGTAAATAGCATCGCGCGATCGGATGCTCGCCAGAAGAAATATTGCTAGAGCAAGAGCATAAACCCGTGCATCGGGCTCATCGTGGCCGCTATCTTTTTAATGCGTCTCTCGGGGATGTTTGAAATCCCTCGCCCCTTCAACCGTGCTCAGGGCATGCTTCAGGCGAAGTGAAAGCTCGTCGTGCCGGCGAACGCCGGCATCCAGGTTCGTTTTCGAGTTCAAGTTCGAAACCCGCCTGGATTCCGGCCTTCCGCCGGAACGACAGAAACAAGAGTCGACTTCCAGTCGACAAATTCAGAACCCCTCGGCTTAGAGCCGAGGGTCGTTCCGTGCGGCTATTTCTTTGCACTCAGTTGGCGCACATGGGCAACCAAGCCGTTGATTTGATCCGGATTCAAGCTGCCCTTAAACGGCGGCATGGCGTTCTTGCCATTGCTGATCGCTTCCGCCAATTGCGCGTCGGATTGTTTTTGCACTTGCGCCGAATGGAGATCGGGAATGTGCATGCTCTTGCCGACCGGCGTGTTGCCGCTGCCGTCCGCACCATGGCACTCGGCGCAGCTTGATTTGAACGTCGTCTCTTCAGCCTCACCGGCGGATGCTTCCTTGACCGTAGAAATCGTGACGGACATGAGCATGGCCAGAGCGACCAAAAGCGGCGATATCAGCACAAGAGCAAAAAGCGACATCCGGGTTTTCTCGGGGATCACGAGGCCGTTTGCCGCGGGATCTTTCAGCCAAACAAGAGTATTTTTATGTTCCATCATTCATTCTCCTTTGTTCTTGTTACTTCACACAAGGGTAGGCGTCGCCCGTTCTCGTATCAGCCGAGCTTGGTATTTTTTGTCGGTAGCTCCCGAATGCGTTTACCCGTGGCCGCATAAATTGCATTGCAGAATGCCGCCACGAAGGGCGGCACGCCGGGTTCACCCACGCCGGCGGGCGGCGCGCTGCTGTCGACGAGGTAGACGTTGGTCTGCAACGGCGCCTCATCGATCCGGGCAACCGGATAATCGGAAAAATTGGATTGGTTGATGGCGCCTTTGGTTGCCGTGATCTCGCCGGTTTTTGCGACGCGGGTGCCGAACACCGCGGCGCCCTCGAATTGCGCGCGGGTGATTTCCGGATTGACGACCAAGCCGGCGTCCACCGCCATATCGACGCGCGGAATCTTGATCTCGCCTTGATCGTTCACCTCGACCTCGACGATCGTCGCGACGTAAGTCAAAAAGCTCTTATGCGCCGCGATGCCCAAACCCGCGCCCTTGCCGAGCTTGCGTTTTCCCCATCCGGCTTTCTCCGCCACCATCTCGGTTACCCGCCGCAGCCGGCCGGTTTCCCACGGATAAGTTTGAAGCGAAGCGCCATAATTCGGGTAATCCACATTTTTGAAATCGATCGTACGCGGTTTTCCAATCAGCTCGAGCAAATAATCGAGCGGATCGCGTCCGGCCGCATGCGCCAGCTCATCGGCAAAACTTTGGATCGCGAAACCGTGATAAATATTGGCAACGGAGCGCAGCCAGCCAATGCGCACATGCGCCTTCGCCGGTCCATTCTCGACGCGCAGATTAGCAATATCGAAGGGCACGTCGGTCCAGCCCTGCTGCAGGTGGCCAGGGTCGCCGTACACCGCGTCGACGTCAAAGATCGAAGTGATGGGCGGAAATACCGAGCGCTGGAGCCACGCCGTCGGCTTGCCAGCCGCGTCCAGCGCCGCGCGCATGTACATGGCCGCCACCGCGTTGTAGTAGTCAAACTTTACATCGTCTTCGCGCGTCCAAACCACTTTCACCGGGCGGCCGATTTTTTTTGACAGCACCGCCGCCTCAGCGACGTAATCGGGTTTGGATTTGCGGCCGAAGCCGCCGCCGAGCAATGTGACGTGGCAGATGACGTTCTCTTTTGCGATGCCCAACTCCTTCGATACGATATCTTGCGCGGCTTGAGGATTTTGCGTGGGCGCCCAGATCGTCGCTCTGCCGTCGCGAAAATCCGCCAGAGCCACCATCGGCTCCATGGAAACGTGGGCGAGCAGCGGCACGTAGTAGTCGGCCTCCATGATCTTGCCGCCCTTGGCAAAAACACTGTCGACGTCACCTTCGCTGCGAACGACCTTGGCAGGTTTGCGGGCGGTTTCTTGCAATTCCTTCTTATACTGCGCGGAGTCGTAAGTTTCGTTCGGTCCGTTGTCCCAGACCAGCTTGAGTTTTTTGCGGCCCTGAAATGCCGACCAGGTGTTGTCGGCGATCACCGCGATGCCGCCGAGCGGTTGGAAAGCCGGCGGCGGCTTGAACGGATCGATGGCAATCGTTTGACGAACACCGGCTACTTTCAACGCTTCACTGTCGTCGTAGGATTGCACTTTGCCGCCGAGAACCGGTGGATGCTCGATGGAGGCGTAAACCATATTGTCCATGCGCGCGTCCATGCCGTAGAGCGCTTTGCCGGTGCACAGATCCGCAAGATCATAGCTCGACATGCCCTTGCCGATGTAGCGCCATTGATTGTTCGATTTGAGTTGCAGTTGTTCTTTTTTCGGAACCGGCATCTTGGCCGCGCGCGCGGCCAGATCGCCATAAGCCAAGCGCCGTCCGCTCGGTCGATGAATGACGACGTGGGGTTCGGTCACGCAGTCGGCCGGCCGGACATTCCATTGCTGCGCCGCCGCCTGTATCAGCATGAAGCGCGCGCTGGCTCCCGCCTGGCGCATGACATCGTAAAAGCTTCTGATCGAATGGGACCCGTCCGTGTTTTGATCGCCGTAGCGCGGATCGCCGATCGCCTGATCGATCTTCACCCGCTTCCAGTCGGCATCCAACTCGTCGGCGACGATTAACGGCAGGGAAGTGCGGATAACGGTGCCCATCTCCGAACGATGCGCGACGATCTGCACGGTGCCGTCGGTGTCGATGCCGACAAACACATTGGGATGCAGCGTCGCCCGATCCGCCGGAGTATCCTCGGGTAAGCCGTCTGCTCTTAGAATCTCGGGGTAGTAGCACGCGCCCAGCACCAGCGCGCCGGTCGAAACCATGCCCTTGAGGAAGCTTCGCCGGCTCACGTTTTCAATGGAGTTCATACGCTGCCCTCCGCTGCCATCTTGATGGCCGCACGAATGCGCTGGTAGGTGCCGCAGCGGCAGATGTTGCCCGCCATCGCTTCATCGATCTGCTCATCGGTCGGCTTCTTTTGATTCTTCAAGAACGCTACCGCTTGCATGATTTGTCCGGGCTGGCAGTAGCCGCACTGCGGCACGTTGACGCGCATCCACGCTTGTTGCACCGGATGGAGACCCTTGCTCTCCAGACCTTCGATGGTGGTAATTTCCGCGCCTGACAAGTCACGCATGGCCACCACACAGGAACGCACCGCTTCGCCGTTTTGGTGCACGGTGCAAGCGCCGCAGAGCGCTATGCCGCAACCGAACTTGGTGCCTGTCAGCTTCAACTCGTCACGCAGGTACCACAGCAACGGCATCTCGGGATCGCCGTTGAAGGTGTGCTCAACTCCATTGACTTTGATTTGGATCACCCTAATTTCCTCCTTGGAATCGTACTGTCTCCGACCGCGGGTGGCGTTGCAAAATTGATGCGCGCAAGATTTTCCATTCGGCGAATCACTGCCGAGAAATCCTCTTCGCTGTAATCGGCTGCTTCCGCTGTGTTGATCTGAAAAGCCGCCGACGTCACGGGCATGGGCACGCGTATTTCGGCCGCAGTCTCGAGGATCAAGCGAAAGTCCTTGTTCATGAGCCGCA
>WNFK01173977.1_pt1 | contig 10023 bp, 8 predicted proteins | sample 5400281 | NCBI WGS metagenome assembly WNFK01 (sample SAMN13153350, study PRJNA577476) | soil metagenome | isolation source: 20 cm soil on Douglas fir-dominated hillslope | place: USA:California | collected 2013-09-17
GATCGCGCCCTTGGCGGAAGGGCCGACCGCGATCTTGTCCATGTACGTGTCGGGAGCGTTGAGCAGGTTGCCCTTGTCCGCCATGGCGATCACGCTCAGCGCGTTGGGCCCGCCGGTGGCCGTGATGGTCGTGCCCTCCAGCGGATCGAGGGCGATGTCCACCTCGGGGTCGGTGGCGTCGCCCTTTCCGACCTTCTCCCCGATGTAGAGCATGGGCGCCTCGTCGCGCTCGCCCTCCCCGATCACCACCGTGCCGCGGATGTGCAGCTCGTTGAACGCCTTGCGCATGGCGTCCACGGCGGCCTGGTCGGCGAGCTTCTCGTCGCCGCGACCCATCACGCGCGCGGACGCCATCGCCGCGGCCTCCGTGAGCCGGACTGCTTCCAGACCGATGTTCCTATCCATTGCCGATGCCCTCCGAGGCCCGGCGGGCCGGGCCGAGCTTTTCCAACAGCCAATCCGGCGCGCGGGTCGGCTTCAGCTCCGGACCCACGCAGACGTGGACGGTATGCCCGAGCGCGAGGACCGCGTCATCGGACTGCCTGTGAACCCTGTAGTCGAATCGAATCTTCACCCGCGTGTGCTTGTGCGAGAGGTGGACCAGGAGCACGTCGTCGTAGAGCGCGGACTTGAGGTACCGGACCGACGCCTCCAGGACGGGCAGCAGGATGCCGCGCCGCTCGATCTCGGCGTACGACAGCCCCAGGTTGCGGATGAAATGCGCTCGCGCTCCCTCGAAGAAACGCAGGTAGTTCGCGTAGTAGACGACGCCCATCTGGTCGGTGTCGCCGTAGATGACGCGGACGCTGTAGGGCTCCACGCCGGGTCGTGTATCACTGCCCGGCGCGATAGGCGACCAGCTGCATGCGGGTCTGTTCTTGCTGGCGGCCCTGCGGGTCCACCGTGCTGGTGACCAGGAGCACCAAGCCGACCTTGCGCGCGTAGGTCCAGTCGGTGACGAACTTCCCACCCTGCTTCAAGGGCTGCTCGTTGCGGACCACCGCGCAGTTGGTGAACGTGCCCGCGTGCGTGACCGCGCTGGCCTCCATGCTCACCACCTCGAAGTGCTGCACCACCAGGTTCTCCACCGCGCTCCACTTCGCCCCCAGGCTCAAGGGCGTGTGCAGCAGGTACCGGTCGGCGTCGCGCACTCCGTCCTTCTCGTAGCGGAGGCGGCCGCGGTGATCGTCGATGAACCAAGGACCGTCCTGGCCGATGATCTTGATGGTCTCCTGCCGGTCGGAGCCGCGGAACGCGTACGTCCAGGAGTTGCCGACGGCGAGCGGATAGTACCGGGTGGCGTCCTCGCCGGACCCGGCGCCAGCGGCCTGCGGTCCGCTCTTGCACGCGTACAGCAGCAGGGCCACGCAGATGGCTCTTCTCACGGCCGCGCGCGCCTCCGGGTGGAGAGGCGGGTCGCCTCCTCCTTCTTCCGGCGCAAAAGGTCCTGGTAGGCGCCCTGGGCCGCCCGGCGGGTCTCCTCGTCGGGCGCACCGCTCTCCAGCGTGAAGAGGAACGCCTCGGCCTCCGGACCGCCCAGGCTGGCGATCGCGTACAAGATGGGGCCCACGTCCTCGGCGCGGCGGTGCCGGGTCATCTCGATCAGCGGCGTGACCGCGCGGCGATCGCCGATGGCGATCAGCGCGCCTGCCGCCCGCCGCGCGACTTCCGGCGTGGGATCCTGCAGGCGGGCGATCAGCTGCGGAACGGCCGCCGGACTGCGGCGGTCGGCCAGCACCCGGATGGCGTAGTCGCGCAGGCGCGGATCGGACGCGGTCAGGTCTCGGATCAGCTCGTCGTCCGTCTTGCCGCGCGCGTCGAGCTGCGTGCCCAGCGCGGCCACCGCGTCGCGCAGCGCCGCGTCCAACGCGGCGTCGAAGGCCGCGTGCCGCGCGGCGGGGTCCAGGCTGTCGTCGGCATTGGTGGGCTTCCGGGCCGCACCCTCCGCCAGCAGGCGCTCGATCTCGCCCTGCCCGCTGGCGGTGGTCATCTCCAGGGTCACGGCGACGTCCGCGACCTCCTGCTCCACCAGCGGCTTCGCCGGATCGAACACCGCCGGCGGCGCCAAGGTGCGCTGCGCCCGCTCGATCTCGAGCTGGATCCGGACCGGGCCGCCCTCGCGGACGCTGAAACGGCCGCTCGCCTCGAGGGCCGCGCGCACCTCCTTGCGCAGGTTCTCGGACGACTCGGCGATTTCCGGCTTCCCCAGGAGGGTGGCTTCGCTCACCGCGATGCTGCCGACCACGAGGCCCCGTCCGGGCGAGGAGGGACGGCAAGCTGCGGCCGCAAGCGCGAGCGCGGCCAGGCTCTTCGCGGGTGGCATCGGCGCGATCCTCCACCGGATGCTAAGGGCGCGCGGTCCTACGGTCAAAACTCGTCCGGTTTCTCGCCTTCCGGCTCCGCCGGCGGCGATTCCGCCGGGCGCTCGCCGGGCGCGTCCGGCGGCTGCTCCTCGCGGGGTGTGGGCTGGGCGACCACCGTGGGACCGGGGGGCGGCGCGAATCGCATCGTTCCTGCTGGTTGTCCCCAGGCCTGCTCTGCCGCGCTGGTCGCGCGGGGGCGATCCTCCCTCCCCCTGCGCCGCCGGCCCTCGCGCGGCTCCGCTGCTGCCTCGGACGGCGCGGGCTCGTCCTGGACCGGCGCGGCGGGGGCCTCGCGCTGGTCGACGACCTCCACGGCGACCTCCGATGAAGCCTGCGGATCCGGCGACGCGGCAGCGGCCTCCGGCGGAGCGATCGCCTCGGGTGGCACCGGGGCGGCCTCGGCGGAGGGCGGCGCGGCCGGCGCCTCTTCGTGCCCGGCCCGCTCGGGGCGGTCGCGCTGGCGCCCGTCCTGGTCGTGGCGGTTGCGGCCTTCCGGGCGCTCCTCGCGGTGCCGCAGGAGCCCCGCGAAGAATGCCTCGTCCAGATCGGGCACCTCGACCGACTGGACGGTCACGCCGACGCGGCAGGCGATCATCTCCTCCGGCAGCGCCTCGCCGGCGTAGAGCGCCACCGGCGCCTGACCCGCCGCGCTCGCCTCGCTGCGCGCGTCGCGGCCGGCCTCTCCCGGGGCCAGGACGAGGCCCATCTGCGCGGAGTAGTGAGCGAGGTCCTTCCGCAGCTCCTGCACGTCGGCGCGCCCGATCTCGCGGCTGCCGCGCACCAGCTTGACCGCCACGCGCAGATCGGCCACGCCGCGGCGCTGCCGCGCCAGGTAGAGCGGGCCCTCCTTGCTGCGCTTGGCGACTCGCACGTCGCGCATGCCCATCCGGTCCAGCAGGGCGGAGCAGAGGTTCTCGAACGCGCTGGTATCCAGCTCGGCCAGCCTTCGCTTCAGCGCGCGGGTGACCGCGCGGCGCACCTCGGCGCCCAGCTGGGCGGCTCCCATCGGCCGCGCCCCCAGCTGGGGCGCTCGCGCCTCCTCCAACGGAGCCAACGGAGCGGAAGGCGGTGGAAATTCGACCAACGTGACGCGCTCGCCGTCGACGATGAAGGCGGGCTTGCGCCCGACCTCCGTGCGCCTCCGGTTGTCCTCGAGGAGGGCAGCCACCAGCGAAGGCAAGTCGCGGACCAGCGCTTCCGAGAGCAGTTGCCGGCGCAGCAGATCGGCCGACAGCTCGGCGAGCGGCACCCCGGTCTGGCGCTGGGCCAACGCCTCGAACACCACTTCCGCGGGCGGCGGGAACTTGCGCTGGCCCTTGCGCCCCTGGTCCTGGCGGCGGCGCTCGGCCTCGGCCTCCTCGAAACCCTCCTCGTGCTCCGCCTGTAGCTCCGCGAGCCTGCGCCGGGCTTGCGCGTGGATGGGGCGCGGCTCGCGCTCCCGGGGCCGGTAGAGGGCCTCGTCGGCGTCTTCGGGTTGCAGCGGGGGTGCGACCGCCTCGACCTGCACCTCCTGGGGAACCGCCCACTCGAGCAGGGCGAACGTCCCCTCGGGGAGGACCGCCACCACCATGCGGTCGTCCTCGCGCTTCGCCATCGCGGCGAGGCGCTGGCCCATGGTGATCTCGGGGTCCTGGCCCACGTGCGAGAGCAGGTTGTCCCGCAGCGCGGCCTCGGCGATCTCTTTGTAGTGCAGGGGCTTTCCAGCGCGCCGCAGGACCTCCACGGCCGCTTCGGTGAACGTCATGTGACACTCCGCGGAGTGCGGTCGGGACCGATTGGAGGCTACCCTTCCGCCGCTCCAGAAAAGTTCAATCAGCCTATTGAGTTGCATGGGTGGTGTCAACGAACTTAGCCTGCTGCCGTGATCCGCATCCGCCCGGGGCGTTCGTGGCGCCTGAACCCGTCATACCTGGGCGAGCTGCGCTCGCTGAGCGGCGCCCGGGCGAAGGGATTCAACGGGGCGGAGATCCTCGATGTCCTGGGGATCGAAGTGGACGGCGTCGACATCGCCGCCGGCGTCGGCGAGGCGCGCGTGCTGCAGGCGGTCGACGAGCTGGCGCAGGCCTTGATCCGGCTGGGCGAAGGGAACCCGGCAGCCCAAGCGACCATCGGTCCGGGACCCACCGAGCTGGTGCTGGAAGCGCGCGGGCACGACCTCCTCCTCACGCTGCTGACGCTGGCGCCGCCGGCGCGCGTGCTCGCCTCGGGCCTCCTGGTCGACGCGCAGAAGATGCGGACCGCCACCGTGCACGCCGCGCGCGGACTGCTCCTCGATCTGCTCGCCATCAGCCCCGCGCTCTCCAGCGCGCGGCTGGCGCTCCGGCTAGGCGCCGCCTCCGCGCGGCTCGCCCGCCGCACGCAAGCGCGGCCGCGCCAGTGGCCCACGCGCGAGGCCAAGCCGCAGTCGCTGCTCAGCCATGTCCACCGCAAGCCGGAGAAGCTCTCCATCCAGCTGCCGCTGGAGACGACGTCCAGGCTGCGCGGGGCCGGCGAGGTCCCCTTCGCGCCGCTGGCGGCGCACCTCGGGCGTGGCTCCGCGACGCTCTTGCGCACCGGCTTCCCAGGCCTGACCTGGGAAGGTCCGGTGTTCCTCTTCTTGCGCAACCTGCTCGCGGACGCCGAGCGGCTGGTCGAGTCGTGGGAGAGCGGCGAGCCCGCGTTCACGCTCCAGTTCGGCACCCACGAGCTGCGCTGGGACCTCACCTGCGACGAGGTGCGCGCGCAGGGATGGAAGCGCCCGCTCAAGCTGCCGCCGCTGCGGTTCGCGAAGATCGCGGCGGGAGCGGCGGAGCTGTACGCGGACGAGACCCCGCGCGACGGCGCCGACGAGGTGGGAGCGGACCTGCGCGATCGCGCTCGCGGGCTCCTGCGCCACTGCACGGACCTGGAAACCGGGGACCTGCGCCGCGCTCCGGCTGCCGTGGCGGCGCCGCCGCCCCGGGAATCGCGCGAGAAGCGCACGCCGCTGGCGCAGGGGCGCATGCGCCGGCTCGTCTACCGCGAGGCCTGGCGGAAGACTGCGAGCGGGATCTCTCGCGCTCTCCCGCTCCCGAACGGCCGGGTGGCGCTGGAGAGCGAACAGCACCTGTCCGGCTTCGACGCGACGACCGGCGAGGAGCTCTGGCGGGTGCGCGCCCTGCCCGGCGCGGTGGAGCGAGGCTCCGAGCTGTTCTACGCGGAGCCAGGCGACGCGCTCGTGCGCCTCGACGCGGGCTCCGGAGAGGTGCGTTGGAAGCGGAGGTTGCGCGGCGCAAGCCAGGACGGGCGCCTGTGGATCCTGCCCTCCGCGGTCGTGCGCGCGCTGCCCGACGAAGGGATCGCGATGGTGACCGACGCGGGGACGCTCGCGTTCCGCGCCAGGCTACCCGGCGGCGGCCCCGAGCAGCTGGCCTTCGCGTCCGGCGTGCTGGTGGCGGCTCTGCCGGCGGGATTGCTCGCGGGAGTGGACGGCGATGGCCGGATGATCTGGAAGCGCCGCCGGCGGGCGGCCGAGCTGATCGCGGCTGGACAACGCGTCCTGGCGCTTTCGGCAGGCGCGCTCGCCTGCGTCGATCCGGAGACGGGGAAGGAGATCTGGGGGCGGCAGGTCCCGGATGGAGCGCATGGCCTCTGCGTGCACGAAGGCGCGGCGGTCGTGCTGGGCGGAGGGAAGGCGCTGTCGTTCGCCGCGGCGGACGGAGCGGCGCGGGGAGTGGTGGAGGTGAGCTGGGCGGACGCGCTCCTGGCGGAGGAGGAGGGAGCGTTGATCGCGGTCGGGCCGGGAGGGGGGGCGATGAGAATCGATGGACGCAAGCGGTGGGCGCTCTCCGCGGTTTCCAAGGCTGCAGCACCCGCGCTGCTGCGTCGCGGCGTGCTGCTGGTCCTCCGGCACGGCGTGGAGCTCTATGACGCGGCCGAAGGGCTGTTGCTGGCCCAGCTTCCGCAGGCGCGCGCCGCGGCGCTCGGAGCGGACCTCTGCTGCGTGCTGGTACACGACGAGTCGGTGAGCTTGCACCGGCTGGCGTCGCACTTGAGCTTGCTCTAGGCGCTGCCGCCGCAGGCGGCTTTGCGCCTACCCTTTGGGCTTCCGCCGCGCCCGGCGCCAACACTCCCGAAGGTGCCAGCTCACGCCGACGCAGAGCAGCAACTGGCGGTCGCAGGCAGCCGACGAGAACGGGTCCCGCCCCTCGATCCCGTAATGGTGCGCCGCGTTCCCGAGCACGTACGCAATCGCGTTCACGAGCTTCGTCGGCGTCTCGAGCAGGTGTGCGTGGTAGTGGTCGCCCAGAACCGCGCCGCGGGTGCCAATCAGCCGGTTCATCGCCTTCGCGATGCGCACGCTCAGGCCCTGCATCCCCCGGGAGAGCGCCTGGTTGTGGTGTGCCTCGACCACGAGGTGCAGGTGGTTCCCGAGGACGGCGAATTCGATCAGCCGCAGTCCGAAGCGTCCGCGCGCCGCCGCGAAGGCCGCAGTAACCACGCGGGAGCAGCGCCGGCCGCGCAGGTTCCAGACGCGCTGGGCGACGCGCACGGTGACGTGGACCGGCGTCGGCTTGTTGAACCGCGGCCTGGCAGCATGGGGAACGAGCGCGGTCCGTCCCTTCGACTTGCGCCCTGCGCCGCACCGCGGACCGACACGGCGGGGAAGATTCAGCTCGAGCTGCTTCTGCCGGCGCATGACCCTCTCCAATGATTCGGGAGAGATTGTGCCAGGGGAGAGGGCCCAGCGGCATCGGTCAGCTGACCGATCCGCAACGCAAGAGGGCGCCGCGCTTGAATGGTGTTTCACGAGCTCCGCGGCGACCGGCGCCGCAGCCCCGCACCGCCCCGCAGCCCAGTTCAGCAGCTCCCGCGCCGTACGCGCAGGCGCGGGGTCGCGGTCACCACTTGACGGGGGAGAGATCCTGTTCGGCGTAGTCGTTGAAGGTGACCCGGCGCTGTTGGCCCAGCAGGGGAACCTGGACGTCGCGCGAGTAGGTGAGCCAGATGTGGATGTACGCAGGGATCTGGGTGCGCTCGATGCGGAGGTCGCCCTCGTCGACGTCGATGCGCATCTCGGTGGTCACGCGGCCGTGGTCCTCGATTTTCTGGTCGAAGAGGTGGTGGAGCTCGCGGAAGACGTAGTTGCGCAGCTCGTGGTCGTCGGGCTGGCGGTACGACATGTTGGCCGCTTCCTTGAGGACGCGCGAGACCTCGATGTTACGAGGATCAACACCGTCACGAAGGTGAGCCCGCGGTCGCCGCGCCTGCGCATCGACCGCTAGTTTACACCACGGAACATGCGGTCGAAACGAATGCCCATCGGGCCGCCGAAGGAGATCCAGATCACGCTGGCGCGGCCCTTGATGTAGCTGAACGGGATCTGACCGGGTCCGCCCTCGACGCGGCTGTCCTGGGAGTTGTCCCGGTTGTCGCCCATCATGAACACCCGGCCCTCCTCGACCACGAACGAGCCGGACTTCTGGAACACCGAGTCCTTGCGCACCAGGATGGGATGCTTGTGGCCGTCGAGGTTCTCGATGTACATGCGCGAGACTACGTCGACGTCGGTGTCGGTGTACTCGGAGTGGTCCTTGTAGGTGTAGTCGCCCACCTCTTCCCGCTTCTGCTCCACCCCGTTCACGTAGAGCACGTTGTCGCGGATCTCGATGTGGTCCCCGGGCAGCCCGACCACGCGCTTGACGTAATCGGTGTCCGGGCGGTGCGGGTTGATGAAGACCACCACGTCCCCGCGCTTGGGAGGTTGCTCCCACAGCTTGTGCACCTTGGCAGGGTCGGTGAACGGGATGCGGAGCCCGTAGCTCATCTTGTTTACGAAGATGAAGTCACCGACCAGGAGCGTCGGGATCATCGACCCCGAAGGGATGTGGAACGGCTCGAAGAGGAAGGCGCGCAGCAAGAGCGCCACCAGGATGGCCCCGCCGATCGACTCGGTGTACTCGCGGACCGCGCCCTTCCGGGCGAAGGCGAGGTGCTTGTCGAGCACCTCGTCGAGCGCGTGGCGGGCGTGCACCGCCGGCATGCCCTGCGGCTTGAGCAGCGCCTCGTCGACCGCGGCCATGGCCGACTCCACCTCCGCCGAGGCGGCGCACGCCCCAGGGCGTGGCCGACCCGATGGTGGAGAGCATGAACACGGCGAGGAACACGCAGAGCGATCCGAAGAGGAAGTCCTGGCGGCGCAGCAGGTGTTGGGCGACCAGGGCGAGCACGACGGTCCCGGCGACGATTCCCGCGAGCTTGCCGTAGCCCGCCGCCGCGTAGAACGGGCGTGCGCCCTTGTCGGCGGCGGAGACCAGCTCGGCCTCGCGCTTCGCCTGGGCGGCGTTGCGCGTCTCTGCGGCGGCGGTCATTCCTCCACCCTCAGCACCGCGAGGAACGCTTCCTGTGGGATCTCGATCTGGCCGACCGACTTCATGCGCTTCTTGCCTTCCTTCTGCTTCTCCAGCAGCTTCCGCTTGCGCGAGATGTCCCCACCGTAACATTTGGCGAGGACGTTCTTGCGCAGCGCTTTCTGCGTCTCGCGGGCGATCACCCGGGATCCGATGGCCGCCTGGATGGCAACCTCGTACATCTGCTTGGGGATCTCTTCCTTCAGCTTCTCGCAGATCACGCGGCCCCGCTGGTAGGCGCGCTCGCGGTGCACGATGGTGGAGAGGGCGTCGACCGGCTCGCCGTTGATCAGGATGTCGAGCTTCACCAGGTCTGCTTCCTGGTACCCGACCGGCTCGTAGTCGAGCGACGCGTACCCGCGGGAGATGCTCTTCAGCCGGTCGAAGAAGTCGAACACCACCTCTGCGAGCGGGATCTGGTAGGTGATCTGCACGCGCTTGGTCCCGAGGTACTTGATGTCCTTCTGCAGGCCCCGGCGGTCCTGGCAGAGTTTCAGGACCACCCCGACGTACTCGTTGGGGACGTAGATGTGCGCGAGCAACATGGGTTCCATCAGCTTCTCGATCTCGCCCTCCGAGGGGAGCTTCGCCGGGTTGTCGACCCGGATCTCGCTGCCGTCGCGCTTCACCCCCTTGTAGACCCCCGACGGGGCGGTGGTGATCAGGGCGAGGTTGTACCCGCGTTCGAGCCGCTCCTGCACGATCTCCATGTGCAGGAGGCCCAGGTAGCCGCAGCGGAACCCGAACCCGAGGGCCTGCGACGTCTCCGGCTCGTAGGTGAACGCGGAGTCGTTCAGCCGCAGCTTTTCGAGCGCGTCGCGGGTGTTCTCGTAATCAGCCGAATCCACGGGGAAAATCCCCGAGAACACCATCGGCCTGATCTCCTTGAACCCGGGGAACGGCTTGTCGGTCGGCCGATCCGGGTCGGTCAGGGTGTCTCCGACCTTCGCGTCCTGGATGATCTTGACGTTCGCGACCACGAAGCCGACCTCTCCGGCGATCAGGTCGCCCTTTTCTCGCGCCTTGGGAGCGAAGACGCCCACCTCGTCCACCTCGTAGACGCGCTTGTTCGACATGAACTGGATCTTCTGCCGCGGCTTGATCGTCCCCTCCACGATCCGGGTCAGCATGATCACGCCGCGGTAGGAGTCGTACCAGCTGTCGAAGATCAGCGCCTTGAGCGGCGCGGCCGGATCGCCCTTGGGCGGCGGCACGATGCGGACGATCTCCTCGAGCAGCTCGTCGATGCCGATCCCTTCCTTGGCGCTGGCGGAGACCGCCCGGCTGGCATC
>WNFK01210819.1_pt1 | contig 10022 bp, 6 predicted proteins | sample 5400281 | NCBI WGS metagenome assembly WNFK01 (sample SAMN13153350, study PRJNA577476) | soil metagenome | isolation source: 20 cm soil on Douglas fir-dominated hillslope | place: USA:California | collected 2013-09-17
TGCGCGCCCAGCACGCGCCGTACCTCTCCCATGACCCCGCCGAGCGATCGGCCGCTCACGTCGGCGGTGATCGCGATCATCTGCTGCTGGTTCTCGCGCTCGAGACTAAGGCGTGACTCGGCGGAAGAGAACGCCGCCAGACTCCCGAGCGGCGTCACGCGCCCTTCCCCGGCGGCCACAATGGGCAACGCGCGCAGCCGCAATGGATCATAACGGACCGAGTCGGGCGCCCGCACGCGCACCGCGACGGGCCGGTCTTCGGTGCGCATTTCTCCCGCGTTCGTGCCGAGCAGCGCCGCGCTCACGGCGCTCCCGACGTCCTCGGGCGTGAGTCCCACCCGGTCCGCCTCGGCCTGGTTCACGCGCATCAGCAGCTCGGGAGACGGCTCGCTCACGCCGTCGTACAGATCCTCGATGCCACCTATCGCCTCGAGGTCGGGCGCGAGCCGCCGCGCGTACGCTTCGAGCGTGTCCAACCGCTCCCCGAACACCTTGATCTCCACGGGCTTCGCCGCGCCGGCCAGGTCGTTGATGACGTCCGACAGGATCTGCACGAACTCGATCCGCAGGCGGGGTACGGCCGCGTTGACCTCATCACGCACCTCGTCCATGACCGAGAAGATGTCCCGCGAGCGGCGCCCGGGCGGCGTGAGCCGCGCGACGACGTCGCCCGTGTTCTGTGTCGTGGCGAACAAACCGAGCTCGGCGCCGGTGCGACGCGAGGTGCCATCGATCTCGGGCGTCTCGGCAAGGATCCGTTCGGCGATGCCGATCTCGCGATCGGTTTCCGCCAGCGCCGTCCCGCCGGGCGTGTAGTAGTCGAGCACGAACGCCCCCTCGTCCATCTCGGGAAGGAACCCCGTGCCCACCAGGCGCATCAGCACGACCCCGGCGGCCACGAGGATCAGCGCGGCGGCCGCGACGCGCCGAGGGTAGTGCAGGACCGAGGCCAGAGCGCGTTCGTAGCGCGATCCCAAGCCGTCGAAGACGCTGCGGGGGCCCTCGACCTCGTGCACGGTCACAAACTGCTCGGCGAGCAGCGGGATAATCGTCAGCGCCAGGACGAGCGACACGAGGACGGCGATGGTGAGCGTCGTCGCGAGGGCCGCGAAGAACTGTCCCACGACGCCCTGCAGCAGACCGAGTGGCAGGAAGACCACGACGGTGGTGAGGGTCGACGTCGTCACCGGCCAGATCAGCTCCTGCACGGCGGCGCGAATGGCCGGCGTGCGGTCCGGCGTGAGCCGGAGATGGCGCGCGATGTTCTCCGTGATCACGACGGCATCGTCAATCACGAGGCCGATCGCGATCGCCATCGCGCCCAGCGTCATGAGGTTGAACGTCTGACCGAGCAATTCCATGACGAATACGGTGATCGCCAGGGTCAACGGAATCGAGGCGGCGCTGATCGCGGTGATGCGGCCGTGGCGCAGGAACAGCAGCAGGACGACCACGGCGAGGGTCGCGCCGATCAACATCGCGTCGCGCACGGAGCGCACCGCATCGCGGACCAGCTCAGCCTGGTCGTACACCGGCTTCACCCGCACGCCCGGTGGCAGGGCGGGGCCGAGACCGGCCACGATCCGTGCCACGCTGTCGGCCAGCGCCAGCGTGTTGCCCCCGAGCTGCCGCGTAATGTTGATCAGGGCCGCCGGCTTTCCGTCGCCGGCGATGATCCGCACGTGGTCTTCCGTTCCGACCTGCACGGTCGCGACGTCCCGCACGCGGAGGCCTCCCCGAATGACGACGGCCCCGATGTCTTCGGGCGCGTGGGCTTCCTGATCCGTGACGATCAGGTACTGGCGGTAGTCCTGCGCGACCCGGCCCACGGCCTGCACCGTGATGGCGCGCCGAATCGCGTCGGCCAGGTCGGTGTACGTCATGCCGCGCGCCGCCAGACGCGCGGGGTCCGCGATCACCTCGAGCTCACGCACGTCGGAGCCCTGCACGTCCACGCGCCCGACGCCAGGTACGCGTGAGATCAGCGGCTTGATGTCGTAACGCGCCAGGTCGTACAGGGTGGCGGGCTCGCCGCCCTCGACGTTGTACGACAGGATGGGGAACAGGGAGGGCGTGAGCTGCTCGACTTCGAGGCTTAAATCAGGTGGCAGGGCGCTCTGCACCTGGTTCACGCGCGCGCGCACGAGCTGCAGCGCGCGGTCCATGTCGGTTCCTGGTGCGAAGGTGATCGAGATCTCGGTCGCGCCACGGATCGTGTGCGACCGCACCCGGGTCACGCCGGGCACGATGCTCACCGCCTCCTCCAGCGGCCGCGTCACGCTGAAGACCACCTGGCGCGCGCCGAGCGTCGAGCCTTCCGCCACGACGGTGATGCGCGAGAACTGTAGCTCCGGATAGATCGCCGACGGCAGGCGCACCGCGGACCAGATCCCGGCGGCGCTGAGCAGGGCGACCAGCAGGTACACGACTCGCTGCTGGCGGCTCAGCACGTCGAAGAGCCTCATCGACGCGGACCGCCGATCTTCACCCCGTCCTCGACGCCGTAGGCCCCGGTCGTGACCACGGTCTCGCCGGCCGCGAGGCCGGTGAGGATTTCGACGAGGGACTCGGTGCGCCCGCCCACCGTGACGGCCCGGGTGTGCGCGACACGGCCCGAGTCGACGACGAAGACGAGAAAGCCGTCGCCTTCGGGGACGAGGGCAGCGATGGGCACGACGACCGCCTTGGGATTCACGCCCGTCACGATCCGCCCGAATACCGATTCGCCGATCCGCAGGGTGCGCGTGGGCCGCGCGGCGCGAGCGCGCACGGCGACCGCGCGGGACACCGAGTCCACCGCGGCGGCGACGCTCGTCACGACACCCGATCCCAGCGACTCGGCGCTCGCGCCTTCACCACCAGTCACGATCACCGTGTCTCCGGTGTGGATCCGTCCGGCCTCCGCCGGCGACACGTTGAACACGAGGTCCAAGGCCGAGGGGTCGGCGACGTCCACCAGCGGCTGGTTGGCATCGACGGAGGCGCCCATCACGGCGCTCATGCGGGTGACGACGCCGCTCAAGGGCGCGCGCAGCGTCGCAAGCTCCTGGGCACGGCGCGCGGTGATGGCGGCTGCCTGTGCCGCCGCGAGATCGGCGGCGGCCTGGCCGCTGTCCTTTTGGGCGAGAATGCCCGCCTCCACGAGCCGCAGCGCGCGAGCGTACGCGCGCTCGGCGTTCGCCAGGGCTGCGGCCGCGCTCTGCGCGGCGGCGTCAAAGGGGGCGCGTTCGAACTCGACGAGCGAATCGCCCTTCGCGACGCGTTGCCCCGCCACCACGAAGATCCGCGCCACGCGCGTCGGCCCGGGAGCGGCGAGCACGGCGTACCGCTCCGGCCGCGCGCTGACCGTCCCGATCGCGCTCACGACATGAGGGAACGGCTGGACCGCCGCGACGCTCGTGGCAACACCGATCACCCCCGGCTCGCCAGCGGCATCCTCTCCGTGGCCGCTCCCTCCGCAAGCGGCGGCGAATAGGGCGAGCCCCACGCCAAGGAACGAGAAGCGGGTCACGGTTCGTCCGGATCCGTGGTGAGGAATCTCACGGCTCGCGCTGCTACGTCGGCGGCCGCGAGATCATCGATGTAGCGCGCCAGGATCTCGCGCGCGTTGCGCTGCGCCTCGAGCACGGTCGCCAGGGGAACGGCGCCCTCGCTGTAGGCCCGCAGCGACATGACGGCGACCCGATTGGCGCTCTCGACCAGCCCTTCTGCGCGGCGCAGCCGGCCGCGTGCCGCGGCGAGGCTGCGCCGGGCCTGTACGACCGCGGCGGTGGTCTCACGGCGCGTGAGGTCGAGCTGTGCCACGGCCCGGTCGCGCTCCGCGACAGCCCGCATCACCTCGCCGCCGCTCCAGTTGAAGAGTGGCAAGGGGAGCGAGAATCCGACCACCGGCAGTAGCTGGTGGGGCGTCGGACTGCTGGGATCGCCGGTGTCGAAGCCGAGTTCCAGGTTCGGAGCGAAACGGCTGCGGCGCGAGAACGCCAGCGAGCGCTCCGCCGAGCGCAGAGTTGCCTCGGCCGCCCTGATGGGAAGCGGGAGGGGCGCGCCGTCCGCCACGGCCTCACCACCGGCGGGCGGCGCGAGCGAGTCCGCCAGCGCGATCGTCGGCTCGTCGCCGGCGAGTCCCATCTGCAGTTGGAGCGAAAGCAGCGCATTCAGGGCGGCGAGGGAATCGTCCACCGCGATGTTCTCCAGCTGACCGGCATTCACGGCGGCGAGCCGCACGTCCAGCTCGCTCACGTCGCCGACCCGGCGCCGCAGGTCGGCGATCCGACGAAGGCTGTCGGCGTCGAGCGCCGTGCGGCGAGACAGGTCGGCACGCCGCGCGGCGGCGAGCGCACTGGTGTACGTGGTCTCCACGTCGAACCGGATCGCGGCTCGTTCGAACGCGAACCCGAGACGCGTAGCGTCCCGCGCGGACTCGGCGGCACCGATACGCGCCCCCCGCAGCCACGGGAGGTCGAGCGGTAGGTCGAGGGCCGCATGATACTGCGGGAGGTCCTTCGTATAACTCGCGGCGAGTGCCGGATTCGGGAACGCGCGGGCAGTGCGCACCAAGCCGCGGGCCGCGGTCGTGTCGGCACGCCCCAGGGCCGCGCGAGCGCCGCGCGCGAGGGCTGTCACCACGGCCTGGGCGCGCGTCACGGACTGTTGAGCGGTGACCCTCGGTGGCAGCGATAACACGGCGAGTACGACCGCTGTGACGATGTGGAGGCGCATGGTCCGCAGAACCTAGCCTGCGAACCTTACGCCGACCTTACACGGCGGGGAACGTGAGCACCACCTTGGTGCCCTTGGGGCTCGACCCAATGTCGATCCGCGCAGCGTGTAAGTCCGTAATCCATCGGGCGATGGCGAGGCCGAGGCCGGCCCCTTCGGCCTCGCGGCGCGCTGGGTCGCCGCGATAGAACCGCTCGAACACGTGGGCCAGCTGATCCGCCGGAATCCCGATCCCCGTGTCCGACACGACGACTGACCGCTGCCCGTCTCGAGCGGTGACGTCGAGGCGAACGCGGCCGCCGGCCGGTGTGTACTTGATCGCGTTGTCGAGCACGATCAACAGGAGCCGCCGCACCAGCGTGGCGTCGCCCACGATCGCCGCTTCCTCGAACTCGCCGACCTCGAGGGCGATGCGCTTCCGTTCGGCCAGCGCGCGCACGCCTTCGACGGCGTTTGCCGCCAGATCGTCGAGGTAGAGCGGCTCGCGCGCCACGGCTTGCTCCCCCGCGTCCGCGCGCGCGAGCGTCAGGAGGTCGCCCACGATCACGCCCACGCGGTCGGCCTCCTGCTCCATCGCTTGGAGCGCTGCCGGATCGCGCCCGGCGTCACGTTCTTGCCCCAACTCGGCCATGAAGCGGCGCATCTGCTCCATCGACCGCTCGACGGGCGCCGTCGATTGGCGTACCAAGACGTACCCGCCCGCCGCCACGAGGAGGAGCGCCGCGAAGGCCGCCGCCGCGAACGTCCCGATCAGCGACGCGTACTGGCCCTCGAGCTCCAACCGATCGGCCAGCGCCACGGCGACGTACGGCGTGCCCGTTCCACCGGAGAAGCGTTCGGCATGCAAGCGTATCGGGTGGCCATCCGGCGCGTTGCGATCCACATCCAGCAACCCTGTGCGAGCGGCTTGTGCGGCGGCCTCTTGGATCCACGCATCCGTGGCGGCTGGCGTGATCGCGTGTCCGTCAGCATCGAAGAGATAGAGCACGCGGTCGGGGATGTGCAGTTCCTCCACCGCGTCCGCGGCGCCGCCGGCGGCGCGCTCGACCTCGAGGGTTCGCGTGGCAGTCGCGACCGCGGCCGTCGCCGCGCGCAGCGAGTCGTCGAGCCGGCGGGAGATGTGGTGCCGGACGGCGAGGAGCAGTCCACCACCCAGGAGGAGCAGGATGAGCGTGAAGGTGCCCCCGTACCACAACGTGAGCCGGAACCGGAGCCGCGCGAGCGAAGGGTTCACGGGCCGAAGCGATACCCCGCGCCGCGCAGGGTCGTGATGAGCTTCGGGGCGAACCCGTCGTCGATCTTCCCTCGCAGGCGCCGCACCAGCACTTCGAGCACGTTGGCGAAAGGATCGTGATTGTGGTCCCACACGTGCGCCGTGATCGTTGCGCGATCGACGACCTGCCCCTGACGCTTTACGAACAACTCGAGGAGGGCGAACTCTTTGGCGGTGAGTCGGATCGGTCGGCCGGCGCGGCGCACCTCGCGGGCGCCGAGATCGACTTCGAGGTCGGCGACGCGATGCAGGTCCGGTGTGAGGGAGAGTGGTCGCCGCCGCGCCAGCGCCTTGAGCCGCGCCACGAGCTCCTGGAATGCGAACGGCTTGGTGAGGTAGTCATCCGCGCCGACCTCGAGACCGCGAACGCGGTCGTTCACGGCATCGAGGGCCGTCAACATCAGGACGGGCGTGGTGATGCCGTGGCGGCGCAGCTCCCGGCACAGCTCGAACCCGGTTCCGCCGGGGAGGCGCACATCGAGCACCAGGACGTCGTAGTCGCCGGCGGACGCGTGATCGCGGCCGTCCGCGAAGGTCATCGCGAGGGTAGGGTCGATGCGGTGCTCGCGCAATCCGTCGCGGAGCAACCCGGCTAGCTCGGGATCGTCTTCCACGATCAGCACGCGCACGGAACAAGGATGCCCTAGCGGGGCGCCGCCATCAATGCCCCCCGCCCGTGACGATCTGCTTGTAGCTCTCCGGGTTCCACTTCGGTCGCCCGGGAGCGTTCGCGACGTCCATCCCCACGTAGTACGCGAGCCGCGCATACCGCGCGACCTTGTCGGCGTCGAGGGCCGCGGGCGCGTCGGTCACCCGATGATAGTCGGGATGCAGGCCGCTCGTGAAAAACAGAATCGGTACGCCGTGCTTCGCGAAGTTGAAGTGGTCTGACCGGAAGAACAGCCCTTCTTGCGGCCAGAGATCGCCCACCGGATGGAGGTGCAGCTCCGGATGCGCCCGGGCGACGCGGTCCACCACCGCGCCGAGATCGGAGTGTTCGCGCCCGATCACGGAGATCGTGTCGGGCGCGTTGCGGCCCACCATGTCGGTGTTCAGGTCCGCCACGACGCTCGCGAGGGGCAGCGTGGGGTGATCGGTGAAGTAGGCGCTGCCCCATAAGCCGCGCTCTTCGCCGCTCACGGTCATGAACACCACCGACCGCTTGGGCCGTGCGGCGCTCGTCGCGAAGGCCTCCGCGAGCTCCAGCACGGCTACGGTACCCGAGCCGTCGTCGTCGGCGCCGTTGCAGATCGAGTCCGCGCCTTGCGGCGTGCACCCCATCCCGTCGCCCGGCGTCCCGATGTGGTCCATGTGCGCCGAGTAGATCACGTACTCGCGCTTCAGCACGGGGTCCGAGCCCTCGAGGATCCCGACGACGTTGGGCGCGCTGGCATGCTCGAGCTGTCGCTGCCACACGTCGATCTGAACTGTGACGTCGGCGATCGGCCGGGCCTTGAGCGCTCCCTGACCCCACGCCGGGAGCGAATCGAGGCTTACCCCCGCCTGCCTGAGCCAGGGTCCCACAGTCCCGATGCGCGTCGCGAAGACGCCGAGGCCTACGTCTTCGCCGGGATTGCGGACGCGGATGCCGGCTTCGCGACCGGGGAACTGCGCCCACACTGAGTCCGGCAGATCGCCCACTAAGAGGATGGCGAGCGGTCGCAGGGGCAACAGCTTGCCGGCGATCGCGTTCAGCTGTGGGCCGAACGACAGGATGGCGAGCTTCCCGGCCACCGCCGCGGAATCGAGCGTCCCTCCCCGCAGCGGGTTGCCCGTGACGAAGACCGCCGGAGCACTCGGCTTCCCGGTAGGCGCCTCGCCCTGGACGAGGAGGACGTCGTCACCGATGCGCCAGCTCGCCGTCGCCCGTCCCGTGGCCCGCAGCGTCGAGCTATCGGGCTCGAAGCGGTACACCTCCAAGGGGTAGTGTTGCAGGTACGTCCCGCTGTCCCCGCCTGGCCGCAGCTTGAGTCGCTGGAATTCCCCGGCGACGTAGGCGGCGACCTCGTCGAGCTCGCGGCTCGGCGTGGCGCGGCCGCGCATCGAATCGGCGGCGATCGTGTTGATGCGGCGTTCGACGTCCGCGGTCGTGATGGACGCCGTGCCCCCCACCCCCCGGGCGGGCGCTTGCGCCTGCTGGGCGGCGGCAGTGCCGGGGACCGCGAGGAGCAGCGCGGCGACTCGGGCGCGCATCAGTTTCCCCTCACGATGCGGGCGTAGCTGTCCGGATTCCATTTCGGGCGTGCGGCGGCATTCGCTACATCGAGGCCCAGATAGAACACCAGCTTGACGATGCGAGACTCTTTTTCGGCGTCGATCTTGTCGACCGAGTCGCTCGGGCGATGGTAGTCGTCATGCACGCCATTGAAGAAGAAGAGGATCGGCACGCCCTTCCTCGCGAAGTTGTAGTGATCGGACCGGCCGTAGAAGTTCTGCTCCGGCCACCGATCGTCGATCGGCGCCATGTTCAGCTCCGGATGCGCCGCGCCGATCCGGTTCAGCGTCGCTCCTAGGTCGGAGTGCTCCTTGCCGATCGCGACGATCGTGTCTTTCCAGTTCCGGCCTACCATGTCCGTATTCAGGTCCGCGACGATGTCCGCGATCGGCACCGGCGGATGGTTGGCGAAATACGCGCTGCCCCACAGGCCCTTCTCTTCGCCGCTCACGGTCAGAAAGATGAGCGAGCGCTTGGGCCGAGGGCGGAGCTGCGCGAAGGCCTCGGCGGCCTCGACGACGGCGATCGTCCCCGACGCATCGTCGTCCGCCCCGTTATAGATGCTGTCGCCGTTCACCGGACTTCCGACGCCGACGTGATCCATATGCGCGCTCAAGATGACGTACTCGCCCTTGAGGCGCGGGTCGCTGCCTTCGAGGATCCCGACCACGTTGGGTGCCGACTTGCGATCGAGAGCGCGGATACGGGCGTGCACGTGGAGCTGTGCCCCCGCGAGCGGTCGCGCAACGAGCGGGGCGCCCGCCTGCGACGCGGATTGCACGGCCGCGGAATCTGCGCCGAGGCGCGTGAGGACCGGCGCGAGGGAGGCCGCGCGGACCGTCAGCACGAGCGGTGGGCCGACGCGTCGACTCGGGTCGCGCAGTTGGGGCGAGGTGCTGCGTTCCACGACGGTCGCCCAGAGCGAGTCACGGACCCCTGTGAGCACGATCACGCCGGCGGGGCGCCAGCCGAAGAGGCGCTCACGGTCGGCGCGATTTCGCACGCGCGCGGTGACCACCACCATCTTCCCGGCGAGTGCCGCGGTATCCAGTTGCCCCACGGCGCCGATCGCACCCGTGAGCAAAACGAGATCTCCGGCGTAGTCGCCGCTCTCGAACAGGTTATCGCTGAACACGAAGTCACGGCCGTACGCGAGCGTTGTATCCCCGCCACCGTGCACGAACGCCACCGAGCTCTCGGCAACGAACTGGACACGATCGAGCGCGTAGCGCTGCAGGAACGTCCCATCGTCGCCGCCAGGCTTGAGGCCGATGCGGCCAAACTCCGAAGCGATGTATGCGGCGACCTTCTCGAGCTCGGGGCTCGGCGTGTCGCGGCCGCGCATCGAGTCGTCGGCGATGATGCCGATGCGACGCCGGATGTCGTCCGGGGTTATGGACCGAACCGCCCGCTGCAGGGAGGCCGGAGACTGGGCCACCAGCACGCCGGGGAGGAGGAGCAGGCTGAGCACGCCAAGCACACGATGCACGGATCGATCCTCAGGAGTAATGGAGGGGAACGAAAAAGGTAACGCGCCCGACCGCGTGTGACCACGATCGGGCGCGTCGCCAGTTTCAGCTTGAACGTCAGGGTTTGCGCCGCCGCACCTCAGGCTCGCTGCGGGGCTTCTCCTTCGGCGCTTCCCGTTGCGGCGCGGCCTGCCTTGGCTGCTCCCGTTGCGGCGCGGCCTGCCTTGGTTGCTCCCGTTGGGGCGCGGCCTGCCTCGGTTGCTCGCGGCGCGGCTCGGCCTCCCTGGGCTGCTCGCGACGCGGTTCGACCTGCCTGGGCTGCTCACGCCGCGGCTCTACCTGACGG
>WNFK01080503.1_pt1 | contig 10021 bp, 21 predicted proteins | sample 5400281 | NCBI WGS metagenome assembly WNFK01 (sample SAMN13153350, study PRJNA577476) | soil metagenome | isolation source: 20 cm soil on Douglas fir-dominated hillslope | place: USA:California | collected 2013-09-17
CCCGTGACCTGGTCAAGCTGTGGGATAAATGCGCAGCTCAGGACGCGGAGGCGGCCCGCGTTGAGGCTGCGAATCTGCCTTTGCCTTTCAGTGGGGCTCCAACGCCGGTTGATTATCGTACCAAAAAAGGACGTACGCGATGAGTCGGCGCCGCAGTCTTCCGATCGTCCGGTACAACCGCTTCATTGCCAGCTCGAAAAGACAGCTCCACGTCACACATAGACAGGCGCAAGGTCTCTATCGCGGCTTCAAGGTCCGCCTGGAAAAGATCCCAACGGCGCGCGACGTCAAGGCGCATCCCAAAATTGCCCGTCAGGAATTACGTAAGCTGCGCGAGCTGGTGGCGCCGCGTTCACAAGAGGGTCGCGGCCCGTCCGGAGCTGGGGCTGCAACGGGGGCTCTTGGTGCAGTCCCAGCTCCGTCACGCGGGCGGGCAGCCTTCGCACACGAGACCGAGCCGCAGGACATTTACGACGAGGGCTACGACTACGACGATTTCATAGACGGAGACGAGGACGTATATGCCGAGGACGAGCAAGCGTCGTAAGGGCCGCGCGCGCCGTGGTCTATGGCTCCGCATTTCGGGGCGGACCGGTGGGGCCTCCCCGGAGGAATTTTGGGGCACGCTGCGCCGCGCCGTGACGTCCGGAAATTACGAGGTCCCCGAAGAATGGGGGGTCCGGATCGCCTGGCGCAACAAGGCCGACAGGCCGATGAAGTCAGGCGACTTTTCTAATGCCATGCAGGACAGCTCAGAATCGTCTAGGGGCTGGGACAGGGCGGTGGTCCGATACATAGACCGTCAGATCGACAAAACGGAGCGTCCCGAGGCAGCGGTGCCGCGTGCAGCTGCGCGGGTGCGTCGGACCAAGAAGGCGGCCCGGTCGGCGGCGGCGCGTAGGGGCTGGCAGACGAGGCGCAGGAGATTCCGGAACAGGTCAGCGGCGGCGCGTAGGGGCTGGCAAACACGGAGGGGTAAGCAATGACGCTTGACACTCTACGGTTGATTTTCGGCTGCGGCTCACTGTTCGTTACGGGAATGTGGTGCGGGTTTGTTCTGGGCTGGTACCGCAGAGGCTTACAGAAATGACCTGGTTCTGGTACGTCGCTCAAGCCGACGAGCTGATGCTCGATGTTGACAGCGGCCGGGACGGGTCAGTCCTCGGGCCGACGCGCATCCGGCTTGAGGCGGCAATCGAAGGCGGCGAGCTGGCCATCCGCGACCCGATATTTCTCTACAAGAGCGCAACGGAGGGTCACTACCATGTAATTATTCAGCTCCGCAGTCCCATGCCACAGCTGAGGCGCTACGTCTGGGAAATGCAATTGCGGAGTGACCTGTACCGGGGCCGGTGCAACCTCATGCGCGGCCTGGCAGACCGCCCAGCTCCGGCGCTCCTGATTTCCCCAAAACCGTGGCCGTTCTTTTATAGGCTCTGGGACGCCCGCTGCGACTGCCTAGAGAAGCATTCGCTCTCCATCATGGTAAAATGCCCCGTTGCCGTGAAGCTCCGGCGCAGCTGGGCAGCTGAGGGATTTTTCGGTTCCCTCAAGCCTGGCCGCACGGTGATGGAATTATCGAGCCAAGAGGGGCCCGTCAGCGTCGGTGAATTTGCAAGGAGCATTTCCAATGGAACCGACTCCGAAGAACTTCATCCGGTTTAGCTTGGTCGTAGCTTTCCCCTTGCTGGCGGCCGGAGCGTTAATCGGCTATCGGTTATTCAAGGCTTGGCAGCTGGCCGAGCTGAAGAGGGCATATCATGGGAGCAGAGGACACGGCGAAATTCAGGGCGGCGGCGCTGGCGGCCCTGGAGGAAATCCGAGCGATGCAGAAGGAAGCGCAGACCCTAATCAAAGAGCTGCGCGAGCTGGCGACGAAGGCTCAAGAGACGGCGGATGATGACGACGATTGAGGGCGAAGGGCCGGACAAGTCAAAGCTCGAAGCGATGGCACAGGGAGCGGAGGCCGATCCAACCGGTGAAGCGCCGCCGCCAGATGAGCGCACCTTGAACAGTTCGCTCCCGAAGGATCCGAAGGAAGGGAAAGTCACCCCGATCAGCTCCGGGCGCGGCCGGGGCCGCCCGCACGGCTCGAAAACCCGCAATCGCAAATCCGACACAGCTCCAGCTCAAGCGGTGCCGCAGTCGTCGATCATCTCTGCGGCGGCCGTCAAGGCGATAATCATGATTCCCTACGATCTGGCGGCGAAGCGTCTGGGGGAACACTGGCGGCTCAGTCCCGAGGAAGCGGAGGCATGGGTACCCGTGCATATCGAGCTGGCGGAAAGGTATCTGCCCGCCGACTTCAAGGACAAGCACGCCGCCCTTTACACCGTGGCGATCCTTCACCTGGTCGCGATCTTCGCGCGAGCGCAAATCCATTATGAGCTGCGCGCAATAGCCGCGCGTCAGGCCGCAGAGAAGGCAGTCACTGGACCGACGCCGGTCCCGGACCTCGAGGGGCCGAAGACCGGAACGGTGGAGGACGTTTTGCGGCCGCGTGTGCGTCCCGGGCCGAAGGAAAGGCCGCCCGGAACATGATCGCCCTCGTGCTGTGCATCGACGTATTGCTGATCGACCTTGTCACATGTCAGCCGGTCGATCGTCCCTATCAGGCGGCGCTCATGCGGGGTGTCGGGGACGGAGCGAGCACTCCCGATTTCGCGCCGCTCGTTCTTTTCGCCGGACGCTGCGTCAGCGACGACGAAGCGCCGCCACTCGGTTCCGCGTTCTTTTACCAGGTCGGGCTCGTGGACGAGGCGGGCGAACCCATTTTCAGCTGCAACAGCTGATGGCCGACGTTCGGATCATCGTAGGCAAGCGGGGATTCGGGAAGTCCTATCAGCTTCGCAAGCTGTTGCGCGCCGAGCCCCGCGTCGTCCTCTACGACACCCTCAAGGAAAAAGAGTACGACGAGCTGGAGCGAATCGAAAAGTTCCCCGAGCTGTGCAGGGCCCTGGCCGCAGACAAGCCGATTTTTCGATATGCCTATAGCTGGGACGGGACGGCGGACCGGGAAATCGATTTCGAGCGCGTCTGTCGGGCCGTCTACTGTTGCCACCGACTGACCTTTGCCATCGAGGAAGTGGATCAGTTCTGCAGTCCGTCCTTCCTGCCGAAGCATCTCGATATGATCGTGAGTCTCGGGAGACACCGCGACCTGTCCGTGTGGGTCGCCAGCCGCCGCCCGAAGGAAATTCACCCGCTCATCCGCTCACAAGCAAACACCGTGATCAGCTTCGCGCAGACGGAGCCCGCGGACCTGGAGTGGTCAGCGCAGGTCATGGGCTCAATGGTGGAGAAGCTGCCCCGTCTAAAGAAATTCCGTTCCGTGACCTGGCAGGACACCGCTTGACACCCTCCTGGAAAGCTGTGTTACACTTCTATCGCCTTGTCGGGCTAGGCGGGGTCACGTCCTAGCCCGACGTCTCCACGGCCCCCCCAGCCCGACCTTTCCCAGCTGGAGGGCCCTCCGATGAAGTCCTTCCTTCCTTCGACGAAGACGATCGTGTGGGGCCTGATTCTGGGCATCACCGCGATCGCCCTCTACAACAACTTCGCCTTCGTGCAGAAGATCGCGGGGTCGAAGACCTAAACCGCAGTTCAACCGAAGCGGCGGCTCGACGGGACCGACCGCACAACGAGGCATGCTATGGCCCGCGATATGCGTCGTCAGCTTGCGGCAGGGCAAGCCTTCGCCGCTTCCAGCCCGATTTCCTTCGATCTCCCCGTCACCGCCGTCTACAAGTCGATCAACCTGTCCCTGGAGTACGCGATCGGTTCCGGCGGCACGACCACGACGCCTTTCGAGCGCGCGCCGTGGACGAACATCAAGCGAATCGACCTGGTCGCCGATGGCCGGGACGTGATCAAGAGCTACGACGGCGGGACGCTCCTCGATATCAACCATCTGGATTACGGCGAGTACCCGCCTTCCCAGATCGTGGACGGCACGATCGGCTCCGTGACCTACCCGCTCTGGCACAACCTTCAGATCGATCTGAAGCTTCCCCGGTTCCAGGCGGAATTCAACGTCAAAACCGGGAAGTTCGAGGGCGGCGAGTCGCTGACCCTGCTCGACGCGCGCAAGCTGTCTTCGCTGGAGCTGCGCGTGACCTTCGGCGCGGGCATGGCGGATCTCTACGCCACGGTTGGCACGGGTACGGTCGATCGATTCGTCGTGACGCCCTGGGGTCACGAGCTGATCGACATCGACAAGGACACGGCGTTCCCGCTGAACGTCGAGACCATGAACAGCTTCGCCTTCCCGACGACCGGAGCGATCGATCGCTCGTTCAAGCACAACGTCGGGAACGCCTACCGCCGGATCATCTTCTCGACGGTCGATCAGAACGCCCGGAATCCGGTCAACCGGCTCTCCAAGCTGATTCTCCAGGAGAATGGCACGTTCAACCGCCGTGTGTGGGATGCCGGAAACCTGCTGGCCACAATGGCGCGCCTCGAAATCGCGCCTGGTCTCGACCCGGCGAACCCGGCGACCCTCGTGCGCGCGATCCCGCGCATGACGCCCGTGGTCGAAACGACTCAGGGCAAGAACGGCGGCAACCGACGCGGGCTCTACCTGGTTGACATCGCCGAAGACAACAGAGTCGGCAGTCTCCTGGACACGCGCGGATTCTCGGCGCTGGAATCCCTACTGAGCTGGGACGGCGCGAACACGACCGACCTGATCCGGATGACCACGAACATCATCGTTCCCAACGTCCGGTAGCGTTGGGATCTGCGGAGCGAGCATGTCAATGAAAGCCCGATACATCGTCCTGACCGGTCCTTTCCGCTCCTTCGAGACCGAGGAGGAAGCGACAGAAGCCGCGGACAACGACACGGAAGACAGCCGCACAGAGCATGCCGTGGTCTCCGTGATGTGCCACTGTCCCGATGAGCCGGACGTCATCGAAGAGCCGACGCCGAAGACACGGAAGCGCAAGTAATACCGCGAAAGGGGCGGCCCGCCCGTGGCCGCCCCACAGCGCTTGAGCTGGAGCTGTCATGCCATTGTCGAGTGGGGGCGCCACGCTGTTAGCCGGGGGAATTCAAGCTCTCGGGACGTGGTATTCCACGAAGGGGATCGCAAAGGCGCAGAAGGAAGCCGCAAAGGCTCAGGCGCGCCTGATCGACCTTCAGGCAGAGGAACAACAGCTCCGCAACCAGGCGCTCCGAATGAGCCTGGTCGAACAGGACAAGGCCCTGCCTTTCGCGATCTCCAATCCGAGCCTCCCCGGCAACGCTTACGCGGGGAACGTTCGCCCGACCGGAACAGGACTTCCCGGGGCCGCCGCAGAACCGTCTGCGGCAGGCCCCGGGGCTTTTCTTGTTGTTGCTGCTGCCGGGGCCGCCGTAGTGGCGCTCCTGTCAATCAAGGCAAAGGCCGCATGACATGGGTCTTCTAGGGAAAGTCAAACGAGCCGTGACGCACCCCCCGTCCCCAAGTCGGGTTGTGCGGGGCGCAACGCAGGTCGTGACCAAAACGGCGCGGAGTGTCGGCGCTTACGGTCAAGCGAACATTGCGGAGCTGCAACGCCGCCCTCTGGTCGGAATCGCACGAATCGCGGTCTCGACGACCGGGGTTGGCGCGCTGGGTCTTCTGGCCTACGACGCAAAGCGGCTGCACGACAAAGCCGGCCGCGCCAAGGATCGCTATCGTGACATCACGAAACAGGCGCTCCGTGACGCGCAGACGATCCAGGAACGCCTGGCAACCTACGCCAAGCCTCACGCGCGGTCTGTGGGTCCCTTGGCTGACGTCTATCGGAATTCCGTCGTGCGCCAAAATCCCGCCGACCAGGGCGGTGGCGGTGTGGCGCAACCGGCGCCCGACGTCGAGAGCGAACCGGCTCCGGCGACTGACATCGAAACGACGACCGCTCCGAGCCCGGATGAACGCGGAGCTGGGGGTGACGCAGCGGAGGGGACGCGCACCGTCTTCGCAAGCCTGGGGGGCGGCCTACTCCCTGGCCTGCTCATTGTCGGGCTCCTGGCGGCCTCCTGGGCTTCAAGGAGGGCCCAATAAATGAGCGATACCGTAGTTCCGCGCACCTACCCTTATCGGCCCTCCGGCGGATGGACTCAAGATGACATCTGGGTTCGCCCGACCGGCCCAGCTCACGATGACATCCCGGACGGCATGACGGCGGAGTCGAAAGACCGGCTGAAGCAGATCGGATTTTCGGCTCTCGATTCTCTGCTGGAGGCGTTCCAGTCCCGCATCAGACCGCAGACTGACCCCCAGCGTGCGCCCGGCGAGGTCGTGAACGCCGGGGCCGAGTATCGCGGCCCGGACATCCCGGTCAGGGTCGAGGGAACGGCGGCGCAAATCTCGGGTTACGGGAAGTGGATCGCGGTAGGGATCGGGCTCTTTCTGATCGGCGCGCTCCTACTCGAACATCGGAGGTAGACGTGCAGGGAGTCCCCATCGGAAGCAACAGCGTGCGCCGCGAGACCCCTCTCGCGGTTCTGTCGGAAGTCCGCGCCATTTCCGGCCCCGCAGTTCCGACCGTTGCGATCCAGGATGAAGTCACGATCCAGGCTCTCCCTCCGTCTTTCGAGTACGGGCAGGAGACGGAAGGCCCCTGGGACACCGTTGACACTGACGCGAAAGTCCTGGTCGGCGACACTCTGCGGATCACCTACAGAATGGGTCTGCCGTTCCTGGAAGACTGGCAGACCCGCTATGTGGTCTCACGGCTCAATGCGGATTCCCGTTTCGAGCTGAGACACGTCGCGCTGAATGAGGAGATCCGGCGCCTGACCGTAGAGGTGCGGGTTCTGAAGCCGTTCTCTCCCGCGATCCTGGTCCCGATCGCAATCATCGCTGTGTTGGCCGGGGCGACGATCTGGCTCACGACTCAGCTGGTGGAGAAACTGATCGTGCTGACCAGGGCGGACGACAAACAGTCGATCCCCTGGTTCTGGATCGCTGTCGTCGGCGCAGTGGGCGTGGTCGGAGTGTTCGGGCTGTCGCGACTCCGGGCGGGCCCATGAAGCCTCTGGCGATCGCCGCCGGGACCGCAGCGATCGCCCTGGTCGCAGGGAAGACTGCCGCCGCCGCGATCCGCGTTCCCTTTGATGACATCTTCTCCCGCTTCTCCCAGCTCTATGGAGTCCCCAAGCGGCTCATGGTGTCGATCGTGGCGCACGAGAGCAAGTTCGATCCGCGCGCGGTCAATGAGGAAACCGTCGCCGACCGGAAGCGCGGCCGGGACGTTGACTCTCTGGGTCTCGGTCAGATTCTCTTTCCGGACACGGCCAGCGACTACGGGATCACCGACCGGGAACAGCTGTTCGACCCTGTGACCAACCTCGAGATCGTGGCGAAGCATCTCAGGGCCCGCGTGCGCCGGTATCCCGTTCCAGCTGGGGACTACCCCGAGGACGTGGTCAGCGCCTACAACGGGGGGCACTCTCTCCGCACGAACGGCGGCGCGTTCGCCAATCAAGAGTACGTTGACCTGGTCAAGATCCAGTGGGAGAAATACGCCAATGTATAAGGTCCGGATGCTCAAGCTCTTGTGGCGCGGCACGCGCGGGGCGGTCTATGCAACCCTGGCAATGGCCGCCGGTGGTTTCGCGGCAAAGCACGGGCTGCCTGCGGACGGCGTGGCGGCGCTTGTGGGCGGGCTCACGGCGGCACTGGACAAGCTATTCGGCTTCGGGGCGATCGTGTCGCCTGTGGTCCGTCCAGCTGCATGACGGAGGATCTGGGCGTGCTTGGCGTAATCCTCCACGTCCTGATCACCGCCCTTTTGGGAGTGAACACCTGGTTCCTGCGCCGCCTGGACGAACGGCTTGCAAAACTGGAAACGGTCATGCCCGCAGTCGTGCAGAAGATCGGGGGGATCCGATGGAAGCCGTAAGCGCAGCAGTACACACTCAGAAAAAGCGACCGGTCGAGTGGCACGTCGAGCGCGGAGAGCGCGGAGTCTACCTCCGCATCATCACGGGCAGCGGCCAGCTGCAAGAGCTGGCGATCGGAGCTGACCAGGCGATCCGGATGGCCGGGGCGCTGCGCGCGGCGGCGATGGACTACCAGCGTGAGCTGGCGATGAAGATCGGCGAAGTCATCGGGAGCATGTGACGGTGTGGGAATCCGCGTCCCGCGTAACTCGGAAGAATGGCTGGGGCGGTTCTGGACCCGGCCGCTCGTCTGCACTCCAAAGTTCTATGGCTCCGAGAACCTTGCGAACATCCTGGCGAACGTTGAGACCAACGTCGCGTTTCAGGATGACGTCCCTTCCGACGTCAACGGCTTTCGCATCGATCAGATCAGGATCTTGTCGGGAGTCAACGTCGCGGGAGTCCGCTTCCGCATCTACGACAGCGCGCAGGTCAGAGACCCCGGGGCTACACAAAACATCCCCCAGATCAACGAAGCGGTTCTGGGCGTATGCAGCGGCGAGGTCTCGGCCTTTGACGTCGCCTGGCTAATTGAGGCGGGGCTTCGTGTGGATAGGGATGACGGGCTGGTACTTCTGAGGGGCGGAAATGTTCGGAGCGCGTGATATCCGGATCTGGCGTCCGGACGAGACCTGTGAGGCGTTCCAGCTGGAGATGGGCGTAACGGCCGCCGATCTCCTGATGGGGCGGTTCACCGTCCCCAACATGGCCGTGGCCGTCATCTCGTCCGTCTTCACGCAGACGAATTCGATGCAGAAGAAAAGCCTCCAGCGCGTGGTCATCTGCCGGGGGCGCGGGGACCCGGCCGACTTCCTCGGGCGCCAGGTGTCGGTCAGCGGTTCTCTGACTTCTGTCGAGGAGCTCGACACAACCGGAGTCGGAATCACGGGCGCGGTCGCCGCGGGCTTCATCCTTCCGGCCGGAGCATCTGTTCGGCCTTGCAGGGTCATTCTCGACCAGGGCGAGTACGAGGTCGTCCACGTCGGGACAAACGGTCTCTCGGTGTGCTGTCTGCATGGCTGGATCTTCTCCGGGCGCGACCGTGGCCGATCGTAGGATCTGGATCCCGGACGAGAGCTGCGAGCCTTTCCTGTTCGAGACCGTCTGCGCGGTAAGCGATGTGATCATGGGCCGATTCGCCGTACCATCCCGCCGCCTGGCCGTCCTCGCTTCGATCAATCTGTACGAACACGCGGCGCTCGACAACAAGCGGATCCCGGTCGAGATCGTTCCAGGCGTCGGCAACCCCAGCGATGCAGGGGGGACCCTTGCTGACATTCTGAGCCAATATGCGATGACGATCCACGGAGCCCTGACGGGCGTCGAGGAATACGCCGGCTTTCAGTTCTTTCCCGGGCCCGTCCCGGGGTGGCAGCAGGGTAGCGGCCGCGTGACGAACATTGATGTCCTGTATCTGGGAGGAGAGGCGAGCCGGGAGATCCGCGTCGTCCTTGCCGGGGGCACGTCCTACACGATCCACAAGATCCAGAACACTCTCCCGTCCTATGGACTGTCTCTGTTCGGGTGGACGTTCGACCCTCTCTCAGCTGCGGCGCGTGATGCGGCGTGACACCTCCCCGCAATCCCTTCGAGGATCTGATCCTCGGCTTCGGTCTGGGGCTGCGGGTCAATCACCTGTCATTCCAGACGCCCCTAAACCAGACGCTCGATTTCAACATCGCGAACGAGCGGCACTTCCTTTTGTACGCCACGGCCTTCGTGCGGCTCAACGCGGCGGCTCCAGTCCCGGCGGCCTTGTTGGAGCTGGAGCAGTTCACCTGGATCATTCGGCACAACAAGCGGACGATCCCGCTCATCCGATCGATCGGCGCATTCGCGCCGCTGTTGTCGATGGTAGCGGCGGGACAAGTGGGCGTGGCATACGAGGGCACGACCACGGACGGGGTTGTGTGGATGAGAACAAGCGTCCCGATCTTTGAGGTCGTTGACGGTGGAACGATCGAGGTTGGCATGACAGGTGGGGTCCTTGCGAACAGCTGGCAGCGCGCGATTGACCTGGTCACCATGAACGTGACCGGACTCGCGCGCGCCTATCCGCGATCCAGAGAAGACGATGAGTAACTCCCAAGCCAAGTAGACGGTCACG
>WNFK01151095.1_pt1 | contig 10021 bp, 5 predicted proteins | sample 5400281 | NCBI WGS metagenome assembly WNFK01 (sample SAMN13153350, study PRJNA577476) | soil metagenome | isolation source: 20 cm soil on Douglas fir-dominated hillslope | place: USA:California | collected 2013-09-17
CTCCCGCCACGATGCGTCCTTGAACCGTTTGTCGCCCTGGGCCAACGCAACGTCCGCATGTGCGCCGCCTGAAAATGTTTGAAGGAACATCTCGTTCCAAAGGCGCCACATCTGCTTGAGATATTCGCGCTGGAGATCGGCGATCAACGCAATGGGAAAGAGCGGGCGCCCCGACGAAAGCGATTCCCCGGTCTGCACCCCCGTAGCCGAGGCGAGAGCGTCGTCAAACTGCTTCATCGCATCTTGCCCGGCCCGCATCAGGTTTTCCAGATAACCCTCTGCGTCGGCAGATGGTGGGATGCTGTTCATGGCGCTTTGTCTCCTTATTCAGCGAGATATTCGTGCTTATACCACGCGTTCCAATAAGTTCGCGTATGCCGGCGACCACATCTTCGTTCCGATCTTCGTGTATATTTCACTGGTGTCGAGGGTATCTGTCAGGCCTTCTTTGCGGGCTTGAATTGCGACTCCCTGTGCGACCCGAAACGATACGTCGCGCAGTTCGGTGACGGGCGGCAGTAAATTTGCGCGCGGATTCTGTTTGGATGGAGAGAGATCTGCTAGGGCTCGCGCAGCAGACATCAGCATCCCATCTGATATACGACGAGCCTTTACGGCGACGGCGCCCAATCCTATGCCGGGGAAGACATAAGAATTGTTCGTTTGGTCGACACGCATATACGCCCCGTCCCTAAGAAGCGGCGGGTTGCCTCGGCGCGGGAATTTGGATTCGACAATGGAAAAATCACGGGCCGATCGACGGTCGCGGCCATGTCACGCACAACGTTCTCCGGAAAGGCACCGGGCTGACCGGAAACACCGATGAGCACCGTCGGCCGTGCATTGCGAACGACGTCGTCCAACCTGATGAAGTCCTCCCGTTCGCGTTTCCATTCACTGACGGCGCTGCGCGGTTGGACGAAGGGTTGCTGAAAGGGCATCAGGTCTTTCATTCCTTCGACCAGGAGGCCATCGCGATCTATCAGGTAAAACCGCAAGCGTGCCTCCGCCTCCGAAAGACCCTCCGCGATCATCGCTTGGAAAAGAAGCTGGCTGATGCCGCTGCCGGCGCCACCTGCACCCACGACGGCGATGCGTTGATCCCTTATTGGCACGCCGGTAACATTGGCGGTGGCTAGTAGCGCGCCCGCTGCGACAACGGCAGTTCCTTGCACATCGTCGTTGAACGTGCAGAGACGATCCCGGTACCGTTCGAGAAGACGGGTGGCGTTTGATCGCGCAAAATCCTCCCACTGCAAGAGGACATGTCCCCAACGTTCGGTAACCGCGGCGACGAACATTTCGATGAAATCGTCGTATTCCTGCCCGCGAATTCGTTCGTGACGCCAACCGATGTAGAGAGGATCCGACAGGCGCTCCGGATTATCAGTTCCTACGTCCAGGAAGATCGGTAGTGTTGTCGCGGGATGAATTCCCCCACACCCCGTGTAGAGCGACAATTTTCCGATGGAGATACCCATCCCACCAGCGCCTTGATCGCCGAGTCCCAGAATCCGCTCGCCGTCGGTGACGACGATAACTTCGACATCGTCAAAATGCGGATGGCTCAGAATGCGAGAGATATGGTCTTTATAGGGAATGCTAAGAAATACTCCTCGTGGCTTCCAGAAATTTTGACTGAAAGCCTGGCATCCGCGCCCCACGGTTGGTGTGTAAACGATCGGAAGCATCTCTTCGATATGCCGAACCAGCAGAGCATAATAAAGTACCTCGTTGCTATCCTGCAAACCTCGCAAGAACACATGCTTTTCGTAATCAGATGAAAGCTGTCTAAATGCTTGCAAACGTCGCCCCACCTGTTCATCCAGGGTGGCTACGGAAGGCGGAAGAAGCCCGTGCAGACCGAAAAGCTCTCGCTCTTTATCGGTGAACGCCGTACCCTTGTTAAATAGGGGAGTGTTCAAAAGATCGTAGCCGTTAACTTGTACCTTCATTTGCGATCCCCGGTCTCGAATTGTGTCGCCACGGCTCGCTTATCCAACGGGCCGCCATGCCCGACTATGCCATCTTCTTTTTCGGAATGTAGAGATCTGTAATCGTTCCCTCGAAAGCTTCTGCGGCCATGCCGAGCGTTTCGGAAAGCGTCGGATGAGGATGGATCGTTAGACCGATATCGGCGGCATCCGCGCCCATTTCGATCGCGAGCGCCGCTTCGGCGATAAGGTCTCCCGCCGACGGTCCGACGATGCCGCAGCCGATGATCCGCTCGTGTTCTTCGTCGAACAGGATTTTGGTGACGCCCTCATCGCGGCCTAGCGACAGCGACCGTCCGCTCGCTGCCCAAGGAAAGACGCCCTTGCCGTATTTGACACCGCTGGCCTTGGCTTCGATTTCGGTCAGACCGACCCACGCCACCTCCGGATCGGTATAGGCAACGGAGGGAATGACTTTTGCGTCGAAAACACTGTTCTGGCCGGCAGCCACTTCGGCCGCGACCTTCGCCTCATGCACGGCCTTATGAGCGAGCATCGGCTGGCCGACCACGTCTCCAATGGCAAAAATATGCGGAGCATTCGTGCGCATCTGCTTGTCGACCGCGATGAAACCGCGCTCATCGACGGCGACGCCGGCGGCTTCTGCGCCAACCATCTTGCCGCTGGGACGGCGACCGACAGCAACGAGCAGACGATCGAATAGATCGTTCGACGTCCCGTTCGGGCCCTCAAACGTCACGCGAAGTCCTTCGGTTTCGGCGGCGACGGCGGTGACCTTGGTTTTCAGGAGGATGTTTTCGCAACGTTTGCTAATGCGCTTCATCAGCGGTGTAACAATATCCTTGTCGGCGCCCGGGATGATCTGGTCCATCAGCTCGACGATCGTCACCTTGACCCCGAGCGAGTGATAGACCGTCGCCATCTCAAGTCCGATGATTCCTCCGCCAAGCACGAGAAGCCGCTTGGGCAGTCCGTTAAGTTCAAGAGCGCCGGTTGAATCGATGACCCGCGGATCGCCATGCGGGATGAAGGGCAACGTGATCGGTTCGGACCCGCAGGCAATGATTGCCTGATCAAACGAGATCGTCTTGTCCCCATAGGCAGTCTTGGCGAGCAGCGATGTCGGCGACAGAAACGTGCCGACACCCGTCACGACCGTGACCTTGCGCTGCTTGGCTAGACCCGACAGGCCGCCCGTCAGCTTCTTGACGATGCCGTCCTTCCAGCTGCGGACCTTGTCGATGTCCAGCGAGGGAGCGCCGAATGCGATTCCATGGTCGGCCATTTCCCGCGTCTCGTCGATCACCTTGGCCGCGTGCAGCAGCGCCTTTGACGGAATGCAGCCGACGTTGAGGCAGACGCCTCCAAGCGTTGCGCCCTTGTCGATCAAAATGACCTTCTTGCCGAGATCGGCGGCCCGGAACGCGGCGGAATAGCCGCCGGGACCGGCGCCGATCACGAGTACCTCGGCGTGAAGATCGCCCTTTGCGGACGGGGCAGAAGTCGCGGTGACAGACGGGGATGCCGCCGATGTCGCCTTCGCTGATTCCGTACCGACGAATGTCGCGATGACCGAGCCCGCACTCACCCGGTCACCAACCTTCATCATGACCTCGCCAATGATTCCGGCCGAGGGAGCAGGAACATCCATTGCCGCTTTGTCGGATTCCAGCGTGATAAGCGTCTCTTCCGCCGCAATCGTCTGACCCGGTTTTACGTAGACCTCGATTACCGGCACATTTTTGAAATCTCCGATATCGGGAACCTTGATCGTATCTGTCATCGTCTCTCTCCGTTCGTGTCCGTCAGAGGACGAGGCGCCGCACATCTTCAAGAACAGTGGCGAGGTGCCGCGTGAACCTGGCCGCAGCGGCGCCGTCGATGACGCGATGATCGTAGGAAAGACAGAGCGGCAGCATCAGGCGCGGCACAAAGGCCTCGCCGTTCCACACCGGCGCCATCTTGGAGCGCACGACGCCCAGGATCGCCACTTCGGGCGCATTGACGATCGGCGTAAACGCCGAGCCGCCGATGCCGCCGAGCGACGAAATCGTGAATGTCGCTCCCTGCATTTCCGAGGGCGTCAGCTTGCCGTCGCGCGCCTTCGCCGAGATGTCGCCCAGTTCGCGGCTGATCTCGATGACCCCCTTGCGATCGACGTCCTTGACTACCGGAACGACCAGGCCCTCCGGCGTGTCGACGGCGATGCCGATGTTGTAGAATTTCTTGTAGACCAGGGCGTCCTTTTCCGGCGTGAGCGAGGTATTGAAGTCCGGAAATGCCTTCAGCGCGTTGACAGACGCTTTCATCAGGAAAGGCAGCAGCGAGACCCGGTACGGCTTCTTCTTGTCGGCCTTGCCCGCGTCGTCGAGTTCCTTCCGGTATTTCTCGATCTCGGAAATGTCCGCCTCGTCGTTGTGAGTGACGTGCGGAATGTTGAGCCATGCGCGATGGAGGTACGGTCCGGAGATGCGCTTGATGCGCACCATCGGCTTGATCTCGACCGGCCCGAACTTCGAAAAGTCGACCGCGGGAATTTCGGGAATTCCCATGCCGGCCGACACTGCGCCAGCGGCCGACCCCTTGGCTCCGCCGCCAAGCAAGGCCTTGAGATCTTCCTTCGTGATGCGCCCCTTTTCGCCTGTCCCCTTGATCGCGGCCAGATCGATGTCGAGCTCACGCGCCATCCGACGAACGCCAGGACTGGCATGCGCCCCGGAAAAGTCCTGTATTGCCGGAGCGGCGGATTTCGGAACGGCAGGTGACGACGGCGCACTCTTCGGCGGCTCGGGTTGTTCCTGCTGTTGCATCATCGCAGGTGCCGCCTGCGCCGGCGACGCCTCCTCGCCGCTTTCCAGCCTGGCGAAGAGAAAGTCCTTGCCGACGCGGTCGCCGATCTTCACCAAAATCTCCTTTACCGTGCCGGCCGACGGCGACGGCACTTCCATCGACGCCTTGTCAGATTCCAGGGTGATCAACGGATCGTCCAGCTTGACGATGTCGCCGGGCTTCACGGAGATTTCGATGATCGGCACGTCCTTGAAGTCGCCGATATCCGGCACTTTCACATCGATGATGTTGGTCACAATAATCTCCTTGGACTCTGCGCGGCGCGCCGTGCAGCGGCAATATTCCGATCGGGCGGGCGTTCCTAATCTCAGACCAGAGCGGGGTTCGGCTTGTCGGGATTGATGCCGTATTTGTGAAGTGCGTCGGCAACGAGCGTGGCCGGCACCGCTCCTTCGTCGGCCAGCGCCTTCAGCGCAGCTACGACGACATGGAATCGGTCGACTTCAAAGAAGCTGCGCAACTTTCGCCTGTAGTCGGAACGGCCAAAACCGTCGGTGCCTAAGACGCGATAGCGGCCAGGCACAAACGGCCGGATCTGGTCGGCGAGCAGCTTCATGTAGTCGGTTGCCGCAATGACCGGACCACCGGCCTTTTCGAGGCACGTCTCGACATAGGAGCGTTTCGGCGCCGCGGTGGGATGCAGCATGTTCCAGCGGTCGGCGTCGAGACCGTCCCGGCGCAGCTCCATGAAGCTCGTGACGCTCCAGATGTCGGAGGCGACGCCGAAATCGTCCGCCAGCAAGGCGGCGCCGACCTCGACTTCGCGAAGAATCGAGCCCGAGCCCAGCAACTGCACGCGCGCGGCGTTCTTTTTCGCTTCCACCGATCTCAGCTTGTACATGCCCTTGCGGATGCCGTCCTCGGCGCCTTCGGGCATGTCGCCATGCGGGTAATTCTCGTTTAGCGTCGTGATGTAGTAGAAGACGTCCTCGTTCTCGCCGTACATGCGGCGAAGGCCGTCCTGCACAATGACCGCTACTTCATAGGAATAGGTCGGGTCGTAGCAAACGCAATTCGGAATGGTCGAGGCGATAAGATGGCTGTGGCCGTCTTCGTGCTGCAGCCCCTCGCCGTTGAGCGTCGTGCGGCCCGACGTTCCGCCGATCAGGAATCCGCGCGCCCGCATGTCGCCGGCCGCCCACGCAAGATCGCCGATGCGCTGAAAGCCGAACATGGAGTAGTAGATGTAGAAGGGGATCATCGGGGTGTTCGATGTCGAGTACGATGTCGCGGCCGCGATCCACGACGCCATGGCCCCCGGCTCGTTGATGCCCTCCTGAAGGATTTGACCGGTCTTGTCCTCGCGATAGAACATGAGTTCGTCGGCATCCTGCGGCCGATAAAGCTGCCCCACTTGCGAGAATATCCCGAACTGACGGAACATGCCCTCCATGCCGAAGGTGCGGCTCTCGTCGGGCACGATCGGAACGATGCGCTTGCCGATCGCCTTGTCGCGCAGCAGCGTCGTCAAAATGCGCACAAACGCCATCGTGGTCGAAATTTCGCGCTCTCCGGTGGACTTCAGCTGCGCGCTAAAGGCGGATAGAGGCGGAATCTCGATCGGCTGAGACTTGCTGCGCCGGGCCGGCAGGTGCCCGCCGAGCGCCGCGCGGCGCTCCATGATATATTTCATTTCCGGCGAATCGGCTGGAAGACGGACAAACGGCACGTCCTTCAACTGATCATCGGCGACCGGAATCTGGAATCTGTCGCGGAATTGGCGAAGGGCCTCTTCGTTCATCTTCTTGGCTTGATGGGAGATCATCTGGCCTTCGCCGGATTCACCCATGCCGTAGCCCTTGACAGTCTTGGCCAGAATAACCGTCGGCTGCCCCTTGTGTTCGGACGCAGCCTTGTAAGCGGCGTAGACCTTTTGAGGATCGTGACCGCCACGAGTCATGCCCCAGATGTCGTCGTCGCTCATGTGAGCGACCATGGCTTTCAGTTCCGGATATTTCCCGAAAAAATGCTCGCGGACATACGCGCCGTTTTTCGATTTGTAGTCCTGGTATTCACCGTCGACGCATTCTTCCATCCGTTTTCTGAGAATGCCGGTGACGTCAGCGGCCAGCAATTGATCCCAACCCGAACCCCACAACACCTTGATGACGTTCCAGCCCGCGCCGCGGAAATCGGCTTCCAATTCCTGAACGATCTTGCCGTTGCCGCGAACCGGTCCGTCGAGCCGCTGCAAGTTGCAGTTAATGACGAACACCAGATTATCGAGATGCTCGCGTCCACCCAGCGAGATCGCACCGAGCGATTCCGGCTCGTCCATCTCGCCATCGCCCGTGAAAGCCCAGACCTTGCGGGCCTTGGTGTCAGCCAGACCGCGGCAGTCGAGATACTTCAGGAACCTTGCCTGATAGATTGCCATCAACGGGCCGAGGCCCATCGACACGGTGGGGAATTGCCAGAAATCCGGCAACAGCCAAGGATGCGGATAGGACGGCAGGCCCTTGCGATCGACCTCCTGCCGGAAATTGAGAATTTGCTCTTCGCTGAGCCGGCCTTCGAGAAAGGCGCGCGCATAGATGCCAGGCGAGCAGTGGCCCTGATAATAGATGAGATCGCCGCCGTGAGTATCTGTCGGCGCATGCCAGAAATGCATGAAGCCGGTATCGTAAAGCGTTGCGGCGGACTGAAAGCTCGCGATATGGCCGCCGAGCTCGGATGATGTCTTGTTGGCGCGCAGCACGATGGCGGCGGCATTCCAGCGGATGATCGAACGGATCTTGTGCTCGATCACCCGGTCGCCGGGATGCGCGGGCTGCTCGGATGGAGGAATGGTATTCACATAAGCGCTGTTGGCAGCAAAGGACAGCTTTGCGCCCTTGCGCCGCGCGGCCTGAACGATGTCACTTAACAGTTCATCGACACGGCCAACGCCTTCAAAAGCATCAACGGAGTCGAGAGCGTCAAGCCATTCACGGGTTTCAATAGCGTCGACGTCGTTCATCGAATTCATGGCAGGCTCCTGTCTCGAAGAATAATCTCCCGGCTGGTCAGGCCGTGGCACTCATGCGGGGTGCTCTAATTTCAGTGCATCGAGATGAGCCAGCGCCTCCTGCTCGGTTTCGAACACATGCGGCGCCACGCTACGCGTCGCCAGCGCATCGCCTAGCTTAGCGCGCAGGAATGCGCTTGTTGTGAATCGCGTTACGTTCAGATACCAACGCTGTACAATAACGCTTACCGACTCGGCCCAGGCATCTTCCACATCACGGTCGAGCACGAAGCCTTCGTAATTGACGATCGCGTGTACGCGCTGGCCGAGCGGCTCGCAGATCGAACGAACCTTCTCCTCTACGGCTTTCACCGTTTCCAGAGTCTTCACTTCAAAGCGTTCGAAGTTGATGAAGAGGGTGTTCTTTGCGGCGTCGTAAACGAACCGCGCGCTGAAGGGAAGACGCACGAGCTGGTCGCGCAATCCCATGGGGGCAACGCCGAAGATGCGCGCATCCATCAGCGACGGCGCGTTAACGATGGGCCGGAAGTCCATGCGATCGAGAATGTCGCGTTGCAAATCTACGCCCGGCGCTACTTCGATTAGTTCGAGACCTTCTGCGCGTAGCTTAAAAACGCATCGCTCGGTGACGTAGAGAACTTCCTTTCCGCGCTGCGCTGCATATTGGCCTGCAAATGTTCGTTGTTCGACCTCGGTTACGAACTTGCGGCCCGGACCATCGCGCACAACGTGCACTGCGCTGTTCTCGACCCTGATTTCGCAATCTCCGGCGCAGAAGCTGCCGACGAAGACTACCTTCCGCGCGCTCTGACTGATGTTGATGAAGCCGCCGGCACCAGCCAGGCGGGAACCGAATCGTGACACGTTAACGTTGCCCTGGGCATCGGTCTGAGCCAGCCCGAGAACAGCGATATCCAGGCCGCCGCCGTCATAGAAATCGAATTGATAGGGTTGATCGATGATAGCCTGAGCATTGATGGCAGCACCGAAGTCTAGCCCGCCGGCGGGCAGTCCGCCAATGACACCAGGCTCTGCGGTAAGGGTGAGAAGGTCGGCGATTTTTTCTTCGGCAGCGACAGCGGCCACCCCTTCGGGCATGCCGATACCCAGATTTACAACGCTGTTCGACTGTAGCTCCATGGCCGCACGACGCGCGATTACCTTGCGCACCCCGAGGCTGAACGAATTGCCCTCATCCACGGGAACGCGCATCTCGCATGCATACGCGGCGCTATAAGCCGTAGAGAACGTTTGATGATGATGCTCAGGGCTGGCCACTACGACGCAATCGACAAGAACACCAGGAATCTTGACTTGCCGCGGGTTGAGCGTTCCGCGCTCGGCAATGCGCTCAACTTGGGCGATGACCAGACCACCGCAATTGTGTGCGGCCATGGCGATTGACAGCATCTCTAACGTTAACGCCTCGCGCTCCATGGTGACGTTGCCGCCGGGGTCGGCGGTGGTACCGCGCACGATGGCGACGTTGATTGGAAATGCCTTGTAGAAAAGATACTCATCGCCGCCGACCAACATCAGCGTCACCATATCGTCGACGGTGCGCGCGTTGAGCTTGCCACCGCCGTGACGAGGATCGACGAATGTGCCTAAACCGATGCGGCTCAAATGGCCCGGCTTGCCGGCAGCAATGTCGCGAAACAGATGCGCGATCACGCCCTGCGGAAGGTTGTAAGCCTCGATCTGATTATCCACCGCGAGGCGTTGCAACTTCGGTACTAGCCCCCAATGACCGCCAATCGCGCGCCGGACCATTCCGGAGTGAGCAAAATGATTGAGTCCACGGGATTTGCCGTCGCCTTGGCCTGCGGCGTACACGAGCGTGAGGTTACGCGGCTTGTCGCCGTCGGGCCGGTCATCTGCGGGATCGAGAAAAAGCGCTTCCAGCGCCACCGCGACCTCCTCAGGGAAGCCGATACCCACGAAGCCACCGGTGGCCAAGGTGTCGCCCTCGCGGATCAACTGAACGGCTTCCCGTGCCGAGACGATTTTTCCCCGCCCTGACGCACGTGGCGATGAGGAGTTGTCCCGCATGAAATGGCCTCCCCTGGATCAACGCGCGGTCCAACCACCCTCGATAGGCAGCGCCGTGCCAGTGATGGAGCCAGCTGCGTCCGAACACAGGAACAGCACCAGATCGGCGAGTTGCGAGAGTTCGACGAAACGCTTGTTTGGTTGGGAGGCAAGGATAACGTCCCGAACGACTTCTTCCTCCGAGAGGTTGTGCGCC
>WNFK01226845.1_pt1 | contig 10020 bp, 10 predicted proteins | sample 5400281 | NCBI WGS metagenome assembly WNFK01 (sample SAMN13153350, study PRJNA577476) | soil metagenome | isolation source: 20 cm soil on Douglas fir-dominated hillslope | place: USA:California | collected 2013-09-17
CGTGTCGCGCTGGTGACCGGCGCCGGGCGCAATATCGGGCGCGCCATTGCGCTGACGCTGGCGGAGGACGGCGCGGCGGTTGTCGTCAATGCGCGGTCCAACAAGGCCGAGGCGGACGCCGTCGCGGCCGAGATCGCGGCCCGGGGTGGCCAGGCGATCAGCGTGATCGCCGATATCGCCGATGCGGCGGCGGTCGAGCGCCTGGTGGCGGCCGCGGCGGCGCGCTTCGGCCGGATCGATATCCTGGTCAACAACGCGGCACTGCGGCGCGAGAAGCCGATCGACGAAATGACCATCGCGGAATGGCGCGAGGTCATGGGGGTCACGCTCGACGGCCCGTTCCTGTGCGTCAAGGCCTGCGTGCCGCATCTGCGCAAGTGCGGCGCCGGCACCATCGTCAACCTGGGCGGCATGAGCGGACACACCGGCGCCAAGCATCGCCTGCATGTGGTCACCGCCAAATCCGGGCTCGTCGGCTTCACGCGCGCGCTCGCGCAGGATCTGGCCGAGGACAAGATCACCGTCAACCTGGTGGTGCCGGGCCTGATCGGCACGCCGCGCGCCGGCCCCGAGCCGCAGCATCATTCCACCCACCATACGCTGACCGGCACGCGCGGCACGCCCGACGACGTGGCCGCGACCGTGCGCTTCCTGTGCGGTCCGGGCGCGCGCTACCTCACGGGCCAGACCCTGCACGTGAATGGCGGGGCCTATCTGGGCTGAGCGCGACGTCGCGCTTGAAATTGTTGCCGCCGGCCTTCAATTTGGTCAGGCGGGCCAACGCGCAGGCGACCGAACAACGACTTTCCGGCGACCGGAGAGCATCAGGGAGGCATGGATGACGACACGCAGGAACTTTCTCACAGGCGCGGCCGGCACGGTGTTCTGCAGCTGCGGGCTGCTCGATGCCGCGCGCGCCCAACAGCCCGCCCAATCCCGCCTGCCCGTCATGGTCGACGGCAAGCGCGTCAAGACCATCGACGTCCACGCGCATTGCCTCTTCCACGAGGCGGTCGACCTGATGGGCGACGCGGCCCGCAACGTCCGGCCGGAGACCAAGGGCTCCGAGCAGATGTTCATCGCCATGGAGGAGCGCCTGCGTGCAATGGACGCGATGGCGATCGACATGGAGGTGCTGTCGATCAATCCCTTCTGGTACCGCAAGGACCGCGACACGGCGGCGCAGATCGTCAAGGTGCAGAACGAGAAGCTCGCCGAATTATGCGCCTCGAAGCCCGATCGCTTCGCCGCCTATGCGTCGCTCGCCCTGCAGTTTCCCGATCTCGCCGTCCAGCAGCTCGAGACCGCGATGAAACAGCAGGGCCTGCGCGGCGCCGCGATCGGCGGCAGCGTGCTGGGCGAAAGCTTTTCCGATCCCAAATTCCACCCGGTCTGGGCCAAGGCCGAAGAGCTCGGCGCCGTGCTGTTCATCCATCCCCAGAGCACGCCGGAATTGAACGCGCGCTTCAAGGGCAACGGCTGGCTGTCGAACACCATCGGCAATCCGCTCGACACCACCATCGCGCTGCAGCACCTGATCTTCGAGGGCACGCTCGACCGCTTCCCGGCCCTCAAGATCATCGCGGCGCATGGCGGCGGCTATCTCGGCTCCTATGCGCCGCGCTCCGACCACGCCTGCTTCGTGTCGCCGCAGAACTGCAACCCGGAGATCCAGCTCAAGAAGAAGCCGACCGAATATCTCAACCAGCTCTATTTCGACGCGCTGGTCTTCACCCCGGAGGGGCTGCGCCACCTCGTCGCCCAGGTCGGCGCCAGCCAGGTGATGCTCGGCAGCGACCATCCGATCCCGTGGGAGGAGCATCCGGTGGACCACGTCTTCGCCACCACCACGCTCAGCGATCAGGACAAGGCCGCGATCCTGGGCGGCAACGCGGCGCGCCTTTTCGGCATGAAGGTGTAACGACCGGCGCGGTGCCGCTTTCTATCCCTCCCCCGCTTGCGGGGGAGGGCAGGGAGGGGGAAGCCGCGGGCGCATGCGCAAGCCGCGCCCCCACCCCGGTCCTCCCCCCGCAATCGGGGGAGGGGCACGCCTTGCGGTGCGCCAGCCTCACACTCCGGAAATCTTCGTATAGCGCGCTTTGTTTCCTCGCTTCGTCTGAGCGCCGATATGGCACGCTCTCGGTCAGGATGCGGCGTAAAGCGCGAACGCCCAAAGCGCAAGGAAGAGAAGACTCCCGATGATGGTCCCCATAGGGAGGCCGTCGGCGTGCGGTTGCAACTCCGTAAAGATCCTCGCAAAGAGTAAAGTCTCGAGTTCTCTGCCTCTCTTCTTTGCGAGTCGTTGCAGGCTGACGATCTGAATAGCAGCGTAGATGGCAACGAGAGAAATGAAGATACCCGTGACCGGGATCAGAAAATGCACTCCCGTAAGGAAGCTCTTGGGAAAAGATTTGGTAGATTCCGAGTATGAGAATCCCAAGCCCGTTGCCAGCAGTGTGTTTATTGTGAAGAAGGCGCCGTACGCGACCCAGAACATGTTTGCCAGTGACAGATAGGTCGTCAGTAGGTGCCCATATTCCATTCTCGCGTCGACAACGCGTTGATCCTCCGTATCGCGTTCATTTGCCATGGAAGAATTCATTTCGAATCTCGGTCTTCCGCACGAAGGTAACTCTCACACCCCGAAAATCTTCGTGTAGCGCGCCTTGATGTCCTCGCTCTGCGCCAGCACGGCGGCCGGGTCTGCCTTGAGCAGCTTGAAGGCGGAGAGCGGCGCGCGCCCCGGCTTCTCCTTCATGAGCGCATGGAAGGAGCGGTGCGCAAAGGCGTCGCCGAACATCTGCTGGGCCTCGGCGCCGAACAAAAAGCTTTCGAACAGGCGCGCCGCGTTGGGGTTGGGCGCATTGCGGAAAATGCCGCACGGCACGATGATCACCGGCGTTCCCTCGGTGGGATGCACCGCCTCGACCGGCTGGCCCTGATCCTTGAGCAGCGTCAGATTGTAGTCGTTGCCGTCGGCCATGACGGCGCGCTCGCCGGCCTGGATCTTCTTGGGCGGCTCGGCCGCCGATTGCACCTGCATGATCTTCTGCTCGGCGAGCTTCTCGAAGAAACCCCAGCCGAGCTCGCGCACCAGCAAAAACGTCACCGTCAGGATCGCGCCGCTGTAGCCCGGGTGCCCTTTGACGATCTTGCCTTTCCACTTCGGATCGAGCAGGTCACCGAAGCTTTTGGGCGCGTCCTCGGGCTTCACCAGGCTGCTGTTGTAGCCGATCACGCTCAGCCACGCGCACACGGTCGCATACATGCCGTCGGGGTCGCGGTGTTCGGCTGGAAAATGCTTCGCCACTTCCTCCGGCACATAAGGGGCGAGCCAGTCGTTGCGCTTCCAGTCGAGATAATGCGCCGGGTCGGTGCTGTTGGCGACGTCGACCGCGTTGATGCGGCTGCCCTGCTCCTGGGCGATGCGCTGATAAATCCGCTCCGCGCCCGAGCGCTCGACCCGCACCGCGATGCCGGGATATTTCGCCTCGAACACCTTGCCGAAGCGCTCCGCCACCGGCAGCTCGAGCGCGGTGTAGAACGAGACCTTACCTTCCCGCCTGGCGGCCTCGATCAGCGCCGGCGTGATCGGGCTCGGCGCGGGCACCGCGGCGCGCGCCGGCTCGGCGAACACGGTGGCGGCCGCCAGCGCGGTCGAACCCTTGAGCAGCTCGCGGCGGGAAAATCTGTTTCGCATGGCGGTCACTCCCGCGGGGACCGGCGAGTCTCCGGCCTCACGCTCCCGGCCCTTGACGGGCTCGACATGACGGTTGCTCCCGAAGGCAGAAGATCTGTGCGCCGTGTCGCAAGGCCGAGAGGTTATCGGGCTACCGTGACGGTGTCCACGCGGGTTGCAGGCTACCCGTCACGCGCCGTCCTTCCGATCGCATGATACCGCGGCGCGCACGACACGAAAGAGTCGAGCCTCTGCCCCGTTTGCGCCACGGCAATAAACGAAAGTGCGGGCGTCAACCGTTGAGTCGATTCGTCGCGCGGCAGACGATCCGGATTGGGGCATCTGCCGGCCCGCTTTCTTACGGATCGCGGGTGGGCAAGCGGTCGCCCGCTGCCATCAGTCCAAAAGGGGAGACGCCGCGTGCATTCAATGGACAGCCTCAAGCTTTTGGGATCCGTTCTCCTTGCATCGGGCAGGCATTCGCATGGACTGGCGGCGGCAGGCGCAATGTCGATCTGCGTCGCCATCGTTCTGAACGTCGGCCCATTTGCCAAGACGCCAAACGCGGGGTTGCCCGTCGCCTCGGCCGCACAGGCGGGTATGGCGGTCATGGGAAAGGTGAACGGATCGGCGCCCGTGGCGCCAGAGGAAGTCGCCGCACGTGATCAGCAGATTTTCGAATTGGCGGCGCAACAAACGAGCATCCCCGAGCCGATCAGCACGCCGCCTCAACCGTCGCCTGCTCCGCCGGTCGACATCACACCAGCGCTGGCGCCGCCCGCTCCCGCCATGCAATCCGATCTGGATCGCCAGAATGCCGAGCGGGCCGCGATCGTGGGTGTCTGGGCGCCCGACGCCGGCACCTGCTCGGTGCGCGATTTCAGGGACGGCGTCCTGCCCACCGTCATAACCAACGAAGGGGCATGGGCCGGCGAGGCCTTCTGCATCTTCACCAAGCGGACCGAGATGGACAAAGGCTGGAGAGCCGTTGCGAAATGCTCGACGCCGCGCGAAAGCTGGACGGCGCATGTCCGGCTGAAGCTCAACGATAATCGATTGATATGGACGAGCGAGCGCGGCACCCAAGCCTATTCGCGATGTGGGCCGGACGTTCTGATGGCCGCCAGATAGTTTCCCGCTTGAGCGCTATTTGGCGGTGACGGCCGCCGCCACCCGCTCGCCGAATGCCTTCGTGCCGAGCGGCCCGCCGAGATCGGCGGTGCGCCATTCTGCCTTCGCGATCACCGTGTCGAGCGCCCGCTCGATCGCCTCGGCGGCGCGCGTGAAGCGCGCATCATCGCGCCGCTCGCCGAGCCAGCAGAGCAGCATGGCGGCCGAGCCGATCAGCGATGCCGGGTTGGCGACGTCCCGGCCTGCAATGTCGGGCGCCGAGCCGTGCTGGGCCTGGGCGAGGGCGTGGGTGGCGCCCGCGTTCAGTGAAGCCGCGAGGCCAAGGCTGCCGGAAATCTCGGCGGCCTCGTCCGACAAGATGTCGCCGAACATGTTGGTGGTCACCACCACGTCGAACTGGCTGGCGTCGCGCACCAGCAGCGCTGCCATGGCGTCCATGATGCGCTCCTCGTAGCGCACTTGGGGATAGTGCGCCGCCACCGCGCGCACGCAGTCGAGAAAGAACCCGTCGGAGATGCGCAGCACATTGGCCTTGTGGACGGCGGTGACCAGCTTGCGCGGCCGGCGCGCCGCCAGCCGGAACGCCGATTCGGCGATGCGGGTCGAGCCTTCGCGCGTGATCTTGCGCAGCGCGATGGCGAGATCGGGCGTCGGCATCATCTCGCCGATGCCGACATGCATGGAGCGGTCGGCGTAAAAGCCCTCGGTGTTCTCGCGCACGATCACCAGGTCGACCGGCTTGCCGCAGCGCGGCGGAAAGCCGGCGCGCGAGCGGGCGGGACGGATATTGGCATAGAGGTCGAGGCGCTTGCGCAGCTCGCCCGACGGGTTGAGGCCGCCCTGCGCGACCGGCGGATAATCATTGTGCGACACCGGTCCCAGGATGACGCCGTCGGCCGCCTTGGCGCGCCCGAAAGCCGCTTCGGGCAGGGTGCTGCCGTGCTGGCGCAGCGCCGGAAATCCGACCTGGACCTCCTCAAAGGCGAGACTCAGCCCGAAGGTACGGTCGGCCGCAGCCAGCACGTGCAGCGTCGCGGCGGTGATTTCCGGCCCGATGCCGTCGCCCGGCATCACGACCAGGCGGGTGTCGGCCGAAGGGCTGGGCGCCGCCATCAGGCTTCCTCGGCTTTCAGCTCGCGCGGCGTCGCGCAGCCGCAGGCCGCCTCGAGGCACAACAGCCGCTGCAGCGTGCCGCCCAGCACCTTGTCGTGATGCTCGGGCGCGACCGCGGCCCGCACCGTCGCGACCGGGTCGGGATCGCCCATCTCAAAGGGAAAATCGCTGCCGAGCAACAGGCGGTCGGCGCCCACCAGATCGACAAGATAGCGCAAGGGCGCCGGGTCGAAGGTCACGGTGTCGTAGTAGAGGCGACGCAGGATGTCGCGCGGGTCGCCGGTGAATCCTTTCGACCGCGGCTCGGGACGGAAGTCGGCGGCGTGCGTGAAGCGCTCGATCTGGTAGGGCAGGAAACCGCCCGCATGCGGCACGCGCATGCGCAGCCTTGGAAAGCGCGTGAAGGTGCCGGAAAACATCATGCGCACCACCGCGATCGTGGTCTGCAGCGGATAGCCGATGCAATTATGCAAGAAATAGTCGCCCAGTCCCGCGGCCGGCTGCTCATCGTAAGGGTGGAACAGGATCAGGATCTCCATTTCCTGCGCGGCGGCCCAGAACGGGTCGAGCGCCGGATCGTCGAGAAATTTCTTGCCGCCGAAATAGGGCGCCACCTGCACGGCCTTGAATCCGTAGTCGCGGTGCGCGCGCGCCATCACCTTGACGGCCGTCGCCGCATCCTGCAGCGGCACATTGGCGGCGCCCACGTAACGGTCGGGATCGGCCGCCACCACGCCGGCCATGGTCTCGTTCTGCAGCTCGGCGAATTTGGTGCCCAGCTCGAGCGGCATGGTGTAGCCGGAAAAATCGATGTAGCCGGACAGCACCTGCATGTCGACGCCCTGGCGGTCCATGGTGGCGATGCGCTCGGCGGTCGCGGTGAGCGGCATGTACATCGGGCGCGCATAGCTGCTGCCGGCGAGGCGGATCATGCGCCGCTCGTCGCTGCCGCCGATCTCGACGCCGTAGCGCGCGCCGTCGGTCAGCATGGCGCGCCACATGTCGGGTGGCACCATATGGGCGTGGCAGTCGATGACGGGGGGCATAAGGATGGTCTCTGACTCTCGGTCGTCATGCCCGCGCAAGCGGGCATCCAGTACGCCGTGTCGGCGCGGCGGCCGCACAACGCTCATTTCATCGGGCGGCGGTTACTGGATTGCCCGCTTTCGCGGGCAATGACAACCGCGGAATAATGGCTTGCGTCGCGTTCACGGCCGCACGCCGGGCGTCTCGATCGTCATGCCGCGCGCGCGCTGCATGAGGAAAAGCTCGAGCGCCACATATTCGGGCGCGCCGAAATCATAGGGCTCGGCCCGCATGCCGCTGATGCAATTGCGCAGGCGGCGCTGCAGCGAGCCCAGGCTCTGCCATTCGAGGCGATAGATCGGGTATCCGGTGGGCTGGCCCTGCGGCACGATATTGCCGGCCAGCTGCTTGCCCCAGTTGTCGTCGTGGCATTGTGCGCAGGACATGTTGATCTGGCCCTGCCGCCCTTCGAACAGGGCACGCCCGGCCGCGATGAAAGGCGCGAGCCGCGGGTCGCTCGCCTCCGCGATCGGCAGGCCGCGCGACTGGTGGCCGATATAGGCGGTGAGCCCGAGGAGCTCGCGGCTCTCGAACCGCAACGGCGTCGCGTTCTGGCGCGCGCCACGGCAGATATTGATGCGTTCCTCGAGGTCGACCGGCCGCGCCCGCACCGAGTCATAGGCCGGGTAGCGGGCCGCGACGCCTTTCATGCTCTTGGCCGCGTCGCCGTGACAGTCGGCGCAGGAGCGGTTCGTCGTGCCCGCCTTGGCGTTCCACTGCGCCTCGCCGTCGAGCACCCATAGCATGCCCGGATTGGCGGTGTCGTCGTCCTGCATCGCCTTGGTGTCGCGGCCGACGTCCGCATAGCCGGAGCGGCGCTGGTCGAGGGGAATCTCGGTGGCGAGGGAAAGCTGCGCGGCGGCGCCGCAAAAGCAGGTGATGACGAGGAGCGTAGGGAGGGCAAAGGCGCACGCAGGTCGGGCCTGCCCGACCTGCGCATATTTTGATGCCGATCTCGGGCAGGCCCGAGATCGGTGGGCCGTGCCCACGTGACGGTGGGCACGCTTCGCTTTGCCCACCCTACGAGCCGAATGCGCGGTCATTCCACGGTGATCTTCGCCGATGCGGTTTCGCGGAAGCCGTTGTCGCCGGTCCATTCGAACGCGAGCGTGCCGCTTTCGGTCGCCACGGTGTAAAAGGTGACGAACGGATTGGCGGAGATCGCCGGATAGAGGTCGGCGCGGAAAATTTCCTGGCCGTTGTAGCTGCAGGTGAGCTGGGTGATGATGTCGCGCGGGATCGGCTTGCCCATGTTGTCGTGGCGGTAGCCGGTCTCCATGATGTGCGAGATCAGCGTCTTGATCTCGATGGTCTGCACAGGTCCTCCAGGCAGGCCGCCAGCGTGACGATCACGTCCGCCGAGGCCGACCAGAACGAGCCGTCGCTCAGCTCGGCGATCGCCACGATGGTCTGCGTGTCGGCGAGGCGGAAGCGGGTCGTGATGCGGCCGCGGCCGGCGCGCGGGCCGAGACGGGCGCTGATGATGTTGGGCTGCGGGTTCTTCTCGTTGAAGACGTGGATCGCCTTGACGTGGTCCTGCGGCGTCATCGGGCTTTCGACCTCGATCGCGAGCGCCACCGTATTGCCGTTCTCGACCAGCGGCGGCACGTCGATCGTGACCTTGCCTTTGCGGACCGACGCTTCGCCGACCACTTGGCGGATCGCGCGGCGCATCGACTCGGGGGTGGCGGCGGCCGGCTCGACCTTGATCAGCGCGGCGCCCAGGCCGGCCAGGCCGGCAAGCAGCATGTCGCGCCGGGTCGCCTCCCTGCTGTCGTGATCCATCATGATCTCCACCTTCTTGCTTTTGCGTATGATCTTTTCCGAAACGCCAGTCGGTCCTTCGAGATCATGCGCTAGTCGCGCAGCGTCGCCAGGAACGCGACCACATCCTCGATTTGCTCCGCCGTCAATATGGGCTTGCCGCGGAACGCCGGCGCCACCCGGTTCATGCCGTCGACGACGAAATACGGCGGCATGATGGTCTGCGGATTGAGCTTGCGGGCGTCGACCATGCGCAGCCGCAGCTCGCCTTCGGACCAACGCGCACCGGCGCCCTTGAGATCCGGCGCCATATTTCCCTGGAACCTCTCCTCGGGAAAGGGCCCCGAATGACACAGCAGGCACAGGCCGACCTGCCGGTTGAGCACGATCGCCCGGCCGCGCGCGGAATCGCCCTTGTGGCCGGTCAGCGAATCCGGAATGGCGTCGCCGACGATCGTTGGGCGGCCGGGGGCCTGTTGCACCCCTTGGGCCCCTTGCATCCCTTGGGCCACGGCGTCCGTGCCGCACAAGGCCGCACCCATGAGCGCGGCGCAGGCTGCACCCAGCCTCATCCGAACACCCCGGCCGTGATGTCGGCGTACCAGGCGGCGGCTTCCTTCGCCTCGGCGCTGCGCGTGGCGGGCGCGGCCGACAGCGGGCTCACGATGATGCCGGGATCGGCCTCGGTATACTGGTCGTCGACCGGCCGGTAGGTGCCGCGCTGCGAGATCGCGTAATCGGGCGCGAGCAGGCTGAAGCACGAGCTGGTCAGCGTCGGCGCGGCCGCGGTCCGCCCGGCGAGCAGCGCCCCGATGGCGGCGGCGCAGATACCGGCCTGCGAGTTGGCGGCGGAGGCGGAGCGCGGCATGGCGCCCGCGATGGCCGCGTCGCCGATGACATGGATGTTGGGCCGCAGCTTCGATTCGAACGTCACCGGATCGACCGGGCACCAGCCGGTGCGGTCGGCGACGCCGGCGAGCTCGGCGGCGCGGCCGGCCTTCTGCGGCGGAATCACATTGGCGACCGCCGCCTCGTAGGTGTCGAAATCGGTCGCGAGGGTGCGAGTCGCAGGGTCGACCGAGGCGAGCACGCCGCCCTGGGACAGCGGCACCCATTCGACCAGGCCGGGATAGAGCTCGGCCCAGGCATTCTGGAACAGCCGCTGCATGGTGAAGCTGTCCTTGGCGTCGAGCACGATCACCTTGGAGCGCGGCTTGCGGGCCTTGAGAAAATGCGCGATCAGGCTC
>WNFK01194251.1_pt2 | contig 10019 bp, 9 predicted proteins | sample 5400281 | NCBI WGS metagenome assembly WNFK01 (sample SAMN13153350, study PRJNA577476) | soil metagenome | isolation source: 20 cm soil on Douglas fir-dominated hillslope | place: USA:California | collected 2013-09-17
GTCCACCCGGCGGACCGCCGCGCCTTTCGTCTCACCTTGACGCCGAAGGGCCGCCGGCTGGTGCGCCGGGCCCAGGGCCGCCATCACCGCGCCTTGACCACGCTCCTCGCCGGAGTGCCGGACCGCGATCTGCGAGTGCTCCGCCGGCTGCTCGACCGCCTGCGCACCAGCGCGTCGTCGCAGGCGGCCGTCAGATCGAAATAGGATATATTTGGACAGTCGAGGTTTAAACAAACTGGATCTCGCGACGCATCGCATCCGTCACTCGCTCCCGGCGTCGCGCTGGCCGACCCGCGCGGAGGCCGAGCGCGCTCGCTGGTTCTCGCCGATCCAGCTCGGACGGACCGTCGTGGCCGCCGAGCGAACCTGGGTGCCGGCGATGGTGCCGTGGCGCGCCACCGAGGACGGCTTCGTGACGCCGGAAGTCCTCGAGTGGTACGCGCGATTCGCCGAGGGCCAGCCCGGCGTGCTGGTGGTGGAAGCCACCGGCATCCGCGACATCGCCAGCGGCCCCTTGCTCCGCATCGGCGACGACCGCTTCGTTCCGGGGCTCCGCACGCTCGTCGAGAGGGTGCGCGAGCGCAGCCGGGGCCGGACCCGGCTCTTCATCCAGCTCCTCGACTTCGTCGCGGTCCGCCGCCGCCCCGAGCCCCGGCGCTTCTTTGGTCGCTACCTCGAGATCACCGATTCGCTGCGCGCTCAGATCGCGGTCTGGCTCGACGATCCGCGGTGGCGCGAGGCCGAGGACGACGAGGTGCGCGACTACCTCCTGACCGCTGACCGCGCCACCCTCGAAACCGTCCTGACCGACCGCGAGCTCGAGGCGCTCGACTTCGGGTACCGCGAGCGCGTCTGGGACATGCACCTGCCCCATATCAAAGAGCTTCCCCAGGTGCTTCCGCCGCTTTTCGCCGACGCGGCGCAGCGCGCGCGCGAGGCGGGCTTCGACGGCGTCGAGCTGCACTACGCGCACGCGTACACGATGGCGTCGTTCCTCTCGCGCCTGAACTCACGGCCGGACGGCTACGGGGGCGCGAGGGAGCCCCGCGTGCGGCTACCGCTCGAGGTGCTGGCGGCCGTCCGGAGCCGAGTCGGGGACGACTACGTCGTCGGTATCCGCTATCTCGGCGACGAGGTGGTCTCGGGCGGCAGCGATCTCGACGACGCGATCTGGTTCGGCGTGTGCTTCGCGGAGGCGGGCGCCGACTACCTGTCCGTCTCCAAGGGCGGGCGCTTCGAGGACGCCAAGCAGCCCAAGGTCGGTGAAGCCGTCTATCCCTACACCGGCGCGTCCGGCTACGAGTGCATGCCGACGGTGCTATCCGACGAGCGCGGCCCGTTCGGCCGCAATGTGCCGCTGGCATCGGCGATCCGCCGGGCGATCCACGAGGCCGGCTGCTCCACCCCGGTCGTCACGAGTGGCGGCATCACCACGTTCGAGCAGGCCGAGAGCATTCTGGCCCGCGGCGAGGCGGACTGCGTCGCGGCCGCGCGCCAGACGCTCGCCGATCCCGACTGGTTCAGGAAGATTCGCCTCGGCCACGGGGGGCTCGTGCGGCGCTGCGAGTTCACGAACTATTGCGAGGGGCTCGACCAGCGCCACAAGCAGGTCACGTGCAAGCTCTGGGATCGGCAGTTCGATCCGGCCGACCGCGAGGTCAAGCTCGCGAGCGACGGCAAGCGCCGGCTCAGCGCGCCGGCCTGGTCGCCACCCGGCGACGCGCCGACCGGCTGAGCGGCGCGCCGACTCCTTCCGAGGCTCACTCCTTCAGAGGCTGGCGCGCCGGAGACCTTCGCGGACGATCTCGTCGTTCGGCCCGAGCCTGTCCGCGCGCTGAAATGCGGCGCGCGCGTCGGCCTGCTGGCCGAGCTGCAGGTAGCACCAGCCTATTCCCGCTTGAAGTGGCTGGGAGGTCGGTGCGGAGAGGCTCGCCCGGATGAACATCGCCAGGGCTTCCCGATACCGCTCGCTGTAGTACAAGCTCCACGCGATCTTGCCGCGTAAGGTCGTCGCCTCTGGCGGCTCCGGGCCCGTCAGACGCCGGTAGCCGTCGAGCGCCCGCTCGAGCGGCGGAAGAGCCGCCTCGTAATCGCCGCGCTCGAACAGGGCCGATCCGAGCCCGTTCCAGGCGTCGACGTAGTCGGGATTTCGGTCCAGCGCTTCCCGGAAGGCGTCGGCCGCGAGCTGATAGCGGCCGGTTCGAAGCCGACTCCACCCCAGGCCGTTGGCGAGCCCCTCCCATGTCGGCTGGCGAGCGAGCGCCGCCTTGAACGAGCCGACCGCGCCCCGGAAATCTCCGAGGAAGTACTGCGACCACGCCAGCATGGCTCTGGCCCGGTCGTGGTCTGGATTCAGCTGGACCGCCTCGGCGAAGCGGTCGCGGGCCTCGCGATACTTTCGCGCCTCGAGCAAGGTGCTTCCGCGCGCGAAGGTTGTCTCAGCCTGCGCGCGGCGGACGCCGCGACCCCCCCGAGGCGCGGTCAGCTCGGAGCGGCCGCGCTGGTCGATTGCTTCGTCGATGGCTTCCCTGGCTCGCAGCGCGGCGGCGCGCGCCCGGCCCGTCTCGCGCCGAACGACGCGCGCGGCCTCCGAGAGCGCTGAACCCGCCTGGCGCGCGACGTCCCTCGCGGTGTCCGTGACCGAGCTCCACGGTTCCTCGGACGCGTCGAGCTGATCCTCGGCCTGGCCTCGCCTCACGTTCTGGGTGGGGTCGGGCACGGCGGCCGCGCTCACCTCGTCGTCGGCTCGTCCGCTCGGGTCTTTCGCCAGCGCGACGCCCGCGGCGAAGCCGAGAAGTGCCGCGGCAAACGCGAGGGACAGCCCGAAGGCGGAAGCGCGAGCGCGTGTCAGGCGGGGCATGGCCTCAATCCCGTAGTCGATGGCGTCCTCATTCACTATCGGTCGCGGCCATGAGGATGACCATCAGGTAAACCCTGGAGAGCCGGGGCCGTGGAGACCCGGCCCCGGCCTGCCTCAGGGAAGCTTCAACGCCCAGACCGCGGTAGGCTCCTCTGCGACCAGCAGCAGCAGATCGTGCACGGCGTCGTAGTGAAGGTTGTAGTTCATTCCGCAGGAGAAGGGCAGGTCGGCGCCCGGCAGCTCCGACCAGGCGTCGGTCGTCGGGTCGTACAGCCAGGTCTGGGTGCGGCCCGGTCTACGCTCGATCGGCGGCGTCGCGTCCGCGGGACGATCGACCAGGACGACCGTGACGCCCTTGCGATCGTGAAACGCCATCGGCGGGTGTTCGAAGGCCGGCGGGCGCGCGCCGGGTGTCGGCATCGTCCAGTCCCGGCGCACGGCAGGATCGTAGACGGCGATCGCGTTGGAGAGCCGGTTGCCGCCGGCGATCACGACGAGCCGCCGGCGCGCGTCGTAGACGGCGTTCGTGTGGTAGCCGGTTTGCGACGCGCCGGCCACCCGGCGCCACACCGGATCTCGTTCGCGCACCGGGAGCTCATAGACACTGTCCGGCCGGTGGCCGATCACGACGGCGCGATCCGAGTCGTAGGCCGTCGCATACGCGAAGAAGTCAACGTCCGGAGGGTCGAGCACCCGCCAGTGCTCGGGACCGAGCTCGAAGAGCCACGTCGGATGACGCCGGATCCTCGGCCAGAGATGGGCCATCGCATCGGTGAAGCGCCCCGGCTCCAGATGCTCGGGGGAGCTCGCGACGATCAGCCGGTCGCTGGCCGCGTCGTACGTGACCGCGGCGAAGGTATGCATGGCCCAGGGATGTCGTCCGTCGACGCCGGCGACGGGAAGGCCCTCGGCGGTGACCGTGTATGTCGATGGTGGGTCGTCGGGATACGCGCGGCTCCACGTCAGCGACGCGACGTCGAAGAACAGCGGGCTGTTCGTCCAGTCGTCGCCGTGGGTGTCGGAGCCGAAGAGCACGATGCGGCCGCGCCGTGTATCGAAGGCGCTTCCCGCGTGCCATTGCCGCCGGAATCGCACCGCATCGGTCGGCCGCTGCCGGTGGATCTCGACCCAGCGTGCCGCCGGCAACGACGCGAGCCGCGGATTGAACGGCCGGCGCGTGGCCGGCGCGCAGCTTGCGCCGAGCGCCACCAGCAAACCGAGCACGAGAGCGGCCCGCACGTGTCCGCGCATCAGAGTCAGGATCGCGCGCGACATCACGACCGGCGAGGGTATCTCGCGGATCGACGCTCAACGACACGACGCCCGGCGCGCCAGTCTGCTGAGCGAACCGGATCGAGGGCGTGTTCCAGTCGAGCACCGCCCACTCCATCCGGCCGCATCCGCGCCGCCGCGCGATCCGCGCCAGCTCGCCGAGGAGCGCGCGGCCGGCGCCACGCCCGCGCTCTTCAGGGAGCACGAACAGATCCTCCAGGTAGAGTGTCGGGCGTCCCAGGAACGTCGAGTACGTGAAGAAATAGAGCGCGAACCCGATGGGCTCGCGACCCCGACGGCAGATGATCGTTTCGAAGTAGCGGCGAGGCCCGAAGCCGTGGCGCCGGATCTGGCTCGTGGTCGCGACGGCCTCGTGCGCCAGCCGCTCGTACTCGGCGAGCCCGCGGATCAGCCGGAGGATCACCGGGACGTCGCGTCGCGTCCCGCGGCGGATCGAGAGGGCTGTCATGCGCGGACGGTCACGGCGTGGTCGCCGTGTCATCGGCCGCCAGCAGCTCGAACACCGGGTAGCGCGCGGCGATCGCCGCGAAGGCGTGCGTGGGTGCCCCGGCGGGCAGCGGGAAATAACGTTGAACGGTCGATCGATACCGGTCGAGATAGGTGGAAAGCACCGGAGGCTTGTCGGCGTCCGCGAGGGCGCGAAGCCGGAAGCGCCGGTGACGCGAGCCTCGCTTGAGGACGACCTCGTTCGAGACCTCCGCGTTGCGCACCCACTGGGTGCGTCCGCGAGGCGCCACGAGGAACAGGACGCCGTGGAGCGACACAAGACTCACCGGCATCGCGTACACGCGGCCCGATTTCCGCCCCCTCACCTGCAAGAGGTAGTAGTCGCGTGGCGCGAGCCCCATCCCGACCAGAGCGCCGAACGCTCGATTGAAGACCCGCTCGAGCGCGGTCGGCTCGCGGAAGAGAGGGCCCGCGTCCGCCACTAGCGCTGGCTCAGATAGTATTCTGCGATCTCGATCGGCGGCGCGATCCAGACATCCTTCTTGGCCAGGATGTGCTTGAGCAGGCGCTCGACCATGCGCATCCGCGACGGCCGGCCGATGACTTGCGGGTGGCCCATGAGGTTGTAGAAGCCGCCTTCCTCGTAGGCGCCCTCGAACTCTTCCTTCCAGATCTCGAAGACGTCTTCCTGGCTCCAGATCCCGTTGCCGACCGGCGGCACCGCGCTGAATCCGAAGTAGACCCAGTCATTGTTGAGCCACGAGGTGGGTAGTTCGACCAGCTCGCCGTAGGCCGTCTTGTGGCAGTACGGCAGGTCGGTGTCCATCATGTTGCTGTGGTAGACGAAGCCGTGCTTTCGCAGCAGCTCCATCGTGTGCTTGCTCGGGTCGCACGACGGGGCCCGCGAGCCGCGCGGCTGCACGCCGAGGATGTTCTGGAAGACCTCGAGGGTCTTCACGAGCAGGGCTTCCTCCTCCTCACGGCCCGAGAGGAAGAAGGGCTTCTCGTGCAGATACCCGTGGTGACCCACCTCGTGGCCTCGGCGCAGCGCCTCACGCGCCATGTCCGGATAGCGCTCGATGATCCAGCCCGGGATGAAGAAGCACACCTTCACGTTGTAGCGATCGAGCACGTTCAAGATCCGCGGCATGGCGGTCTTCGGGCCGTAGGCGCCCATACCCATGTGGAGCGGCCGCTCGGCGAGCGCCGGATCGCGGTGGATCCACGGGCTCTCGCCGTCCACGTCGAATGAAAGCGCCACCGCGCACCTCGCCCCGTTCTTCCACTTGATCGGTCGGTCCATAGCGATCTCCTGGCGGCGAGCCTATGCGCCCGCCACGTCCCTCAGCATCTCGGTGTACACGCGCACACCCTCGCGCAGGTTTTCGAGCGAGATGCGTTCGTCGTTCCCGTGGATCCGCTGAAGCTCGTCTTCCTCGATGACGAATGGGCTGAAGCCGTAGGCGTGCAGCCCGCAGCGCCGGAACACCCAGCTGTCGGTGAAGGCGACCAGGATCATCGGCGCCACCACGACCCCCGGAGCCCGACGCCGCATCGCGTCGGCCATGGCCTTGTAGAGCTCTGTATCGGGCGGCGAGAGATTCGGGATCTTGGGCTCGCGGGCGATCGTGACCTGCACGTGCTCGTCGGCGATCACGCCGCGGACCCAGGCGGCGATCTCCTCGGGATCGTCGCCAGCCAGCATGCGGCAATCCAGCTGGGCGCTCGCCTCGGGAGGAATCACGTTGCTCTTCTCGCTGCCTCGCAGCATCGTCACCGCGAAGGTCGTCCGGACCATCGCGGCCCATTGCCGGTTCGCGAGGAACCGGCCGCGGAACTCCGGATCGCGGAGGCTCCGGGCGAGGTCGTCGTAGCCCGCGCTCTCCTCCGGTGACATCAGCGACGCCACACGGGAGAAGAACTCCTGCACCTCTGGAAGAACTCTGGGCGGGCGCTCGGCTTCCAGCAAACGACCGAGGGCGCGCACGAGCCGGTTCGGCGCGGTATCGGGCCACGGCATCGAGCCGTGCCCGGGCTCGCCGCGCGCCTTGAGCACGATCGGGAGGCCGGTCTTCTCCGAGATCACGATCGCGCCCAGCGGCGCCTTGAGCTTTGGATCCGACTGGATCGCCGCCAGCTCGGAGATCGCATACTCCGCCCCGGCGAGCCAGTCTCGCCGCCGGTCGGCGATGAACTGGGCGCCGAACTCGCTGCCGGCTTCCTCGTCGGCGGTCGCCAGGAACACGAGATCCCGCTTGAGCGGGACTCGCGCCCGCTTGAGCGCCAGCATCGCGGCCAGGTGCAGGATGCCCGTCGACTTCATGTCGATCGCGCCGCGTCCGTAGAGGAAGCCGTCGACGATCGCGCCGCCGAAGGGATCGACGGTCCAGTAGCGGCGATCGGCGTACACGACGTCGATGTGATGGTGCAGGACGATGCCGCCGAGCGAGCCGTCGCCCGGGAGCCGCGCGCGCAGGCTGGCCCGGCCGGGTGCCGCCTCGATCGTCTCGCTCTCGATCCCCTCGCGCGCCAGGACCTCCGCGAGGAAGCGGACGCCGGCGATCTCGTTGCCCGGAGGATTCGTGGTGTCGATCATCAGATAGCGGCGCAGCAGATCGACCGTCTCATCGCCCAGAGCCGTCCAGTCGATCATCGCGCCTCCGCCTCCGGATTCATCGCCCGGACGTCGCCGAGCTCCCAGCGGGCCATGTGGCAATAGAGGTCGAGGAGCTGCATCGTGCGCTCGATCGCCGGATTGTCGCTGGCCTGCCGGAGCTCCTGCACGCGCGCCTGCAAGTCGCGAAGCCGCTCCAGCGTCTCCTCGCGCGTCACGGCTCGCTCCGGCCCGCGAGCTGCCAGCGGTGTCCGGCCGGCCGGTGATCGAAGAAGCGCTTGGCCTTCAGCTCGTAGCGCGGCAGGCTGCTCGGCCCCTGCACCGTGACGTCGATCGACACGCCGATGATCGACTTGAAGACACCGGCCGCGTCACGCCCGAGCTCGGCGTAGCGCGCGGCGTCGATCTCGGGCCGCGCCTCGGCCTTGACGGTCACGAAGTCGTTGGTGGCGTCGCGGTCGACGTGAACTTCGTAGTGCTCGGACAGCCCGGCGATCCGGTGCAGCAGGGCTTCGACGGCCGCCGGGTACACGTTGACGCCCTTCACGATGATCATGTGGTCGGTGCGCCCGAGCACGCCGCCGGGATAGAAGGCCCAGGTCGTGCCGCAGCCACACGGACGATCCGTCCGGCGCACCAGATCGTGAGTCCGGTACTTGATCAGCGGCTGGCCGTCCTGGATGTAGCTCGTCACGATGTGCTCGCCGACGTCCCCGTACGCCACCGGATTGCCCGACTCGTCGACGATCAAGGCGTGATACCAGTCCTCGCAGAGATGGTTGCCCTCCTGCAGAGGACAGCCCGGGTTCGTCGGACCGATCTCCGCGATGCCGTACAGCTCATAGCACTTGGCGCCCCAGAGCTCCTCGATCGCGTGGCGGGTCGCGGGAATACTCCCGCCGGGCTCACCGGACACGATCACGGTCGAGATCGACGTCCCGGCGAGGTCCACACCGATCTCGCGCGCGGTCTCACCGAGGTAGAGCGCATAGGTCGGCGTCGCCAGCATGACGTCCGGACAGTATTGCTCGATCTGACGGAGCCGCGCTTTGCTGTCGAGCCCGCCGCCGGAGACGACGGTGGCGCCGAGCCGGCGCACACCCATGTACGCCGACCAGAACGCGGCGAAGATCCCCCAGTTGAACGGAAAGTAGAACGTGTGGCGCGCCCGAAGCCCGGCGGCCCAGTACAGGTAGACCCACGACTCGCCCCACAGCTCCGCCGAGTGATACGTGAGCGGGATGTGGAGCGGCGCGCCGGTCGAGCCGGAGGTCGCGAACCGCTGGTGGAAGAAGTCCTCGTGGATCGCGAGCGCGTCGCCGAACGGCGGGCTCACCGCCTGCGCGTCGAGGATCTCCTTCTTGTCGATGAACGGCAGCCGCTTGACGAAGTCGTCCATCGTGCGGATCTGCTCGGGCTTGACCTTGTGACGATCGAGGAGCTTGCGGTACATCGGGCTGCGCGCGTAGGCGTACTCGATCGCCGTCTGGAGCTTCCGCAGATGCAGCTGGTCGAGCTCGGCCCGCGGCATGGTTTGCGTGTACGGGTTCCAGAACTTCTGCGCCTCGACCTCAGGCTTGTAAAGGGGCATTTATCGGAGCTTTTTGCCCGGGACCATCGAGGGTGGCCTGAGATAGGTGCGAGCCAGCTCCGACACGCCCGATTTACCCACGGCAGAGCTCATCGCGAACTTTGCGCGTGCCGGCCACCAGCGCTTGGAGTTTGGCGAGCGCCAGGTGGCGCGGGAGGCGCGCGAGCCCGCAGTCCGGGTTGATCCACAGACGCTCGGCCGGCACGCTCTCGAGCATCCGTCGAACTCGTCGCGCGACGAGCTCGGGGCTCTCGACGTAGAAGTTCTTGAGATCGAGCACACCGGCGCCGAGCTCCTTGGGGCAGTCGAACTCGCGCCACAGCTCGCTCTCGGCCATCTCGCGGTTCGCGTATTCGAACACGAGCTGATCGGCCGAGGCGCTCGAGATGGTCGGGAACAGCGGCCGGTAGGCCCGCTCACCGTAGCCGAACCCCTCGAGCGTGCCGAAGCAGATGTGCCAGAACCGCCGCTCGACCGCGACGCCGTCGAAGCAGCGATCGTAGAGCTCGACGAGCCGCTTCGGCTCCATGATGAAGCTCTGGTAGACGTCGTCGAGCTGGAGATTGCGGGCGCCGCCGGCGGCGAGCGCGCGAAGCTCGCGATTGATGAGCGTGGCCAGGTCGGCGGCGATCTCGATCCGGTCCTTGTACGGTCCGCCCTTCGTGATCTGCGTCGCCAGGGTGAGCGGCCCGGGCAGCGTGATCTTGAACGGGTGCGTCGTCGCCTTCCGGATGTAGTCGAGCTCCTTGAGCGTGCCGAGCCCGGCCGGCGCCGAGATCCGCTCGACCGGCTCGTAGAACACGTGACCGTCGTACGAGAGCACGCCGACTTTCCGGCGAGGCTCGATCGGGCGGAGCCCATTGAAGTACTTGAAGATCGAGACGATGAACCCCTGGCGTCGCATCTCGCCGTCGGAGATCAGATCGACACCCGCGTGCTCCTGATCGCGGATCGCGGTGGCGACCGCATCGTTCTCGGTCTCGGCGACGTCCATCGCGCCGAAGCCGCCGGCCTCGATCTTCTCGTACGCGGCCCAGAGCCAGGCCGGGATCGCGTAGCTGCCGACGACGGTCGTGGGAAGGATCGGCAGCGTCGAGGCCGTCACGTGGTTGCTACTCGGAGAGCGTGAAGACGCCCTTTTTGACCGTGAGCGCCCAGATCTGCCCGACGTTCACGCCCAGCTCGTTCATCGTGATCGCGCCGATGGCGCCGTC
>WNFK01155998.1_pt1 | contig 10018 bp, 10 predicted proteins | sample 5400281 | NCBI WGS metagenome assembly WNFK01 (sample SAMN13153350, study PRJNA577476) | soil metagenome | isolation source: 20 cm soil on Douglas fir-dominated hillslope | place: USA:California | collected 2013-09-17
GCGGCTAGCGCTCTGGAGGCTTCCTGGGTTATGCTGCGGAGAAAAACTAATCAAATGTTAAGACTGCGGCAAGTGCAGAACATATGGGACTCGAGGCGTATACGTATGGTACCCTTATCACTAGCATGTGTAAAACACTCCAGTTGCTGTGCACGGAACAGCTACCGCAGTCAGCCTTTAATTAAAGAGGATATGACCCTTACCGTGACGTTTAAATACGAACATCGGCAAAGCACAACCCCAATATCAAACTTGATGTCGTCTTCACCCGCTCTGAGCAACCGCGACCCCAGCCGTTGGGAAGATTCCAACGACAGCTCACCAGAGTCTTCGATATGCGACTGTCAGAGTCAACTGAAGCATTATGACATGAATGGTGATCCGCATAAAGACTTACGGGATGCGTGCAAGCGTTCCATGGGAATACCTGTTGAAGATGCTTCAGCGACTGAGTCGGATCCCGAGTGGGGATTTCAAACAGGAACACTGTAAGATTAATCAATTTGAATCTTCAGAACTGACACAGTGTTGCAGTGAAAGTATTCAAGCCAAACGGAAGGACTTGGGGAATCCAAATGAAACTAACACTAAGAATGATGGAGTCATCGTGGACAAAGGTACAGAAGACGTCGACCCACCTTGCACAAACTATCGGAAACATAAAATGTCAGACAAGGAAAATGATGCCTGGACCGTACACGTCAAGAAAAGCAGAGTAAGTGTTCGGATATTTATAATAAGCGTATCTTACGAGGAATTCGTAAAGAAGTGTATCCGCATCAAGCTTCGTGATGGGGAGAGGCGGCCGAGGGTGAAAATATCTGTAGATATTAGCGACTAGCTATGGTGTGATGGACAAAGCGAAGGCATATAAAATGCGGCCAAGGGTATCACCAACTCTATTTATTCGAACTAGTTAGTAAAAGAAGTGGGAAGATGTGCAGAACTTACTAAATTGCCATCCGATTTCTTGAAGTAGGAAGTAGTTAGAAAGGTTCCGTTTGCGAAAAAAAAATGAATAGATTCAGAAAAAATGGCGCCGACAAGAAATACACTCGAACTAATTATTCTTCATCACAAAGAGGCGATGGGGGATCTGGGCTGCCCGTCCAAAATAGTTGAAGAATTGTTGACAGTAATACTTTGCGACAAGGTTCTCAAACGACGACAAAGCAGTCTGTCCAGAGAAGTTGCGGACATTCTCTTCTGAAGCCTCAAAAATTTTAGGTTGGTCGCCCCTCCACGATTTCATGACAACAAATAGGGCAATGATGAAGTGGAAGCGCTCGCTGAGGTTTTCTGCGGCCAATCCACGATTTCTTGACGGAATGGAGACATGTTGGAATGATTCGATAGGAAAACACCTCGAAATCTTGGTCTGCCTGTCGAGTAACTGCGCAGTGTCCGACAAGTCCAACTCGGCGCAAGCACGACGGTCCAGTGACACCAATTCACGGATAAAGTTGAGTTCATACAACTCCCATAGAATTTCTCGAACAACACCCTCCGGAGGCAATACTCCTGGTGGGTACTCCTTGTCCTGCCAAACACGTGGGTCCGTCGAAGAATTTCGCATTTTCAACCCAGAGTGAGAATCAGACTGAGGTATAATTAAGTCCAAGGTGTTTCGAATACGGTTTGCTGCTTTGGTTTGTCCGTCCACCGGAGCATTGAGATTGGCTGCGAGAAAGGTGCGCCAGTGTTGATTCGAGATAGCGAGAGATGGCTCTCTTGCAAGACGCATAAGCCAAGTATCGCGAAGTCGCAACCACGGCGCAATATATTGGACAGGGCCCTCCTTGTCAACGGCCTTCTTGTCAGCAACCGGAGTTATGAAAAGACCAGGATCGGGGAAGGTATAATGGCCATAGTGTGTGAACTTCTTGGATGCTTCGAGGAGGCGAGACGGGGATTGGTCAACAGCTTGAAGTCCAGCACTCCAGGCAGGGATCGAAAATGGTGCGAAAGGGCTGTCCAAGGGAAAGAATTTGTTGCGGCTATTGGGTTGCATAGTTTGAGGCTTCGAGGCTTAGAGTACAAGTGAGAAAATATACTATAGAATCATCACAGCACACTCACAAGATGTTACAGGTGTTGTGGACTGTGAACCTTCAGGAGGAGGAATTTTGTTGTGTTCAGCGGATTGAATAGTCGAAGCTTTCGAAGCTTTCAGGGTGGTAAGAAAATGTATTGTGCCAAGATTGAATCCACTAACCTTTCGATCGATTCTCAAAAGGGTCTTTGAAGACCAGCCACGTTCGCGAATATGCAAGAATGGAGGCATGTCTCTGATAACTGGTCATATAACCGCAATATATCGAGGGGAAAGGTGGATCATGTTCTGAAACACACAAAATGTCAGCAGGACTGACATGGGGAACGATCTCTAATATGTTGCATGTGAGAGGAGTTTCCCAAGATTTGTGAGGTCGAAGGAACCAGACAGGTAAACCTGCGGTATGGAAGTCCTGCACTATGCGGGCGATGTTGGTGAAAACTCCGATGCAGTTCGCAACAGTGGTAGCTGCAGGTTTTTGGCCATCCATCCGCGGTTTATACAGCAAAAGATAGTCTAGGCAACCGCGAACTTCGAGGAAGTAACGTTGAAATTCGGTAAGACCAAACCTCATCTCAGTGAACGTGGTCTTCAACGAACTGAGGCGGACAAAGGCATCTTGCATTGATTTCACGATGGACAGAAGATAAGTGTTGGGAGGACGGGAATCTGTGCCAATCTGTTTGTAATCCTCGATCCTACTCTCCAAATCCCTCTTTACCGCATCCAATGAAGATATCTTGGACTTCGATAACTTGCCCAAACCGTCCATAATGCTAGCGCCAAAGGATTCAAAGTCGTCAGGGGTTGGGTCCCACCACATGATTGTGAGGGGATCCAGGGGATCTTCAGGCTTCCTCGGGATGGCACCAAGGTGAGGGTATTCGACGATCCAGGGTTGCGGCCATAGCGAAGGGTCATCCGGACCATAGCGGAAGTCAGCACGGAGGTGGACTTCTCTCTTTTGCATAGGTGGAAGAAAAATATGACTTTGGTTGGGACTTGTACAGACAAAATCCTTGAGAACGGAGGCAACCCTTCCATCAAATGGACCAAGAGGGACTGAGATACATAAGTAACAATTCTAGCGAGTTAGATCCAACATACCATCAGGATTTGAATTAGCAAGGAGGACATGTTCACTGAATACGAATGACATCGGATCGAAATAGAGAATTGTCTTGGGGGCTTTGATCACAAAAAACGTCAGCTGTGTAGTGAAAAGAACAAAGCCAACAATCAAAGGATAACAGGACGGGTCGACGCGAAGTCTAAACCCTGAGGCCGACGCGAAGTCTAAGCCCCCGGACGACGCGAAGTCTAGTCCAAGTCTCGAGAATGAAGCATACATATGCATGTTGAATGGGAGAACTTACTGTAAAAGGGCTTTGTCTGAAAAAGTCAACTGTAAAGCAAGAAAAAGGTCAGTCAGCATGCTAAAAAAAATATCAACCTCAACGGAGAACTCACTGAATTCGATCGAACTGTCAATTGCAACGTAAATATTAGTGAAGGCGCAGTTAAGTGTAAAAGGGTCGACGCAAAGTCTAAACCCCAAGGCCGACGCGAAGTCTAAACCTAAGGCTGACGCGAAGTCTAAGCCCCCGGACGACGCGAAGTCTAATCCGTTCACGTTCCAGTAAAGGATGTGCACGCCTACCAGTACCGACACGTCGACGATGGAGAGGAAAAGAGTTTGATTATGTAATCAGGGTAAAGTTTATTATTGTTTACTGAAGGCGGCCAAGCCCAATGATCGAGCATTGTCACATAAATTCGAATACTTATACAATGTACAGAGTTTGGCAGTCAAAATAGGGAGCGAATAAAATAAGAGAGCGAATAGAATAAGAGAACACTGGTGCTCCTTGGCAGCAAGCTGCATTTCAATCTCCTCGTGACGGCCAACAGAAAAAAAAGGCTACTTTTTCGCTTTCACAGTAGCCAGCTCGAATTCGAGACGGGCAATCTTCTGCTTGTCACCCTCTTTCCACTATAGCATAAGATATATAAGCAGCTTCAATCACTCAACACATAAAGCAGACTTACGAAGCCTTCGAGACGCTGCTGGTATTTTTGACAAATAGTAGCTATGTCCTTTCGACCATTGGCAAAAAAGTTGATTCCGCAACATTTTCCGGTGTGAGTGTGGTCATCCGACGGCGACAGAACAGCATTGTGTGTGATTATCAGTGCCGCTGCGGTAATTCCAACGAGATGGTAGCAGTTGTTCGAAAGGATATTGTAAGATTGGTTCTCTTGGTGGATCACCTCGATAAGAAAGGCGAGTTCGTAAAGATACAACTTTTTCGAGGGGAAAGTGAGTGTGAAAAGGTGATTATCATCCGCATTCCACATCCCTGATTTAGGCAGGGTTGCAATCCTGTCATCGGCAAAGCGTTGGGGTGAGATAGAGGTGGAAGGCGATTCAAGCGAGGACTTCGAATGAAAAGAACTGAACGAGGTCTTTGAAGACAAGGCGATTTGAGCGGTGAATGTGCGTAGATCGGAACGGGGAGGAGTAATGAGGTTTGACGCCTCAGGCTCGGTATTCGGTGATTTCGAGAATGTTGTGTCGACATCAATGGACTTGCCCTGCATTCTCTCAAATGCGAGTGGGAAGGTCTTCGTACCGGGGACTAGAACCTTGGCTCGTCCATATTCGTGTTTGCTCAGAGCGACGGTCTTGAAGCCATCGATTTCGGAGATTTGATAAGATTGTAGTTCCTTGGTTCCAATAGTGTCGTTTTTCATCGCCAGTGTCCGACAGTACGTTATGATATGCTCGGGTGCCAGGGGAAACATATCACTGTGGTGTTCGTCCATGTCGTCTGAATCGGAATGGAAATGGAAAGGGAGAACCTTGTGGAGGAGGCGTTTAGACGAGGATTTAATCCTGTGAATCATGTCTTGTTGTTTTATAGCGTGGTTAGTGATTCGGGAGGAAAGGAAGCAGCATGCTTGCGCCGCAGTACTAGAAATATATAAGGATATTAGATCGGCCGGCCATGAAACAGGAGAGTGGACGCGAAGTCTACACCCTTGACTGGACGACGCGAAGTCTAGTCCCAGCTTAAGCGACGCGGAGTCTAACTTGGTTTCTTATCGAGACTCACTTCAATGATAATGGGGGTCGGCTTCAACGTGTTCGTTTGTTTGTCTTCATTTGCATTATCTTGAGCTCTCACTTTAAGTCCACCATCACACCTCCTAGGCCGGCTCTAACTACTCCCCTCGTTTACCCGTCACAACTTAGACTTCGCGTCGGTCGTGACTATTTGACCTAGACTTCGCGTCGGTCAGACACTGGATCTAGACTCCGCGTCATCCAGTTGTTGATTGATTAGACTTCGCGTCGTCGATCTCATTTTTGGGACAAAACTAATCCAAGACCCTCTCTAACAACTCCACACTCCCCTCTGCATGCGCTCTGCAATCTTTTTTCCGACTCACGAGCTATCCCGCCGGCGGATGCTTCAACACCTTTCTTAGGAGAACCTTTGCAGCGCGTACGCCTTCTCTTTTTGTGCTTATTTACTGGTTTGGGCTTTGACGTGTCTTCCAGAATTCGCAAGATCCTCTCACTCTCTCCTTCTGTGTTACGACTTAGACTTCGCGTCGGTTGAGACGTTGACCTAGACTTCGCGTCGGTCCAGTCGTTGATTGATTTCGACAACGGGCGGGACTGTGGAATGGGGTTAATGGGCAGCATTCACTGTCACTGCATCTTCCGGCTTCTCCAACACTTCCTAGTATATCCCAATCCCCACTGGATCTAGACTTCGCGTCGGTCCAGTTGTTGATTGATTAGACTTCGTGTTGTCAATCTAACTTTTGGGACAACTTGAAGACTAATAATCCACTCCGATTCCACTTTTCCTATACAGTCTTTTTGCCGTTTCTTCGCGAATTCCAACTTGTCGGTCTGTTCATCTCCATCAAACCCTCGTTGCCGCGATTTCTGGCTGTGCATTCTATGTCCCAAGCTATGCTGCAGAGCTACAGAGCTTCTTCTGGCCTGCGAGTCAAATAGGTACTGGTCCTCTGTTGCAATGCTTCAGAGCTGCTTCTGGCTTGTGACATATAGGAGGGCTGGTATGGACTGAACCAAACCTCGAGTGCTCTCTCCTGTGTCATGATTTAGACTTCGCGTCAGTTGTGAATATTTGACCTTGACTTCGCGTCGGTCCAGTCGTTATTTGATTAGACTTCGCGTCGTCGACTAATCCAGGACTCCCTCCAACAATTCTACTCTGTCTATGCAGTCTTTTTGCCGTTTCTTCCCATCGTCATCAAACCTCGTGCGATCTTTGCCACGATCTCTGGCTGCGCATTTCTGGGCGGTCCACTCCGGCGCAGCCCGACACCCTCCCATCTGAATATAAATTCCATCGAGTTACCGACACCCTCAATCCTTCCCCCCTACGATGGTCAAGGTCCCTTGCACATGCGGTTGTGGGCTTGACGTTGCTCCCTCAACGAAACAAAACCATCTAAAAGGCAAAGGAACGACTGCGCTTCGAGCCAGAGTGTTTGCAGAGACCAAATTGTGGACAATGGTAGATGGTCGGCAACAGGAACATCAGAACAACAGGAATCGAGGATCCAAAAAGCGGCCTGCCGGCACTGCCAATCCTGAGGGAGGCATCCGCAAACGACTCAAGGCCTCTCAACTTGAGCCGATCCCAGAGCCCGATATTTCCTCTGTCTTTCAAGAGGACATTGCCTCGATGGATCGACTTGAGCCGAGCCCAGAGCCTGAGGCTTCCTCTACCATTCAAGTGGTTCCGCTTCCGGCCATATCAACGCAGTCGAACAAGGTTGTAGAGAGAACTATGCGTGCGATGGAACAGCGCTGGGGGGGCCGTCAGGATAACAACAGTGATGAAGATGAAGGCCAGGACGATGAAGGGGAGGATGATGAAGACGAGGACGGAGATGAAGATGAAGACGAGGATGGTGATGAAGGCGAGGATGGTGATGAAGACGAGGATGGTGATGAAGACGAGGATGGTGATGAAGACGAGAACGAAAGACCTGGTCTTTCTGCTTGGGACCTGTTTGGTGAAGCCTTCGAGCGTGAAGCTGCCGCATTAGGTTTGTCCTGAGCTTGCGAATCACCTACCCAACTAAGCATCCTTTAGATGGCAACTCTCTTGCAGAATCCGACCTCGACCTACTTCGCCCTTACGTACTTAAAGTCGAGGATCACCTTTCGGATCGCACCTTCGACCGATTTACCAAGACTTTCCCGAACTCCAGTCATGACACCCTAAAAATGACCAAGAAGCGCGTTCAATCGCTTGCTGGATTCAAGCCTGTACGATATGCCTGTTGCATCAACAGCTGTGTTTGCTTTATTGGACCGTATGAGAATCTCATTGAATGCCCCAACTGCAAGCAAGCACGCTACAGGGCTGATGGAAAGCCGCGCAAATACTTTAATTATCTCCCTGTCATTCCTCGGCTACAGTCTATGTCAGCGAATACTACACATGCAAAGAAGATGCGCTATCGAGCGGAGTACGTGCACGAACCTGGCGTTATCAAGGATTTTTTTGATGGATCCCATTATCAGTCTTTGCTCCAGACCGTTGTTCCCGCTGGTGAGAGCAACCCATTCTTCTACTTCTCCGATGAACGCGACATTGCCCTCGGCCTTTCGACGGACGGTTTTGGTCCCTTCAAGAAGCGCAATAAGACATGTTGGCCCATCATCCTTTTCAACTACAACATCCCTCCTGAACAACGCTTCCGAAAGAAGTATTGCATTCACGTTGCCACAGTCCCGGGTCCCAAAAAGCCTTGGGATTGGGATTCATTTTGTTGGCCGCTCGCTCAAGAACTTATTCAGCTAGAGATGGGTGTCAAGGCTTTCGACGTGGTCACCCTTTCAATATTTTTACTCCACGCTTATCTCATCCTGGCATTTGGCGACATTCCCGCCATGGCCCTGGTCATGCGCATGAAAGGGCAGAATGGCATCAGCCCTTGTCGGATATGTGATATTAAAGCCATTAGTTTCAACTCGAACACTCACTATGTCCCCCTGCGACGAGATAAGGTTCCTGGAGCTCAGCCTCGTCGATATGACCCATCAGACCTTCCCATCCGCACGCATGAGAACTTAATGAAACAAGCAAGCAAAGTTGAAATGGCTTCCACTGGCGCAGAGCGTGAGCGGCTCGCTAAAAAATACGGCATCAATGGCGTTCCTGTCCTGAGTTGCATTTCCTCTATTTCTTTCCCTTCGTCGTTCCCCTTTGACTTCATGCACCTTATCTGGCAGAATTTGATTCCCAACCTCATCGAGTTCTGGACTGCCAGCTTCAAAGACTTGACTCATGCAGGCAGGGACTATGTTATCGAACAGCGTGTTTGGGAAGAAGTGGGAGCCGCTACAGCAGCATCTGGGGCAACTATTCCATCGGCGTTTGGGGCTCCAGTGCCCGACATTGCAACAAAGCGACACCTAATGAATGCGGAGATGTACGCCAATTGGACACTGTTTATTGCTCCGATCGTGCTACGCGGAAGGTTCAAAAGGCCTCAATACTACAAACACTTCATGCAACTTGTGGAGCTTCTCAAGCTTTGTTTAGATTTCGAGATTTCGGAAGTGATATTGCATCGGATTGACGAGGGATTCCGTCAATGGGTAGAGGAATATGAAAGGTGAGCACCCTGTGATCTCATTCATGTGTCACACTCATCTTATACAGGCTGTACTATGAAAATGATCCCACTCGACTATCCGCCTGTCCTTTGACTATCCACGGCCTTCTTCACATCGCCTGGGGTATTAAGGTAGCTGGTCCTGTCTGGACCTACTGGGCATTTGCAATGGAACGTCATTGCAACACTTTACTTCGTTCAATCAAAAGCAGACGCCATCCCTATGCTTCTATTGCTTCCTTTGTCACCGCGACCGCACAACTCGATCAAATACGACTATTTTATAATCTCCACGACGAGCTGTTTCTAGATCCTGAAAAAAAGGAAAATGGCGAACTTGTCCACGATTTGTGTGCGTTTCACTAATGATATCTATGTGGTTGCCTTTTATTCATTATATTCAATTAGATCCAGAGTTTATGCTCTCTGGTCCACGACGAAGTGAAATCCTACCTCAGCCAATACGGGACAAAGTCTGGGCTTGTTTATCAACGCGGTTCAATGTCCCCAAGAATCTCGTTCGAACAATCCTCAAACTGGATCAGGAAATTACCCAATTTGGCAAGGTCCGACGTCTTCAGGGAGGCGATCTTATGATTGGTCGTCATTTTGTTAAAAAGAGCGAGGATACCCGGGATGCATCTTTTGTTCACGTTGAGTATTGCCCTCTTTCTGTGTACGCAATTTCTGACCATCTTTAAATAGTACACTCTATATGTAGATCGACATGCGCGCCACAGGAATAAAACACCCGACTTCGAAGAGAAACCTTTCTTTGGCCAACTTAAGCGTATTATTGTCTTAGAAATTCCGGCGGCACCGCGATTAGGCATAGTCGAGCCAACAACACTCGTATTAGCTCTAATTCAGGAAGTTAAGGTGTCATTAAGGGATGCCATTTACTCCTACAAAGAATTCGGTGCGGAAGAGGTTGTTGATATGAAAACAGTACAATGTGTCGTTGGCAGAGTGAAGAACGGAGGCGAGTGGTCTATCGTAGATCGGAGTGATAATGTGGTAGCGCAAGTGGACTGATACTATTGTGAGTCTTTTTGTAATTTTTTCAAAGGAAAAATAATGAATTTATCATGTAGCCTAAATATTAAATATTGCTTTGTTGAATGTATACCATCACGGCTGTTACACATAACCCTAATCCTCCGACTCTTGAGAAATCGGTCTCTGAATGCTCGCCGAGGCAAGCCCTTGATTGTGTTGAATATTTGCCGTCATGTCACACTCCTCGGCGCCTCCTTCATCCACAACCATCGATCTTCTCAAACCTTC
>WNFK01214814.1_pt1 | contig 10018 bp, 10 predicted proteins | sample 5400281 | NCBI WGS metagenome assembly WNFK01 (sample SAMN13153350, study PRJNA577476) | soil metagenome | isolation source: 20 cm soil on Douglas fir-dominated hillslope | place: USA:California | collected 2013-09-17
CAGGCGCCCGGCGTGGCCGCGGTGGTCACCGGCGCCGACGTGCGCGACCTCGGCCACATGCCCACCAACCGGATGATCCCGGGCATGAAGGTCCCGCCGCACCCGATTCTCTCGGAGGAGCTGGCGGCCTCCGTGGGCGACGCCGTGGCCGCGGTGGCGGCCGACTCCGCGTATCGCGCGCGTGACGCGGCCGAGCAGGTCGTGGTCGAGTGGGAGCCGCTGCCGCCTCTGCCCGAGGGCGACGCGGCGCTGGCCGCGGGGGCGCCGGCGGTATTCGACGCGCTGGGCGGCAACCTCGCGTTCACGCACCGGTGGCGAACGGGCGACCCGGAGGCCGCGTTTGCAGGCGCGGCACAAATAGTCACGGTGCGCTCGGTCCAGCCGCGGCTGGCCGCCGTCGCCATGGAGCCGCGGACGACCCTGGCCTGGCTCGATCCCAGCACGGACGAGCTGCGCGTGTGGACCTCCACCCAGTCACCGTTCCGCGTGCGCGCGGAGCTTGCCGCCTCGCTGGGCTTTCCCGAGTCGCGCATCCGCGTGGTGGCGCCTCAGGTGGGCGGCGGCTTCGGCGTCAAGGGCTCGCCCTATCGCGAGGACGTCCTGGTGGCCTGGCTCGCGCTGCGCCTGGGCCGGCCGGTGAAGTGGGTGGCCACGCGCGGTGAGGACGTGCTGACCACCCAGCAGGGGCGCGGCATGACCGCCGAGGCCGAGCTGGCGGTGGGCGCCGACGGCGTCATCGGCGGCGTGCGCGCGCGCATCCGCTTCCCGCTGGGCGGGCGCTTCGCGGTGAGCGGCGCGGGGCCGGCGTGGAATGCGGGCCGCACCTTGCCCGGCCCCTATGCGGTGCCCGCCGCCGACATCGAGGTCACGGGCGCCGTCACCACCACGCCGCCTACCGGCGCCTATCGCGGCGCCGGCCGCCCCGAGGGCACATTCCTGATCGAGCGGCTCATGGACGAGGCCGCGCATGCCCTCGGCCTCGATCCGGTGGAGATCCGGCGCCGCAATGTCGTCCCGCCGGACGTCTTTCCCTATCGGAGCTGCGCGCGCGCCAGCGGGCGGCCCGCGCGCGCGGCGAGATCGCGGGCGTGGGCGTGGTGATCTACGTCGAGCCCGCCGCGCTGGGCTGGGAGAGCGGCAATGTGCGTGTGGAGCGGACCGGCGCGGTGACGGTGGTCACCGGCTCCAGCGCGCATGGGCAGGGGCACGAGACGACGTGGGCGCAGATCGTGGCGGACGCGCTCGGCGTGCGCCCGGAGGAGGTCACCGTGCGCCACGGCGACACCGGCGGCGCGCCGCAGGGCTTCGGCACCTTCGGCAGCCGCTCCACCGTGCTGGGCGGCAGCGCCGCCTTCCGCGCCGCGGAGGAGGTGCGCGAGAAGGGCCGCCGCATCGCCTCGCGGCTCCTCGAGGCGGGCCTCGACGACGTGGTGGCGGCGCCCGGGGGCTTCCACGTGGTGGGCGCGCCGGGCAAGCGCGTGGGCTGGGCGCAGGTGGCGACGGTCGCGCATGGGCCGGCGCGGCTCGGGCCCGGCGACACGCCCGGGCTCGAGGCCACCGTCTTCTTCCAGGCCGACGGCGAGACCTGGTCCTTCGGCGCCTGCGTGGTCGGGGTCACGGTGAGCCGCGACACCGGTGAGGTGGCGCTCACCGACTGCGTGTGGGTGGACGACGCCGGCACCATCGTGAACCCGCTGCTCGCCGAGGGCCAGCTCCATGGCGCCCACGCCCAGGGCGCGGGGCAGGCGCTCCTCGAGGCGCTGATCTACGACGCCGAGGGCCAGCTCCTCACCGGCACGCTCATGGACTACGCGCTGCCGCGGGCGGGGGATTTCGCCCCGCCCGTCATCGGCAAGATGGTCACGCCCTCGCCGCGCAATCCCCTCGGGGCCAAGGGGCTGGGCGAGGCCGGCTGCATCGTGATGCCGCCCGCCATCGTGAACGCGGTGGTGGACGCCCTGCGGCCCTTCGGCGTCACCAACCTCGATATGCCGCTGACGCCCGAGAAAGTGTGGTCCGCGATGCGCCGGGACGATTGACGTCGCCATACTTCGTTCTCGGTCGTTCAACGGACACTCGCGTACGCCTCGCGGCCTCGGCTCCCTCGGGCCTCGTCTGGCTCGTCACTCGCCCCGGCGTTGGGACTTGTACCATTCATAAATTTCTTCGCCGGTGGCACACCGGAGATGTACGGGTGCACCGCCAGCGCCATCACGCGCGGATTCTTCGTGCCCTCGGCGTAGAGCCGATCGAACTGGTCCTTGCAGCGCTGGAGCCACTCCGCGGAGGTGTGGTGCTGGATGACCATCATGGGGATGTCGTTGAGCTCGAGCGTATACGGCACGGAGACGATCGGTCCCGAGGTGGTGCGGATCTCGTAGGGCTGGTCGTCGTTCACCCAGTCGGAGACGTACTCGATCCCCTCGGCGGCCAGATGATCCAGCGTCTCCCAGGTCTCGGTGAGGCCGGGGCCGAGCCAGCCCTTGGGCGCTTTCCCGGTGAACTTCCGCAGCATCTCGATGGACTGGCGGATGGCCGCGCGCTGATCGGGGAGGAGGGGCAGGGCGCCCTGGATCACGCCATGGGCCATGAACTCCCAGCCCGCGTCCAGCATCGCGCGCGCCACCGGCTCGTAGGACTCGACGACGTGCGCGTTGATGGCGGTGGTGGCGCGGATCTTCCGCTTGCCCAGCGCCTCGAGGAAGCGCCAGAAGCCCACGCGCATCCCGTAGTCGTGCCAGGCCCAGTTGGGTACGTCCGGCACCGTGGCCACGCCCTGCGGCGCGGTGAGGTATTGCCGCGCCATCGCTTTCTCGATGTCCCATTCCTCGATGTTCACGATGGTCCACACCGCGATGCGGGCGCCGCGGGGCAGCTTCCACGGGCGGCGGGGGGCGATGGGCGAGTAGTCGAAGCGGTCGCGCGGGAGTCTCATGGCGAGAGACTACCACCGCGAGGTGTTTGATAGTAGGATACCGCCTCGTGGCCAGGCCCCTCGGCGTCGACCGGAAAGATCAGGACCGTATCATCCGAGGGACGGGCGCCCGGCTCCTGCGCCTGACCTAAGCCTGCCATGCGGCCGGACTTCTGGGTCATCCAGACGTTCAACGGCCTGTCGTACGGGGCGCTCCTCTTCCTCCTGGCGAGCGGGCTCAGCCTCATCTTCGGCGTCATGCGTATCGTGAACCTCGCGCACGGCTCCTACTTCATGCTGGGCGGCTACGTGGGCCTCACGGTGGCGCTGCGCACCAAGAGCTTCGCGCTGGCCCTTCTCGGCGGCGCGGTCGCCATCGCGCTCATCGGCATGGGCATGGAGCGGTTCTTCCTCCGGCGCCTCCGGGGCCAGACGCTGGGCCAGGTGCTGATGACGGTGGGGTTCGCGCTCATCTTCCAGGACCTGGCCCTCCTCATCTGGGGCGGCGATCCCTATTCCATCCCGGTGCCGCCCATGCTCTCGCGCACCTTCCAGATCTCCGGCATCACGTTTTCGACCTATCGCCTCTTCCTCATCGTGGTCGCGTGCGTGGTGGGGGCGGCGCTCTGGCTCCTGCTCGACCACACCCGCGTCGGCGCGGTGATCCGCGCGGCGGTGGACGACGCGGAGATGGCCGGCGGCGTCGGCATCAACGTGCCGCGCGCCTCCCTGGGCGTGTTCGGGCTCGGCGCCGGGCTCGCCGCGCTGGGGGGCGTCATCGGCGGCGGCTTTCTCGGTGTCTACCCGGGCGCGGATTTCGAGGTGCTGCCCTATGCCTTCGTGGTGGTGATCGTGGGCGGGCTCGGGAGCCTGCCCGGCGCCATGCTGGGGAGCCTGCTGGTGGGCCTCCTCGACAATTTCGGCAAGGCGCTCTTCCCCGAGCTGTCCTACTTCACGCTCTTCGCGCCCATGGCCGCCATTCTCGCCATTCGGCCCACGGGGCTCTTCGGCCGCTCGTGATCCGCCGCCGCGCGCTGCTCGCCGGTGGCGCCGCCGGGCTCCTCGCCCTCGCGGGCCCCTTCCTGCCCGCGTACCCGCTGACGCTCGTCACCCAGGCCCTCATCGTCGCCATTCTCGCCATGAGCCTCGACGTGCTGCTGGGCTATACGGGCATGCCGTCGCTGGGCCATGCCGCCTACTGGGGCGTGGGTGCCTATGCGGTGGCGCTCCTCGCCACCGAGCACGGCGTCGGCCTCGCGGGCTGTCTCGCCGCCGGCGTGCTGCTCGCGGGGGCCACCGCGGCCGTCTTCGGCCTCGTCGCCATCCGCGCCGCCGGCACCTATTTCCTGATGATCACGCTCGCGCTGGGCATGGTGGTCTGGGGTCTGGCCTTCCGCTGGGTCTCGCTCACCAAGGGCGACAACGGCGTGTCCGGCGTGCCGCGTCCGAGCCTGCCGGGCCTGGGCCCCCTCGACGCGCCCCTGCCCTTCTTCTACTTCGCGCTGGCGGGGGCCTTCCTGGCCTGGGCGCTGCTGGGCCTGCTCGTCGCCTCGCCCTTCGGCCTCACCCTGCGCGGAATCCGCGAGAGCGAGTCGCGCATGCGGAGCCTCGGCTATCACGTGTGGCTGCACAAGTATCTCGCCTTCGTGCTGTCCGGCACCGTGGCGGGCGGGGGCGGCGTCCTCTGGGCCTACTACAACGGCTTCGTCTCGCCCACCGACGTGCAGCTCATCACCTCGGTGGAGGCCCTCCTCATGGTGGCGCTGGGCGGTCCCGGCACCCTGGTCGGCTCCCTGCTGGGCGCGGGCGTCATCGTGTTCCTCAAGAACTTCGTCAGCATCTACACCAAGCGCTGGCTGCTCATCCTGGGCGGCGTGTACATCGGCGTCATCCTCTTCGCGCCCCGGGGCGTGATGGGCGCGCTCCGGGGGCGGCCACGCTAGCCCTCACCCTGGCGGGCGTCTCGAAGTCCTTCGGCGGGCTCCGCGCGGTGGAGGGCGTGACGCTCAGCGTGCAGGCCGGCGAGCGCCGCGCGCTCATCGGGCCGAACGGCGCGGGCAAGACCACGCTGTTCAACCTGATCTCGGGCACGCTGCCGCTGTCGGGCGGCGCCATCTCGCTGTTCGGCCAGGACGTGACGCGCGCCCCCGCTCACCGGCGCGCCGCGCTGGGGCTGGCGCGCACCTTCCAGATCACCAATCTCTTTCCCGATCTGACCGTGCTGGAAAACTGTCTCCTCGCCGTCCAGGCGCTGTCGCCGGTGAAGTTCAGCATGCTGCGCCCGGTGACCGCGTACGGGCACTTGCGCGAGCGCGCTCGCGCCATGCTGGAGGCGGTGGGCCTGGAAGCGGTGGCGGCGGCGCGCGTCAACGTGCTGTCCCATGGAGAGCAACGCCAGCTCGAGATCGCGCTGGCCCTGGCGGGCCGGCCGCGCGTGCTGCTCCTCGACGAGCCCACCGCGGGCCTGTCGCCGGCGGAGTCGCGGCTGATGGCGGCGCTGCTCGCCCGGCTCGATCCCGCCATCACCGTGCTCATGATCGAGCACGACATGGATATCGCGCTGGAGCTCTCGCCCACCGTGACCGTGCTCCACTATGGCCGCGTCATCGCGGACGGCTCGCGCGAGGAGATCCGGGCCGACCCCCAGGTGCGGGAGATCTACCTCGGTGGCTGAAGGTGGCGCCACGGTGCTGGAGGTGCCCGTGCTCGAGGTGGAAAACGTCCACACCTACTACGGCGCGAGCCACGTGCTCCAGGGCATCTCGCTGCGCGTGGCCGAGGGCGAGGTGCTGACCATCCTCGGGCGCAACGGCATGGGCAAGACCACGCTGATCCGCTCCATCATCGGGTTTTCGCCGCCCCGGCGCGGCGCGGTGCGCTTCCGTGGGACGGAGGTCACCCGCTGGCCGTCCTACCGGATGGTGGCGGCGGGCATGGCGCTGGTGCCCCAGGGGCGGCGGGTCTTTCCCTCGTTGAGCGTGCGCGAGAACCTCGAGGTCGCGGCGGGCGGGCGCGGGCAGTGGAACGTCGAGCGGGTTTGCCGCCTCTTCCCGCGCCTGGCCGAGCGGGCGGACAACCGCGCGAACAAGCTGTCCGGCGGCGAGCAGCAGATGCTCGCCATCGGCCGCGCGCTGATGACCAACCCCACGCTCTTGCTCCTCGACGAGCCCACCGAAGGCCTGGCGCCGTTGCTGGTCCGCGAGGTCGGCCGCGTGCTGGGTGAGCTGCGGCGCGAGGGCCTGTCCATCCTCCTGGTGGAGCAGAACCTCCCGCTGGCGCTCTCGGTGGCGGACCGCGCCCATATCCTGAGCCGCGGGCAGATCGTCCACTCGGGCACACCCGCCGAGCTGGCCGCCAACGAGGACGTGAAATCGCGTTATCTTGGGATCACCTGAGGAGGCTCTGCATGCGCTTTGGTACCTTCTACTTTTTCCAGGCTCCGCCGGGCCACCGGCACGAGGACATCATCCGCCGCGAGCTCGAGCAGATCGAGTGGACGGAGGAGCTGGGCTTCGACGAGGCGTGGCTCACCGAGCATCACTTCATCGATTACGGCCTCTCGGTGGATCCCGCCAGCCTCGCCGCCGCCGCCGCCTCGCGCACCCGGCGCATCCGCATCGGCCTGGCCGCCGCCATCCTGCCCTTTCACCACCCGCTCCGACTGGCCGAGCAGATGGCGCTGGTGGACATCATCTCCGGCGGGCGCCTCGACGTGGGGGTGGGACGCGGCAACCGGCCCGCCGAGTTCCGCGGCTTTCGCGTGCCGCAGGAGCAGAGCCGGGACCGCTTCGACGAGGCGGTGGAGATCCTCCAGCGCGCGTGGACGGAGGAGCGCTTCAGCTACGACGGCCGCTTTTTCCAGGTGCCCGAGATCTCGGTGATCCCCAAGCCGGTGCAGAAGCCGCACCCGCCGCTCTACCAGGTCTGCGTGTCGAAGGACGGCATCGAGAATACCGCCCTGCGCGGCTGGCCCATGCTCAACTCCGTGCTCTTCGGGCCGGTGGAGCAGCTCCTCGGCAACCGCGATACCTACGTGGACACGCTCAAGAAGGCGGGGCGCCGCGCGGACGAGATCGCCGCGCTCCTCGGCCGCTGGGGCGTCTCCCGCCAGATCTACGTGGCGGACACCGACGCGCGCGCGCTGGCCGAGACCAAGGACGCCGAGCTCTGGTACCAGGAGTCTTTCAGAAGGTTCGTCATCCCAGATCGGATAGACGATGCGCATCCCACGCTCCAGCCCGGCTTTCGCGCCATGGCCGAGCGGCTCTCCCAGGTGACCTGGGAGGGCCTGGTGAAGGAGACGCTGGCCTTCGGCTCGCCCGACACAGTGGCGCGCCACATCGAGACCATGCGCCAGATGGGTGTGGGCCAGGTGATGTGCTGGATGAATTTCGGCGGGCTGTCCCAGGACAGGATCCGGCGCTCCATGGAGCTCTTCGCCCGCGAGGTCATGCCCCGGTTCCGGTGAGGCGACGCCCCCCTGAGGAGACGATGAAGACCAACTACCGCCTGGAAGGGCCCGCCGACGCGCCGGTCGTCACCCTCGCGCATCCGCTCGGCGCCACCCTCGAGATGTGGGACGCGCAGGTGGCGGCACTGCTCCCCCGCTACCGCGTGCTCCGCTACGACATCCGCGGCCACGGCGGCAGCGAGGTCCCGCCCGGCCCGTACACGCTGGAGCACATGGCCGGCGACCTTCTCGCGCTCCTCGACGCGCTGGGGATCCGCGAGACCCACTTCGTGGGTCTCTCCATGGGCGGCCTCATCGGCATGACGGCGGCGCTCGCCTTTCCCGACCGCATCCGCCGCCTCGTCCTCGGTGACACCACCGCGCAGTACGGCCCGGCGGTGGAGGGGATGTGGCACGAGCGCCTGCGGGTGGCGGAGACGGAGGGCATGACGGAGACCCTCATCGAGCGCACCATGGCCATCTGGTTCACCGCGGAGTTCCGCGAGCGGCACGCGGCCCCGGTCGACCGTGTGCGCGCCATGCTGCGCGCCACCGACCCTCGAGGCTACGCGGCGTCCATCCGCGCCATCGGCTTCGTGAATCTCACCCCACGCCTCGGCGCCATCCGGTCGCCGACGCTGGTCATCGTCGGCGAGCAGGATCCCGGCACGCCCGCCGCCATGGCCGAGGTGCTCCATGCGAAGATCCCCGGCGCGCGCCTCGTGATCCTGCCCGGCGCCATGCACTGCTCCGCGGTGGAGGCGGCGGACGCCTTCAACCGCGCGGTGGAGGACTTTCTCGCCGAGGGGAAGTGAGGGCGACACCCGTCACCGGACCGGCAGCCGGCTCTCCGCCATGCACAGGTCGAACGCGGAACGATCCGGCGCCGTTCCGAAGATCGTGAAGTACGTGCCCTGCCGTCGGCCGAGCTTCACGTCCGACTGCTCGGCACACCTGGCCGCGGTCTCCACGTATCTCTCGTCGGCCCGCCATTGCGCGATCGCGCGCGTTTCTCCGCAGCCGGCCTGGACCGTATACTTCTTGGCAAAGGCGGCGGCTTCCCTCTTGCACTCTTCCAGGGTGTCGAAGGTCCCGGATTCCTTCCAGCCCTTGCCGAAGTTCACCAGCATCTGGTAGCCGGCCTGCGCTTCCACCGCCGGCGCCGGCGCGAAGGCCACGAGCACGGCGAGGAGGAGAGCGGCATCGTACGAGCGCGTGCCGCGCCGCGCCCGGTGGCGGCTCGGTCGATACGAGATGACGGCGACGAGAATCGCCTCGATCGGCATGCAACATCCTCAGGCATGAAGATGGTCGAACACAAGCTTTTGGAGCTTGTGCCGGTGCCCCGCGACCCAAGTGGGTGCGCCAAAAAGCGTTCTCGGCCGGGAACCTGAGCGCCCGCCCAACGATAAGTCAGGCATCTGGTTCAGTCAACCGTTTCGCGGCCGAGCGTTACTTGACTCCGACTTTCTTTCGGCGGAACCTCGGGCGCAGTGAGCGATTCGCGGGGCACGGAAGGCGGACTTTTAATGATGGGTTCAGGCGAGGGGCTGGTCGCGGTCCGGGACCGGGTCACCGTCCTCATCTCCGTCGTGCTGCTCGCCATCGCCGCCGCGGCCTGGGTGGCCGTGATCCGGTCGAGCCTGCGGGGCGACGACATGATGATGACCATGCCGATGCCGGTGACGGCCGCCGACGGCCTCGCCTTCGTCGTCGGCTGGGGCGTCATGATGACCGCGATGATGCTGCCGAGCGCGCTCCCGATGATCTCGCTGTACGGCGCCGTACGGCGGGGCGCGGGCGAAGCGCCCGCCCGGGGAGTGCCGGTGGCGGCCTTCACCGCCGTCTATCTCGTCGTGTGGGCCGCGAGCGGGGTGCCGGTCTATCTCGCCCACACCCTCTTGATGACGCTGCCGGGGTCCGCATTAGACTACGGTGTCGCGGCAATCTTGCTGGCGGCGGGGGCATTTCAGCTCTCGCCCCTCAAGCAGGTGTGCCTCCGGACGTGTCGGAGCCCGCTGGCCTTTCTCCTCGGCCACTGGCGCGCCGGCCGCCGGGGCAGCCTGGCGCTCGGCTGGTCGCACGCGCTCTACTGTCTCGGCTGCTGCTGGGCGCTCATGCTGGTGCTCGTCGCCGCCGTCCTCCCGGGTGGAGAATGGTTCGCACGGGCCGCCGGGGGCGCGCTCCTGCTCCTGGGCGTCACGGTGGCCTTCCGTCCCGATCTCGTGACGGTGCTGCGCGGCGGTCACGCGATGTGATCGCGCAGTACCAAGGAGAATGTCCATGGCGAATCCCCAGTGGAAGATCAGCGGCGACTACTTCGAAGCGTGCAGCTGCGACTCCGTGTGCCCGTGCCCGACCTCGGGCCTGGCCGCGCGGCCGACCAAGGAGGCCTGCGACGCCGGCCTCGTCTTCCATGTCGAGCGCGGCGCGCACGGAACGACCACGCTCGACGGGCTCACCTTCGCGGTGCTCCTGCACACCCCGGGACCGATGATCGCGGGGAACTGGACGGTGGGCGTGATCGTGGACGAGCGGGCCACCGCCGAGCAGCGCGAAGCCCTCGTGGCGATCGGGAGCGGGCAGGGCGGGGGGCCCATGGCGGCGGTGGGGCCGCTGGTGGGCAAGTTCGCCGGTGTGGAAAGCAAGTCGAT
>WNFK01220945.1_pt1 | contig 10016 bp, 9 predicted proteins | sample 5400281 | NCBI WGS metagenome assembly WNFK01 (sample SAMN13153350, study PRJNA577476) | soil metagenome | isolation source: 20 cm soil on Douglas fir-dominated hillslope | place: USA:California | collected 2013-09-17
CGTCCCGTGAGAACATCGAAGAGCACGTGCCGCGCGGTGACCAGGAAGAGCTCGCGTTCGCGCCTGACGAAGAATCCGGTGCCGCCTCCCCCGGGGACGACGACCTGCACGGGATAGGCGAGATTGTCTTCGGGAAGATAGGCCTGCGCGCGTGCCACGCCGGCAAGCGCCGTCCCCTCGAGCAGGGCGGCCGCGATGAACAAGAGGGGCGTTCGCGTCATGCGGAAATCTAACACCATCCACGCGATCGCCTGCCTCATCGTCACGGCGAGCCTGGTGGGCGCCTGCGGATCCTCGTCCACTCCGACCGCGCCTTCCGGCTCGACCCTCGTTCGCCGCGTCGTCGTGCTTGGCGACAGCCTGTCCATCACGCCGACGGTGGCCGAAAGCTTCCCGGCGGTGCTTCAAAGCCGGATCGCCGGCGGAAGCCTGCCGTGGACGATCATCAATGCCGGCGTCTATGGTGATACGACAACGGATGGTATTCGGCGGTACGAACCGCTCCTGCAGAACGACGTCGGGGTGCTCGTGCTCGAGCTCGGCGCCAACGACGGGATTGCCGGCGTGGACGTCAACACCATGGAACGGAATCTCGCGACGATCATCGAGGCGGCCCAGTCGCGCGGCATCGCGGTGGTGCTGTGCGGGATGGAAACGCCACCGCTCCGTGGCCTCAACTACGCGGCCGCGTTCCACGACGTGTTTCCACGGCTGGCGCGGCGCTACAACGTTCCGCTCGTGCCGTTTCTGCTCACGGGCGTGGCGCTCGTCCCGGAGATGAACGGGCCCGACGGCGTTCATCCGAACGCGGCCGGCGCGCGCCGCGTCGCCGACAACGTCTGGGTGTACCTGGAACCGCTGCTTCGCGGTGGTGCAGGCCGCTGAGCGAGAGCCGCCAGCGCTGCGCACCACTCCTGGCATAAGCTCGAATGCCGATGGAAGAAGAGTTCGTGGTGGAGTGCCCGTACTGCGGGGAACAGATAGACGTGTACGTCGAAGCGGACGTGCGCGGCAGCTTCGTCCAGGACTGCGAGGTGTGCTGCAATCCCTGGCGGGTGCAGGTGCACGTGGACGAGGGCGAGCGCTATCTCGCGGTGAGCCGCGCCGACGGCTCGGAGTAGAGGCGAGACCACCACCGCCTGGGTGCGGGTCTGTCCGGAAGATCCGGATCCCTCTTATATCCGGTCTGATCCGTCGCCTTCTGGATGTAGACGTCGGGCAGCACCGCCTTGGCGCTCTCGGTGAGCCGCGCGTATTCGGCCGCGAGCTTGTTGACTCCCTTGGGATCGGGATTGGATTTGGACTCGGCCAGCATGGCCTCGGTTCGAATCCTGATGCTTTGAAAGGCCTGGCTGAGGCGGAGACACTCGGCTTGATACGCGTCGCAGTTCAAGGCTTTGTGCACCGCGGTCAACACCGCCGCGCCACCGGCCAGGAATGCGGCAATAAGCGTCACCCGGCTGCTATCGCCGCTGGTCGAACTGGCGGCCGCCGCCAACGCCGCAGCCGCGGTCCCGAAGACGGCCGGCACGACGACGAAGATGACGTTCGCCCACCACAGCTTGCCCACCAGGCGGAGGCGGTACGCTTCGGAAAGTACCGTCGCTTGCTGCCTGGCGAACATCAGCCACTCGCGCGTGTCTACGGGACTGTTTGGATCGCTCATTGGCACACCTCGCGCTTCACCGGCATCGACGGTCGCTATACTACGCCCGCGTCCGTCAACCCGTGTGGGCTTTTCGCTAGGATGCCTTCGCCAGCTGCGAGGCGAGCTGGCCGACGTTCACGTAATCGATCTTGCCCGTGCCGAGGACCGGCACGCTGGCGACGCAGGCGACCGCGCGCGGGACGAACAGTTCTGGCAGGCCGGCCGCTCGCGCGGCGCTCGCGAGCGCGCCGCGGTTGGCCTCCTGGTGATCGGTGACGAGCACGATCTGTTCACCACGCTTGGCATCGGGCACGGTCACGACCGCGTGCGTCGCGGCCGGCCACACCTTCGCGACGAATTCCTCGACGGCGCCGAGCGGCACCATCTCGCCAGCCACCTTGGCAAACCGCTTCGCCCGGCCCTTGATGGTGACGAAGCCCTCCGCGTCGATCTCGACGATGTCTCCGGTGTCGTACCACCCGCCGGCGGGTGGCTCGAGCACGCCGGGATTCTCGGCCCGCAGGTAGCCGAGCATCACGTTCGGCCCTCGCACGAACAGGCGCCCGCCGTCCGCGATGCCCTCGACGGGATCGATGCGGTGATCGATGCCCGGCAGCAGCCGCCCCACGGTGCCCGCCTTGAACCGCATCGGCGTGTTCACCGCGAGTGCGGGAGCGGTCTCCGTCGTGCCGTAGCCCTCGAGGATGCGGATGCCGAACTTCTCGAACCAGACGCGCCGCGTTTCCGCCTTCACGCGCTCGGCGCCGGCAAACACATACCGCACTGAATAGAAGTCGTACTCGTCGGCGACGCGCGCGTAGCCGGCGAGGAACGTGTCCGTGCCGAAGAGGATCGTCGCGTTGATGCCGTAGGCCAGCTCCGGGACGGTCCGGTAGTGAAGCGGCGATGGATAGAGAAACGTCCGGACGCCCGCGAGCAGCGGCATCAGGAGGCCGCCGGTCATCCCGAAGCTGTGGAACACCGGCAGCGCATTGAGCACGATGTCCTTCGGGCTGAGGTCCACCATCGATGCAAGCTGATGGCGATTGGCCAGCAGGTTGCGATGGCTGAGGACGACGCCCTTCGGCGCGCCCTCGGAGCCCGACGTGAAGAGGATAACGGCTGCGTCATTGGCACGCTCGGGCCGATGGCACGGCCGGCTCACGGCGGCGCGCAGCGCCGCAGCGATACGTTGCACGGTTCCGATCTCCCCGCGGAGGTCCTCGAGATAGACGATCGTGACGTGCGGTTCGAGCGCCGCGACGAGCGGCTCGAGCTTGGCGCGCTCGATGAAGCGGCGCGCGGTGATCACGAGCGAAATCTCGGAACCGCGGCACGCGGCCTGGACCGATGCCGGGCCGGTGGAGAAGTTCAGCATCGCGGGCACACGCCCGGTCGCCTGCAGGCCGAAGAAGGTGACGAGCGCGGCGCGCGAGGTCGGCAGCAGCACGCCAACGCGCTCGCGTTCCTTCGAGCGCGTCGCGAGCGCCGCTCCGAGCGCATAGCTCGCGGTGATGAGCGCACGATACGTCATCGGCTTCTGTTCAAGGTCGTCGGCGATGACGTGCGAGGAGCCGTGCGTCTGCCGTGCCTCGAGCAGCGCGTCGAAGAGCGTCGTGTCGATACGAGCCGTCGCGAACGTCGACAGCACCATTTCGTCCGCGAGCGCGCGGCGCAGAGCCGTTCGGCGCGCGCGTCCCGTGACACCTTCCGGCGCCGCGAGGCGCCGCGGCGCATGGATGCGAATCCGGATGCGCGGGAACAGCCGCCGCCGGACCTTGCCCGAGAGCTTGGAGAACGGCGTGAACTCGACGCCCTCGATGCGTGCCAGGACGAGCGGCGCCGACGCGCGCTCGGCAATCACGGCCGGACCCTCATACACCTTCATCTGCGATCCGGTCGTCGTGATGCGGCCTTCAGGGAAGATGATGCACGGCGACCCGGCTTCGACCGCGCGAATCATCGCCCGGATCGACAGCGGGTTGGTCGGATCGACCGGCATCGCATTCGCCAGCGCCAGGAACGGCCGCGCCCACCACTTCTGTGCGATCAACGTGTCGACCGCGAAGACCGGGTCGCCCGGCAGGAACGCGCCGAGGAGCAGCCCGTCGAGAAACGACGCATGGTTGGCGGCGATGACCGCGCGCGGCAGGGTGGCGCGCGCATGCTCGAGGCCTTCGACCTCGACGCGGTAGACCGCGCGCAGCACGAGGCGCACGAGGGTCTTCGTGATGTCGCGGCGCAGGATCCACGCGGCGGCGGCGCCTATCGCGATCGTCCCGATGCCGCACAGGACGAACACCTGCCCGATGCTCACGCCCAGGGCCAGCGCCGCCCCGGCGCCCGCGGCCGCGACGGTCATGGCGATCGCATTGATGATGTTGTTCGCGGAGATGATGCGCGCCCGGTGCGCCGGATCGCTCTCGTGCTGCAGCACCGCATAGAGCGGGACGCAGAACAAGCCTCCGGCGGCCGCCAGGCCCACCAGGTCCGCGAGGATGCGCCAGGTGCTGCGATCGCCGACGAACGCGACGACGCCGGTCAGCGCGGCCGTGGGTACGCGGCCGGCGCTCGCCACGTGCAGGTCGATCGCGCACACCGCCATGCCGATGGCCGCCAGCGGCACGTAGCGGGCCGACACGTCGCCGTGCAGCAGCCGCTCGGCCAGCATCGAGCCGATGCCGACGCCGATGGCAAAGAGCGCCAGCATCAGCGTCACGACCTGCTCGTTTGCGAAGAGCACGTCTTTGGCGAGCGTCGGCAGGCCCGACACGATCGTCGCGCCAAACAGCCAGAACCACGAGATGGCGAGGATCGGCAGGAGCAGCGCACGACGGTGCACGACGTGAAGCACGACGGACACGGAGTCGCGGATCAGGTGCGGCCGCGTGGCACCGAGGTCAGGCGCCGGCGGTGCCGGAGGGATGCCGCGCGCCGCAATCGATCCGGCGACGGCGGCCGTCACGCCGCATGCGCCGACAATCAACGCGCCGTTGGCAATCAGGACGACGCTGCCGCCCAGGATCGTGCCGAGGAGGATCGCGAGGAAGGGTCCCGCCTCGATCAGGGCATTGCCCGCGACGAGCTCCTCGTCGCGGAGATGCTGCGGCAGCAGGGCGTACTTGATGGGGCCGAAGACGGTCGAATGGATACCGAGGCTGAAGAGCGCCCCGAACAGCGCGGGCACGCTCTGCTGCCAGAGTCCCCACGCGCCAAGCGCCATGATGGCGATCTCCGCGATCTTCACCCAGCGCGCAATCACCGCTTTGTCGGTGCGATCCGCCAGCGTGCCCGACGCACCGGAGAACAGGAAGAACGGCGCGATGAAGATCCCGCCGGCGATCATCACCAGCGACGCGGCTTTCATGTGCAGCTGGTCGGCGAGCCGGTAGGTCACCACGATCCCGAGCGCGCTCTTGAGGAGGTTGTCGTTGAACGCCCCCAGGAACTGCGTGACGAAGAGCGGCGCGAAGCGTCGTGTCGTCATGAGCCGGGCGAGTGGCGAACCCATCACAATCTCCTGTCAGACCGTGGACACCGCGGCCCATGCGGCCGCGACGATCCGTTCGGACATGGATCCCATGTCCGCGGGCAGCCGCCCGTACGTGGCGAATTGCACCGGTTGAAGCACGACGCCGAAGACGAGCGACGTGGCCAGGTCCGCGTTCTGCGGCGGGAGCTCTCCCGACGCGATGCCGCTGCCGATCACCATGCGAACGGCCTCGACCGGCGTTGGCGTGTCGGGCGCCAGCTTGCCGAGCTGATCGTGCTGAACGAAGAGCAGAAACCGGAACAGCCTCGGGTTTTCGTCATACGCACGGCAGAAGCCGCGAATCATCGCGGCCAGCTTTCCGCGCGTGCTCGATTCGGTTTCCGCGAGTTTCAGGAGCCGCCCGGCAAACTCGATGTAGTGGCGCTCGAACACCTGCCAGACCAACTGCTCCTTGCTGGCAAAGTGGCGATAGAGCGCGCCCTCGGACATCTCCAGTGCCCTGGCGATGTCTCTGACCGTCGTATCGGCGACCCCCTTGTCCACAAACAGGTGAACGGCGGCGGTTTCGATGCGGTCGCGCGTATTAGTAAAGCGATGTCGTGGCATAGTGAGTAAACAATCACTCACATACTAGGGGACTGAGACAGAGCTGTCAATATGCTCACGTCAACTCATTGATGTTGTTGGTCTTACTCGGATTATCTGCCGCCAGTTGGCGGGGCGGCCGGAGCCGGAGCGGGAACAGCCTGCCCCGCGAGAGGCGGCACCGGGACGATGCGCAGCCCGTGAAACTGGTTCGAATACACGGCTTGGTACCGAATGCCGTTGCCGTCCTTGTCCACGTACCCGAGGGACTGCTGAAACAGGCCCGGCTCCGGGTAGCCCTTCGGGACCGTGGCGTCCTGGATGTACAGCTTGTTCTCGTGCATCGAGATGTACAGGTACGTGCGCGATTGATCGGCGGTATTGGTCAACTGGAGCTGATGGCCCTCGACGAGGTCCTGCCAGTTCCACAGATACTCGGAGACCTTCACGTCCTTCTGCAGGTACTTGAACGTCGCATAGACGATCGCGTCGCGGATATCCTGCGTCGCGTAGCCGGGCCCGATCACCGTGCGCAGCAGGCCCGCGGGCTGCCCCTGGCAGGTCTCGGCGCCGACCGGACACTTTTCCGACCGCTCCATGCCGAGCCGCTCGATGCCGGTGTAATCGACCACCGTCATTGAGTAATGGCCGCCGTTGCTGTCGGCGCTGTACACACGCGCCGGCAGAACATAACCCTGCTGGGTCGTCCAGACGGTGTCGCTGATTTTCGGCTGGTACGGGAAGACGACCTTGAAGCCATCTTCGTTGTTCTGATACTCGATCCACTCCTGCGCGGCGCACGGCACCGCGAACACGAGACCAATCAGCACCGCGACCGCGAATGATGTTGCACGCATGACGCCCCTCACTTGAAATCGAATGCCGTCGCGGACGTGTTGCTGTCGGTGCCGCTCGTGTCGGTCGCGCGGACCTGCAGGTCGCAGTGATTGCCGGAGGCCGGAGCGCCGGCGTGACCGGCCAGCGTGCGCGGATTCGGAATGCTCGCGCGGATCGTGCCGTTGTCGAACGTGCCCCTGACGATGCCCGCCTCGGGCTGACCCGGGCCGCAGGACAGCAGGAACCAGACGTACGGCGAGGTGCTGAACGAGCCGCCCTGGTCCGAGGCGGTGAACTGCACGTCGACCATCGGCTGACTCACCTGCGCGGACAGCACTTTGAGATTGGAAATATTGGGGACATGGTTCGGAATCGTCAGCGTGACCGGCGCCGTGCGTCCTGTCTGCTGCACGGCCACGAGCGTTCGCGGTCCTGCTGCGGCATCCCTGGCGACGTTCACGGTGAATTCCCACCAGATCGATCCCTGGTTGAGGTCGCGCGCGGTCATGCCGGTGACGGTAATGCCGGCCGACGGGGTGATTTCAATGGACTGCACCGGATTGTTCCGGCCGAGCGCGACATGCAGCACCGTCGCCTGGCCAGGAATCAACTGTGCGGGATAGTAGCTTCCGATGACGCCCCGGACCTCCTGCGCGTGGCCCGCATGCGCGGACGCGCCGAGCACCGTGAGCACCAGGCATCCATTTCTGACCACTGTCCGAACCATGAATCGCATGGCGACGCGCCTCCTCGCGGCTTGCCGCGCCGAAGCTCGACGAGCGAGGGGCGCGCCGGCGAACCGGCGCGCCAGACGTCGTGCGCGATGAATCAGCGACCCGGCGCAACGCCCGCGGCTGCCGGCACTCCGCCCTGGAAGTGGCCGGTCTGCGTCCCGGTATCGTCGACCACCACCACGTTCGCGGGCGGGTTGTTGTGATGCGTCATCGAATCGCTCGGGCGGAAGGCGACCGACGAATGCACGATGTCGTTCCAGCGCACCGCGCGGTCGCGCCCTTCGACAAGGCCGACGCCGTGGGTGGAGATGTTGGCCAGCATGTTGGCGCGCGCTGAGTTCCGACTTACCACCGCGGGATCGATCGGCAGACCGGCTTTCGCGGCTTTCGCGAACATCCAGGTGAGCGCGATGCTCGACAGGCCGGGGCAATCGTTGCCGCCGCCCACGTCCGAATGGACGCCACGGAACCAGACCTCGAAGAGCCGCCCGTCCTGCTTCGCGTTGGCCACCTTCGCATCGAGCCGATGCAGCTTGAAATCGATGCGCCGCTCGTCGAGCGACATCGCATGGAAGCATGTGTGGACGTTGTCCGGCAGATCGAGATCCCAGCCGATGTTGATCGGGATGGAGGCGACGCCGAAGGAGGGCACGCAGTCCCACAGACCCAGGAACCGTACCTCATGCCCCTTGTCGCAGATCTTGTTCGCGAAGGCGACCGCGAGGGCGGCGCCGCGGCTGAAGCCGACGACATCCACCGGGCTCGTGTCGCCTTTTCGCTGGTCGGCTTCGTACTGCTTGACGGCGTCGTCTACGCGCTCGCGCCCGCCGGCGCCGAAGATGCCACCCGCGAGCCTGCCGACGACGCCGAAACGCGTGCCGATGCCGTTGAAGTAGTGCCTGGGTCCGGTGTACGCGTCACGGAACCAGATGACGTTGGTATCTCGCTCGGTCCCCGGCTGGTCCACGTTCCAGGTCCCGTCGAATGCGAACAGCGGCATCACACACCTCCCTTTCCGGTCCTGCAGGTACAACGTGGGGGAGGCGGGATTCGATCACTGCGGCGCACGATTCCTGGCGAGGCGGTCGTCCGCTCGCCTATGGCGTTTCTCGGATTGACGTATTTACGAATCTACGCCGCCTTGATCTCGTCATCGTTGAAGCCCACGAGCGTGCGGAGCACTTCTTCCGTGTGCTCGCCGAGCAGCGGCGAACGGCGCACGTCGGCCGGTGAATCCGACAGCTTGATCGGGTTGCCGACGGTGAGGTACTTGCCGCGCTCTGGATGATCGACCTCGACGACCGTTCCCGTCGCGCGGAGAGACGGCTCTTCCGCGATTTCTTTCATCGAGAGGATTGGACCGCACGGTACGTTCAACGGGTTGAGGATGTCCATCACCTCCATCTTCGTGTGCGTCATCGTCCACTTCTCGATTTCGGCGAAGACCTGGGCGAGGCGGGGAAGCCGCGCGTCGGGCGTGTTGAAGTTGGGATCCGTGAGCCAGTCCTCGTGGCCGATCACCTTGGCGAGCGTCGGAAACGCCTGCACCTGCGCGATCACGTAGATATACGCGTCAGGGTCGGTTTCCCACCCTTTGCACTTGACGATCCAGCCCGGGTGGCCGCCGCCTGACGCGTTGCCGGCGCGCGGCACGGCGGGGCCGAACGTGCCGTTGGGATACTGGGGATATTCCTTGAGCACGCCGTGCGCGAGCCGCTGCTGGTCGCGCAGCTTCACGCGGCACAGGTTCAATACGGCGTCCTGCATCGCGCAGGTGACGCGCTGGCCGCGTCCGCTCTTTTCGCGGTGGAGGAGCGCCGCGAGGATCCCCGCCACGAGGTGAATGCCGGTCCCCGAGTCGCCGATCTGCGCGCCCGTGACGAGCGGCACGCGATCGATCTCGCCGGTCGTAGACGCGGCGCCGCCGGTGCACTGCGCGACGTTCTCGTACACCTTGCAGTCCTCGAACGGCCCCGGACCGAAGCCCTTGACCGACGCGTAGATCATCCGCGGGTTGAGCTGCTGGATCTTCTCCCACGGAAATCCCATGCGATCGATCGCGCCGGGCGCGAAGTTCTCGACCATGACGTCGCACTGCTCGATCAGCTTCGTGAAGATCCGGCTTGTCGCGCAGCTGGCCGCGTGTGGGGTCGCCTTCACCCGGCCGCTCCACCTTGATGACGTCAGCGCCGAACCACGCCAGGATCTGTGTCGCCGTCGGTCCCGACTGGACGTGTGTCATGTCCAGGATCCGGACCCCATCCAGGGCTTTGCCCATGTTGTCTTTTCCTCTAGATGTGAAATTGATCGGTGCGAAACGAGAATTCTATTCGCAGAGCTACGGTTTTGAGAACATCGGTCCACCCGGTACGTCCGTTGCACCCGCGACCGCGTGCCTCGTCCGTTCCCTCCGCTGCCGCTCCTTGTGGGGGCGTTTGCACTGTTTGTTGCCGTCTCCCACGCGCAGCAGCCACGCACCCCGACGGCGGACGCGGTGCGCTCGCAAATCGAGCGCGCGCTGGCAGATGCGCCGCGCAACTACGAGCGGCTGCTGTCGCCGCAACAGGCCGGCGTTCGCGTGCTCGACGTGGAGGTTCGATCGACATCCCAGGGATCGGAAACGATTGCCATCGATCTCAGCCAACGGGCGTTGACCTACGAGCCGTCGGGCAACATCGAGCCGTTGCTCGATCGAATTATTCAGGCCACCGCTTCGTCG
>WNFK01033199.1_pt1 | contig 10015 bp, 10 predicted proteins | sample 5400281 | NCBI WGS metagenome assembly WNFK01 (sample SAMN13153350, study PRJNA577476) | soil metagenome | isolation source: 20 cm soil on Douglas fir-dominated hillslope | place: USA:California | collected 2013-09-17
GCACGCCACTCTGGTTCTCGATGCCAGTGGTAACCCAATTCCCGTGGCGCCCGCAAGTCGAACGCCGTTCCCGAATAATATGATCCCCGCGAGTCGCTTCAGCCCGCTGGCGCTGAAACTTCTGGCGCTCGTCCCGCACGCCAATGGAGTCAACCCGGTGGGCCTCAGCAACAACTATCAACAAAACACGCGCTTCCTGAAAAACACCACGGCCTTCGACAGCAAATTTGACTTCAACCGCAAGGATAACGACCGTTTCGCTTTCAGGTTCAGCCGAGCCGTGCAGAACCTCAACGATCAGCCGATCTTTGGCCTTGCCGGAGGTCCCAAGGGCGGAGGGTTCCAGGGCACGGGCGTGCAACACGTCCAGAGCGGAGCTCTCAATCATACGCATGCGTTCTCCCCAAGCCTGATTGCTGAGACGCGTGTCGGTGTGAGCCACTACCGAAATACTGCCCGTAACTCGGACTATGGCTCCGACGCTTCAAAGACCCTGGGCATTACCGGCGTCAATCTGGATCCCTTCACCAGCGGCATGACCGCAATTGACGTTCAGGGCGGTTTCTCGAGTCCGATAATTGGTTACTCGGCGTCCCTGCCGTGGGATCGCGGGGAGACCAACATCAACGCGGTGACCAACTGGACGAAAATTCACAGAAACCACACCTTCAAGTGGGGGGCTGACGTCCGGCGGCTGCGTGACGATTTGGTGCAAGCCCAGACATTCGGCCCGCGCGGGGTTTTCCGGTTTGGCACAGGCACAACGACCAATTCCACTTCGGCAGCAACGAGTCGCGGGAACAATTTTGCGGCCTTTCTGCTCGACGCTCCCACGGAAGTGGGCCGCGATGTCTCCGTGATATCCGGATCGTGGCGAGAGACGGAATTCTTCAGCTACGCACAGGATAAATGGCAACCGACCTCCAAGCTAACCCTGGATGTGGGCTTGAGGTGGGAGCTCTACTTCCCGCCGACGCCACAACATTCCGGTGGCTATTCTAACTATGATCCCACCAACAATACCTTGGTGCTTGCAGGAATTGAGGGCAACCCGCTGAACCTTGGCCGCGACACCTTCTACCATTATTTTGCTCCTCGCTTCGGCATGGCCTATCGCTTCTCAGAAAAATTTGTCTTGCGCGGGGGTTTCGGCATCAGTTACGAGCCATTTCCCAACAACCAGTATGCTTGGAATTACCCGGTGCGCCAAGCCAATGGCACCAACCAGACTACGAGCTTATCGCTGCCGCAGTGGCCCAGCGGCCAGATTGCTTCAATGAGTTTTGGATTTCCGGCACCAGCTCCAGCGGCACTGCCGAGTAACGGGATCATATCGGGCATATGCCAAAGTCCGCCCGTTCCTGGCGTCGCGTGCATTGGGCTAAATTCCCAATACAACGTGGTTGACAAGAACTTTCAGCAGCCGTACGTCGAATCCTGGAATCTCGCTTTGGAACGCGCGTTGCCCAAGAATTTTGTGCTGGACGTCGCCTACGTGGGCAATCACGGCGTGCGCATCCCGATGGACTATGATCTGAATGCTGCGGTGACTTTCGGACCCTTTGATAACACCGGGAAGCCCCTGAACAATTGCCTAGTAAGACCCCTGTGTGGACCGCCCGGTGGACCTGGGTTCGGGCGTACCGGCAATACGGACTTTCTCTTTAAGCCAACCAGCTCGAATTACCACGCTTTACAAACGAGGTTCAATCACAGAGCGGGTGGCGGGCTGCTGCTGACCACCTCCTACACATTTGCAAAGGCCTTGGCGTACCGATCAAATGTGGGAGATGGAGGCCAGAACGACGGGGGCAGTCCGTCCTTCTATATCGACTTCGGCCGCAACTACATGGTGCTCAGCAACAACCGAACGCATACCTTTGTGCAAAGCGTGGTATACGAACTGCCGCTTGGCAAGGGCAAGCCCCTACTGCGTTCTGGCTGGGCGAACTGGGTTGCCGGGGGCTGGCAGGTGAGTACCGTTATGACCATCATGAGCGGCAGACCGCTGGATTTCAGCCCCGACGGTAGCGGGCTTAACGCAACGCTTAACGCACCGGGCTCGAAGCAGACACCCAACCAAGTGGGGCCGTTCGCCGTCCTCGGTGGAATTGGGGCGAACGCTCTCTGGTTTGATACCTCGGCATTTGCGCGGGGGACGACGCCGGCGACGGCGGGAAACATGAGCCGATTTAAGTTCACCGGCCCGCGCTTTTTCAACCTGGATGCCGCAATGTTCAAGAGGTTCCCGGTAACCGAGCGAATCGGACTGGAGATTCGCGCCGAGGCATTCAGCATAACCAACACGCCGCACTTCGATCAGCCAAACGCGGATGCCGGCAACAACGTAAGTTTCGGCCACATCACCGGCACCATAAGTGGGGCGGACGGGAACCGAACCGTAGAACTCGGCGCGAAGCTAACTTTTTAGGCGGAAGGATTCGCAGGGCTTTAGCGTGAGGGTCTGCGCCGGAATCGGGTATTGTAAGCGGTTCCGTCCTCTGCCCGGACCCGCGCGGCGGCTGAGGAAAACAAGCAGGTGCAGTGCCAGTTCTTGGTCTCGAGGAAAGCTGTGGACGATGAAAGTCAAGCGAACGACCGCCAGCAAATATGTGGTGGACGCACTCGATAGGGCGCTCGATGTGCTTGAGGGGTTCAAGGACTCCGAGGAGGTCAGCCTACGGGACATGAGCAAACGGACCGGCCTAAACAAGAGCAGAACTTTCCGCTTGCTCTACACGCTGTCGGAACGTGGTTACGTAGAACGAACGATGGACGGCCAGCGTTACAAGCTGGGCCTTAAATTGTTTGAGCATGCAACCAAGTTCCGCAGAGATCTAAAACGGATTGCCCAACCTTTCATGCGCCAAACGCATGCGCGCTACAATGAAACCATTAACTTGGCGGTTCTTCACGATGGCGAAGTCCTGTACGTTGAACTTCTGGAAAGCTCCCGTCCGTTCCGCATGGCGGCAATGATTGGAAGCCGCATGCCGATTCATTCAACGGCATTAGGAATGGCAATGCTGGCCCATTCGCCTGAGCATGAGATCACGGCTTTCCTTCAGCAACTCACTCCCCCCCATTCGCGAAAGCTGAAAAAGGAGCTCGAACTAGTGCGGCAGCGTGGTTATGCTTTGGATCGCGAGGAGAATGAACCAGGGGTTGCCTGTGTCGGCGCTCCCATTTTGGATCTCACTGGGTCGGCAATCGCGGCGATGAGCCTCTCGGGGCCTGTCGGACGCGTGCTGAAGCAAGAGAAAGAAATCGGGACCACTCTAAGTGGCTGCTGCCGCGAAATCTCAAGATATATGGGCTTTGTGGGAGACCCGACGAGCCAAATTCGCGGCGGCTCGCAAGTATCGCTCCGAGCAGAAGGTTCAGCTTGATCTCCTCCAGAGTGGGCGATGGGGAAAGCTTGCTGGAGCCGAGCTTCATGGCACGTGCGAAGGAGCTCGTGCAAATTGCGTGGCAACCAAGGAGAGACATGTATGCAGTGTCGATTACCGCGACGTGATTTCATTGCAGGGCTGGGAACACTGGCGGCCGCGGCGGCGGCTTCGTCAATTCCGATCAAAGCGCTAGTGGCGGCGGAGCCGCTCTATCCGCCAGTGGACTTATCCTATTTTGATACGCCAATTTCGCCCGCACCGGCTGAAATTCGCATCGGGTACGCGTCTATCACGTGGGACGGAAACGACCGGCAGGCGATCGAAGACATCGCGTCCCTGGGCTTCCACGGGATTCAATTGCGCGCTAATGTCATCAAGGAATTTGGCAGCCCCAAGGAATTGCGGGACCTGCTCGAAAAGCACCAACTGAAGATGGTAGCACTCTCGAGCGGCGGCGTACACATTGACCCTGCACTCGAAGCCGAGGAAATCGCCAAGCACACCGCTAATGCAAAATTTGTGCACGATGTTGGGGGCCTCTATCTCCAAGTTACCGATGAACGTCCTAAGGACCGCGCAATCACGGCAGCGGACTATAAGCGGCTGGGAGGGGTGATTTCGGAAATCGGGAAACGCTCAGCCGATCTCGGAGTCTCGCTCGGATATCACAACCACATGGGCTCACTCGGAGAGCGTCCCGAAGAAGTGGATCAAATCCTGCAAGCCACGGACCCGCACTATGCCAAATTGGAGTTGGATGTGGCGCACTACTTCCAAGGTGGCGGCGATCCGGCCAAGGCGATTGAGAAATATAGTGACCGGCTGCTTTTCCTGCATATAAAGGATGTCGAGCGGCTAACCGAAAATGCGGATACGAAGCGCCCGTATCGTTTTGTCGAACTCGGCCGGGGGAAGGTGGACCTCCCGGCGGTGTTCGATGCATTGCACAAGGTGAATTTCAGGGGCTGGGCCATCGTCGAGCTAGACGACGTGCCAGACAAGACGCGTACGCCCAAAGAGTCGGGAGCGATTAGTAAGAAATATCTCCAACAAAAGCTCGGAGTGACCGTATGAATTCGCCGTTCCGAGTCGCCGTTATCAACGACGAGATCAGTCAGGACTTTGGCCGCGCCTGTGAGGTGGCCTCACAGGAATTTGGCATGGAATGGATCGAGCTGCGCGGCATGTGGAACAAGAACCTGCTGAAACTGGATGCCAAGGAAATCGAGGAAGCGCGCCGCATCCTGGAAAAATACCATTTGCGCGTGACTGACATTGCCAGCCCGCTCTTCAAGGTGGACTGGCCAGGCGCACCCCAATCGAAGTTCAGCCCGAAGCACGATCAGTTCAACGCCGACTTTACTTTCGAGCAGCAGGACGAAGTGCTCGAGCGCAGCATTGAGCTGGCCAAGGCCTTCCATACCGATCGCGCCCGATTCTTCGACTTCTGGAGGCTCGATGATCAGGCGCCGTATCGTGCGGCCATGAATGAAAAGTTGCGGAATGCCGCCGAAAAAGCAGCCAAGAAGGATGTGATTCTGGTTCTCGAAAATGAAGCTGCTTGCAATACCGCGACTGCGGCTGAAGCAGCCAAAGTTCTTAGCGCGGTCTCGTCTCCCAATCTAATGCTCAACTGGGATCCGGGAAATGCAGCGGAGCGTGATGAGAAACCTTATCCGGATGGATACAATCTCCTGCCAAAGGATCGCATTGGCCACTGCCATTGCAAAGATGCGGTAAAGAAGCCCGACGGCAAGAGCTATGAATGGGCGGCGATGGGCCGCGGCATCATTGATTGGGTCGGGCAGTTTAAGGCGCTGAAACGCAACGGCTATCATTTCGCCGTAAGTCTCGAGACCCACTGGCGCGGCGGGGGCACACCCGAGGAATCGACGCGACAGAGCTGGGCAGGGATGAAAAAAGAACTGCAAGAGGCTGGAGCGATTTAGGCGAGGAGGTCGAAAATGGCGGAGAACACGAGGCGTGATTTCATAAAGCGGGGTGCCTTGGGGACGGCAGCAATGCTCGTTTATCCAAGTTCGCGAGTGCTCGGCGCCAATGATCGCGTTCGCGTGGGGATGATCGGGGTGGGTGGACGCGGACAAGAATTGCTTAAACAGGTGCTGGGAACTCCGAACGCCCAACTCGTCGCCATCGCCGACATTTACACGCGAAGCCGGGATGAAGCCAAACGGATGGCGCCCGGCATTCAGACGCTTGACGATCACGGGCGCCTGCTCGACATGAAAGACATCGACGCGGTCATCGTGGCGAGTCCCCTGCACATCCATGCGCGGCATTTTCTGGATACACTCGCGGCTGGCAAAGATCTTTACTCCGAAAAAACAATGACTTGGTCCATTGCGGAAGCGGAGCAGTGCCTCGCAGCGGCGAAGAATTCCAACCGGGTGGTTCAAATTGGATTGCAGCACGAGAGTTCCGGCTCGCTTGCCGATGCGCGGAAGTGGATCAAGGACGGAATCGTAGGAAAAGTTACCCAAGTGGAGTCTTGGATGAGCCGCAACTCGCCGCACGGCAAAGGCCAATGGGTGCGTCAGGTGCCCCCGGACTGCACCGCGCAAAATGTCAATTGGAAGGCTTTTCTAAACGGGCGCCCCGATCGCGAATTCGATCCTTTCAAGTTTATCAACTGGAGGTTGTACTGGGAGTTTTCCGGTGGAAACGTGACGGAGAACATGGTTCACCAAATCGCTTGGATCATGACCGCGCTCGATCTGCCGGAGCCCAGCGCGGCGTTTATGTCCGGGGGTGTTTTCTCAGAGAAAGACGGACGCCAAGTGCCGGACACGATCGTGGTTACGCTCGAATATCCCGCAGACACAGTTGTCACGTGGCAATCCTCTTTCAGCAACAGCCATTACGGCTTGGGCGAGCGGTTGCTCGGGAGTGACGGCACCATCGAACATATTTCCGGAGCAACCGACATGGTGACCGGCAGGTCCGCGGAGGGCATTCGTTACTATCCCGCGAGGGTCAATCGGCACGATGGGACGGCACTCACCGGAGAAACTCCCAATCAGAACCATATGGCCAATTGGATCGATTGCGTACGGAGCCGCAAGACTCCGAATGCGTCAGTTGAAATTGGCTACCGCTCGGCGATTGCGGCCCACATGGCGAATATCTCTTATCGCCGCAAACAGCGCGTCACTCTGGAAACGGCCAAGACGCTTCAACCTGAGTCTTGAAGCCGCCATCTGGCGCAATCGTGCCGTTTTCGAGGTCAAAAAGGAAATTCCGGCTAGGTTCCCAGCTTCCCAGAGAGCCAGCCGTTCTCAGTCTCCACGCCGAACGGCAAGAAGCGTCAAATCGTCCGTTTGCTTCAAACCCTCCCCAAAGTTCAGCAGATCCTTAAGACATTCAGAGAGCAGCCCAGCAGGCTCTATCCCTGCGTGCCGCGCCGCCAGGGTGCGGATTCGGTGGAGACCATACTCTGCACCTGCGCGATTCCGCGCCTCCGTCAAGCCGTCGGTATATAGGAACAGAGTGTCACCGTGAGTCAATGTGAGCCGATGGACTGGGAAGCGGGCGTTACAGAACATCCCCAGAGGCACCCCCGTGGAATCTTTTGGCGTTGCCCCGTCACCGTGGATGTGAAGCACGGGAAGGTGGCCGGCGCTGACAAACTCCACCGAACCATCGTGCGCAGCTCGTCCCACGACGAGAGTCGCGAATTGTCCCGCGAGAGTGCTCTCACAGAAAATCCGGTTGGCGTCTTGCACCATGCGATCGAGCGGGAGACCGGCTTCGGCGAGGCTGCGAAACGTTGCATGAAGGTGGCTCATGAGCATCGACGCAGCAACACCTTTGCCGGAAACATCCCCCAGCATGAAGAGCAGGCCACCGTCTGTTTCGAAAAGATCGCAGTAATCGCCGCTGACCATGCCGGCAGGTTGATAGTGGTAGCGCACGTCCCAGCCATCTGGTGCCAGGCCGGGTTTCGGCAAAAGTGCTCGCTGGATGCGTGCGGCCAGGGAAAGATCACTCTCCAAGGCACGCTGTTCAGCGCTTGTAAGATGGTCCAGACAGAACCGCACCAACGGATCGGCCAGCAGGCGCTCCGCCTCAATGGTGTCGTGGCACGTCTCGCAGAGCCCGAATGTTCCTTGATCGATGCGGCTCAGCGCGGTGTCCACAGCCGTCAATAATTCAGAAATAGAGGCATCGGCCGCAGACGAATGCAAAGCCTCGTGAAGGCGCTCGCGGCGTTGTTCTAGTTCGGTACGCAAATACGTTTGTTCGGCAGGGGCCATACTACCTCCGGCCATAGGTTGCTGTTTTGCGGCTGAGCTTTCCATCCGATTTCCTCCTTTGAATTGAGGAACACGGGAATTGGCTTAACGGCGACGGCCTCAGCGCTCCGCTTCCGATTCGCCGCTGGGGCGCGAAAGGGCAAGCGGTCTTGCCAACCCGTTGTTAGGTTTGATTTGATGCTGCAAACGTGCAAGACGGTGCAGGAATTTTTGTTATAGCCGCTCGCCGCGAAGCAGCAACGGCAAGGATGCTAGCGGCCAGCCAATGTGATCCCAGGATTGGCGCGTCGCATTTGGTCGGCCCAGGCGCAGAAGTTGTTCTTGTCCTCTTCAGAAAGCTCCGCACCCGGATGCAGGAGCCGGTAGCGCCGAGGGGGCATCACAGCGTCGGAGACGGCGTCACAGATTTCCTGGATCTCATTGGCGGTAGCCTTGTACGGCAGGCTCCCTGTCCAATTGGAAAAATTCAGGTGTTCCCGGCCTTTGTCCACATCACGTTGAATAAGCCACGAAACCGCGGGGAGGCGGTTGTACCATGGCCATCGGGTTTCATTACTGTGGCAGTCGAGGCAGGCCCGATCTAGGACTGATAGAACGGAAGTGGGCACATGCGGGCAAGACTCAAGCAGCCCTGACCTCGGCTGTTTGGCTGAAGGTTTGGACCCACCCCACAAGACAACCACCAGCAAGGTGGCCGCCATGAAAATCCGGAGCGTCCTCCGCATGTTCATTTTACCATTGCTCACTTCTCGACGAGCATCTTCAGGCGCATGTCGTCGTGTCCGCGCCCGCACTTTACGGTACATTCGACCAAATATTCGCCTGGCGTCGCCGGCGCCTTGACCTCATAGACGTGCGTCCCTTCATAGAGCCGAATATCCCAGCCTTCGAGGCGGAGACTGCGAATGACCAGGCTATGGACCGCGCCATCACGCGCCGCCTCCGTGCCCCGCTGCGAAGTAACACGCAGCCGGAGCAGTTCGCCAGGATGGGTGCGGATCAGCGGAGACTTTTCATGTGCCACATGAAAGGTGTTGTCGCTCGCGGCCGTTATTTCCACCATCTGGCCTTCTTCACCTGCGGCGGGCGCAGCCGTGCGCACTGGGACCAGGAGGAGCAGCAGAAAGGGCGTGGAACTTTTCATTTAATCTCTTCGGGCGGTTTCTGACAGATACTGCATTGCTGCATCGGCCTGGTCAGCTGGTATATTGGCCCGAACACGCATATGCCGCACCACCACTCTGGTCTGGCGCTCCGTTAGCGTGGGCGGAGTGTTGTGGCAGCGTGTGCAGTTCGATTTGTAGACCTGCTCGCCATCGATGGGGCGCGCCGTGCTGGCGGCTCCCTGTTTGCTGCTTTTGTCGTTCGCCCAGGCAGCCAATGCGAGGCAAAAGCTTAAAATGACTGCTACTGACAACCATCTCATGTGTACCTCCCTTATTTGACGAAGCGGTAGCTGATTCCCACTGTCCAAATATTGTGATTGTTTTCGGTGGCGAACTGGCGCCCGTAGGCGACCTGTGCGCGGACGGAGTCAGTAATCCAGTAATTCCAGCCGCCGAACAAACGGGTTGTATCGACCTCCGGGGCCTCGAAATCTGCAGGCACCCCCTCACTCGGATGAAAGTACTGCTCACCACGGACTACGGCCTGCGATCGACGCAGCCAGCGCGGGAATCGGCTGCCGGAAAACCGGTAAGCGCCTTCAATCCAGTAGCCGTTGCCCACGACTTTTGAGAACAGCGCTTCCGACCGGATATCCAGCGGCAATCCCCGCATTGAAGCGATTCTCGCCCAGCAAGCGGTTGAAGGAGAAGCCCGCTTCTACCCTCGCTCCTGGGAAAAAGAGCGCGGTACGGAGGCCGCTCTGGCGAGCGGAAGATGCAGACACGTTTGTCGTCTGGGCCGAAAAATAGGCGGCGTAACTGAACTGCGCGGAGGAACTGAGCGGTATGGCGCCCCGCAGCTGGCCCCCGTTGCTGGAGCTGTCCCCAAGCGGGAAAATCAGAGGCGCTGCCGATAGATTGCGGATCCAGCGCGCATCGAAGCGCTCCTTATAGATGTTGAAGGGCGTGGCGTAGCGTCCTGCTACGATCGTGAGGTACTTGCCCGCGAAGAAGTCCAGCTGAGCATACTCAACAGACTTAGTTAGAGTCACGGGCAGGTACTCACGATGCGAGTAAGTGATGTCGGATTCGACCTCGACCTCACTCTCGATCAACACGCGGCGTCCCAGCGGGACAAGAAAGATGGGCGCTACCACCGGATTCATATTGTTTTCGTGCGGCTCAAAGCTGGCATTGAGCGCGATGCCCCCGGTGATAATCGGGACGCCTTCGAAGTGTCGGG